>VOFE01002157.1_pt1 | contig 82000 bp, 139 predicted proteins | sample 5384071 | NCBI WGS metagenome assembly VOFE01 (sample SAMN12384724, study PRJNA508395) | human gut metagenome | isolation source: healthy gut D | host: Homo sapiens
TCCTCCACCTCGGGGATGTCTCCCTGTCGGGCCGGGCGGAATCCGTCACGGCCGCCTCGACCTCCGGGGATGTCAATCTGGATGGGATGCAGGCCTCCTCCGGTATACAGGTGAGGACGGCGTCGGGAGATATCCGGGGAACGGGTGGATTGTTCCCTGCTGACGGTTTCCTCCACTTCGGGGGATATCCGGATGGAGGGGCGGTTTACCAGGATCCAGCTGGGAACCACCTCCGGCGACGCCTCCCTGACTACTTCCGCGGCTTTGGAAAGCCTGAGTTCCGATTCTGTTTCCGGCACGGTCACAGTGTCCATGCCGGACAACGGCGGTTTTGATCTTTCCTTCCAGAAGGTGTCGGGCCGCTTCCACTGCGATTTCCCTACCACGGAAAGCGGCGGCCGCTACCGCTACCAAAACGGAGGCGCTTCCTTCAGCGCCCATACCGTCAGCGGGGATTTCTACCTGCGCCGGAACGGATGAACCGGCCGGACGGCAGCCTAGCCCTCTTGTTTACCGAACAGCCCCTGCCGGGAAAGCCCGTTCCCGGCAGGGGTTTTCAGTTGTTTGGACGCCGGCCGGTCAGCCGGAATCTACAGCATCCAAAGCCGATTCAAATTTGTTGTTGCAAATACGGATAACAACAGATATAATTAAAATAATGTCGAGGCCCGCCGCGGAGCCTTTTATGTCCTGGGAAAGCGTCGGAGTTTCCGCCGGTAGGCGGGGTCTGCCGCTTTTTTTGCGGAGGGCGTCCATTTTGCGCGTGTTTTATAGGAAAGAGGAGGGGTTTATAATGAAAAGGCAAAGCGGATTGTGTCCGTGGCTCTGGCGGCGGCTCTTCTGGTACTGCCGCTGACCGGCTGTAACGGAGGCAGCGGATCGGGGGATACCATTAAGATCGGCGGTCTGGCTCCCCTGACCGGCGAGGTGGCGCAGTACGGCACCGCCGTGGACAACGCCGTCAAAATGGCGGTGGACAAAATCAATGAGACCGGTATTCTGGGCGGCAAGAAGATCGAGTACATCAGCTACGATGAAAGGGGGACTCCAGCGAGGCCGTCACCATGTACGAGCGGCTGGTGGACGAGGGCGTCGTGGCTTTGGTGGGCGACGTGACCTCCAAGCCCTGCAAGGCGGTGGCGCAGAAGGCCGCGGCCGACAATCTGCCCATGATCACGCCCTCCGGTACACAGGAGGATATTACCGAGGTGGGAACCAACGTGTTCCGCGCTTGTTTTATCGATCCCTATCAGGGTGAGCTGATGGCCACCTATGCTAAGGAAAAGCTGGGCGCCACTACGGCCGCCATTTTGTACGACAATGCGGATACCTATTCCACCGGCATTGCCGACGCCTTTGAAGCGGCGGCGAAGAACCTGGGCATGACGGTGACCAATAAGGAAGGGTATCAGGGCGGCAGCAGCGGCAGCAAGGATTTCAACGCGCAGCTGACCAAGATCAAGGCCAACAATCCGGACGTGCTGATGCTCCCCGTGTATTATTCCGACGCCGCACTGATCGCGGTACAGGCCCAGGCGGGGATTACCGCCACCCTGCTGGGGGCGGACGGCTGGGACGGCGTCATTGAAAAGATCGACGCCAGTAACCTGAGCGCGGTGGCCAACGCCCGCTTCTGCAGCCAGTATTCCGCCACCAGCACCGATCCGGCGCTGCAGGCGTTCCTGAAGGAATATAAGGAAAAGTACGGCATGGACGCCAATATGTTTGCCGTGCTGGGCTACGATTCGATGATGATCTTGGCCGAGGCGATCGACAAGGCCGGGTCCACCGACGCGGAGGCTATCATCGCGGCGCTGAAGGAGACCAATTACAAGGGCCTGACCGGAACCACCACCTTTGACGATAAGCGCAACCCTGTGCGCGAGGCGCTGATTACCGGTTTCGACGGCGATTCCTATAAGTTTATCGAAAGCTTCAGCGTTACCAGCGGCGAAAACAAATAACTCCTGTCATGAAGAGGGGATGGGTCATCACCCTGGGCTTTGGTGAAATTATCCGTGTCATCCTGTTGAACCTCGACTTTACCGGTGGCGGGCGCGGACTTTCCGGCATTGAGGAATACACAAACTTCCACTGGGTGTTTGTTATCATGGTTCTTACCGTGGCAGTTCTGTTCTCCCTGTTTCGTTCCCGTCAGGGCCGTGCCATCCTCTCTGTGAGGGAGAATCAGGTGGCTGCCGATTCTGTTGGTATCAACACCACCAAATATAAAATTATGGCGTTTGTCATCTCCTCTTTCTTTGCGGGGATTGCCGGCGCGCTGTATGCACACTACATCACCATTATTGATCCTTCTTACTTTGGCTTCAACCTGTCCATTGAAATTCTCGTCATGGTGGTGCTGGGCGGCATGGGCAGCTTCACCGGGTCCATTCTGGCTGCTTCCCTGCTGACCCTTCTGCCGGAGGTTTTGCGTGGATTTAATGACTATCGCCTGCTCATCTACTCAATCCTTCTGGTCGCAATGATGATCTTTTAAGCCGGAGGGCCTGCTTGGCAAATATGAGTTTTCGCTGACGCGGTTCCTCAGCCGCTGCAAACGCTTCTTTTTCAAAGGGCGCAAAACTGTGGATGGAGGTGCTGAATAATGGGCGAAAAAAGAACCATTCTTTCTGTGAAAGACCTTGGGATCAACTTCGGCGGCCTGCAGGCGGTGAAGGGCGTTTCCTTTGATGTGCTGGAAAAGCAGATTGTGGGGCTGATTGGGCCAAACGGTGCAGGCAAAACCACGGTGTTCAACCTGCTCACCTCTGTCTATACCCCTACCGAGGGCACCATCACCCTGGACGGCAAACTGCTGCACGGGGAAAAAACCTACAAAGTGGTAAAATACGGCATTGGCCGTACCTTTCAAAATATCCGGCTGTTTAAAGGCCTGTCCGTCATTGATAATGTAAAAATTGCACTGAACAATGAAATGAGCTACGGTACGCTGACCGGTTTACTTCGTTTGCCGAAGTACTGGAAAGAGGAAAAAGCCGCCACTGACAAAGCGCATGAACTGCTGAAAGTCTTTGACCTGGACGGCCTTGCAGACATCACCGCTTCCAACCTGCCCTACGGCAAGCAGAGAAAGCTGGAAATTGCCAGAGCGCTTGCCACCGGTCCCAAACTGCTGCTGCTGGACGAGCCGGCTGCGGGCATGAACCATACCGAGACGAAGGGCTGATGGAAACCATCTCCTTTGTGCGTGACAAGTTTGGCGTATCCATCCTGTTAATTGAGCATGATATGAAGCTGGTTATGGGGATTTGCGAAAAGATTGTGGTGCTTGATTACGGCATGGTGATTGCCAGCGGCACACCGAAGGAAATCAGAGAGAACGAGAAGGTCATCGGCGCCTATCTCGGACGTTAGTGGGGGAAAGTAGATGATGCTTACCGTAAAGGATCTGAACGTTTATTACGACTCCATCCATGCCATCAAAAACCTCAGCTTTCTGTGGAAGAAGGCGAAATTGTAACCCTGATCGGCGCCAACGGGGCGGGCAAAACCACTATTCTGCAGACGATCTCCGGCCTGCTGCCTGCCAAAAGCGGGAAATTCATTTCCTGGGATACGACCTGCGCAAAACGGTGCCGCACAAAATTGTGCGGATGGGCCTGGCCCAGGTACCGGAGGGCCGCCGGGTGTTCTGCCACCATGACGGTAAGGAAAACCTGGAGATGGGCGCGTACATTCTGTCGGGGAAAAGAACGCGACAACGGCGGAGGATCTGGACATGGTCTTTCAGCGAAATTCCCCCGGCTAAAGGAACGCCGTCGTCAGGTGGCGGGGACCTTATCGGGCGGTGAACAGCAGATGCTGGCCATCGGCCGCGCGCTGATGTCCCATCCCTCCATGATGCTGCTGGACGAGCCCTCCATGGGCCTGGCGCCCTTGCTGGTACAGGAGATTTTCGACTGCATCCGGGAGGTCAATAAGGCCGGAACCACGGTCCTGCTCGTGGAACAAAATGCAAAAAAGGCCCTTTCTATTGCCGACAGGGCTTACGTGCTGGAAACCGGCGCCGTCGTGCTGGAGGGTAGGCCGCCGATTTATTGGAGAACGATCAGGTCAAACACGCGTATCTGGGGGCGTAGGGTCTTGGAGGAAACGGTTTCGAAGAGGAAACAGAGACAGCGGGGCTTTTGCGAGGGCTTCCGTTACGGACTGCCCATTATGCTGGGATACGCGCCTGTCTCTTTTGCTTTTGCGGTGACGGCGGTGGCGGCGGGCCTTCCCTGGCCCGCCGCGCTGCTGATATCCCTGACCAATTTCACTTCCGCCGGTCAGGTGGCGGGCGCCGGTCTGCTGGCCATGGGGGCGGCTTTGCCGGAGATCGGGGTGACGGTTTTCGTCATCAACATCCGGTATATGCTCATGTCCCTTTCCTTGTCGCAGAAGCTCGGCAACATGTCCCTGGGCAAGCGGCTGCTGCTGGCAAACGGTGTGACGGATGAGATTTTTTTCCTGGCCATGCAGAAGGACGGCGCGCTGTCCGGCTGGTTTTTGCCGGGCTGTCGTTGGGGCCGTATCTGGGCTGGGTGCTGGGCACCCTGGCGGGGGAGGCTTGGCGGGGGCTCTGCTGCCGCCCGCCTTATCCTCCGCCCTGGGGATCGCCCTGTATGCCATGTTTGTCGCCATCGTGGTGCCTCAGGCGAAGAAGTCCCGCCCGGTATGCTTGGCGGCCCTGCTGGCGGTGGCGCTGTCGTGCCTGTTCCGTTATGTCCCGGGTCTGGACCGGGTGCCCTCCGGCTGGGCGCTGATACTCAGCGCGGTGGCGACGGCGGCTTTCTGCGCCTGGCGGTTCCCCCTGGGGCGTGGGCCGGCGCGGGAGAGGGGGAGCCGGTATGAACCCTTGGTGGTATTGGCTTTCGGGGATAGCGGTGATGGCGGTGGTAACCTATATTCCCCGGGCGCTCCCTCTGTCTTTGATGCGCCGGAAGGTGGAGAGTCCCTTCTGGCAATCGTTTCTTTATTACATGCCGGTGACGGTGCTGGGAGCCATGACCTTTCCCGACGGGCTGTACGCCACATCCTCCCTGTGGTCGGCGACTCTGGGGCTGGCGGCGGCCCTGCTGATGGCCCTTTGGGGAAGGGGGCTGCTGTCCACGGCTCTGGTGGCCGCGGCGTGGCGCTGGCGACAGAGGCGGTGATGGTATGGGCGGGGGCGCCCCTCTTTGTCTAGCGATGTCCCACCGCGCTATGTCCCTGTATTTTGTCGAGTGAGAGGAAGGAAAACGATATCCATGGACGGTCACCAATGGGTGAGTATCTTAGTTCTCGCCATACTTGTGATGCTATCCGCCTTTTTTTTTCCGCTTCGGAGACAGCGTTCTCCAGCCTTAACCGCATCCGCATGAAGAATAAGGCGGAGTCGGGGAGCAAAAAGCCGCGCGGGCGCTGGGTCTGTCGGAGGATTATAACCGGCTGCTGTCCACGATCCTGATCGGCAACAATATCGTCAATATCGCCTCGGCTTCCTTGGCTACCGTGCTTTTTACCGCGTGGTTTGGCGACGCGGAGTGCCCCTTTCCACTGTCGTCATGACCGTTGTGGTGTTGATTTTTGGTGAAATATCGCCGAAAAGCATGGCCAAGGAAAGCCCGGATTCCTTCGCGATGCTGTCCGCTCCGGTGCTGAAGCTTCTGACGGTGATCCTGACGCCGCTGGGCTTTTTGTTTGACCAGTGGAAAAAGCTGCTGTCCCGTATCGTCCGGCACAAGGATGAGACGGGGATTACGGAGGAAGAACTGAAGACCATTGTGGATGAGGTGGAGAACGGCGGCGCCATCGACCGGCAGGAAGGGAGCTGATCCGCTCCGCCATCGAATTTGACGATCAGACAGCGGGCGATATTTTGACGCCCCGGGTCGATATTGTGGCGGTGGAATACGGCGCGTCTCTGGAGGAGATCGCCGACCTGTTCCAGGAGAACGGACTGTCCCGCCTCCCCGTATACGAGGAAACCATCGACAATATCCGCGGTATCCTGCACGAAAAGGATTTCTTTGGCTTGTACCGGCGGGGCGGCGATATTGCTTCGGCGTGCTGCGCCCGGCGGTATGCGTGCCGGTGAGCATGCGGATTTTTCCCCTGCTGCGTCAGCTGCAGCAGGAGAAAAAAATCAGATGGCTGTTGTCATCGACGAATTTGGGGGAACCGCCGGACTGCTTACCATGGAGGATATTTTAGAAGAACTGGTGGGCGATATCTGGGATGAGCATGACCGGGAAGTGAGCCTGATGCATCAGACGGAGGACGGCGGGTACGCGGCGGCGGGGACCGCCCGGTTGGAGGAGCTGCTTGCGCTCATCGGCAGCCGGCGTACCGCCGAGGATTACGATGGCGTGACGGTCAACGGATGGGTGCTGCAGGAGCTGGGCCGCATTCCCTCACCGGGAGACGGCTTCCTTTTGACGGCTATCGGGTCGAGGTGGCCCGGATGGAGCGCCGCCGGGTGGCGGAGGTTACGCTGCACCGGATCCCGGAGACTTCGGGGGCCGGACCCGTGTCCCATCAGGCATGACGGAGGTGGAAAATCGCATAGGATTCTTAGAACGGAAGACGGGGCCCCACCTCCGTCTTCCGTTTTTTGTGTCCATGGGCTCCTTGGACTGGTGGATTTAAAGCGATATCCCTGCAAGGGGCTGGCAGCGCCGCGAAGGCGCGACGCCTGCGTTTACAAGGGCATGCGACATGGAAAAAGGGGAAGAAACGATTGACTTCTTTTTAACAGGATAGTAGAATAAAAGGTAATTACTGCAACCAGATTGCAATGGAGGTTGAACGCCATGTCCAGAGTGTACAATTTCTCCGCGGGACCTTCCGTACTTCCGGAGAGCGTGCTGCAGCAGGCGGCCGCCGATATGATGGATTACAAGGGCTCGGGTCAGTCCGTTATGGAGATGTCTCACCGCTCCAAGGTTTACGATGAGATTATCAAAAGCTGTGAGGCCCTCCTGCGGGAGGTGATGAGCATCCCCGCCAATTACAAGGTCCTGTTCCTGCAGGGCGGCGCTTCCTCCCAGTTCGCCATGGTTCCCCTGAATCTGATGAACGGCTCCGGCTCCGCCGATTATGTGCTCACCGGCCAGTGGGCGACCAAGGCGCAGAAGGAGGCGGCCCGTTACGGCGACGCCCGCGTGGTGGCCAGCTCCAAAGACAAGACCTTCTCGTATATTCCGGAGCTGGATCCCTCTGCCTTTAATCCGGACGCGGACTATTTTCATATCTGCCTGAATAATACCATCTACGGCACCCGCTTTACCGCCCTGCCTGAGACCGGCGATGTGCCGCTGGTGGCGGATGTCTCGTCCTGCATCCTGTCCGAGCCCATCGACGTCTCCCGCTTCGGCCTGCTCTACGCCGGCGCACAGAAGAATATGGCGCCCGCCGGCCTGACGGTGGTGATCATCCGGGAGGACCTGATCGGTCATGCCCGGGACATCACCCCCACCATGTTCAATTATCAGATCCACGCCGACGCCGCCTCCATGTTCAACACGCCGCCCTGCTGGTCGATTTACGTCTGCAAGCTGGTGCTGGAATGGCTGAAAAACGACATCGGCGGTCTGGCGAACATGAAGAAGATCAATGAGGAAAAGCCGGTCTGCTTTATGATTTCCTGGATTCGTCCAGCCTGTTCAAGGGCACGGTGGTCAAGAAGGACCGTTCGCTGATGAATGTGCCGTTCATCACCGGCAACGAGGAGGCCGACGCCCGCTTTGTCAAGGAAGCGGCCGCCGCTCGGCTTTGTCAATCTGAAGGGGCACCGTTCCGTGGGCGGCATGCGCGCCTCCATCTACAACGCCATGCCGGTGGAGGGTGTGAAGAAGCTGGTCGATTTCATGCGCGAGTTTGAGAAAAACGCCTGAACATACAGAAAAGAGGGACTAACCGATGAAAAATATACTGACCTTGAACAAGATCGCCGCCTGCGGACTGGATCGTTTCGACCAATCCGCCTATACCGTGGGCGACAGCGTAAGCAATCCGCAGGGGATCATGGTGCGCTCCGCCGCCATGCATGACATGGAGCTGCCGTCTTCTCTGCTGGCCATCGCCGCGCCGGCGCCGGTACCAACAACATCCCGGTGGACAAGTGCAGTGAGGCCGGTATCGTGGTATTCAACACGCCGGGGAGCCAACGCCAACGCGGTGAAGGAACTGGTAATCGCGGCTTTGCTGCTGTCCTCCCGGAAGATCGCGGCGGGTATTGAATGGGCCAAGACGCTGAAGGGTCAGGGAGACGCGGTGGCCAAGCTGACGGAAAAGGGAAAATCCTCCTTTGCCGGGCCGGAAATCAAAGGCAAAAAGCTGGGCGTGATCGGTTTGGGCGCCATTGGCAGGTTGGTGGCCAACAGCGCGCACGATCTGGGCATGGAGGTATACGGCTATGATCCGTATCTCTCCGTGGATGCGGCCTGGGGATTGTCCAGCGCCATTCATCACGCCACCAGCGCGGAGCAGATTTATGCTGTCTGCGATTATATTACCGTGCATGTGCCGCTGACGCCCGATACCAAGGGCAGCCTGAATGAGGCGGCGTTCGCCATGATGCCGGATGGGGTGCGGATCCTGAACTTCTCCCGCGGCGAGCTGGTCAACAATGCCGATATGAAGGCGGCCCTGGCCTCCGGCAAGGTGGCGGCGTATGTGGTGGACTTCCCCAGTGAGGAAGTGCTGGATATGGAGGGCGCGATCGTTCTTCCCCATTTGGGCGCTTCCACGCCGGAGTCGGAGGACAACTGCGCCAGGATGGCGGCGGATGAGCTGATGGATTATCTGGAAAACGGCAATATCAAGAATTCCGTCAACTATCCGGCGGTGGAGGCGGAGCGTACCACCGCCCATCGGATTTGCGTTCTGCATAAGAATGTCCCCACGATGCTCAGCCAGATCAGCGGCGTCGTTTCCGAGGCGGGTGTGAATATAGACAACATGACCAACCGTTCGAAGAAGGATTATGCCTATACGATTTTGGATGTGACGGAGGCGATTTCAACAGCATGCGAGGAAAAGATCGCAGCGATTGATGGTGTCATCCGCATCCGGAATATCTGAGGCGGAAACAATTATCGCATGTGTTGGGAAACGGTTGGAAAAAAGGATGACCAACCGTTCGAAGAGGGATTATGCCTATACGATTCTGGATGTGACGGAGGCGATTTCAACAGCATGCGAGGAAAGATCAAGCGATCGCGAGATCGCAGAGATCGATGGCGTCATCCGCATCCGGAATATCTGAGGCGGAAACGATTATCGCATGTGTTGGGAAACGGTTGGAAAAAGGATGACCAACCGTTCGAAGAAGGATTATGCCTATACGATTTTGGATGTGACGGAGGCGATTTCAACAGCATGCGAGGAAAAGATCAAGCGATCGCGAGATCGCAGAGATCGACGGTGTCATCCGCATCCGGAACATTTAGGCGCTAGAGAAAAGAGAAAGGAAGAAACCCGGATTTTTAATCCGGGTTTCTTTTTAGCGTGGGCAATAAAGCCCCAGAAGCGGCGTGGTCGATGAGACCTTTGCCTCAAACCGGTGCTTTTCGTCAGACAGAAAGGGAGATTAACTGAACCGTTCTTCCTGTCTGTCTCGATCCCATTCGATGGGAAGCTATGGGGGAAAGGAGATACAAAAAAGAATCGCGGCCGTAATAGAACTATTTTATGGGGTTCCTTGAATTTTTTTGGTTTTTTCGATTTCATGGTTGTATTGGTGTCCAGAAGATACTATAATCAGTGCATAAATTGGTGCAGCTTGCTCATGCTTATGGACGGTATGCTTATTCAAAGGATGGCTTTACGGGACAGAAGCCTTATGAAAAGCATCCGGCCACAAGCCATAGGATGATAAAATCGAATGTTTTCCTGAAGGGCGGCTGCCAACCATACCGAATACTTGCCTAGGAGGTCGAGCCATGAGCAAAAAATGGGGGAAGCGGATTCTGGCCGTGGGAACGGCGCTGAGTCTGCTGTTGGCGTTGTCAGGGTGTGGTAATGATTCACATCCATCTGAAAATGAAGGGGAAACCAATTCGTCCGGCACGAATACGACTTATACGGAAGAACAATTGACCGCTGTCCGGGATGAGCTGAAAAACAGCAATCATACGGAGGGCCTGGGCGATATCACCAAGATGGAATTCTATGAGAACGGTGTGCGCACCGGGGCCACGGAAATGAATCAGCAGCGGGACAACAAGATCCTCTATTATTCCGGAGATGTCAAGCGGGTCGTCAATTATGTGGACGGCTATATCATCGATATCCCCCAGGACTGGGAGCCGGATTATTCCCTCAGTCCCATTAAGGTGCAGTACAGCAGCGACGCCGTGAATCTCACGGTCACGGTGGAGGATGTCTTTGAATCCGATATAGAGTATCAGCTGGAACAATGGGTCAACCGTCAGCTGCTTGATAAGAATTGGCAGAAGAAAAACAAAATATCTCAGCTGGGATCGGTGGAGAATCGTAAGGTGGGAGAGTTTACCGCCCAGATCATCAAGATGAAGATGGCGGGGATGAAAGCGGACAATTACGACTATTTCACCTATGTGAATCTATACTCCAAGGTCCGGACGCAGTACTACCGTTTTGTATTCAAATCCTATGAGCCGGTGGAGGAGCTGGACGACATTCTGAATTCCTTCCAGCGGATTACCCAGAAGGGCCTGGCGGTATACAACAAGGAGTACCATGTGCAGATTCCCGAGGATTGGACGGACGAGACCCGGGAGATCTATGAGCGGGATGCGCGGCAGCCAGGAATTCGAGTTCGGTATTTTCCAAAGCAATCTGGAGGCGGCGGGCTACGATTACATCATCCCGGCCTTTGAGGAGCGCACCAACTACACGTTTCCCATCATTGCCCAATACCTGCATTTCGGCAGTGACGGCGGCTCTCTGAACTGGGATTTTTACGAACAGCTGTATGAAGATGGGAAAATTATGCAGCTGAGTTACCAGTTTACCAGCAACAACAATACGGATTTGTATGCTTCTAATCCGCTGATGGATATTTATCCCCGGACCAAGGACGATGAACTGCGCAGCGTTGCCAGGCAGATCAAGGAGTTCGGTCACACCATCTTTTTCCGTTTGAATAATGAGATGAACACCGACTGGACCTCTTATTGCGCTTTAGCCAATATGGCGGATCCGTATCTGTTTGCCAACACCTGGGAGCGGATGTACAAAATTTTTGAAGAGGAAGGCGCTACGCCTTACATGATCTGGATTATCGACGCCGGTTCGGGAAGCTATCCTCCCGGCAACTGGTCTCATTTCCTGAACTATATGCCCTCCACCGAGTGCGTCCAGATGATTTCCCTGACCGCCTACAACGATGGGTATAACGGCTTCCCAGCTGGAAACAGCTGTATTCCGAGGCGATCGCGAAGCTGGAACCGTTTTTCCAGGACGGCGAGTGGCCGTTCTGTATCGGTGAGTTTGGCTGTGGAAAGGGAGACGGTACCCGGGAAGCGGAGCGAAACGCCTGGATCGAACAGATGCTGAAAGATACCAAGGATCTTCCCATGATCAAATACGGGGTGTGGTTCAGCGCCAACGACTATAAGGAGGACGGCCTGACCATACAGAATTACTATGCCCTGGATGTAAGGGAAAGAGGGTTGATGGAGGCCTTCCGCAACGGATTTGCCGGTATGAAGGGCTGATCCTGTCTATTGTTCAGCGCATTTACGACTGACAGGGGATTATAATCGAATTTTCACAGCGGTCAAATACTACCCGGTTTGGCTGCATAGTTTGAATGGAGGGGTACTATGTCAAGGAAGATCAAAATGATAGGGCTGATGGCAGGTTTGGCAATGCTTGTGTGTGCCGTGCCCGCCGCTGTCTCGGCGAAGCCTACCAGCGGCATGGATATCGTCCCGATAATCGACCAGAATTATTGGCAGCTGGAGTCGAAGGAGTCCTCCAATTTGCCATTGGATGGAGAAGGCGGGTATGCCTCCGCCACCGTGGATGAAAACGGCGCTATCACCGTCAAGCGGACAAAGAATGCCAAGGCCACGACGGTATCCGTCCATTCCATGCCCGTGGAAATGCGCCCGGATCTGAATCTCGAGGAGAATCCCCTACCTCTATTTTGATCTGACGCAATACCAGCTGGAAGATCACACTGGTCATCAATAATGAAAGCGTCAACATCGCGCCGGGTATTACCAACGAGGTCGCTGGTTCAAAGGTGGTTACCAGCCAGTCCAAGGCAGGCAGCGAAGGGACATATACGGGAAAGTTCAATTTGTATGAATACCTGAAAAGTTCCATTGTCACGAAAACCATTTCCTCTTTCAAGGGCGGTGTCAAAACCTGCCGGGCGCCTCAGATCTATCTGACGTTGGTGGACAACACGGCGGACCACCTCAGCGGTGGCTGACAGTCCGCTCGGCTGTCCATCGGAAACGATGATGAGAATGCGGCGGACGGGCTCAAGGTCAATGGGGGAACTGGCGGTGGGTTCTGATGAGGATTTTGCGGATCTCATCGCCTCTAACACCACGCGGGATCCCTCTCGGATCATTTTTGCGGACGGCGCGACAGCCACACAGAATAACAGCAGCGCCAGCGGGTCGGGCGGCAGCACGGATGCGGCGAACAACACGGCACTGTATGTCGTGATCGCCGTATGCGTTGTGGTGGTGGCGGCTGTCGTGGTAGCGGTGGTACTGACGAAAAAGAAGAAGGGTGAACCGAAAAAGGAGGAGGAATCCGGCGGCGAAGAAAAAATAAGCCGGACCGAAGGCTGGCGGACCGGAAGCGCTGAACGGCGGTCGGAAGGCGGCCAAACGGACTTACTCCTCAAAAAAAACGCGGAACGCGGATAGTTGATGTATACAAAAGAGACGGGAATGCACATGCCTTCCCGTCTCTTTTTGTATAAGAAGAATCGTGAGCAAGAAGCCTCTCAGATATTAATTTTTATAGGCAGTTGCATTTATATCCAGAAGATATTATAATCAGAATGTATAATGGTGTGGTTTGCCCAAGAAATTGGGAGCTCTCGGGATAGTACGGCTGCGGACAAAAGAGGGAAACCATCGGTAAAAACCATTTTCTGAGAAAAACAGAGAGCTGAAAAACTGGCCAAAATTGCTTGGGAGGTTGTGAGATGAGCAAAAAATGGGGAAGCGGATTCTGGCTGCGGGAACAGCGCTGAGTCTGCTGCTGGCCATGTCCAGGGGTGTGCGGACAGCACGCAGCCGGACGGAGAACAGGGAGGAAGCGCGGCTGCCGCCGGCGGCACATATTATGATACGGCTGCCTATACGGAAGAACAATTGACCGCTGTCCGGGATGGGCTGAAAAGCAGCAGTTATACGGAGGGCCTGGGCGATATTACCAAGATGGAGTTCTATGAGAACGGTGTGCGGACCGGGGCCACGGAAATGAACCAGCAGCGGGACAACAAGATCCTCTACTATTCCGGAGACATCAAGCGGGTCGTCAACTATGCGGACGGCTATATCATCGATATCCCCAGGACTGGGAGCCGGATTATTCCCTCAGTCCCATTAAGGTGGAGTACAGCAGCGACGCCGTGAATCTTACGGTCACGACGGAGGATGTCTTTGATTCCGATGTGGAAGAACAGTTGAGAAGTATGTCAATCAGTACCTGCTGGATACAACCTGGCAGAAAAACAACAAAATCACCCAGCTAAAGCCGGTAGAAAACCGCGAGGTGGGAGAGTTTACTGCCCAGATCATCCGGATGAAGATGGAAGGGATGGAAGCAGACAATTACGACTACTTCACCTATGTGAATCTGTATTCCAAGATCCGGACGAAATACTACCGTTTCGTCTTCAAATCCCGTGAGCCGGTAGAGGAGCTGGACGGCATCCTGAGCTCCCTTCCAGCGGATTCCCCAGAAGGGCCTGGCGGTATACAACAAGGAGTACCATGTGCAGATCCCCGAGGATTGGACGGACGAGACCAAGGAGATCTATGAGCGGATGCGCGCCAGTAACAAATTTGAATTCGGCATTTTCCAAAGCAATCTGGAGACGGCGGGCTACGATTACATCGTCCCGGCCTTTGAGGAGCGTACCAATTATACCGTACAGTTGATTGCCGACTATGTGCACTTGAATAGTGACGGAGGCCTCTGGATTGGGAATTTTACGACCGGATTTATGAGGACGGCAAGATGCTGCAGATCAGCTATCAGTTCACCAGCAACAACAACACCGATCTGAATGCCTACAATCCTCTGATGGACATCTACCGCGGCAAAAGGGATGACGAGCTGCGCGCCTTTGCCCGGCAGATCAAGGAGTTTGGGCACACCATCTTCTTCCGCCTGAACAATGAGATGTGCACCGACTGGTGCTCTTACAGCGCGATTGCGAACATGGCGGATCCGTATCTGTTTGTAGTGGCGTGGGAACGGATGTACAAGATCTTCCAGGAGGAAGGTGCCACCCCGTACATGATTTGGAGCATCGATACCTAAGATGGGCAGCTATCCTCCCGGCAACTGGAGCAAGACATTGAATTATCTGCCCTCTACGGAATGCTTCCAGATGATCGCTCTGACCAATTATACCGGCAGCAGCAGCGGCCAATTCAGCAGCTGCAAGGACATGTTCACCACCGCGATCCAAAAATGTTTTCCCCTTCTTCCAGGATGATGAGTGGCCCATGTGCATTGGCGAATATTCCTGCGGTTCGGGAACCAACGGAACGCAAAGTGAACAGCAGTATGCCTGATCGAACAGATGATGACGGATCTGCGGGACCTGCCTCAGATCAAATATGGCATTTGGTTTAACGCCCATGATTATAATCCGGATGGGATTACGCCGCTTAATTATTACGGCATCGATGTAAGCGACAGGAAGCTGATGGAGGCTTTCCGGAACGGTTTTGCAGCCGTGGAGAGCTGACAAGGCTTGTGCCGACGAGGTGCAGATATCCATGATTATTGGTATCCCGTCCGGGCTTTACCCGGCCTGAGCGGGCAACTTTAAAATGGAGGGTTACTATGTCAAGGAAGAAAAAGCCTGGGGCTGATAGCGGGTATCGTCGTGCTGATGGCCGCCGCGCCCGCTGCCGTCTCGGCGAAACCCACCAGCGGTATGGACATCATCCCGGTCATCGACCAGAATTTCTGGCTGGCGGAGTCCAAGGGCGTTTCAATCTACCGCTCGACAGGAAGGCGGGTATGCTCCGCCACCGTGACGAGAGCGGCGCTATCACCGTCAAACGGACAAAGAATGCCAAGGCGACGACGGTATCGATCCATTCCGCTCCCGTTTTGCTGCGTCCGGATCTGAATCTTGAGGAGAATCCCTACCTCTATTTTGATCTGACGCAATACCAGCTGGAAGATCACACTGGTCATCAATAATGAAAGCGTCAACATCGCGGCAGGCATCACCAACGCAGTCGAGGGTCGGAGGTAATTACCAACCAGTCCAAGACGGGCGGCGAAGGGACGTATACGGGAAAGTTTAATTTGTATGAATACCTGAAAAGCCCCATCGTCACAAAAACCATTTCCTCTTTCAAGGAAGGCGTCAAAACCTGCCGGGCGCCGCAGATCTATCTGACGCTGGTGGACAACACAGCGGACCACCTCAGCGGTGAGCTGACAGTCCGCTTACTCGTCCATCGGAAACGATGATGAGAATGCGGCGGACGGGATCAAGGTTAACGGGAGCTGGCGGCGGGTTCCGATGAGGATTTTGCGGATCTGGTGGCCTCAACACCACGCATGATCCGGCAGATGTGATTTTGCCGACGGCCTCACCAAAGCGCAGGGCGGCGGCGCGGGCGGAGACGACCAGACCGGCGGGGAGGTTCTTATTTATGTGGTACTGGCCGCGGTGTGCGTGGTTGTCGGCGGCAGTAGTCGTGGCCGTGGTGCTGGCAAAGAAGAAGAAAAGGCGGATCGCCGGATGACGGAGGAGACGCTTTACGGGAAGGGTCCGGCAACGGTTCCCCCGGATAGTCCGCAAGGGGATCAGACGGATTCCGCTTCGGAACAGCCGAAGGACGGCGGGCAGGAGTAATCTCCTGAACGGGGACGGACGCGGCCCCGGAAACCGCCGAACAGAATATGCAGTCAAAAAAGTCCGGGAAAGCATGCGCTTTCCCGGACTTTTCCTGTACGCCAAACATACTGTTGGGGGTCAAAAGGGCCGACGATCGAAAGTGAAACAAAACAGCGAAGAACCAGTGGGATTTTTTTTGCAATATAACGATTCCACGGCCGTCAGGCCAGCCCGAAGGTGTTTTCCAACCACTGGGAACAGAGATCAAACCAATGGGCCGCGCTTTCGTTTTCCAGATCCTTCCACCCGCCGCTGGTTTGGCGGGTGGCCATCCCCATGCCGTGAACGCCATGAGCGAAGATATGCATTTCAAAGGGAATCCCTGCCCGGCCTAAAGCGGCGCTGAACCGCAGCGGATTTTCCAGCGGAACGGTGGCGTCGTCCCGGGTGTGGAACAAAAGGTCGGAGGCGTTTGAGAGTCCACCCTTTCATCCAAAGAGGGACGGGGAAGGGGAAGAGGCGGCTGAGATTGTCCAGAATACAGGCGTAGCAAAGGATCAGGGCGTTGGGACGTTCGCGGCCCATCACGCCCAGGGCGCCTGCCAGATGACCGCCGGCGGAGGAGCCGCATACCGCGATATGATCCGGCTGGACCCGCCATTCCGCCGCTCGCTCCCGGATCAGGCGCAGGGCGGTTTCGCCATCCGCAGGGCGTCGTCGAAGGTTTTTCCTTCGCCTATGGAGTATTTTCAGCACAAAGGCGTGGTACCCCTTCGCCAAAAAGGACAGGGCGACGGGCTCGCCCTCCCGGTCGCACAGCTCCTTGTAGGCTCCACCGGGACAGATAATCACAGCGGGCGGGTGGTATAGGCTTCCAGGTAGGGGGGATTCCATTTGCAGATACGCGGTAAGGGGGTCGCTTCTCCGTTTTCCGTCAGGGGAGGGTAAACGTTTCCATGGGCCTGCCTGCCTTTCTTTGCTTGTTGCCCTCCTCGCCGCCAAAAGACGCGGGGGCTCCGGTATCCCGGTAGCGTTCGCATACACTGTCATATGCCCTAACGCCGCCCGATGTCCTTCTACCGACGCTTTGCGGCGGCGTTTTTCTATCATAGAGGTGGCCGGAAGCGGCGCGATTCCCTTGCGGCAATTGCCGTTAAGCGGATTATTTCGGAACGGCTCTCCCGCAGGGTGAGCAGACGGGGAGATGCTTTTGACCTGCTGTTCCATCTCCGCGTCGCCGATGACGGTGGTGCGGCCGGTGGCGTATTCGTTGTCGATCCATTCCTTGATGGCCGCTACGCCGGGATCACGCTTATCCACCGTATTGTCGCCGTCCAGGGAAAAGTAGGTGTTAATCCAGGCCGCGATGCCGCATGGCGCCGGAGTGGGCGTCCACCACGACGATGGGCGGCCGTCCCAGGATATCCGTGGTATTGAAAATGTTGTAAATTTCCTCGTTTTTCAATAGGCCGTCGGCATGGATGCCGGCGCGGGTGGCGTTGAAGGCGCGTCCCACGAAGGGCGTGCGGGGCGGAATCTCGAAATGCTGCTCGTTTTCAAAGTAATTGGCGATATCGGTGATGACCCGCAGGTTCATGCCGCCGTTGTTGCCTTTGAGCTGGCAGTATTCGATGACCATGGCCTCCAGTGGGGTGTTGCCCGTGCGTTCGCCGATGCCCAGCAGGGAGGCGTTGATGGAGGCGCAGCCGTACAGCCAGGCGGTGACCGCGTTGGGGACCGCATTGTAAAAGTCGTTGTGTCCATGCCATTCCAGGTATTCGGACGGTACGCCCGAGTAATTGGTCAGGCCGTACATGATCTGCTGTACGCTGCGAGGCAGTACCACGCCGGGAATGGAGGAGCCCAGCCCCAAAGTATCGCAGGCCCGGACTTTGACCGGGATGCCCGCGTCCCGGACATTTCCATCAGCTTTTCCGCAAAGGGAGCACAAAGCCGTAGAAATCCGCCCGGGTGATGTCCTCAAAATGGCAGCGGGGCACGATCCCTGCCTCCAAAGCGGCGTCCACCACCGACAGGTAGTTTTTCAGCGCTTCGCTCCGGGTCCAATGCATCTTTTTGAAGATGTGGTAATCGGAACAGGAGACCAGAATGCCCGTTTCCTTCAGGCCCATGTCCTTTACCAGCTGGAAGTCCTCTTTTTTTCGCCCGGATCCATGCGGTGATCTGAGGGAAGTCATACCCCAGCTCCCGGCATTTGATGACCGCTTCCCTTGTCCTTGGGGGAATAGAGGAAGAACTCCGTCTGGCGGATGATGCCGCTGCCGTTGTCCAGCTTGTGCAGCAGGGTGAACAGATCGCAGATCTCCTCCACCGTGTAGGGGGAACGGGCTTGCTGGCCGTCGCGGAAGGTGGTATCGGTTATATAAATTTTCTCCGGCAGATTCATGGGGACGATGCGGTGGTTAAAAATCAGCTTGGGAATATCGTTGTAGGGGTACATGTTGCGGAATAGATTGGGTTCCTGTACGTCGGTGAAATGGAAACCCAGTTCCAAAGCCCCGATTTCTCATTGAGCTTCGGCGTCATACTGGCCATTGAGATTCCTCCTTTTGTCAGGGTGTAGAAACGGTCGTAAACAGATAATAAGGGATTATTTTTTTAAGTATACCAAAAAAGGGAAGGGTTGTCAAATTGCCCGGCCGTTTCCGCCTTTGCCTTAAGCTTTGGGAAAATCCGGCATCGGCGATTCTGCCGGAGAGCTTGTGGCGGGCGGGTCCGCATGCTAAAATGGAAATATCAGGATCGATGGTATCTCAAAAGCCTGGGGTATGAGTTCTTCCTCTTATGATCGGAAATACGAGCCGCGAAAAGTACGCGATGAAAACAGGATGGTCATTGGCAATGAGAATGGGACATAATGAGTTAGTCATAATGAAAACAGGAAAAAAGCTTTTCCACCTGTTGCGGATGATTCTGTTGATCGTATGTTTGTTGATGCTGGTTTGTTATATGCATCATCGGATCCGGTTATCCGGGGAAAAAGATCTGCGGAATCCGCTGGGGCAAATGGTAGAGGTAAACGGAAACGGGATGAGCGTTTATATAGAGGGTGAAGGGGAGAAGACGCTGGTTTTTCTGTCAGGCGGTGGCACCTGTTCGCCGATACTGGATTTCAAATCCCTATATTCCTTGTTAAGTGATGAATACAGGATTGCGGTTGTTGAAAAACTGGGGTACGGATTCAGTGACGTGGTGGACGAGGAGCGGATATTGCAACGATATTAAGTGAGACGCGGCAAGCGCTGAGGGAGCCGGCGTGGACGGGCCCTATGTGCTTTGCCCGCATTCCATGTCAGGAATAGAAGCGCTTTACTGGGCGCAGCAATATCCCGGTGAGGTGGAGGCGATCATCGGTTTGGATATGTCTGTTCCCGATGCGTATAACGATTACCAATTCCCTATGGGAGTCCTCCGTTTGGGGCAGTTTGCCGCGGAAGTGGGAATAACCAGATGGATTCCCGGTTTATCGGACGGCGACGCGGTTCGATATGGCACTTTATCAGAAGATGAGAAGAAAATATATAGAGCGGTATTTTATAGCAGGACGGCAACCGTAACGATGATTAACGAAGTAAAAGTAATCAAGGATAATGCCGGGATTGTGCGGGACGGAGCGGTTCCGCAGGTCCCCATGCTTTTCTTTATTTCCAATGGTCAGGGGACGGGGTGGGATATGGATTCATGGCAAGGATTTCAAAAGGACTATCTTCAAAAGGTCGAAAAAGGACAGTATAGGGAACTGGCGTGCCCGCACTATGTGCATAATCATGAATATGAAAAATAAATGAGAATATAAGATCTTTTTACATGGGTTGGAATAACAAATTTCCTTTGGCCGGACGGATCCGCCCACATCTTTATCGAAGGGATATATAGAAAGAGGCTCCGCAGGGTAAAACCTGCGGAGCCTCTTTTTTCTATATGGGCCGTCCCAACAAATGGAAGGGCGGCATGGAACCGGCGCAAAAGACAAAAGGACGGATCCCCGCGAAAGCTGCTGAGAAACAGAGAATCCCTTCCACATAACGTCAGCGGGGGCGTTTGGGGAGGAAGAAACAGCGGTTTCCGGCGTTATCTCCCGTTTTTCCGCGAACCGTCCGGGAGCGGAGGGAAAGGATGAGAAAGAAAAAGAGGACGTACTACTTGCATTTTTATCGGGAAGCCAGTATAATGTCAGGTAAGTGGTGAAAAGTAGGGCCAAGTGGGGCAAAGTGGTGAGTTTCAACTCTTTCCACCGAGTTTTCCACAGCCCTTCCACGGCGGATCAGGATATCGCGTCAAGGGAAAGAGGAACGCATGCTGTACGGAAGCTATGAACACAATATCGACGCGAAGGGGCGCATTTTCGTGCCTGCGAAGCTGAGAGAAAAGCTGGGCGAAGCCTTTATCGCCGCGGCCGTGATGGATCATTGCGTCTGCCTGTATTCCTATGGGGGAATGGGACAAGCTGCAGGAAGGGCTCGCACAGATGCCGATGACCAAGGCCCGCAAGCTGCAGCGCTATCTTTCGGCAAATGCCACCGATGTGCAGGTGGATTCCCAGGGGCGGATTCTGCTCCCCCGGCACCTGCTGGAGTATGCTTCGCTTCAAAAGGAAGCGCTGGTCATCGGCGCGGGCAACAGGGCGGAGATATGGAATCCCGCCGCTTATGAAGAAGACAGCGGCAGCATGACGCCGGAAGAGGTGGAAGCGGAGTTTATGGAGCTGGGCTTCTGATCCCGGCTCCGGCAGGAGGGCGGGAAGCGTTGGACTGCGACAGCCCCGGGACATATCATCGCCCGGTATTATTGGAAGAAACCCTGGAGGCCCTGGCCGTCCGGCCGGACGGGACTTATCTGGACGGCACGGCCGGAGGGGGAGGACATTCCTTCGCCATTGCTTCCCGCCTGACGCGCGGGGGAGGCTGATCAGCCTGGATCAGGACCCCGACGCGGTGGAGGAGGCGTCCCGCAGGCTGAAGGGACTGCCTGCGACGGTGGTGCGGGCCAATTTTACCGCGATGGCCTCCGTGCTGCGGGAGGAAGGGATCGCGTCCGTGGACGGGATCCTGCTGGATATCGGGGTTTCCTCCCATCAGCTCGATACCCCGGAAAGAGGGTTTTCCTATCACGCCGACGCGCCGCTGGACATGCGGATGAGCCAGGAGGGGACTACTGCCGCCGACCTGGTCAATACCTGGGATGAGAACTCTGGCGGAGATTTTTACCGATACGGCGAGGAAAAGTATTCCCGCCTCATTGCCCGGGCGGTGGTCAAGGCCCGGGAGAAGGACTCTCCTTACCACCGGCGGCTGGCGGAGGTGATCCGCGACGCAGTGCCGGCCCGCGCCAGACGGGACGGGCATCCCGCCCGCCGTGTGTTTCAGGCCCTGCGCATCGCGGTCAACGGGGAATTGGATTGCCTGTCCTCCGCGCTGGATACCGCCTTCCGCTGCCTGAGTGATGGCGGAAGGCTGGCAGTTATCACCTTCCATTCGTTGGAGGATCGGATGGTGAAACAGCGTTTCGCCTCCTATTGCGAGGGATGTATTTGTCCTCCGGATTTTCCCCAGTGCGTGTGCGGCCGGACGCCGGCATGGCCCGCCTGGTGCTGCGGTGGCGGCCCGCCGCGGCGTCGCCGGAGGAGCTGGAGAACAATCCCCGCAGCCGCAGCGCCAAGCTGCGCTGCCTGGAGCGGCTGCATGAGCCCAATCCGTCGGCGGAGCCCTCCCGGCGAACAGGAAGATAACCCTAAAGGAACAAAAACATAACGGAAAGGATGAAACGGCATGGCGACGTCCCCCGTGGGAGCGAAGCATATGATCTCTCCTTTTTGAACCCAAACAGGCCAAGATCGTCCCTTTACGGCCGAATAAGAAACAGGTCAGGGCAAAGCAGCGTCACAGCCGTATCCAATCCCTCCTCAATACGGTGGTGACGCTGGCCCTGGCCGGCGTGGTCATCACCTCCCTGGGGATGATGGTGGGGCCGTGTGCGCATTACGGAAATGGACGCCGAAATCAGCGCGCAGCAGGAGCTGCTGTCCAATCTGCAAAGTGAGCATGTGCGCCTGACCTCTGAGCTGGCGGCCAAGACCTCCGCCCAGAGCGTGGAGGACTATGCCACCGGCACCCTGGGGATGCAGAAGATAGACCCCGGTCAGATCGAATATATTACGGTACAGGCGGGGATGAGGTAGAAGTCGGAGAGGCTGCCAATCAGGGGTATTGGCCTCTATTGGGGCGGCGATCTCGAATTTTTTTCACGGAGCTGGCATACCTGTTCAGCTAATCCAATACGTATAGAAGGAGAATGGAATGCGGCGGCGGCCTTGCCGCGTTCTGTCGGAACGGGTGAGAGTTGGGATGGTGAGTCTTGACTCTCTCTTTGTTATTTTGCTGTTATTCTGCGCGGTTCGACCAAAGACCCCAGGCGCCCGGGGAAAATCCCCTTTTCCGGCGTCATGACGAGGAAAGGCTGATGGAACTATGGCGAAAAAGAAGGCAAAAGGGACGCCGGGGGTGACGACCAAGGCCCCCACCCGCCAGATGTGGCGGCGGTCTGTGGCGGTGCTGGTGGTGCTGGTAGGCTTCTGCTTCAGCGCCATTATCGGCCGGCTGGCGCTGCTGCAGATCGTGCAGACCGAGGAATGGCAGAAGCGCGCGGTATCCCAACAGCTGAGCGACAGTATTATTTCGCCCAAGCGCGGATCGATTTATGATACCAACATGACCCCATTGGCACAGTCGGCCACGGTGTGGACCGTCATCATGTCTCCCAAGGAGATACCCAATGACGAGACCCGCACCAAAATCGCGGACGAATTGTCCGTGCTGTTGAGGTGGACCGCGACAAGCTGTTGGAAAAGACCCAAAAGACCAATTCCCAGTATGAGGTGGTCAAGGCCAAAATTGAGCTGGCTCTGCGGGATTCGTTGGCCCAATGGATCCAGGACAACAAGCTGACGGGGGTCTTCCGCATCATCGAGGACTACAAACGCTATTATCCCAACAACGATATGCTCTGCACGGTTCTGGGCTTTACTGGTACGGATAACTACGGCCTGTATGGCCTGGAGGCTTACTACGATGAAACGCTGGCCGGCAAGGCGGGGCGCATTGTCACAGCTAAAAACGGCTGGGGCGACGAGATGCCCAACGAGCTGAAATATGAAAAGACCGTGGACGCGGAGGACGGCAACAGCTTTGGTGCTCACCATCGACAGTGTTATCCAGAGATATGCGGAAAAAATATCTGGACAATGCGGTAAAGGAAACCGGCTGTACCAACCGCGGCGCCGCTATTGTGATGAATGTTAAGACCGGGGCTATACTGGCCATGGCCACGGAGGGGGCTTCGACCTCAACGAGCCCATGGAGATCACCGACCCCGACGATCAGGCCCGTATCGCGCAGCTGGCAGGGGGATGAAAAATCGGAGGCCCTCATCCAGGCCCGGCAGGAGCAATGGGTAAACAAACCATCTCCGACTTTTATGAACCCGGTTCGGTTTTCAAGGTATTCACCGCCTCCATGGCGTTGGAGGAGGGCGTGGTGAGCAAGAGCACCACCTTTGATTGTGTCGGATATTTGATGCGGCGGCGGCGCCCGTATGAACTGTCACAAGCGGCAGGGCCACGGAACACAGACCTTCTCCGAGGCCATTTCCAATTCCTGCAATCCGGCGTTTATCCAGATCGGCGAACGGGTGGGAGCGGAGCGGTTCTTTAAGTATTTCACCGGCTTCGGCTTTACCGAAAGAACCGGCATCGATATGCTCAGCGAATCCAAGGTGACCAGCGCCCTGTATCATGACGCCGGGGAGCTGGGAGAATCCCAGCTGGCGGCCTCCTCCTTCGGGCAGACCTTTAAGGTGACGCCCATTCAGATGATTACAGCCATGTGCGCTGTAGCCAACGGCGGCAAGCTGATGCAGCCCTACGTGGTGCAGCAGATCCTCGATTCCGACGGCAATGTGGTGAAGAATGTGGAGCCGGTGGTCAAGCGTCAGGTGATTTCCTCCGACACCTCCGCCCGTATGTGCAAGATCCTGGCGGACGCGGTCAACGGCGGCGGAAGCAAGAACGCTTATGTGGCGGGCTACCGTATGGCGGGAAAAACCGGCACCTCCGATAAAACCGACCAGCAGGTGGAGGAAGGGGAAAAAAGGACGTGGTGGCCTCCTTCTCCGGCTTTGCGCCTATGGCGGACGATCCGGAAGTGGCCATTTTGGTCCTCCTGGACGAACCTCACGCCGCGGTCAATTTCGGCGGCACCATCTCCGCTCCGGTGGCGCAGAAGATCATGGCCGATACATTGCCCTATCTGGGCATTGAGCCGGTCTACACCGAGAAAGAAATCGCCAACATGAGCCGCACGACGCCGGATGTCAAGGATAAAGAGGTGTCGGTGGCGCAAAATACCCCTGCCAACAGTTCCCTGCAGTCCAAGGTAGTGGGTTCCGGCTCCACGGTTATCCGTCAAGTGCCGGAGGCCGGGACCACGATCCCGAAAGATGGGACGGTGGTGCTGTATACGGAAGAGAACGTATCCCAAAAGGTGATCGTCCCCGACTTCAAGGATAAGACCCTCTCTCAGGCCAACCAGGCCGCGGTAAACGCCGGGATCAATCTGAAGATATCCGGCCTGACGGCGGAGACGAATCGGGAACGGAGGCCAAGGGAGGCAATCAAAACATCCCTGCCGGGACTGAGGTGGAGCCGGGCACCGTAGTCGAGGTGGAATTCCTGTACGAGGATAACATCGCCTGATGCCCGAAAGGCTCCGGCGGAGCCCGCACGGCAGCGGGCGGGCCGGCGGCCATTTCATGAAGGAAGGAACCAACTATGAAACTTACGGAACTGATGCGGGATATTGCCGTTCCCGCCTTTGATACCGAGATCCAGGGAATTACCTGCGATTCCCGCCGGGTGCGCCGGGCTGGGCCTTCGTCTGCATCCGCGGAACCGCCGCAGACGGGCATCGCTTCGCCCGTCAGGCGCAAGAGAACGGCGCCGCCGTGATCGTGGCGCAAAAGGATACCGGATGCGAAAACCAGCTGCTGGTACCCGCCACCCGTCCGGTCTGGGCCCAAATGTGCGCCAATTGGTTTGGACGCCCGGCGGAACGGCTCAAGCTGGTGGGCGTTACGGGGACCAATGGGAAAAGCACGGTAACCTATATGCTGAAAACCATTCTGGAGGCCTGCGGGCACAAGGTAGGGCTGGTGGGTACCATCCAGAATATGATTGGGGAGCGGGCGCTGCCTTCCGCTCACACCACCCCCGATCCCTACGATCTGCACAGCATGTTTGCCCTGATGGCGGCGGAAGGGTGCTCGTATGCCGTTATGGAGGTTTCCTCCCACGCTCTGGATCAGGACCGGGTGGAGGGGTGCTTCTTTGACGCCGCGATTTTCACCAATCTGACCCAGGACCACTTGGATTATCACAAGACCATGGACAATTACTTGGAGGCGAAAAAGCGCCTGTTTACCCGGTGCGCTGCCGCCGTGATCAATCAGGACGACCCGTGGACCCCCGTCTGACGGAGGGGGCTCGCCTGCCGCCAGGTGACTTATTCCCTGGGGGATGACCGGGCGGATTACACCGCCCGCAATATGCGCCACCGCCCCGACGGTGTGGATTTTGAAATCGTCGGCACGGGCGCTATCGGCCATGTGCGGCTGGGCATTCCGGGCACCTTCTCCGTGTATAACGCCATGGCAGCGGCCTCCTGCGCCTGCGTGCTGGGCCTTCCTCTGTCCGAGGTGGTGATGGCTCTGGGGCGGATGAAGGGGGTCAAGGGCCGGGTGGAGGTGGTTCCTACCGGCCGGGACTATACCCTGATCATCGACTACGCCGTCACCCCCGACGCACTGGAAAATATCTGCAAGACCCTGAGGGAAGGGGCCCGGGGCCCGGCTGGTGACCCTTTTTGGCTGCGGAGGAGACCGCGACCGGAGCAAGCGGCCCCAAATGGGCCGCATTGCTGCGGCAAACTCGGATTTTGTGGTGGTCACATCGGATAATCCCCGCACGGAGCAGCCGGGGGCCATCATCGACGTTATCCTCGCCGGTATGCAGGATACCGCGACCCCTTATATGGTGGTGGAAAACCGGGTGCAGGCTATCCAGTGGGCCATGGAGCATGCCCAGCCGGGGGATACGATCCTGCTGGCGGGCAAAGGGCACGAGACGTATCAGATTGTCGGTACGGAGGTCCATCATCTGGATGAGCGGGAAGTGGTGGCTGAGGCCCTGGCAAAAGAGTAAACCCGGTTTCGTGGGTTGGGAAACATTTCCGCCCTCCGGCGGAGGATAGAACGAGTATACTGAAGGCGGAGACGATTGGAGGGACCGCCGGAGGAGAAAGCGGTGGATAGGATGATCAATGGGATTGCAGTAACGGTGATGGCGGTGGCGGCAGCCGCTGCCTTTGGGCTGACCTACTGGCTGGGGAAGAAGATGATCCCCCTGCTGCACCGGCTACACTTCGGGCAGACTATCCGGGACGTGGGGCCTTCCTGGCATAAAAACAAGCAGGGAACCCCACTATGGGCGGGCTGATCTTTATTCTTGCGGTGACGGTGGTGCTGATCCTGACCCTGCTGGTCTGCCAGCTGTTCCTCCCCTCAAATTGTCCGAGACCATGAATCTGACCCGGGTACGGCTGCTGGCTGGGATGTTGATGGCTCTCTGCTGCGGCGGCATCGGCTTTCTGGACGACTACATCAAAGTGGTCAAAAAGCGGAATCTGGGGCTTACCGACAAGCAGAAGCTGTTTTTGCAGCTGCTGGTGGGGACAGCCTATGCTTTGTGGTTGTATTTCAATGGCGGTTCCGTCATAACGGTGCCCCCTTTGCCGGCCAAGTGGATCTCGGCGTCTGGTTCGTCCCCTTCTGCGTGTTCGTGGTGGCGGCGGCCACCAATGCGTCTAACCTCACCGATGGCGTGGACGGCCTGTGCGGGTCGGTCAGCTTCGTGGCCGCGCTGTTTTTTGTGGTGGCGGCCGGGTTGTTCGGTTTCTTTGAGATGGGACTCACCGCCGCGATACTGGCGGGCGCTTTGGGCGGTTTCCTCATGTGGAATCTGCATCCGGCCAAGGTATTCATGGGCGATACCGGTTCGCTATTTATCGGCGGTATGCTCTGCGCTTTGGCTTTCGGTATCGGCCAGCCGCTTATGCTGATTCCCGTAGGGATCGTTTATATTGTGGAAACGGTTTCCGTGATGCTGCAGGTGACCTATTTTAAGCTCACTCACGGCAAACGTCTATTCAAAATGAGTCCTCTTCATCATCACTTTGAAATGTGCGGATGGAGCGAAAACCGTATCGTCATGGTGTTTTCGCTGGCTGCCCTGATCGGCTCCGCCGCCGCGCTTATGCTTATGTATGTTTGACGGGACGTGCATATTTTGCCGGCGGCGGACATACTAAAACGATAGTCTTAGGCGCGCAGAGCGACGGGACCGGGAAGGAGGAATCTGGATGGCAGTCCGAAACGGGATTCCCGCGAAGGCGGCGGGGCGTCTGTGCGGGCTTTGCCCGCGGCGGAAAAGCCCAGGAAAAAACGCCGCTTTTTTCGCCATGGCCAACGGATTTGACATGCCGTTTCTCATTATCCTTATGGTGATTCTGACGGTAGGGCTGATCTGCCTCTTTTCCGCCAGTTATGCGTATTCCTTCTATTGGAATGAGGGCGACAGCTTTTATTATATCAAGCGGCAGTTGATATTCGCCTTCATAGGCGTGGCGGCCATGCTGATCATTTCCACCATTGATTATCACGTGCTGCACCATTTCGCCCTTCCGGTCATGTTTATTTCGCTTTGTCTTCTGGTCGTGGTGCTTTTCCTGCCGGACAGCAGCGATATCCATCGGTGGATCCGCCTTCCCGGCTTCCAGTTCCAGCCGTCGGAAATCGCCAAATTTGCTTTGATTTTGCTGTTCGCCCATTTAATATCCCTCAATCATCGCAAAATGAATACCCTAACCCGGGGTACCTGCCGTTTATGGCCATTTTAGGCGTTACCTGCGGCCTGGTGTTTCTGGAGCCCCACTTGTCCGGTACCATTCTGCTGCTGGCTATCGGCATGGTGATGATGTATGTGGGCGGTACCCGGGTGCTGTATTTGTTGATGACGCTGGGCTGCGGCGTCGGCGCGGTGATCTATATGGTGTTTGTCAAGGGGTATGAGCAGGACCGCATCAATGTATGGCTGCATCCTTTTGAGGCCTACGGCACCAATAAGGATGAGGCGTGGCAGACCATCCAGTCCCTGTACGCCATTGGCTCCGGCGGGTTTATGGGTCAGGGACTGGGCAAATCCCGGCAGAAGCACCTGTTCCTTCCGGAGCCTCAAAACGATTTTATTTTTTTCTGTGGTTTGCGAGGAATTGGGCTTTGTGGGCGCGGTCCTGGTCATCGTGCTGTTTGCGCTGTTGGTATGGCGCGGCTTCACCATCGGTATGAAATCACCGGATAAATTCGGGTCCATGCTGGCCATCGGTCTGACGGCCCAGGTGGGGATCCAGGTTCTGCTCAATATGGCGGTGGTTACCAATACCATCCCCAATACCGGTATCAGCCTTCCCTTTTTCAGCTATGGAGGCACGTCGCTGGTCATGCTGCTGGCACAGATGGGGGTCGTGTTATCCGTGTCACGCGGCGTCAATGCGGAGAAGACGTAGCGGGATCCTGCGGAAGGCTGCCTGTTCCTTTCGGCTTGTTCAGGAGGCGACCCCGGCGCAGGGACCGGAGATATGCACGAAACCGGGATTTTATAGAGGGCTTTACATCATAACCGGAGAGAAATGGGAGGAATCGGTTATGCGCGTACTTATAGCCGGCGGCGGCACGGCGGGGCACATCAATCCCGCCCTGGCGATCGCGGGGAAGATCAAAGAGGCGCATCCTCAGGCGGAAATCCTTTTGTCGGAGCCAAGGGCCGGATGGAAACCGAGCTGGTGCCCAAGGCGGGCTACCCCATCGAAACGGTGGATGTGCGGGGCTTTCAGCGGCGCCTTTCCCTGAGGAATGGGACGGAATCTGTCCGCCGCGGTTCATGCCGTCACCTCCGGGGCGGAGGCAAGCCGTATTCTCAAGCGGTTCCAGCCGGATATCGCCATCGGCACCGGCGGTTATGTCTGTGGCCCGGTGCTTCGGCGGGCTGCCAAACGGGGAATTCCCGTATTGGTGCATGAGTCCAATGCCTTCCCCGGCGTAACCGTCAAGCTGCTGGCCAAGGATGCCGCGGCGGTGATGATTGCGGATGAGGCGGCGAGGAAGTATCTGCCGGAGGGCTGCCGGGTGGTGGTGACGGGCAATCCTCTCCGGCCCGGCTTTGCCGGCGCCGACCGGGAAAAAGCCCGGCGGGAACTGGGGCTGGACAGCCGCCCCGTGGTGCTTTCCTTCGGCGGAAGCCTGGGGGCTGACCGGATCAACGCTGTGATGGCGGCCGTCATGGCCCGCAGCTTCCGGGACGGCGGCATCCAGCATATTCACGGCACCGGGCGTAGCGGATATGAGAAGACCGTGTCCCTGCTCCGCCAGGAACAGGTTCCTCTTGACGGAGGGGCGATCCGTGTGAGAGAATATATTGAAGATATGTCCCGCTGTATGGCAGCCGCGGATCTGGTGATCTCCCCGCTGCGGGGCGATGACTCTCAGCGAACTGCCTGCCGCCGGCAAGCCGTCCATCCTGATCCCTCCCCTCATGTGGCGGAAAACCACCAATACCACAACGCCATGGCCTTGGTGCATCGCGGGGCGGCGGTGTGTCTGGAAGAAAAGGATTTGACGGCGGATTCCCTGTGGGGAGGCGCTGTACGCCCTGGTATCGGATCCCGGGCGGATGAGGCAGATGGGAGAAAACGCCCGGCGTTCCGCTCTTCTGGATGCGGATGACCGTATCCTCCGCGTGGTGGAGGATACGCTGCGGCAGGCGAAGCGGGAGGCGTAGGATTGCCAACCGCCTCCGTTTTTTTTTGTCTTTTGGCTTTTTTGAAAAATCCGGGCGATTGGCGGCTCTTTTCCGCCGTCAGCATTCCCTGTTTCACCAATTCCCTTTTCGCGGCATAGGATGGCCTGCGGACGTATGAGCGTCCGGGCGCCGGCGGGACGATTTCCGGCCGCTGCGCTCCTCCAATGCGAAAGGGTGCATGATATGGCAAAACTCATTGTCGAAGGCTTACATAAGCTGGAGGGAGAAGCCGTGATCCACGGGGCGAAGAACAGCGCCCTGCCGATTCTGGCGGCCACGATCCTGAGCAGCGGCGTCAGCGAGATCAGCAATTGTCCCCGGTTGTCCGATGTGGCGGCAACCAAAGCGATCCTGCGGCATCTGGGCTGTCGGGTGGAGGAAGGGGAGGATTGCCTGCGGGTGGACGCCGCGGGGTTATGCCGCAGCGATATCCCCGATCATCTGATGCGGGAGATGCGGTCGTCCATCGTGTTTCTGGGAGCGATAGCTGCCCGTACCGGTCAGGCACAGCTGTCTTTTCCCGGCGGCTGTGAGCTGGGACCCCGTCCCATCAATCTGCATTTGGCGGCGCTCCGCCGCCTGGGTCTGGAGATCGAGGAGGAGCGGGGACGGCTCAACTGCCGCGCCCGCGGCCGCCTGAAGGGCGCGAGCATTACGCTGGAACAGCCCAGCGTAGGCGCCACGGAGAATATCCTGATGGCCAGCGCCACTGCGGAAGGGACCACGGTCATCGTCAACGCCGCCCGGGAGCCGGAGATCGTGGATCTGTGTGCTTATCTCAACGCCTGCGGGGCCCGGATCTCGGGAGCGGGGAGAGGGCACGGTCACTGTCGAGGGGGTCGATCGTCTTACCGGCTGCCGTTACGAGGTCATTCCCGACCGTATAGAAACGGTTACCTATATGGCCGCTGCCGCGATTACCGGCGGACGGGTTTTTGACCCGTACCGACCCGGACAACATTGCCTCGGTCATTCCCGCTTTTGAGGAAGCGGGCTGCCGGGTGGAAGCCTCCGGAGGCGGTTCCGGGTCCGGAGGGCATCTGGAGCTGGAGGCTCCCCGCCGCCTGCGGCGGGTGAAAAGCATACTGACGATGCCGTATCCCGGCTTTCCCACCGACGCCCAGGCTCCGCTGATGGCCATGACCTGTACCGCGTCGGGCACCAGTCTTTTCGTGGAAACGATTTTCGACAGCCGATACCGGCATGTGGATGAGCTCACCCGGCTGGGCGCCCGTATCAAGGTGGAGGGGCGCGTCGCGGTGGTGGAGGGGGTTCCCGTCCTGTCCGGAGCTCCGGTGGAATGTACCGATCTCCGCGGCGGCGCGGCTCTGGTCATCGCCGCCCTGGCGGCGGAGGGGAAACGGAGATCAGCGAGCTCCGCCATCTGGACCGGGGGTATGAGGGGCTGGAGGCCGGCTTATCCGGTTTGGGAGCGGCTATCTGCCGTATCGGGGGATGAAAACGTCCATCCGGGATGAGAAAAGCAGGAGGAAGCTATGGATAAGGATCATCGCGCCGCCGGAGGGCGGAACGCAGCGGCTGGGGCCCCCCGACGCGAAAAAAGAGAAAAAGCGCCGCCGCGTTACCCGTTTCCAACTGTTGATCGCTTTGGTGGTGGCGGTGCTGCTGGTGATTGTTGCCGTGGCAGCCTTCTTCCTGCTGGTTCCCCGGTCGACGGCCAATGCGGCGGGGGGACGGACAGCAGACGGCGATTTTCGGCATCCGCTCCATCGACGTGGAGGGCGATACCCGCTATACCGATGAGGAGATCATAAGCGCCGAAGCATGGTCTGTATATCGGCCAGAGCATTTTCAGCGTCAGCAAAAAGCAGGCGGCGGAGAGCATCCTGACCTCTTTCCCCATATATCGAGACGGTGTCGGTGGGAGCCCCGCCTTCGATCAGCTGCTGATTACAGTGACAGAGGTGGAGGTTCAAGGCGTGATGTCCGGCGAAAACGGCTGGCTGGTCATAGGGGCCAACAATAAAATATTGGAGATCCTTCCCGCCGCCGATACCGGTCCGGTGGGGTATCTGACCATCAGGGGGAAACGCTTAACCGGATGGTAGGGGAGGCTGCGATGAGCGACGAGGTGTTCCAGACGGTAAAGGAACTGCTGGCCGGCATTGGAAAAAAAAGCGGGCTGGAGGGGATTGTGCTGGTGGATGTGACGGATTTGTCCGACCTGCGTCTGAGCTACAAAGGGCAGATCACGCTCCTGTTGGGCAGCGATATCAATCTGGAGGAAGCGCTCAATATGGCGCAGTCGTCTCTGGGGCAGATCCTGAAAAGCCGGGGCGAGGATGCGTCGGGGCAATTGGATCTGAGAACCTATGCGGACAGTGATCCGGAAAACGATATGGCGGTTTTCACTCCACAGGAGCTGCTGAATAGAACCGCCTGATCCTATTTCTTTCACACCGGGGAGAAAAAAAAAAACACCTGAAAATTTTCAGAAATCCCCGTGAAAATCAGCTGTCACCGGTTGAATTTACCCGGGACCGTGATAGAATAAAACATATCTGATGACAATGGGACGGAAATAAACGCTTGGGAGGAAGTTTCATGGGTTTCCAGTTTGACAGCGATATTATCGATAATGTTCAGATAAAGGTCGTCGGCGTCGGCGGCGGTGGCGGCAACGCCGTCAACCGTATGGTGCGTTCCGGCGTTCAGGGTGTGGATTTTATTTCAGTGAATACCGATCATCAGGCGCTGTATCTGTCCCATGCCAAGCAGAAGATACAGATCGGCGAGAAGCTGACCCGGGGAATGGGCGCCGCTCCAATCCGGAAAAAGGCCAGCGTGCGGCGGAGGAAAGCCGTGAGGAGATCACTGCCGCTCTCAAGGGCACCGATATGGTGTTCATTACCGCCGGCATGGGTGGCGGCACCGGCACGGGAGCGGCGCCGGTCGTGGCCGAGATTGCCCGCGATCTCGGAATCCTGACCGTCGGCATCGTCACCAAGCCCTTTATGTTTGAGGGCCGCAAACGGATGGAACAGGCGGAAAACGGCATCGCCGCCCTGCGTGAGCATGTGGACAGCTTGGTGGTCATCCCCAACGAACGGCTGAAAATGGTCAGCGAGCAGAAGATCACCCTGGCCAACGCCTTTGAGGTGGCGGACGATGTGCTGCGTCAGGGCGTGCAGAGCATTTCTCAACTGATTAAGGTCCCGGGACTGGTCAACCTGGATTTCGCGGACGTGACCGCGGTGATGAAGGACGCGGGATACGCCCCATGGGCATCGGCCGCGCCGGGGGCAAAGATAAGGCGGAGATTGCCGCCCAGGCCGCTATTGCCAGCCCCTTGCTGGAGACCTCCATCGACGGCGCCCGCGGCGTGCTGATCAACATTACCTCTTCTGCGGATATCGATATGGAGGACGTGGAATTCGCTTCCTCTATGATTTCCCGTGCGGCACATCCCGACGCGACGATCATCTGGGGCGCCGCCTTTGACGATACCATGGACGACGAAATCAGCGTGACGGTGATCGCCACCGGCTTTACCAACGATGGATCATATAAGGCTCCGGACGCAAAGGAAAACCGTTCCGCTGCGGAGAACGCGTTTGCCGCTTCCGGAAATAAGCCCGCCTCCAACGAAGAGGATGCGGATTATATCGATATCATGTCCATCTTCAATAAGAGAAAAGACGGCTGACATTGCCTCCTATAGCGGCGGGGAGCCCGGCGCGTTTGCAAGCGCGTGCCGGATCCCCGCCTTTTTCCGTCAGCGCCGCCAGGCCGTGCGGGAAGCGTGCGTTAAAAAGGCATACGGTTATGCTATGATCATTTTATACTGTCCCCAGCCCTGAAATGCAGCCCCTGAAATGGAGGTTATATTCATGGAGCAATGGCATAAGGAGGCTATCGTTTACCAGATTTACCCCAAAAGCTTTTGCGACACCAACGGCGACGGTATCGGCGATCTGCGCGGCTTCATCGGCAAGCTGCCCTATCTGCAGAAACTCGGCGTGAACGCGTTGTGGCTGTCGCCCTGCTATCCGTCTCCCGGCGACGACAACGGCTACGACATTTCCGACTACCGCGGTATCGGCCCCGAATACGGCTCGCTCGACGATTTCAAGGTGCTGCTCGACGAGGCGCCCGCGCGCGGTATCCGTATTTTGATGGATCTCGTCGTCAACCACACCTCCGATGAACACCCATGGTTTGAGGAGGCGCGTAAGAGCCGCGTCAACCCCTACCGCGATTACTACATCTGGCGCGATCCGTTGACGGCCGCGCCCCAACGACTGGGCGGCGGCGTTTGGCGGCAGCGCGTGAATTTGATGAGCAGACAGGACAGTATTACCTGCATCTTTTCTCCAAAAAGCAGCCTGATCTCAACTGGGACAACCCTGTCGTGCGGCAGGAGATCGCCGACATGATCAACTATTGGCTCGACATGGGCGTGGACGGCTTCCGCTGCGACGTCATCAACAATATCTCTAAGGATTTCTCCTCGCCTTACGCGGGCGGCATCGGTCCGCACCTGCACGAATACCTGCATGAGCTGCATGTCAGGCGCTCGGCCCGCACAAGGCGCTCACCATCGGCGAGACCTGGGGCCTTACCCCCGCGCAGGCGCTCGACCTCACGGGCGCGGCGCGCGGCGAGCTGACGACCACCTTCCAGTTTGAGCATCTGCTGCTTGGCCGTGTGAACGGCGACAAATTCGATCCCGAGCCCGTCGACCGGAAAGCGTATGTCGACATCCTCGCTAAATGGGAAAATGGTCTGAAGGACGACGGCTATCCCGTGCTCGTGATGGAAAACCACGACCAACCGCGCGCGCTGTCCCGCTTCGGCGACCGTGTGAAGTATCCCTTTGAAAGCGCGACGATGCTCGCCGCCATGCTATACGGGATGCGCGGCATAGCCGTCATCTATCAAGGGCAGGAGCTCGGACTGCATGACCCGACCTTCCGCACGATCGACGAGTACCGCGACATCGAAACCATCCATGCGTACAATGAGCTGAAGGCCACAGGCCAATGGACGCAGGACGAGCTGCTCGCCAAAATGCAGTTTGGCAGCCGCGACTGCGCCCGCACACCCATCCGTGGACAACGGGAACGCACGGCGGCTTCACAACGGGTACGCCGTGGATCAAGACGCAGATCGACGCCGGCTTCACCGTCGAGGAGCAGGAAGCGGATGATCATTCGGTACTCCAATTCTACCGCGAGATGCTGCGTATCCGCAAAAGCGAGCCCTGCCTGCGGGACGGCGAGTTCACGCTGCTGGAAAACAACGACAGCGGCGTCTCGGTCTATACCCGCGCCAGCGGCAGAGACACGGTCTATGTCGTGTGCAATTTCAGCGAAGAGGACAACCCCCTGCCTGCCTGTGTCCCCGACGGCATGGTACTGCTCGCCAATTACGGCGGCAAAGCCGAAATGCTTCGCCCGTTTGAAGCCCTGTGGGTTAAGGCGTAAGCATTTCAACGCTTGCCTTGACACAAACACAAATCAATAAAGACCAGAGGCCGATTCCACAACAAAAAAGCCGCCGCCTTCTAAAAAACTGAAGGGGCGGCTCTTTTCGTATGGAAAAGGCGGCTTACAGCTGCCACAGGTCGGCGTCTGTAATCCCCACCCGTTGGGCTGCCAGCCGCAGAAGACAGTGTACGCCGCGAAAAGCGCCCGGCTCATGGGCGTCGGAGCCGAAGTGGAATTGACAGCCGCACGCCTTGGCGGCGGATAGGATCCGCAGATAGGAAGGCGAAAGCCCGTCCTTATCCCGTTTTGTCCCGTTCCGATAAAGGCAGGCGTGAATTTCAATACTCAGCCCCTTTTGGGCGGCGGCGGTAAAGCAGTCCGTCAACTGGCTGTCGGTGATTCCGTCCACGATCTCCTGCTCCCACGGGCTGCCGACGGGGTATAGTGGGTGGCAAATGCCGGTGGGAACGGGATAATCCAGTAAACAGGCGCGGAAGAACTGCCGGAGCATCATCTCCCGAATCTTATCCGGTGTGGAAAGGTCAAAATTCCGGTATTCTTCCGGCAGATTCATGATATGACTGGGCGCGAGAAGCACATAATCAAATTGTCTGGCCTCTTCATAAGAAAAGAGGGCTCCTGTTCATACACCACCTCGGCTTCACAGCGCAACAGCAGACGGACGGAGGAGATCCCTTGCAGCTCCTCCAGACGGGGGGCGTATCCGTAAAACATAGTCGGCTCCCGCTTTTCGGCAAGCTGCCGGTTTTTCAGCGAATGAGGAGAGTAGACATGATTGGAAAAGCCCATGACCGAAATACCTTCTTCTTCGCAATAGGGGAGATAGGAATCCGGCTGTGTGCTGCTGGGGGCGCAAAAAGAGATTGGTGTGGATATGAAGATCGCTTCGCATCATATTCAGTGGTTCCATGGATAGTATCATCTGCCTTTATGCTGTTAAGTTTTCCGTGAAGAATGCCGCCGGAAGAGAGCTGCCGTTTCATTTAAAAAGATAGTTTCCGCGGACGCCTGATATGGCGGAAGGAATGGCGTCCGGTATTTCCGGGAAAGACAAAAATCCTCTTTAACCATGCAGATATTTCGCGTGATATTCGGCGTTTATCTCGGCAATTTCCCTTTTCCCGTCGATGTAGTCCTGATACATTTTGTAAGGATCGCCGCCGCCAAGACAGCAGGACGAACAATTTTCGCACCCGCCCCCGCCGCAGTCAAGCGAACGGCGGATGATTTCTTCCCGTTCTTCCCGGGTCGTATCCTGAATCAATAATTTCCTATACATGCTGACCTTTCCTTTTATCTGTTCTTTGGATAGAAATTATCCTGTGCCTCTGTCTGCCGTTTAACAATCCGGCCTTTTTAAACGCCGGATATTCTTCGCCTCCTCTGATCCTGCGCTGAAATCGGAAAAACGTTATGAAATCCCTCCAGATATCGATACGGCCGCTCATCGTTTTCACCGCAAAAAGCGATCAGGCCTTTTATAAGCCCCCGGGTACCGCTTTATATTTTTGGCTTATATATGAAGGAAACCGATACTGCACCAACAGTACCGGTCGGTTAGGGCTCTTTGCAGCCAATTCAACACAGAATCCCTATGTGTTGAGATAGTATACCTTTTTAGCGTGGTTGTCAAGAGAAGGGCAAGTATTCGTTTAAACAAGTCATAAACGTAGAGGGATTGACAGTAAGAGGATGCAGATATATAATAATGCCTATAAATTACATATGTTTACTATACTGTTTTGGCGTGCAGACCACCTATATTTGACTAAAAGGGGGGGAAGTTGCCTGTTCCTTCCCCTGCTTCCCTGCTTTTATACTATGAACAAGTACCTCGGTCTCGATAACCTTGTAAGAACATATTTTGCAGGCTTAAAGAGCTTCGGCACATCTCGATAGATAAGGAGTCATTTCACCATGAGGGAACAATTTGAAACCCGATGTATTCACGGCGGTTCCGATTCATCTCTGCGCGATGAACACCGCGCGATCAGCTTTCCGATCTATCAAACGGCGTCGTTCAGCCATATCAAAACCGGGCACAATGACAGTGGATTTGATTATACAAGGGAATCCAACCCTACCCGTCGGAGGTTGGAAGAGATCGTTTCGTCTTTGGAAGGCGCCGTGGGCACGATGGCCTTTTCCTCCGGCATGGCGGCAATCAGCGCTTGCTTTGAGCTGTTTGCTCCCGGCGATCATATCATCTGCTCGGAGGATTTATACGGCGGCGTGATTCGGCTGCACGACCTGATCAGTACAAAAAATGGCCTTACCGCCGATTATGTTGACACTACGGACTTGCAGCTTGTGGCCGACGCCATTCGTCCCCGGACAAAGGGCAATTTATGTGGAAACGCCCAGTAACCCCATGATGAATATTACCGATCTTAGCGGCTGTGCGAAGTTGGCGCAGGAACACGGACTGCTGCTTATCGTGGATAATACGTTTCTTTCCCTTATTTTCAAAATCCGCTGCTTTTGGGAGCGGATATAGTGATCCACAGCGGGAGCAAGTTTTTATCCGGCCACAATGACACCATCGCGGGGTTCCTTTGCACAAAGGATCCTATCCTCGCAGATAAGATCCGCCTTATCTCAAAGACGACCGGCGGCGTGCTCGCGCCTTTCGACCGTTGGCTGGTGATACGCGGGATAAAAAACGCTTGCTGTGCGTATGGAGCGGCAGCAGGAAAACGCAGTCAGGGTGGCAGACCGGCTGCTCAGACAGCTCGCAGGTCACACAGGTGTTTTATCCCGGACTGAAACAGCATCCCGGATATGAAAAAAATGCGAATCAGGCAAAAGGCTTTGGAAGTATGATCTCGTTCCATGTTGACAGTGAAAAAACGGCATTGCAGATACTGCAAAAAGTGAAGCTTGTCCTATTTGCGGAAAGCCTCGGAGGAACGGAATCCCTCATAACCTATCCTACCCCTTCAAACGCATCCGGATGTGCCGCAGAAAATGCGGGAACATCTGGGTATAACGGAAACGCTTCTGCGTCTGTCAGTGGGGCTGTAAAACGCAGACGATATTATTGCCGATTTGAAACAGGCATTTGAGGAATAAGTATGGATACCTATAATTTTGATAAAGAGATTTCTCGCCGGAACACCAACAGCTTGAAATACGATTTTGCAGCAGAGCGCGGATACCCTGCGGATGTATTACCGCTGTGGGTGGCGGATATGGATTTTCTGCGCCGCGGCCGGTATTGGATGCTTTACACAAAGCTGTCGATCATGGCATTTTCGGCTACAGCGAAGTAAAAAGACGACTATTATAGAGCCGTATCGTTGTGGTTCAAAAAGCATTTCTGTTGGGAAACAAAACCTGACTGGCTGATAAAAACGCCGGGCGTGGTGTTTGCTTTGGCTATGGCGGTTCGCGCCTTGACAGAGCCGGGTGACAGCATATTGATCCAACCGCCGGTCTATTATCCCTTCTACTCGGTTATAAGAGATAACGAACGGCGCCTTGTGGAAAATGAACTGTTATATGTAAACGGACATTACGAAATTGATTTTGCCGATTTTGAAGCGAAGATCAAAGAAAACAGAGTAGAATTATTTATCCTTTGTTCCCCGCATAATCCGGTTGGACGGGTTTGGACGAAGGGTGAACTGCAAAAGATCGGTGAACTCTGCGAAAAATACGGCGTTGCCGTTGTTTCGGATGAAATTCACTGCGATCTTGCTTTCGTTGGGCATCCGCATACGATTTTTACGGACGCCTGTCCGAATTTGGCCGAACGCTCCATTATTTGCACAGCGCCGAGCAAAACCTTTAATTTGGCTGGTTTGCAGGTCTCTAATATCTGGATCCAGAGCGGTGACATTAGACGGAAATTCCAAAAGAGATGGACCGCAGCGGGTATTCCCAACTAAATTCTCTCGGCTTGGTTGCGGCACAGACCGCTTATGAAAACGGTGAAGAATGGCTGGCGCATTGTAAAAAGCTATTTACGGATAATTTAGACTTTCTGCGCAGCTTTTTGCAGGACAGGCTTCCGGAAATTCAGCTGGTTGAGCCGGACGGAACGTATTTTGCATGGCTAGACTGCTCCGGGTTGGGGCTTGGTCGCGAAGAACTGAATCATCTTGTAATCAAGCAAGCAAAGCTATGGCTGGATGCCGGACATATTTTCGGGAAACAATCGGCGTCTTTTCAGCGTGTAGTTTTAGCGTGTACCCGTAAAACATTGAAACAGGCGCTGACGCAGCTTCAAACAGCGGTTTACGGATAGGAGATTTGAGCTCCTACGGCAGCGTTATAAAAAGCTGAAAAAGGTGTCCCGCAAAGGTGTTCTTCCGCTCTTATCTGCTCCATGCAAATGGAATAGAAAAGAGAGATTAATGAAAAAACGAGTAAGCCAGGCCCCGGCTTTGCCGGGACCTGGCTTACTCGTTCCCGCATCTGCACGACTGATGTTCACGGCGCCGGTCATGGTTGAAGCTCTCCACCATGACCAGCTTCCCAAAAAGATTTTCCGCAGTCTCTCCTTGGTTTTCAGAAGGAGACGGGAATCCCCGGCACAGCGAAACGCTATTGCTTCAGCCCCGGCCAGGACCATAGGGTGTGCGGATATCTGTCAGACCGAAAATATAGTCGGTGCTGGTGTGATAGTACTGAGCCAGCCGAATGGCCGCCCAGGCGGGAATTTCATAAATTCCCTTCTCATAGCGCCGGTATACCTCTCTTTTGCAGTTGAGGACATTGGCGATTTCCGCCTGTGTCTTATCAGCGTCGACCCGTAAATCTTCCAGCCTTTGAAAAAAACATAACGCATCCCTCCTTGCAAAAGAAATGCTACTATTTTGTTGCATTGTTTGTCGGGTTATGCTACAATATTGTGGCAAATACGGGAATTTCAGACTCCGCAGGGTTCAGTACCGCAAAGCGCGTATTGGAAAAGGAAGATAACGATCCCGGCGCAATCTCATGGCGACCGGAAAAACGACAGAAAGGAAACGCCTTATGACAGATCGTGAATTGAGGAAGCTGAGCCGGGCGGACCTGCTGGAGCTGCTTTTGGAGCAGCTGAAGGAAAATGAGCAGCTTCGCGCGGAGTTGGAGGCTGCGCGGGCAAAGCTTACCGAACGGAAAATCGACATCGACAAGGCCGGTTCCATCGCGGAGGCCTCCTTGCAGCTCAACGGCGTATTCCAGGCCGCCCAGGACGCTTGTACACAGTACATAGAAAATATCGAGCAGCTCAGCGCCCGGCAGGAGCAGGCCTGCGCCCAGATGAAAGGGAGTCTCAGGCGGAATGCGACCGGATGATCGCCGACGCCAGAAGACAATCCCAAGCCTATTGGGACGACGTCTCCCGCAAGGTGCAGGAAGTGACCAGCTCCTACGCGGAGCTTCGGACGATATTGCAGCAGCCGCCGATCAAGGTGCAGGAATGATATGAGGAAAAAAAGCCGATCATACCTGGAAAACCAGCTATCGGGCAGATAGAGGCCGAGCTGAAGCGGGAGAAGTATAAGCGCCGATACCACCGTGTTCTGCGCAGCACGGTCTACACCCTGATTGTCGTAGCGGCCGTTTCGGTGCTGGTAGCCACGCTGTGGCTGCCGGTGCTGCAGATCTACGGCTCGTCCATGGCGCCGCTCCTGAAGGACGGCGATATTGTGGTATCGCTGAAAAGCGGAGACTTCGTGCAGGGCGATATCCTTGTTTTTTATTACAACAACAAAATTCTGGTCAAGCGGGTCATCGCCATGGCCGGCGACTGGGTGGATATTGACGGGGACGGCACGGTTTACGTCAACGGCGAGGAGCTGGAGGAACCGTATCTGGAGGAAAAGGCTCTGGGAGACTGTGATATTGAGCTGCCCCTACCAGGTGCCTGACGGCCGGCTGTTCGTCCTGGGCGACCACCGCAGCGTGTCGGCGGATTCCCGCAGCAGCGCCGTGGGCTGCGTCGCCGAGGAGCAGATCGTCGGAAGATTGGTCTTCCGCGTGTGGCCTTTGGACCAAATCGGGCCTTTTTAATTTGATTCTTCGGGAATTCCATGGGAAGGGAGGACGATGGCAACGGAACCGCGTTTTAACAGAAAGGTTTCTGGATATCAGATCAGAAGCGGCGCCGCGCTGTGGCAAAAAGATTGTCCGCGTCCTGGGATGCGCGGTGGTGTTCTGTACCACCTATGCGTTGATTTTGCCCGCCATTACCATGGAAACCGGGCAGGTATTGGAGCGCCCGCTGGTGATGCACACGCGCACAGCTTCGGCGACCGTTACGGCGTCCTATGAGAAGGGCGTCCTTCCGGAAGGCGTTTCCCTGACCGCGTCGGAATACGGCGAGGACGATACGCGGTATAACCTGCTGGGCCGGACGCTCAGCTACAGCCTGGCATCCGGCCGGGCGCTGTCTGCCCTTCATCCCTTTGACATCCATTTTACGGATGCATACGGAAATGAGATCGAACCGGATGGAACCGTCACCGTGACCGTGACCTTTACGGAGCCCATCCGGGAAACCGGAGAATCCCCTCTCAGTGGGCGGTATTTCATGTGGGGACGCTGGAAATCTCCCGGAACAGCTCTGCAGCGATGACGGATCCCTGGCGTATGACGGGGGCGTGGAGGAGCTGACAGACGCGTCCATCGGCCAGAGCGAAACGGAGGACGCGCGGTTCGTGACCGGCTTCTCCTTCCAATCGGACAGCTTCTCCGATTTCGTGCTGGCGGAGCTGGATGAAGCCGCGGCTTTGGACAGGGAGAATACCGTTGCGGTCGATTCGTTCTACCTCTGGCTGCATGTATGGGACAGGCAAAACAATAAATATGAGAACATATACTCCCATCCTAAGTGGGTGGAAGGATCGGGATTTGACAGTGCTGGTATTGCAGACGCACGGAAGTATACAGAGGACGATCAAACCTATTATCTGATTCCCATTGATTATTTCACGGAGAACTTTGCGGAGTATGGATATTCCTTTCACGCGGATGGCCCCGGAGCATGCCCTTTCCTATATGACCCGGATGCCAAAACAGCGGGCGATCAATTCGTGCCTGCTTCGGCTATGTGCAGATGGGGGATGCCTGGTATGTGCGGGTGCAGGACGCCACAGGAATAGATCCTCCCCGCAGCAACTTGTATTACCAGAACTATAACGTTATAACGGATGTCCAGAACCATGCCGGTACCGTTATCAACCTGTTTGACTATTGGATCGACGCGCGGGACGCCGCCGACAATGTGGAAGATACCGATGACCGGCTCTCCAGCGGGATCAATGCCGGTCATGCCCTGAAATTCCGCAAGAGTAATACCGCCGGCCTGTTGAACCAGTGGACAAAGAACGCGGGTGTCCGCCAGGGGATCGTGGCGAATCTGCTGAACAACGGCTATCCCGTGCTGTCGGGGGCCGGGGTGTGGGTCTTACAGCGGAGAATTTCCCCGGCGTCGATCTCCATGAGTCCCTCGCCTACCTGTTTGACCCGGCTGTGACGTGTGACTATAGAGAAACCCACCGCAATGTCAGCGGCTTGCTTCAGGTTGACGCTAACGGTTATTACTATTACGACAGCTCGCGGAATTTCGCGGAATATGACGGAAATAGCAACAGCTTTATTCTCTATGAGGATAAGGGGTGCTGCACGGCGGAGCGAGCCCGGACGGACAGTTTTTCCCCTTCAATTCCATGCGGGAGGCGGCCGGCCTGGCGGCTACCGATACAAGTATCAACCATTACTTCGGCATGACCATGACCACTCGTTTCCTTCAGCAGTACGACGGACATACCAGCTCAAGCCGCGCTACAGATACGATCTTTGAATTCGCCGGCGACGACGACGTGTGGATTTTCATCGACGGCGTGCTGGTGGCCGACCTGGGCGGTATCACGACAGGGCCAGCGTAAATATTAACTTTGCCACGGGCGAGGTCACGATCAACGCCGGGACCGGCTATGAGACGGTCACCACGCTCTATCAAGCCTTTGCGGACGCGGGTTGTGGGACCGCTGTGGATTGGAACAGCGATACGAACCCCACCACCTTTGCCAATAACAGCACTCACGCGCTCAAGTTCTTCTATCTGGAACGGGGCAACACGGACTCCAATCTCTACCTGAAATACAACCTGACGGAGATCCCTGTCACCGCCATTTACAAAGTGGACCAGTACGGGCGGAGATCCCCGGTGCGACCTTCGCGATATACGCGGCCGATGAGGAGTATCAGTACCTCAGCAGCCTCAACGGCGAGGTCGTCCATCTGCCCGACAGGTACCGCTATGACGCTTCCGGAAATATAGTTGACAGGAATGGCAATGTCCTCGTCAAAGCGCTTTACTGCGGAACGACGGACTCCAACGGCGAGATGGTCTTCGTGGATGGCGACAAGATGCCCTACTCCCTGAGCGAGCTGGAGGCTATGTTCGGCGGGCATTTCCTTCTGAAGGAGATCGCTGTTCCCGAGGGCTACCGCCTCGTTTCTGATGAAATCCGTCTGGAGATTGCATCCGGTGCGAACAAAAAGGTGCTTCTCTGCAACAACACCTATGAGTCCGGCGTATGGGCGGCCCCTGAAGCTGTTGGTGACAGCCACGGATACGATCTATGTCACCCAAAATTATGCGCAGGGCGGAACGTTAAGAGAAGTACAGTACTATAACCCGGAGGATAACAGCACCACCGGAACGCTGTTTGGCGTGATATTCAAGTACATCGGCGAGGAGAACGGCAACAGGACCGATCCCGATAACTGGGTTCCGGTCTATGGCAACAGCATGGATGGATACAGCATCGTACCGGGAACGGACAAAATCCAGACGGCGATCACAGCGGCGCGGGCGGCGGTGGATTACGGCGCGGTTACGTTTACCCTGTCCGCCAGCGGCGCGATGCAGGTGACGCTGGAGAATATGCCCGGCGACATCATGACCTATAACCGTATGCTGGGCGATAATGCGCAAAACGAAGCCCAATACACGGTCGGGTACTGCTGGACCTCGGCGAGCAGCCTGAACGACGCTACCACGGCCAATACGTACCGCGTCATTACCGGCGAAGACGAAGACCCTTATGGACTGCTGGAAACCGGTTACAGCGGTTTCGACCGTGCCTTCGGCTCGACGATCCATGTGCCAAACCTGGCCAACTGTTTGTTCGCCCAAAAAATTTAACGACGTAGGCGCTCTGATCAACGGCGCCACCTTTGCGCTGTACAAAGTCAGCGAGGAGGGCGGTGGTATCCGCTATGTCGCTGACGGTGACGCTGAAGCCCGGATTGATTTGGCGGCGGACGGCAATGGGGACAACAAAGGCACGGCCACAGTGGACGGCGTCGCAGGCACATATGAGATTGACGCGGCAACCGGTGTCATCACTGTCGCGATAGGAGTTGACGCCTACACGATCACCCCCGTCGGGGTGGAGACCACCCGTCCGGCTTCCGACGCGGGCAATCCCTCCGGCGAAGACGGCACCGCGACTTTCAGCAGCCTGCTGGACGGCCACTATTATTTACGGGAGATCGCCGCGCCCGATGGATACGCGCTGAACACCACGGAGGTCATGGTTCTCGTGACTGACGAGGCCGTCTATGCCAATGCCGGTACCGCCGACGACGGCGTCACGGTGGCCCGCGGTCCGGGCTACATCGCGTCCACCCTGGACCAATTTGCCTCGAAGGCCAGATCGACAACACCCTGTCTTGGGTGTATGAGCAGATGCTCGTATCCGAAAAGTATGACAGCTTTGCGGACATGACGGAGGCGTTGGATGAGAATGACAATATCGTGGGGATTGGCTGTATCTCCGGTCCCACACAGACGGCGAAACAACGCTTACGGGGAACGTAAACGAGGCCCTGACCACCCATCTGAGGTACAGCGCGGGGACGGATACGCTCTTCAACTACACACGGAACGACGATTGGTATAAGGCAAACGGCGTCAGCACGGAAGGCGTTACCCGGCGGCTTTACACCTCTGTGGGATGGTCCCACTATCTGCTGTATCAGGACTACGATTGGGGCGTTACACAGATCGGCGCCGGAGTCAACTATGACGACCTGGCCGGCCAGGAGATCTCAACCTGTTCTCCCGCTCCACCTACGTCCAGATAACCGACAAGCCGCTGCCCAACAACGCGGATCTGACCATCACGAAGGTGGCCGCCGGGATCAACGATATTACCATTGAGGGTGCGGGATTTGTGCTCTACCGCTCCGTTACGAACACATCCGGCGTCACCACAAAATACTACTATTCCTATAAGGAACCCGAAGAAGAGGAAGAAGCCGGAACGACCGGCTGGGTGAAGCTCTCGGCGGAGGTGACCTTGGAGGCTGTGACCTTGACCACCGGCAAGGACGGCAAAATCCTCCTCCACAATGTACCGGACGATATCTACTATCTGGAAGAGGTCATAGCCCCGAACGGTTACCGGCTCCTGACCGGCCCCCTCGCCGTTACGGTAGAGGGCAGCAAGATCACCGGCGTGGAGGGCCTGACATGCGCGGCGGTCAGCGGAGACGGCCTGACCCTGGCCGTTCCCAACGACGTGAACTACGAGCTGCCCGAGACCGGCGGTGAGGGTACGTTCCTGTATGCAATGGGCGGAACGCTTTTGATGGCAGGATGCCTTTTGTGCGGATATCTGCTGAGGCGTATAAAGGGAAAGGAGGTCTGCACGGTAAACCTCCTGTTCCGGCAATATGGTTCATGTGCCGAGGCGGTATCGGATATTCTTCTTATGATATGAAAAACAAATGAAGAAAGGAAGATCAAACATGAAAACAGCAAAGAAACTATTGGCAGTTCTGTCAGCAGCCGTCATGGCCGTGTCGTTCATCACTGTCTCCGCGGCCGCGGCAGATGATGGCAGCATCACCATCAGCGATGCAAAGGTGGGCGAGACATTACAAGATTTATAAGGTTTTTGATCTGGTGTACAGCCCGGCAGATGCTGATGAAGGGGATGTCACGGCGAGCGACGTTATAAGCGTCGCCTATACTTACACCAAAAGCGGGAAACCGATGGGCTCTATACCGCGCTGAACGGCAATGACAGCCCCTTTGCTCTGACCCGAAAAATCTGCGGATGTCTATACCGTTACTCTTAAGGAGGGAAAAGGGGAGTCGGACGTTGTTGCCTTTCTGACCGCTCATGCCTCAAGCCTCACGCTTACTGAAAGCAAAAAGCTGTAGCGCCGGCTGATCAGGCGGATGCGGAGATGGCGGCCCTTACATTTGAGAACCTCGCCTACGGCTATTACTATGTCACAAGCACGATGGGCAGCGTGATCACCATTGACAGCACGATGAAAAATGTGACCATTGAGGATAAGAACGAGGAGCCTTCTGTTGAGAAAGCAGTTCTGAACGCGACGGCGAACGAGGCGGATTATGAGGAGAGTACTACCGCTTCCATCGGCGACAAGGTGAAGTTCAAATCACCATCAGGCGAAAAAGGGCGCTGTAAACTATGTTCTGCACGACGTGATGGACGCCGGACTGGATTTGGTCGCAAGCAGCATTAGCGTGACCGGTCTGACCGCCGCTGCCGACTACACGGTATCTACCTCCGCTGCCGACGCCTGCGACTTTGAAATCGCCTTTACCGAGTCCTATCTGAATTCACTCATTGCCGACACGGATATTGTCGTTACCTATGAAGCCACGCTGAACGGGGAAGCGACTGTCGCCGGCATCGACAACAACAATAAGCAACAACAACAAGACGCATCTGGACTATGGCGATGCCCAGACCGTAGAGGCGGAGGCGGTCGTGTATACCTATTCCTTCGACCTGATCAAAACCGGCCCGGAGAGCGGCACAGCCGCCAACGCCTACCCGTCCTGACCGGCGCGAAGTTTAAGCTGTATGACGCCGAAACCGGCGGAAACGAAATCAAACTGGTACAGGTGACAGACGCTGTGGATGGCGGCTACTACCGCCCCGCCGTAACAGGCGAAACCGGTGTGGAAATCGAAGCGGGCGAGGTTACCATCAAGGGCCTCGGCAACGGCACCTATTACCTGGAGGAGACGGAAGCTCCCATAAGCTACAACAGGCTGACGGGCCGTCAAGCCGTTACGATTGACGGCGCCAGCCTGACAAATACGGCTGCTGCGGACAATACTTACACGGCGAAGGATACCGATACCGGTATTCAGGTCGTCAACCAGGCCGGCACCGAGCTGCCCAGCACCGGCGGCATCGGCACCACCATCTTCTATGTGCTCGGCGGTATCCTGATCGTCGGCGCGGTGGTCCTGCTGGTCTCCCGCAAGCGCATGAGAGAAAGAATGATTGCCGAACATACATAAACCGCGCGAACAGACCGCACCCCGGGGTACAGCGGCCCCTGTAATTTTCCCGGAGCATTTCAGATGAATCGGCAGGGGCGGGACCTCTGCCGCAAGGAGACCCCCATGAAAAGAAGGATCGTCAATTTTATCCTGATACTGTTTTTTTTTGATAGGGCTATCCTTGCTGCTGTATCCCGCTGTCAGCGACTGGTGGAACTCCTTCCACCAGACCCGCGCTATCGCCAACTATTCCGAGACCGTCGCCAACCTGGACAATGACGCGTACGAGGCTATTTGGCAGAGCGCGGAGGAATACAACGCCGCCCTCGCCCAGCGGGGGCATCCGTTGGACGCTGAACGACGCGGAGCTGGAGGCATATAAAAAGTCAGCTCGACCCCGGTGGCACCGGCATCATGGGCTGTATTGAAATTCCCAAAATCAACTGCTCCCTGCCCATCTACCACGGTGCCGACGCCAGCGTGCTGCAGATCGCCGTGGGACACATCGAGGGCTCGTCTCTGCCGGTGGGCGGGCGGGCGGCCACTGCGTCCTGTCCGGCCACCGGGGCCTGCCGTCCGCTAAGCTGTTCACCAACCTGGACCAGATGGAGGTTGGCGATATCTTCATACTCGGACGTTAAACGAGACGCTGACCTATGAGGTGGATCAGGTGTTGATCGTGCTGCCTGACGAGCTGGACGCGCTGGCGATCGCGGAGGAGAGGACCTGTGTACCTGGTTACCTGCACGCCCTACGGCGTCAACAGCCATCGGCTGCTGGTGCGGGGCCATCGGGTGGCCAACCAGGAGGAAGCGAAAAGCGTCCGTGTGACGGCAGGAAGCGATTCTGATCGAGCCGCTGATCGTCGCGCCAATTGTGGCCATCCCCTGCTGCTGCTTTTTGCTGATCTGGCTGTTTATCAGCACCAGAAGGAAAAAACGCCGGAGGTGAGAAAATGAAACGGTGTAAACAAAAGATCCTATCGGCGCTTCTGGTGCTGCTGCTGTCGGCGGCGTTGCTGCCGTTGGCACGGGTGCAGGCCCTCGGCGCGATCGACACCACAAAAGACGCGGCGTTGACCATTATGTACCTGCCCGATGACAAGCCCGCGCCGGGCGTTCGTTTGACCTGTACCGGATCGCGGACGTATCTGCCGCCGGGAATTTTCCTTGACGGGCGATTTTCGGGACTATCCCGTGTCTATAGAGGACCGGAACGCCGGGGGCTGGCGGGCGCTGGCCAACACCTTGGCGGGCTACGCCCAGCGCGACAAGCTGACGCCGCTGTCAGTGGCAGAACAAACGGGGCAGGGATGCTGGCCTTCCCACCGGAGAGAGCCCCTGCTGCCGGGGCTTTACCTGGTGCTGGGCGAACAATATGTGGACGGGGGCTATACCTACACGGCGGAGCCGTTTTGGCGGCTCTGCCCGATTCCAACGATACCGGCGCCCAGTGGCTCTATGATGTGACTGCCGCGCCAAAGTACGCAAGACGCTCCAACGGAGGCTCTTCAGGCGGCGATACGGTCAGCCGCAAGGTGCTGAAGATCTGGAACGATGAGGGACGCGAGGACGAGCGCCCCGAACAGGTGAGCATACAGCTGCTGTGCAACGGCGAGGTGTACGACACCGTCACCCTGAGCGAGGCCAATCATTGGCAATACATCTGGAACCATCTCGATGGGAATTCCCCGTGGACCGTGGTGGAGTGGGATGTCCCGGGCTATACTGTCTCCGTGGTTCAGGAGGGGCGACCTTTACGGTGACCAACACCGTCCGGCCGAACGGCCTGGAGGATCTCGACGATCCCGACAATCCGGAGGATCCCCGGCTGCCTCAGACCGGTATGCTCTGGTGGCCGGTGCCGGTGCTGGAGGCGGCGGGACTGCTGCTGATCGTCATGGGCTGCATCCGGAGGAGAACCGGCGATGGGAAATAAGAGAACCCATAAAGGCCGCATATGGATCGCGGCGGGGACGCTGCTGATTGCGGCGGCCCTTGGCCTGACGTGCTATAACCTGTGGGACGACGCCCGGGCGTCGGCGGCCGTCAGTGAGCTACAGAAAGCTGGAGGAGCGGATTCCCAAGGGCGAGGAGGTCTGGCAGGGCACGGACAGCATGGGGGAGGTATACTACCCGGACTATGTGCTGAACCCGGACATGGAGATGCCCACTCTGGAGGTCGGCGGCCAGGAATATATCGGGACGCTGAAAATCCCGGCGCTGGGGCTGGCTCTGCCGGTGCTCAACCAGTGGAGCTATCCGAATTTGAAAATCGCCCCCTGCCGCTATACCGGCTCGGCCTATCAGGATAATTTGGTCATCGCGGCCCATAATTATACCCGCCATTTCGGCGGCCTGAAAAATGTCAGCGTGGGAGACGAGGTGCTGTTTACCGATGCGGACGGGAATGCTTTTACCTATATGGTATCTGAGCTGGAGCAGCTCCCGCCGACTGCCATCGGGGAGATGCAGGCGGGCGATTGGGCGCTGTCGCTGTTCACCTGTACGGTGGGCGGTCGGTACCGCATGGTAGTGCGTTGTGTTGATGCTGCGTCCTGACATTATATTAGGCCCGTTTACTTCCCCAGAATCCCGAATGCGCAGATCAGTGAAGAGAGAATAGTGAAGAAATGATAAATAAAAACCGAACGCGTCAGCGTTCGGTTTTTGCAACATCGCAACACTATAGATGCCTGCAATTATAATTGTCCGCGCAGCGGATACATCACTTCTTCACTTTTCACTATTACTTATTACTTGCAGAAATCGGCCCCTCATTTTTAGTGAAGAGGTAAGAAGTAAAAATCGGCAACCTTCTACTGAAGATTGTCAATTTTTTGTGAAGAGACTATAAAAAATAGTATTTGAATTTGTATTATCAAAAAGTTTTGAACTGTTAAATCCTTGTAATACTGACTTTTCCAGAAATTCAGGCACTCAAAATAGCAGTAATTTTTGAGGCTTTGGTGCCAAAATGGTGCCCGGATTTCCTATGGCAATATAAAATGATGTGGGCAGATATAAGAAAATAATACTATGCAAAGGGCGAAAGCACTTGTTGATTTTGTCCTCTTGGTTACCATTTAAGCAAGAACAGACGCACTTGCGGGCGGCGGGCAAAGCCCGTTCATCTTGACCGTTGACGAGGGTGGCTCTGTTAATTTATACAAATATGCGAAAACGATAGAAAATTCATATATGGGTGCTATAATGTAAACATATAAATCGGGATTTCCGGAGGTGTAAAGATGGCTGAAAAAGATCTTTTATTAGGAGCATTAAAGGTGTTTTCGGTTTTTGATGGTGCTACTGATATCAAATTTTCTTATAATTTTAAATGCACAGAATATGATGAATTAATAAGCAAATATAATTTGTTAAATGTAATCGGAAATGGAAGCACACTTGAAAAAGTAATTAGACTAATGGAATGGTGTTCCCAAAATGTTTTACATAATGGAGGAACAAAGGATGTCGAATTTTTAGAAAAAAATTCTTTAAGTATTCTCGCCTATTCATTCCAAAAGGTAGAGAATTTGGTGTATATTGCAGATTACAGGCAATAGTATTTACAGAGTGTTGTCTTGTCTTTAGGAAGTAAATCAAGAATATTACATTGTTTACCTTTTACACCATATGATTTTGATACACATGTTGTTTCAATGGTGTACATTGAAGAGATGAATAAATGGATTATGATTGATGCGGGCAACGGACGATATTTTTTGGATGAAAAAAACAACATTCTTTCCCCGTTAGAGGTTCGAAAAAATTAGGCAACAAAGAATTTATCACATGTAATGTTCCAGATGAGCGTTATCTTTTTATATATGGCAAAAAATCTATTCTATTTTAAATCTTTACAGATTAATACGTTTGGTGCAGATTTGGTAAAAGGGCAAAAGTATATACTGTGTTCAACAGGGTTCAATGTTGTGGAAAGAGAGATTGGCTATTGTCAATATGCAATCAGTAACTCAGACCCACAATTTATTTCGGATTGGGAAAAGAGCATTAAACGAGTATGTGAACAGAACTGAAATTATGATTGCAAGCGAATCTTGTTTTTCGATTATAAATAGTTATACAAAATAGAATTTACACAAGGGTTTGGATATTCCCAATAATCAAAAAATCTCTCTTACTGTCGCAGATAGAAATAAGTGATTTTACAGAAAGGGTACCCCTTTCCTATGCTTGTTGCGGAATTTTTCGTAATGGAACGGAAGGGAAAGGTATAAACACTTTTTCCTCTCGGTTTTTGTGTCTATAAAGCCTTTTCTTGCAGGGATTAGTGCAACATAAAAGCGTGAAATAAGGTCGTTTTAAACTGTCTTTGCGGGCGTGAAAACACCGCTCTGTGCTATGTGTGTTGTCTTATTTGTGGTGCCAAAATGGTGCCCAACTTTGCATAACCAACTTATGTGGCAATATGAGAAGATACAGGCGAAAACGGGAAAACCATGAAAATACAGGCTTTTTCCTTACTTCTATAAATACTTACAAGAACTTATAAGACGATTTTCTATATAACATCAATAAAAAATAGTATTTGGATTTGTATTATCAAAAAGTTTTGATGTGTTAAACTCTTGTAAATACTGACTTTTCCAGAAATCTAGGCACTCAAAATAGCAGTAATTTTTGATGTTTTGGTTCCAAAATGGTGCCCAGATTTCCTATGGCGATATAAAATGATACGGGCAGATATAAGAAAAACCATACTATACGAGGGCGAAAGCACTCGTTGCTTTCGCTCTCCTGTCTGTCTCTGCTATTGTTAGCTACAACGGAATGAAAATAGTAGAAAATCCATATATAAGTGGTATAATATGTATGTCTAAGAAGTTGGAAAATTGTAGATTGGTGGTAAGAAGATATGAATAACCCTTGGGAGGAAATAGAGTTAGACGATTACGAAAATCATATGCAACTGAGTAGTGTTTATCAGCTTCAGGCTATGAATGAAATGATGAAAGAACAATTTTATACGTATCCTGTTAGAACGGTTATGATACTTGGAATTGCTGGCGGAAACGGATTAGAGCATATCGACAAGAGTGTATTTGAAAAGGTATATGGTGTAGATATAAACAAAAAATACCTTGCTGAATGTGCAAGTCGATACCAAGAGTTACAAGAAATTTTGGAATGTATCCATTCTGATTTAACAGATGAAAGTTTGCAGTTACCTACTGCTGAGTTGTTAGTTGCAAATCTACTTATCGAATATATTGGATATGAGCATTTCAAAAAAGTAGTCCAGGAAGTGAAAGCTAACTATGTTTCCTGTATTATTCAAATCAACTCAGATACCGCTTTTGTTTCCGATTCTCCGTATATCCATGTATTTGATGGATTGAGCAAGGTACATCATCAGATGAAAGAAGATGAATTGGAAGAAGCGATGCTTAGTATCGGATATACAAAAATACATCAAGCAGACAAGAAATTACCAAATGGCAAAAGTTAGTGAGAATAGATTTTACGTTCTGATAGAATCGAAATTTCAGTTTACGGAAAGGGTACCTCTTTTCCTATGCTTGCTACGGAATTTTTCACAAGTGGACGAAAGGGAAAGGATAATCTAAACTGGTTGTATTTCTCTTGGAAGTGTTACGCAGTGAAAGGGCATTTTTAAGGAAATAGTATAAACACTTACCCTATCAGTTTTAGTTCCTGTACTCCTACATATGAATTTTACTGTGATTGCTAATGGACGGTATAAGGAGAAAGAAAAGGTGTAAAATGCAAATTGTAAACACTTGATATCTGTTATGTGAAGACTTAAATCAGTCTGCAAAGGAAAAGTGCTATTTTACATCTACAATTTTGGCTCTCTGGATATTGTCGACAAAAGGAACGCCGCACGCTTCGCGCACGGCGTTCCTTTTTGTCTAAGCCACATGAAAAAATATTTTTGGCGTTTTGCTGGTGGGGATTGAACTCTCGTAAAATACATTTTAATTCGAAGAATAAATTTTTGTAATCTCATTATTCAATAAGCACATCAATTCTGATGGAATATTAAATGCATTTAAAAACACAGCTTCATCTATTTTATCGTCTTGTCTTCCTGAATTCCTTGCAATCCAATTGAGATAAGTGTTTGCAGTTTCTTCATTTATTCTCTTGAAGATAAAATAATCTGCTAATATAACAAGTTTTTCAGATATATCATGCGAACCGTCTGTCATGTTAATATTTGTACCTATAAGTTTATCTGTAAATTGATGTATACTACTCGTGAAAAAGCTGAAAAAAGCAATTGGTCAAATCTTCTTGCTTTGACGGATAAGGAATAATTGCAGAAAAACTGTCAGCAGAACCAAGCATAAGCGTTGTTGTCGTTGTAATAGTCCTCGATCTTTAATACTTTATTCGATAAACTTGATTCAATTGAAGAATTAAAAGATTCAATGTATTTCTCTGAATATAAATCTGAAGCATTATTAACGTGCATATGCGCCAGCACATGAAATACTAAATCTGATATCAATGAATGCTTAAATGAAATTCTCATTGCACATCACCCTTCGTTTAACTATCTTTCTTTGATTAGAACATAATCTCTCACTCTCTTCAACTATTTTTTAAAAATCCACCAATTATTTTCAAGTGAAAAGAAATAACTTTCAGTGATTATGAAATTTTGCTGCGATGCCGCAAAGTGAAATATAATAAATCCACCCATGCCTGCGGGCATTTCATGCGCTGCAGGCGTATTTCACGTACAAAGTGCATTTCACAAATCCCGCAGGGATTTATTTCATTGAAAAAACACGCGAAAGCGTGCTTTTTTCTGGTGGAGCCTAGGGGGAGTCGAACCCCTGACCTCTGCGATGCGAAGGGTTCTATTGCTTTGATTTGTGCTGGTTTTCAGCTATTTTTAGTGATTTCCACTAACTTTCACTTTGCGTTTAGACCTCTTTTTGACCACTTGTTTCCGTGTGTCCCGGAAGCATCTGTGGTAGGTGTTGTGGTCATGGAACGAGCCTCGCCGGAATCCCCGGCGAGGCTCGACCACTCTGCACATCTTGATAGTACCTCTGTCTGCCCGATTAGTCAACGGTTTTGCGGGGATGCCGCAGGAGATGCGATGCCTAATCAAAGAATAGGGCAAGAAGAAAGCAAAGTCTCGATAGCTGTATTGATGAGCAATGAATTAAAATTCGCACACAAGCAGACTAAACTTGTGTGTGGAGTTTAACAGCAGATAGATTTTGCGGAGGAATACGAAAACCGGATACCGAACGGAGAACCTAATAACTCTGAAAATAAAACTTGAAATCTGAAAATTGGAGTTTAAATAGACAAATTGGTTTCTCTGTGTTAAAATATATCCTGTATTCGTGTAAACTCCGTGCATGAGGTGTTTGATTATGACTGTTTGCTACAACAAGCTGTGGAAGCTCCTGATCGATAAGAATATGAAGAAGAAGGATCTGCGTCTGGCCACCGGCATGTCCACCACGGCCCTTGCCAAGTTGGGCCGGAACGAGCATATCAACACGGAGATCCTCACCAAAATCTGCGAAGCGCTGGATTGCGACTTCTGCGACATCATCGAGCTGGTGAAGGAGGAGCCCCATGATTGACTTTTCCAAGATTGAGCAGTATCGGGAGAACAACCGCATTGAGGCCAAGAAAGCCTCTCGGAGGCCTGCCCAAGAGCATCTGGGAGACCTACTCTGCCTTTGCCAATACCTATGGCGGCATCATTCTGCTTGGCGTGGAAGAATGGGCAGATAAATCCCTGCACACGGTAGACCTGCCAGACCCTGACAGGCTCATCAAGGAGTTCTGGGATATCGTCAACAACCCCAACAAGACCAGCGTGAACGTGCTGTCTCCAAGGATGTGTTCGTTCAGGAGGTGGACGGTGACCATATCGTGGTCATCAATGTACCCCGTGCGGAGCGATCCTATAAGCCGGTCTATGTGGACGGCAATCCCTTAACACGTACCGCCGCAACGGCGAGGGCGACTACCGCTGCACCAAGGAAGAATATCAGGCGATGGTCCGGGATGCTTCTGTGAAAACTCAGGATATGCTCATTCTGGACGAAATGGATGTGACCGTATTCAACAAGGAGAGTATTCGCAGCTACCGCCAGAGAATGCGGCTCTCCGCCCCGGTCATGTGTGGGAGGCATTGGAGGACGAGGACTTCCTGCTGAAGCTGGGTGCTGTTGGAATCGGCAAGGACGGAAAGAAACACCCCACCTCTGGCCTTCTCATGTTCGGCAACGAATATGACATCGTTCGGGAATTCAATTCTTACTTTCTGGACTACCAGGAGCAATACGACGCCGACACCCGCTGGACTGACCGCATCATCTCTTCCTCCGGCGACTGGAGCGGTAATGTGTACGACTTCTATTTCCGTGTCTATAACAAGCTAATCCAGGACATCAAGGTGCCCTTCAAAATGGAGGGCGGAGCCAGAGTGGATGATACCTCTGTCCATCAGGCACTGCGCGAGGCTCTGGCCAACTGTCTGGTCAACGCCGACTATTACGGTAGACAGGGCCTGGTCATCGTCAAGAAGCGGAACGCTATCACCATGTCCAACCCCGGCGGCTTCCCGCATTGAGATCGATGCAGCAAAGAGCGGCGGCGTGTCCGACCCCGTAATGGGACAATGCTCAAAATGTTCAACCTGATCGATATCGGTGAGCGCGCTGGGAGCGGCATCCCCAACATCTTCCGCGTCTGGCGGGAGCAGGGCTGGGTCATGCCTGTAATCACGGAGCAGCTTGAACCGGAAAGGACGATAATGGCACTCAATTTTGAAAAAAAACCGCCGATAAAAACCGCCGATAAAAACCGCCGATAAAAAACCGCCGATAAAAACCGCGGCTCAGAAAGCCGCAGTCATTGAATATCTGACGGACCATATTAGTGGCAGCAATGCGGATTTTGCAGAACTGCTGGGACTGAAAAGCACCAGAGTTAAGGAATTGCTCCGTTCCATGGTAGCCGAAGGTATCATTGTAGCCGAGGGCAACAACAGAAAGAGAGTTTATAAATTAAAATCCTGAAACCGGAGGCAACACCAATGGTAAATATCAGAAAACTCGAGGCCGAACTGTGGGAATCCGCGGATATGCTCCGCGCCAATTCAAGCTGACCTCTAACCAATACTGTATGCCCGTTCTGGGCCTGATCTTCCTGCGTTACGCCTACAGCCGTTTCAAAATGGTGGAGGCGGAGATCTTGAAAAACCGCCCCATGCGCGGCGGTCGTGTGCTGCCAGTGGAAGCCAGTGACTTTGCTTCCAAGAGTGCATTGTTCCTGCCCGGAAGCGCAATATGATTATCTGGTCAATCTCCCTACCGATGTCGCATCCGCAGGACTGACCAACCGCAGCGGCCATACCATGAACAGCCTGGGCGAGGTGGTCAACAACGCCATGGAGCTGGTGGAGGAACAGTCCGAGCAGCTCACCGGCGTGCTGCCCAAGGATTATACCATGTTCTCCGACGAACTGCTGGGCGAACTGCTGCGCATCTTCAACAACAGTGCTTTGGACGAAGTGGGCGGCGACATCATCGGCCGTATTTACGAGTACTTCCTCAATAAATTTGCCAAAAACATCGCCCAGGACGATGGCGTATTCTTCACACCCAAATCTCTGGTCAAGATGATCGTCAATGTGCTGGAGCCTCCGGTGGCGTGCTGCTGGATCCGGCCTGCGGCAGCGGCGGCATGTTTGTCCAGACCGGCGATTTTGTCAACGCCGCCGGGATGGAGGCCAACTCCGCCATGACATTCTACGGTCAGGAAAAAAGGTGGAGTACAACGCCCAGCTTTGCCTGATGAACATGGCCGTCCACGGGCTCACTGGTGTCATCAAATCCGGTGACGAAGCCAACACCTTCTATCACGACGCCCACAATCTGGACGGCTGCTGCGACTATATCATGGCCAATCCGCCTTTCAATGTGGATAAGGTCAACTCCGAGTCTGCCCAGAGCGCGGGCCGCCTGCCCTTTGGCCTGCCTTCCATCAACGCGAAAAGGAATTTGGCAACGCCAACTACCTGTGGATCTCCTATTTCTATTCCTATCTGAACGAGAAAGGTCGGGCAGGCTTCGTCATGGCCTCCTCCGCCACGGATAGCTCCGGCAAGGATCGTGATATCCGCCAGCAGCTCGTGGAGAGCGGTCATGTGGACGTGATGGTCAGCGTGGGCAACAACTTCTTCTATACCAAGAGCCTGCCCTGCTCCCCTGTGGTTCTTCGACAAGGGAAAGTCGGAGAACTTGCAGGACAAGGTGCTGTTCCTTGATGCCCGGAATTACTATACTGTGGTGGATCGTACTCTCAACGAGTGGAGTGAGTGGCAGCTCAAGAATCTGAATGCCATTGTATGGCTCTATCGTGGCGAGATTGAAAAATATAAAGTCTTATTGCAGGAGTATTATCAGAATATTACAGTTTTACTCTTTGAACTTGACGATGTGTTCCGTGATATTCCTGTTTATTCAGATCCTATCTATACAGATACAGTCCAACAGGTGAAAGCCTATTCCGAAAAGATTGCATCTATTTCTGTGTTGCCAGATTGCTTTGAAATCAAAGAGTATGTTGACCGTATCTATATGTCCTGGAAGCAAAACAACAGAGAAAATATTTGATGATGTGACCGTATTTGAGCGTATTAATCAATATTTTATCGCTAAGAAACGCGGTTATAAAAATGTCAAAGATTATAAAAATCTGTCCTCGCGGAACAGGGAAATGCAAGGGAAAAATTAGACAGTATCCTTTCTGTTGTTGATGAGGCACACTGGCTCTATGAGAAGTTTGGTGAGGGCGAATATCAAGACATCCCTGGCCTGTGTAAGATCGCGACCCGGAGCGAAATTGCAGAGAAGAATTACTCCCTGACACCCGGTGCCTATGTGGGTGTGGCAGCCGTAGAGGACGACGGTGTGGACTTTGCCCAGCGTATGGGGAGATTCACCAGGAACTGCTGACCTTGCAGGCGGAGTCCAACCAGCTGATGGCGACCATCTCGAAGAATATGGAGGAGATGGGGCTGTGATTTATCAGATTGGTCAACTTACAGACATCATTGATGGTGACAGAGGGAAAAATTACCCAAAGCAAAATGAATTTTCATCTCGGGGGTATTGCTTATTTTTAAACGCTGGGAATGTTACTCCAACTGGTTTTTCTTTTGAAGAAAACTCATTTATCACGCAAGAAAAAGATAGTTCGTTGAGAAAAGGCAAATTACAAAGAGGCGATATAGTATATACCACTCGGGGAACAGTCGGAAATGCCGCTTTCTATTCAGAAGCTATACCATTTAAAAATGTCCGTATCAACTCTGGGATGGTAATTTTGCGTTGCCATGAAGATATTATTGATAGACGGTACTTATATCAAATTTTGAAAAGCGAATATTTTCGTCCTTATTTTAAGAAATATTGTACCGGTAGTGCGCAACCACAACTACCTATAATGAATTTTAGCAAAGATTGAACTAAATATTCCGCCAATGGCAACTCAACACCGGATTGCCGATATTCTCTCCGCCTATGATGACCTCATCGAAAACAACCAAAAGCAAATCAAGCTGTTGGAGGAAGCGGCCCAGCGGCTGTATAAGGAATGGTTTGTAGACCTGCGCTTTCCTGGACATGAAACTATCCCCATCGTGGGTGGTGTCCCGGAGGGGTGGAAAGAAACCCTTATGGAGGATGGTTTGCGATTCTATAGGCGGCGGAACGCCATCTACTAAGAACGATGAGTACTACCGTGACGGTAAAATTAGTTGGGTTACTCCAACTGAAATCACACGAAATAATGGATTGATTTTACTTGATACTGAAAAAAAAGATTACGGACGAGGGGCTACGTAACAGTTCCGCAAAAATGGTTCCCCGTACACTATTCTAATGACAAGCAGGGCAAGCGTAGGTTTCTTTGGCTTGTGCGAACATGAGGTATGTACAAATCAGGGGTTTATTTCTTGTGTGCCATACCGAGAAAATGTTAGGTTTTACTTGCTTCACAATTTGATAAACCGTGTTGAAGAAATAAGAGCAAAAAAGCCAGCGGATCAACATTTTTGGAGATTAGCAAGAAAACCTTTAGGGGCTTGCGAATCATGCTTCCGTCGGATTGTGTTCTTGATGAATTTACCAAAAAATACATCCTATGGTTCAGCAAATGGAGGCACTCACAAAATCAATCGCAAAATTGCAAGAGGCCCGCGACCGCCTGCTCCCCCAAACTAATGAACGGAGAAATCGAGGTATAACCCACAGAGAGATAAAGGAGTGGTATCATGATCTATCATATTCCAGAAAACTGGGAATATAGCGAACCAATGGAGATGCTGTATCTGTTTTACCAAAAGCAGACGAACTTTTAAGTGAAGCAAGTCCAGATACATATTCCTTGCCTCTTCATAATTCAATAACACTTCTTAAAGAAACGGAAGAAATATTTGATTTGCTTAATGAATATGGAATGCTTACAGAATACTATAGCAAGTATATTCCACCGATTCTTGAAGAATTGTTGGATCAAATGGAAAGCGATTATCTTTTGAAGAAAATCTTAGGAAGTCGCTTATTTAGTATTCGGACGGGTTTGGCTGAAGCACAGAAAAGTCATGTGCATTTGAAAGGATGGATTAATACTTTCAACCAGGCTTGCACATTCTCTCAATATCGAAAAGCTTATGCGAACGAAATAATCCACCTGGTGAAAGAAACCAAGGATAAGAATAAATTGCTGTATAGCACAGAACGTTACTTTTTACTTGCCTGATCCGCATGGGATACTGAGAGAGTATGTGTATATGATGACAAAAAGTTCTTCTTCAACAAAGACAAGAAAATTAATTGTCTCGAACAGGTTGAAGAATACTTCAAGTTATTCAGTTGCATTCATGAAGAATTTACCTTTTGATTCTGATGGATATCGAATCTATTGAGTATATGGATAGTATCAGCGATAATCTAACAATAAGCAGGCAAATCGAACGAGTAGATGTCAGTGAGGAGCGAAAAGAACTTTTGTAAAGATTATATTGCAGAAGACCTTATCAAGGAATTTGATAGAAAAATTCGCGAGTCTGATCCAAAACGAAAAATGGCGGTTGTTCGTTTTGTGACCATTCCTATGATCCTTACTGCTCAGCAGAAAAATTCTGCGATTATATAAGATTTATTCAGACATTCACCAGATATTTTAAGCATTTCTATTTTACAAAAACAAGTCTATAAAATTATTTATCTTGCATCAGATGGACACTATAAGGAGATTAAACTGCCTGGAAAGATGCACAAGCGGGCCGTATGTGCAGCAAGAAATAATCGACTTGCGCATTAAAAACATTCTGCAAGCTAAGTCAATGGGGGTGAGGCCTTCGTATCGTTGACAAAAGCAATGGAAATGCACGCAGAAGCATTTGACGCTCGAGGTACTACTACCTTGCTACGTACTTTTGACAGCTCTTGAAACATTATTCTCAAACCAGACCCCAAACACGTCTCGGGAAAAATGTTGCAAATAGCCTGCTTCCGATAATCCAAAAACATATATTCTCAAAAACTTGAGAGCAGTCCATGCTCAGTTATGTAATGCAATGGAACAACATACAATGCGAGAATTAGGTATTGCGAGTTTTGAAGAATTTGTTTTCTACTTTTCCGTACATACTGAAAATTCCGCAGAAATGAAGAAAATCTATGGACACCTTTCTCTAAACCCGCTGTTGAGAACAAGGCTGTTTTCACTTAGGAAAACATTGTCAGACGGAAAAAGCATTGCGGCATTCCTTGATTCCCACAAATCTCGTATAGAATGGCAGATTAAACGCCTATATCGTATGCGTAATGTTGCCACGCACTTGGGAGTCGAGGTTTCTGGAATTAGCATTGCAGCAAATCACTTGCACAATTATTTTGACTATGTCGTGAACTACCTGCTCTGCAAGTCAGAAAACGGCGATTATGTTATCAGTACAGCCGCAGTGGTCTTTGAAGCAAAAAATGATAATCGCATATACGCAGAAACACTCAAAGAAAATCAGCCACTCTCCAGAGAATTATATTGCATATCTGTTTGGTCCAGACAGCAATCTGGTAAAATATAAATTTGAGTATTGATAGACCAGCGAGGTGACACCATGAGCTACGACTACTCCGAAAACATTCTCGTCCAGGAATCGGCCGGACACCTGCTGGAGCGCGAGCTGGGGCTGGGAAGTGGCCTTGGCCTACAATACCGAACAACTGGGCAAAGACGGCACTTTGGCCGGACCAGCTACAAGGAGATTCTGCTCACCCGGTATTTTCGGCAGGCCCTCCAACGCCTGAATCCGTGGCTCACTTCCGCCCAGCTGGACGAGGCCCAGAAGAAGATGGAGTCCCCGCCTGTCTACCGCCTCCTGATGCAGATCAACGAGGAGAAGTACGCCTTCATCCAGGAAGGCATTCCCGTCACCGTCAAGCGCCCCGACGGAAAAACCGAGGAGAAGCGGGCCCAGGTCATCGACTTTCAGCACCCATATGACCAGGAGCGAAATCACTTTGGCCATCAAGGAACTGAAGATTCACGGTGACTTGTACCGCCGCCGGACAGACATTGTGGGTTTCGTCAACGGTATCCCTCTGCTGTTCATAGAACTGAAAAAGAACACCGTGGATGTGCAGGACGCCTACACCAATAACTACACCGACTATCAGGACACCATACCCCATCTGTTCTACTACAACGCCTTCCTGATCCTCTCCAACGGTACGGAGGCTAAGGTGGGCACGCTGGGCAGCAAGTATGAGTTCTTCCACGAGTGGAAGCGCCTAAATGAGCAGGAGCAGGGCAGTGTAGCTCTGGAAACCATGCTGCGCGGCATCTGCAAAAAGGAGAACTTCCTCGACCTCCTTGAAAACTTCATCCTCTTTGACCATTCCGGCGGCCACACGGCAAAAATCCTTGCCCGCAACCACCAGTATCTTGGAGTTAATGAGGCGGTCAAAGCGTATGAGGCCAGAAAGCTGAACAACGGCAAGCTGGGCGTTTTCTGGCACACACAGGGCAGCGGTAAAAAGCTATTCCATGGTGTTTCTGGCCCAGAAGATCCGCCGCAAGTTCGCCGGCTCACCCACCATTGTAGTTTTGACCGACCGTGATGAACTGAACACCCAGATCAGCGACACCTTTGAAAACTGCGGCATCCTGGGCAAAACCAAGGCCAGCCAGTTCATCGCCTCCAGCGGCTCTGACCTGATCGGCAAGCTGAAAGGCAACCCCAGCTTTATCTTCACGCTGATTCAAAAATTCAACAAGACCGATGTGGAGCCGATCTATCCCGACCACGATATCATCATCATGTCGGACGAGGCGCACCGCAGTCAGTACGGTATCTTTGCGGATAACATGGTGCGCCTGCTGCCCACCGCAGCCCGTATCGGATTTACCGGAACTCCGCTGCTGTCCAGCGATCATATCACCGAGCGCACCTTCGGCGGCTACATATCCGTGTATGATTTCAAGCGAGCCGTAGATGACGGGGCAACGGTGCCGCTCTATTACGAAAATCGCGGTGAGAAGATTCTGGATGTCAAGGACAATCCGGAGATCACGGATCGGATACTGGATGCCATTGAACAGGCGGATCTGGATGCTGACCAGCAGGACAAGCTGGAAGCGGAGTTCGCCAAGGAAATCCATCTGCTGACGGCCACGCCGCGTCTGGAAGCTATCGCCCGTGATTTTGTGGGGCATTATTCCGACCTGTGGACCAGCGGCAAGGCCATGTTCGTTTGCTTGAATAAGGTCACCTGCGTTCGGATGTATAATCTGGTGCAGAAATACTGGGCGGCGGAGATCGACACACTGAAAATCAAAATCAGGCACGCCACCCAGCAGGAGGCGCAGGAGCTGGAGCGCAAGCTGCAGTGGATGCAGGAAACGGAAATGGCCGTGGTCATCAGCCAGGAGCAAAATGAGATTCAAACCTTCCAGAAATGGGGACTGGACATCCAGACGCACCGGACAAAGATGGAAAAGCGGGAGCTGGACAAGGAGTTCAAAGATCCGGCGAATCCTCTGCGGGTGGTGTTCGTGTGCGCCATGTGGCTTACCGGGTTTGACGTGAAGTGCCTTTCCTGCCTGTATTTGGACAAGCCCCTGAAGGCGCACACCCTTATGCAGACCATCGCCCGCGCCAACCGTGTGGCCGAGGGCAAGAGCAATGGCCTGATTGTCGATTACATCGGCATCGTCAAGGCTCTGCGGAAGGCTCTGGCAGATTACACGGCAAATGTCACCGGAAACGGCGGCTCCGATCCTACCATCGATAAGGACAAGCTGATTGCGCGGATTCTCGAAACCATTACCGCGGCAGAGGCTTTCCTTGATGGATATGGTTTCTCTCTGCAAGAGTTGATCAATGCAAAAGATTTTGAGAAGCTGGCTCTGCTGCAGACGGCGGCCAACGCAGTAGTATCCTCCACCATCGAGGAAAAGAAAACCTTCCAAACCTATGCGACGGAATTGGTCCGCCTGATGAAGTACACCAACCGGGAGGATATAGGCGCCGATGCCCGGAAACGGTACGAGGCTATTGCCGCCATCTATGGGGGAGCTGAAGAAAAGCGCAAGACCGTCTCCAATGTTGAGCTGATGGTAGAGATCAATAACATCATCAGCGAGTATGTCCAAATCGAGCAGGCAGCGGAAGGGATTGCGCCGTCCAGACAGTTCAATATCAGCCAAATCGATTTCGATTTGCTCCGGCGTGAATTTGCCAGGGCAAAGAAAAAGAATCTTGTGATGAAAGACCTTGAAGATTTGATTCGGGTTCGTCTGGATGCCATGCTGTTCAACAACCCGGACCGCATCAAGTATCACGAGCGGTATCAAGAAATCATCGAGGACTACAACAGCCAGCAGGACCGGGCCACTATCGAAAAAACTTTCGACGAACTGATGCAGCTGGTCAAAGACATGGATCAGGAGGAGCAGCGGTACGTTCGTGAAGGGTTCTCCAGTGATGAGGAATTGTCTCTCTACGATATACTGTTCGATGAGAATCTGACCAAGCAGGATATCCAGAAGATCAAAAGGTGGCGGTTGACCTGCTGCAGAAAGTCAAGGCTAAGATCGCAGAGCTTGACCACTGGACTGATAAGCAGGAAACAAAGGCAACCATCGATAATCTGATCAGAGATACGCTTTGGAACGAGCTGCCGGAGTGCTATGATGAACTGAGTATTTCCGGATACCGACAGAGAATCTATGAGTATGTCTATACCCGGTACAAGGATGTCGCATGAGTTCAACGGATACACAGGCTGCGATGCCTAATCAATGATAAAGCCGCTGGGCAAGTCGTGATGACTTGCCCAGCGGCTTTTCTGAAGCACCCTATTTTATGGGTCACTGATTACACCTGATTTAGTTTCGCTATGTACTCAACATCACTTATATCACCTGCCAGAAACTCCGTTTTCACTTCCTGGATATACGCCACCCGGCGGTTCCATTCCTCCGCACTGATTTTTCCCCGCTGCTTCCACGTCTTCAGCCGGTTATACACTCTGGCGTATTCACGGTAGGCAAAATCCTTGCCATTCTTCTCCCGTTCTTTTCTGTGAGCGCCCACCTGACGGCAGGTGCGGGCCGCCTCTCCCGGTGCCACCCGTTGACAGTACACCGTGTCGTATGCTCCTATCGCTAAAAACCACTTGCCGCAGTTATGACACTGTCTCGAACATTGCCCGCCGCCATGCCGCGGTACAGATCCATATACAGAAAGCTGATTAAGTCCTCAAAGGTCATCCGCTCTGCCATAAACGGCTGGCACGTCTTCTTGTCCTGCTCCACCACAAAGGAGATGCTCACTGGAAAGTTGAGTCTGCGTCTGTTCATGTAGGCAAGGTCCTCATCGTCCTCAGTCTGCATATAGATCTCCCGGAAGGATGCCATGCACGATTCGAACGCCGCCGCATACGCCTCCGGTCTGCGGGAGGGCAACTCCTCAAAGTAGTCGGTCAGCATATCGTCTGTGTCATACCGGAACCGCTGGAGATCGTCTGCCAAACGGTCATACATTCCGTGCCAGCGCCGCAGCATCTCGTTCTCTGTCGTCCCGACCGTGAGCATACGGCCGAGCTTCTGCTCGTCACTGCGCAGCTCACGGACGATGCCGCTGACCGAACTCCCACGCCCCTCCCGGTACGGGATCTTGTTGTACGGGGAAGCTGCCTGACGAGTTCCCACGCTCGGTCCAACGCCTGGATCGCCATACCTGCGCCGGACGCTGTTCGCGCGGTGAGAAACATATCAAACTCCTGGCTGGCCTGTCGGGTCAGTTTTTTAATTCCTCAAAAACCGCGGCATCCAATTCCATAGCCTCTGCTGCAAAGTACCCCAGCGGATATTCTTCACCCGCCACGATGCTGCTCTTCTTCCCGAACAACACGTCAAACCGTTCAAAGAAGTGGTCATTATAGTAGATCATAGTTTCCCTCTTTCTGTTTCCGATGGAGTTTCCGTTGTGTACCCAACAACCGCCGGAGCTATTGCGTCCGGTCTTTGGAGTGTGCTATGCTCTGATTGTACCTGATTAATAGTAATAAATCAATCTGGCGCAGTTGCGGAAAACCAAAAATCAATCCGCAACGGAAAGAGGTGATGAACATGGTTCTATGAAAAGGAAAGCCGCCAAACTGCTGCAACAGTCTGGCGGCACGCCGCGTTTCAGGAAAACGCAGACTCCATCTGCAATCAGTCTAACAGAGAGGCCTCGAAACGCAATCATTTTTTCTCTGAATAAAAATTAGGAGGTAACTATTTTGAAAAGGTCGATCTACACAAGCTACGACGAACTGCCTCTGCTTCTGAACGTGAAGCAGCTGGCCGACCTGCTGGGCGTCTCCGACTCAGCGTGTACGAACTCATCAAGAGGATGACGCCGAAAACCAAAGCGGAGGTTCAGCGGCTGGCGAAGCGGGCCGGGATGACGGTCACAGACTACATCACCACCTGCGCTCTGGGTAAGGAGATCGTTCGTGTGGATGGTCTGGAAGAAGCAGTGACCGAGCTGAAGGCCCAGGGCAGAAATCTCAATCAGCTGACTACCCTCGCCAACATGGGCCGCATTCAGGTCTTGAGAAGTGACGAACTCATCGACCGCTACACTGACCTCTGCCAAAAGCTGTCCCTTATCAGCCGGGAGGCGGAGTGATGGCCACCTTCACGGCGGTGCGGAACAAGAAGCAGACTGCAGGGACCTTCGTGCAGTGATGAAATATGTGGCGCAGGAAAAGAAAACGGTATGGGGTGACCGGTGGCTGGTCTTAGGTCACAACTGCGTTGCACGATCTTCCTATCTGGAGATGATGACCACCAAGCGTAGGTTCCAGAAAACAGACGGCAGACAGTTCTATCATTTCGTGCAGTCCTTCGCCGCAGAAGATAAAGTAACCCCCCAGCAGGTCAACACCATTGGAGTGGAGTTCGCGGGAAAGCAGTTTCAGACTTCGAGGTGCTGGTCGCCACCCATGTGGACACGGATCATCTGCACAACCACGTGATTGTCAACAGCGTCAGCTGCAAAGACGGCAGAAAGCTGTATCAGAATGCTGCAGACCTGCAGCGGCACAGACAGCTCAACGATGAGCTCTGTCTGGCGCATGGCCTGAATGTATTGAAGACACCGGAAAAGCACACGAATAAAAAGCGGATGCGCCCAGGCGAGTATCAGGCTGGACTGCGGGGCGAGAGCTGGAAGCTGGAGCTTATCAGACCATCAACGAGGCACTGGGTACGCAACTGACCGGGAGAGTTTTATCGAGAACATGGAGTAATGAAGGCTACGAGGTCAGCTGGAGGGATGACCGGAAACACATCACCTTCACCTGTCCCAACGGACGCAAGTGCCGGGACAGCAGCCTGCCGATGAAACTTTCCTCAAAAAGAATCTGGAGGCGCTCTTCGCGTACCGGGAGGCCGCAGGGTTCGTCCCCGGCACGATGGAGCCGGAGATGGGCTGGATGGGTGAACTGGCCAGCGACCTTGTGCGGCTGGGCAAGTCCATGGAGAAGGCAGATGACCTGCCGCCGCTGCCTGCGGCTCCTGTGCGGTCGGAGAGTAAGCGGCTCCAGCGTGAGGCGCTGAAGAAGCTGGCCATGGGGCAGAAGCTGAGTCACGACAGGACTCAGACGCAGGGTATGATGAGTATGTGGTGACGCGCGGCATTGTTGGTTTCGTAGAAATTTCAAAATCGGCACATCTTTCATTGGCTATCTGCCTGTTCTTCCGGTATTGTGTGTTTGCAAAAATACAGAAACGGAGGAACGACTATGATGAATCAGCTTCCGGTGAAACGGTGCCAGCACTGCGGCAGCGAAGATATCCGCGTCGGTTGGCAGTCCGACGCGCTGGTGACCTTCAAACGGAACGGACTTCTGGGCAACCGGATAAAGTTCCTGATCTGCGACAGATGCGGAGCGGTGCTGTACCAGTGCGTGGCGGAGCCGCATCGGTTCCCACAGGCGCGGTGAGCGGGAGGTCGCAGATATGTACGACTACATGAAAGCACTCCATTTGCGGTTCGAAAACCACGCCAAGCAGGCACGGAAACTGGAACAAACGGTAAACACTCTGCACAGGCAGCTTGGTTCCCGTCTTGGAAAGAAGGAGAGGAAGATGCTCCTGCGGCTGACCGATCTGGAGGATGCGCTGCGGGATCAGACAAACCTGGACAGCTTCATGTCCGGGTTCCGTCTGGCCAGCGGTATCAACCAGGAACTGATGGAAGAACCGCCCTACTCTTTTCGCCAGAGAGGAAGAAAAACGGGCATGCCAAAAGCGCAGGCCCAGGACGAGGACGGTGCAGGAGATGCGACGCCTAATCAATGATAAAAACTCTTCAGGAGGTGAACCCAAATGGCAAAGCGCAGGCCGTCCGGTGACGGCATGGTGCGGCAACGCGATGACGGTCGATGGGAAGGCCGCATCGTGGTAGGCCACAAGGGCAACGGCGACCAATCTTCCACTACATGTCCGCAAAGACCCAAAAGGCGCTGACGGAAAAGCTGCACCGGAGCATCGATGAGTACGACGGCGCCGACCTGACCGAGGACAGCCGCATGACGCTGGGCGAGTGGCTGGACATTTGGCTGGAGGAATGTGCCGCGCCGTCGGTGCGCCCAATACCCTGAAAGGCTACCGCCGCTATGTTGAAAACAACATCAAACCCTATCTCGGCGACAAGCAGATCTGCAAAGTCACCGCCCCGGACATTCAGAGCCTGTACCGCAGGCTCCAGAAAAGGGGTGCGTTGATGGCGGCCCTCTGGCAGGGACCACGGTGCGCAGCATACACAATGTACTGACCAGGCACTGGATGTGGCGGTAAACCGGCGTCTCATCGTAAAGAATCCCTCCAACGATGTGACCTTGCCGAAAAAGTGGCTACAGCCAAGACCATCCTCAATGATGAGCAGCTGGAGCGGTTTATGGCGGCCATCAAAGCCGATGTATACTGGCACGACTTCTTCTATCTGGAAATCACCACCGGCCTGCGCCGGGGCGAACTGTGCGGCCTCATGTGGACGGACTTCGATGAGAAGAAAGGAACGCTTACTATCCGCAGAACTCTGCACGCAGGTGGGCGGCGGGTACTATGTGGGCGACACCAAGACAGGCGCAGGCCGCAGGACCATCAAGCTGCCCCCCAGCACGGTGCAGCTTCTGGCAGAGCGGAAGAAATCGATCTCCCAGTGGATATTCCCAAATCCCATCCGTCCCGAAGATCCTGTTATGCCGGACAGCGGTTATCACCGCATGAAGAAGCTGCTGAAGGAAGCTGGCCTGCCCAATATGCGCTTTCATGACCTCCGGCACACCTCCGCCACCCACGCCCTGGCCAGCGGCGTAGATGCCAAGACCCTCTCCGGCATTCTGGGCCACACCAACGCATCCTTCACCCTGGACACCTACACCCATGTCACAGGAGATATGCACTGGCGGGCATCGGAGATCGTGGGCGGCTTTATGGAAGAATTCATGGTGGGGAGGGGAGACGATGGCAAGGAAACGAAAGAACGGCCAGGGTACCGTCCGACTGCGAAAAAGGACGGACGGTGGGAGGGCCGCCACATCGTAGGCTACGATGAAAACGGCAAACCAAAGACAAAAATGTACTGGCCAAGACCAAGGCCGAGTGCGACGAAAAGCTGAAAAAGCTACAGGAGGAATACGGTCAGGTCGCACCTTTCCGGCTCAAGCCCGATATGCGCTTCGGCGACTGGATCGATTACTGGTACGAAAACCACGCCAAGCTGACCATCCGGCCCACCACGCAGAAAGGCTACGAGGAGTGGATCTATGTCCACGCCATCCCCGGCCTCGGGCACATCAAACTGAACAAGCTGACCCAGGCCGACTGCCAGAAGTTTCTGAACGAAATGAAGGCCAACGGTCGGAAGATCCACCGGGACACCAAGGGAGCGGAACTGGCCGAGCGCTCGGTGCGAAGCTGTTACCATGTGATACGGATGGCATTGGAGCGGGCCATCAAGGACGGTCTCATCAAGAAAAATCCCATCCTCGGCGTCAAGCTCCCGCCGCCGGAGCAAAAGGAGATGAAGATCCTCTCCGGAGAGGAGATCCAAAGGTTCCTGCTCCAGGCCAAGGCAGAGGGGATGTATGAGCTGTTCCTGCTGGAGCTGACCACGGGGATGCGCCAGGGTGAGATCCTGGCCCTCACGTGGGATGACCTGAACTTCGAGACCGGCGAGCTGCGCATCAGCAAAGCAGATCGTACCTGTAGGAGGAACGCTCATCACGGGCGAGCCCAAGACCAAGGCTGCCTTCCGGACCATCATCCTGCCGCCCGGTCATGGTGGATGTCCTGCGGAATACAAAAGGGTATCTTCTCTCATCTGATGTTTCCCCTCCGCATCAAGCCGGAACAGTCCGTCGACCCCGGCTATGTCCGAAAGCGGCTCCAGCAGATACTGGAACGGGCCGACTGCAAAAAGGGTAAGATTCCACGATTTGAGACATACCTTCGCCACCATCTCACTGGAACACGGCATGGATATCAAGACACTGTCCGCCATCATTGGCCATGTCTCCGCCAAGACCACGCTGGATATCTACACCCACATTACCGATGAAATGCAGGAAAATGCAGCAGTCAGCATCGACCACGGCATCGCCAAGGCGGAGGTCGGAGAGCGGAAAGTCTGGAAGCCCGCCGATTCTCAGTCATTCACACCTTATCAAACCCGAGGTGCAGACCGGGGACTGGTTACGTCAAGCAGCTCAATGACAACCTGTGGGAGGGCAGCTACTCCCCGGTGTGGCCAGACGGCAAAAAGCACGCCCGCAATGTGTACGGGCGCACACGGGAGGAAGTCGAAGCAAAGCTGGCCGACCTGATTCTCCAGATGAAGGCGGAGATCGCCGCCCTGCGCTCTGGTGCCGTCACAGAATATCCAGACGGTGTCAGCCCCAAGAAAAAGCAGCTCGCCGTCTACCTGCGGGAGAACCCCGGTGTGAGCAACAAGAGCTACATCGCGCGGCAGCTGGGCATGGATGTCTCCACGGTAAGAAAATACTATGATGAGATCAGAGCGGAGCTGGCGGCCCTGGCATCCTAATGAAAATGCCGCTATATGTCACAGATAGTTTCCGTGACATATAGCGGTAAGTTTTTCCTTTGCTCTATTGGCACTGGCTAATGTTGAAATGCAGGTAGGCATCTGATAAAATACATCCAAACGGCAAATTCTATTTGGCTGAGAGATGGAATATGGCTTCGAGTAAAGCGTATTTAGATTTTATATTAGAACAACTCTCTCTGAGCTGGAAGAAATAACATATAGAACAATGATGGGGGAGTACATCATCTATTATCGTGGGAAAATCGTGGGCGGTATATATGATGATAGATTGCTTGTGAAACCTGTTAAATCTGCTATTCCTCTTATGCCAACCGCAACATATGAATTGCCTTATGACGGGGCGAAAGAAATGCTGTTGATTGATGATGTTGACAACAAGGCACTTCTGACAAGCCTATTTAATGCTATGTATAACGATCTTCCAGCGCCTAAGAAAAAGAAGTAATCAAACTTCAAATCCACAGCAACAGCGGGTTGCTTTGCAGCTTGGCGTATCCGATATATAATGTCCATGGAGGTGAACGGTTCATGGAAACAAAAGATGTTATATTGGAATTAAGAAATAAGGCAGGGTTATCTCAGGATGAACTTGCTGAAAGGGTATACGTTACCCGACAGGCTGTATCACGCTGGGAAAACGGTGAAACGATACCGAACACAGAAACCCTAAAGCTGCTTTCAAAACTGTTCGATGTTTCAATCAACACGCTCCTTGGTTCTCCTCGACAGTTGATTTGCCAGTGTTGTGGTATGCCTCTTGATGACGCCAGCATCAGCAAGGAAATGGACGGCATCTTCAACGAGGAATACTGTAAATGGTGTTATGCCGATGGCGAATATATGTATCACGACATGGATGATCTGATTGATGTCTGTGTAAGTCATATGGCAAACGATCAGGTCACACCTGAACAGGTACGCACATATATATGGGATTTGCTCCCAAAACTAAACTATTGGAAGCAATATACGAATCTGGCCGGGGCAGAAAAGTTCGACAAATTCAAAAAACAGCTTATGGATGAGATAAACGCTTTGCACATCGAAGGAATGCCAAAGGTTGAAAAACTCAATGCACTTGTGGGTGGATATATCAATCTTGAATATAGACTTCCTAATGGAAAGCGCGAAAAGTTTTAGATGATGGAGCAACCTACTTGGGAAATCAACTGGAATGTGAGTTTGGTGGAAACAGGTATTTTGGAATTGCTGCCAACATGGATTTTATTTTGGTGTCCACCTATGAGGAAAAACGGCGCAAATCCAGAGCTTGTCGTTTATAAAAAGAGATAAACAAACCTCATGGTCGGTGAGCGTCGAAAACTCGCCGCCCATGTTCTGTGAAGTGGTCAGAAAATGATTCCCATATGTGGTATTATTGTGGTCAAACGAAAAATCACCGCCAACCTGGCGGTGATTTTTTCTTGAAATGGTGGACCTGAACGGGATCGAACCGTCGACCCTCGGATGCGAACCGAACGCTCTCCCAGCTGAGCTACAGGCCCATATTACCGCTTTTTGGCCGTTTTTCAGAACAAAAAGCAGAGTTTTGAAATTTTAAGTTTTGATAATTTTCGGAGGGGTTTCCCGCCAAAATCGTGGGCCGACTCGAACAAGTCGATATGCGTCCATAGGGATGCGAACGCAGCGCTCTACCAACTGAGCTAAGACCCCTTGTTTTAATAGCCTCCTCCGCTGAAAAATACGGCGGTGGGAGACGATGCTCATATATCTTAGTCGAAAAAGAGGCGCTTGTCAAGAGGCGCTTGCGTTTTTTCTGCCGGAGAGACCGTCAGTGGATCAGCATGGAAAGCAATCCTCCCAGGCAAAGGCCGGCGAGCCCCGTTCCCCCCGCCCAACAGGACCAATTTCCGGCGTTTTCTCCGGTTGCGGCGGAGGCCGGAATACCCGCCCGCCGCCTGGACCAGGCGATGCGCTTCCTCCCGGATGCGCTCATCGGGAACGTCGGAAAAGCCGGGACGTACAATCAGCAGGGCGCTTTCAAAATAGGGATTGCCCGTTTCTGTAATCTCAATGATCTGCCGGTTGACGCCTTTAATCATAATGGAGGCCCCTTTCCTGTCGAGAGAATATGGCAAAGAAAGTATGGGCCGAAGGAAAGAGGGTTATACCGGCGGGAGAGGATTGCTCCTGTAATGAAAAAATAACAACGGAAGAGGAAAATCCCATGTACGGGGAGGTTAACTCTTTGTAAAATTGGGAAACGAGGAGACGATTGTGGAAAAGTCGGTGGAAAGTGTGGATAAATCAGCTTTTTTTTTTCCGGTTGAAAATCGAAATATGGGCCTCTTGGAGTGAGAAATTGGAAAAAGCCGCTTTTTTCATCCAAAAAAAGATACAGTCGGTTGAATTCGCGGTTTCCTATTTAGGTTCACGGGAGGTGAGCCACCAGACGGCCCGCTCGATGGAATTCCGGGAATTGCCCCAATCGGCGTCGCTGCTGTTGTTGCGGTAATCGAACATCTGACAGAAATGGGTCACGTCCCCCCGCAGCTCCTTCAGGTATTGCCGGCTGAGTGCCGCGCGGCCTGCCGGACGAAGGCGGGGACGCTTTTTTTGCCCATATGGCGAACGGCGGCGTTGGATAATTGGGAAAAATGGGGGGGAGGCAAAGACAAGGCTGTTCGGAAAACAAGCGGCGGAAGGCCTCCTCCCGTTCCCACAGACGGAAAACCGTTTCCAGCATGCGTTCCATAGCCCAGTCCACCTGTCCGCAGACAAAGCAGGTGTGCAGCGGCTTATCCGCCGCTTCCACCTGCTTTTTGGCCCTGGAAGCCGAAGGGAGAAGCGGCGGCGTCATACACCTGCTTTTCGATCTCCTCCAGACGGCTTTCCAGCATCAGGGCCACGCCCAGGCGATTGCGTTTTTTCAGCATCATCTGATAGTGGGGGAAGCAAAAGCCCTGACGGTTGGTTTCGATACGGACGTCCGGCTCCATCATAGCTGCGCCGGTGATATATTCCAATACGCGTTCTTCCAGAAGATCGCGCATACGGCAAAGGGACAGCCGTCCCGCGGCTCGAATACTTCACTGACCGGTATACTGGTGATATCTTCCCGCATGAAATCCATCCTTTCGTTATAACCGGGAGGCTGAAAAGCGAAGAGCTGTCCCGGCGGCAGAATCCTGAGCCATATGCCGCTTGATTTTACCAACGCCGGGTACTGGCAGTGCTTCCCTGGTTTATGGTACAATGTGCCCAGGGCCTGTATAGTGCAGACACAAACCATGTGGGAAGTCCCTGGGCCTGGAGCCGTCCCTTCGGGCCGGTTCCCTCTACGTTTATGGTATAATAGAGGTCGGGAGAAATGCGGCAGCATTTCTCGAGAACGCCGCTAGTATGCGTTGGTACAAAACCCCTGTCAGGCGGCGTTCATGGTATAATAACGGTCGGGAGAAATGCGGCAGCATTTTCTCGAGAACGCCGCTAGTATGCGTTGGTACAAAACCCTGTCAGGCGGCGTTCATGGTATAATAACGGTCGGGAGAAATGCGGCAGCATTTCTCGAGAACGCCGCTAGTATGCGTTGGTACAAAACCCCTGTCAGGCGGCGTTCATGGTATAATAACGGTCGGGAGAAATGCGGCAGCATTTCTCGAGAACGCCGCTAGTATGCGTTGGTACAAAACCCTGTCAGGCGGCGTTCATGGTAGGATAAAGGAACCGGAGGCTTTAGGCTGTACAGTGGGCTTTGGACATCTTAATTATACTATAACATATGAGCCGATATTTCGACAAGCGAAAGGAGAGAACGGAGTGACGGTAAAGGAAACTCCTGAGGGCATTCGGGTAGAGGGAGTGGAGTGGCTGAGGCTGAACCCACCCTGGACAGCGGGCAATGCTTCCGTTTCCGCAAGCAGGAGGCGGCGTCTGGTTCGGGATAGCGGGACAGCATCCTTTGACGCTGCGGGAGGAGCCTGACGGCTTGCTGTTTGAAAATATCGGCTGGGAAGAATTCGAGGGCTTTTGGCGGGATTATTTTGATTTGGATCGGGATTATGGGGCTATTCTGGAGGGATTCCCCGGGACGACCGCCTGCGGGAATGCCTGGAATATGCCCCTGGCGTCCGTATCCTGCGTCAGGACGGGTTCGAGACGCTGATTTCCTTTTTGTTTTCTCAGAACAACAATGTCCCCGCATCAAGGGATCATCGAACGGCTGTGCGGCTGTTTTGGCGAACCGGTTGGGGAGGGGCTGTACGGTTTCCCGGCCCGGAAACGGCTGGCGGCGCTGGGGGAAGGGGACCTGGCGCCGCTTCGATGCGGCTGGCGGAGCGCCTATGTGCTGGACGCGGCGCGAAAAGTGGCGTCCGGAGAGGTGGACCTGGGCGTGATAGCCGCCCTGCCCCCTGGACGAAGCACGCGGCTTTGCAGACGATCAGGGGAGTAGGGCCCAAGGTAGCGGAGTGCGTGCTGCTGTATGGCCTGGGGCGCTTGGAGGCCTTTCCGCTGGACGTATGGATGAAACGGGCCATGAAGCAATTCTTTCCGGGGCGCACGCCGGAGAGCTTCGGTCCCTATGCCGGGGTCGCTCAACAGGCGGTATTCCATTATTGCCGCCGCCATGCGGTTCAGGTACGGCGCTGCCGGGAGGAAGCGCGTCGGCGGCGGGGAAGTCCCCGGGGGCGGCAGCAGGCGGGTTGACGGCCGGAGGGCGCTTTCTCTCCGGCAAAGGCGCTGAAAATCCACGCCCGGATATGACAAGATTTTAACGATTGCCTCTTTTACTTTTTTTGGCCGGTGGTGTATAATACCCGTGTACAAACCGGATTATATTCAGGAGGTTGATAAGCTATGCCGCTCGTAAACACCAAAGAGATGTTCAAAAAGGCCTATGACGAAGGCTACGCCATCGGCGCGTTCAACGTCAACAATATGGAGATCGTCCAGGGGATCGTGGACGCCTGTCAGGAGCTGCGTTCTCCCGTGATTCTGCAGGTTTCCGGTTCCGCCCGCAAATATGCCCGCCATGCGTATCTGTACAATATGGTGCAGGCCGCGGTGGAGGACACCGGGCTGCCCATTGCCCTGCACCTGGACCACGGCGCGGATTTTGAGCAGTGCAAACTGTATCGACGGCGGCTTCACCTCCGTTATGATCGACGGCTCTCATCTGCCCTTTGAAGAAAACGTGGCGGAAACCAAACAAGGTGGTCGAGTACGCCCATGCCCGTGGCATCACGGTAGAGGGCGAATTGGGTCAAGCTGGTCCGGCGTAGAGGACGAGGTCGTGTGGAAGCCGACAAGGCCCACTATACCGATCCCGATCAGGTGCAGGATTTTGTCAACCGCACCGGCGTAGATTCCCTGGCCATTGCCATCGGCACCAGCCACGGAGCGTTCAAGTTTAAGCCCGGCCAGAAGCCTCAGCTGCGTTTTTTGATATCCTGCAGGAGGTCATGGACCGCCTGCCCGGCTTCCCCCATCGTGCGTTCACGGCGCTTCCTCCGTCCTGCCGGAGTATGTGGCCATTGTGAACCAGTACGGCGGACAGATGGCGGACGCCATCAGGCATCCCGGAGGATATGCTGCGCAAGGCGGCGTCCATGGCGGTGTGCAAGATCAACGTGGATTCTGATCTGCGCCTGGCCATGACGGCGGGCATCCGCAAGCATTTCGCGGAGAATCCCACCCACTTCGATCCCCGGCAGTATCTGGGCGAGGGCCGCGATTTTATTACCCAGGTGGTCAAGCATAAGATCGAAACCGTGCTGGGCAGCGCGCCAACCGCGTGTAATAAACCGCGGCGGCGAAAAGAGCGTAACGGGAGGGTGCAGGCGGATCCGTCTGCACCCTCTTTGCATGCTCGGATTTAGCACTCTATTCGATCGAGTGCTAAAATTCATAGTTTCATAATATTTGCGCAAAACGATGGTCATAATTTCTCGATAGGATAAGCTTGATAAAAAAGAAGAAGCCTCGAAAGGGGGGGAAGAAATATGAATGCTCAAAAATTCACACAGAAATCTTTTGGAAGCCGTCCAGAGGGCGCAGGAATTGACATTGTCCCATGAAAACCAGCAGATGGAGCAGGTGCATCTGCTGCGGGCTCTGCTGGAGCAGGGGTTGATCCCGCAGCTGCTTCAAAGATGAATACGGATGTGGACGCCCTAAGCGGACGGGTGGATCAGGAGATCGACCGTCTGCCTGGCGTCAGCGGTCCGGGTCGGGAGGCTGACCGCTTCTATGTGTCGCTGAGGAGGTAGATCGCGTCCTCACCGGGGCGGAAAAACCGCCGGGGCGATGAAGGATGAATTTGTATCGGTGGAGCACCTGTTTTTGGCTCTGCTGGATCATTCGGATAAAACCGTCGCCGGTCTGTTCCGGGAGTTCGGCATCCATAAAATGAATTCCTGAAGACCCTGCAGACGGTGCGGGGCGGCGCCCGTGTCACGACGGACAGCCCGGAGTCCACCTATGACGCCCTGAAAAATACGGGAGCGACCTGGTGGAGCGGGCGCGGAACAAGGAGCTGGATCCCGTTGAAGGACAAGACCATCTTCTCCCTGGATATGGGCAGCCTGATCGCGGGGGCCAAGTACCGGGGCGAGTTTGAGGAGCGGCTGAAGGCCGTCCTCAACGAAGTGAAGAAGTCCGAGGGGCGCATCATCCTCTTCATTGACGAGCTGCACACCATCGTTGGGGCGGGCAAGACGGAGGGCGCCATGGACGCGGGCAATCTGCTCAAGCCCATGCTGGCCCGGGGCGAGCTGCACTGCATCGGGGCCACCACCCTCAACGAGTACCGGCAGTACATCGAAGAAGGACTGCCCTGGAGCGGCGCTTCCAGCCGGTCATGGTGAGCGAGCCCACAGTGGAGGACACCATTGCCATCCTTCGAGGTTTGAAAGAGCGGTATGAGGTCTTCCACGGGGTGAAGATCCAGGATGGGGCCATTATCGCCGCGGCCACTCTGAGCAATCGGTATATCACCGATCGGTTCCTCCCGACAAGGCCATCGACCTCGTCGACGAGGCCTGCGCCCTCATCCGTACCGAGATTGACTCCATGCCCACCGAGCTGGACGTGATCCGCCGGAAGATCATTCAGCACGAGATCGAAGAGGCCGCTCTGAAAAAAGAGACAGACCGGCTGTCTCAGGAACATCTGTCAGAGATCCAGAAGGAGCTCTCCGACATGCGGGATGAGTTCAACGCCAAGAAAGACCCAGTGGGAGAACGAGAAGAACGCCATTGGCAAGGTACAGCAGCTGCGGGCTCCGACCTGGAGGGCGCCAACGCCGAGCTGGAAAAGTCCCAGCGGGAGTACGATCTCAACCGGGCCGCCGAGCTCCAGTACGGACGGATCCCCGAGCTGAAGAAGCAGCTGGAGGCCGAGGAGCAGATCGCCAACGAGGGCAAGGCCCGCTCTCTGCTGCGGGACAAGGTCACCGAGGAGGAGATCGCCCGCATCATCCAGCGCTGGACCGGCATCCCCGTGGCCCGGCTGATGGAGGGGGAGCGGGAGAAGCTGCTCCACCTGGAGGACATCCTCCACCAGCGTGTGGTGGGCCAGGATGAGGCGGTGCGTCTGGTGAGCGAGGCCATCCTGAGAAGCCGGGCGGGCATCGCCGACCCGGGGAAGCCCATCGGCTCCTTCCTCTTCCTGGGGCCCACCGGCGTCGGCAAGACCGAGCTGGCCAAAACCCTGGCCGAGGCCCTGTTTGACTCCGAGCGAGCAACCTGGTGCGCATCGACATGAGGGAGTACATGGAGAAGTTCTCCGTCTCCCGGCTCATCGGAGCGCCCCCCGGCTACGTGGGCTATGAGGAAGGCGGCCAGCTCACCGAGGCGGTGCGGAGGAAACCCTACTCCGTGATCCTCTTTCGACGAGGTGGAGAAGGCCCACCCCGACGTGTTCAACGTCCTGCTCCAGGTGCTGGACGACGGGCCGGATCACCGACTCCCAGGGCCGGACGGTGGACTTTAAGAACACCATCATCATCCTGACCTCCAACCTGGGCAGCCAGTTCCTGCTGGACGGCATCGGGACGGACGGAGAGATCAGCCAGGAGGCCCGGGACCAGGTCAATGAGCTGCTCAAGCGGTCCTTCCGCCCGGAGTTCCTCAACCGGCTGGACGAGATTGTGTTCTATAAGCCGCTGCCGGCAGCGTGCTGACGGTGGACAACCTACGGACGGCTTGCTCGTCCGGACCGCATGAAACGGGCGGAACAGGCAAAACTATCCTTGGTCGGTGGGGCTGGACTGCCGCCCTGGGTCGGGAATGCCTGTTCCGCCATTGGCATGCGGCTGATTCTTTATCCATTGGCGCAAAGGCGTAGGGGAGTGGCGCTTCCGGGGAAAAGAGGCGTTTCTCATCAGCTTTCGTTGACAAACTTTGACACCTGTTTTATACTTAGACAGGCGTTACCGGATCTATTTGGAAAATCCAGGAAAGGCGTTTCAAAAGGAGGAAAACGGGTGGAAGAAACCATTGATCTCAAAAATATATTGCGAATCCTATAAAGGGACTCAAATGGCTGGTGGTGTGTACGCTGCTGGGTGTGCTGGTGATGTTTGTGGTGTCAAGCTGATTTTGACGCCGCAGTACCGGTCGGAGGTTTCGCTGTATGTCACCCATACAGACAGCGCCAACAACCTGAACGTCAACGATATCAACGCCTCTCAGAAGCTGATCGACACCTATATTGTGATTTTGCAGCAGGACGAGGTCATGGCTCAAGTAGCCAACGAGGTGGCGCTGACCATGCCCTGTACCTATAATCAGGTGACCAAAAGCGATTTCCATGTCCGCCCAGGCAATACCTGGGTGCTGCAGGTGGAAGCGGAGACGGACGATCCGGAATTATCCGCCGCCATCTGCAACGCCGTGGCCAAGGTGGCCCCGGAAGTGCTGACGGAGGTGGTGGGCGCCGGTACGGCCAAAGCCATCGGCACGGCAAAGGCGGCCACGACCCCTTCTTCGCCCAATGTGTGGATGAACAGCGCTGTCGGCGGCGTGATCGGTTTGGTGCTTTCTATCGTTATCCTTTTGCTGCGTTCCCTGTTGGACAACACGATCAAGAGCGAGGAGGATCTTAAGGAGCGGTATGACGTGCCGATCCTGGGAGAAATCCCCGATCTTTATGACGCGAAAAGGAAGGGGCATATACGCGTGGCTAAAAGCGTGAAGAAAACCAAACACCGGGAGATCAATCCCGCGGTCACGCGGTTGTCCACCACCACTCCCTTCGCCATTACGGAAGCGTATAAGATCGTGCGGACCAATCTGCTGTATTCTCTGGCTTCCTCGAAAAGCAAGGTGGTGATCATGTCCAGCGCCCTGCCGAACGAGGGGAAGTCCACCACTTGCGCCAATCTGGCCATCACCATGGCCCAGACGGCCGCGAGGGTGTTGCTCATCGATGCGGACCTGCGCAAATGCACCCAGAACAAGATCTTCAAATTGAACAACAGCAAGGGCTTGTCCCGGCTGCTGGTGGGGTTTGATACCCTGACCGACGCGCTCCATCAGGACGTGGGCCCAATCTGGATATTATCACCAGCCGGCCCTCTGCCGCCCAATCCCTCTGAGCTGCTGGGTTCGGAAAACATGGCGGTGCTGCTGGACAAGCTCAAGGAGCATTATGATCTGATCATTATCGATACCCCCGCCCATCAACGTGGTTTCCGACGCCTTGGTCCTCACCAACGAATCGGCGGGTGTGGTGCTGGTGGCCCGTCAGGGACAAACCACCTATGACGAGCTCAACAAGGCCATCGACAGTCTTCGCTTCGCCAAGGCCAATGTGGTAAGCGTGGTGCTGACGGGCGTACGGGAGGAAACCAAGCTGAACAGCTCCGTCGGCGCGTATAAGAGCTATGACTACGAATACGGGAAAGGATGAGCGCCTTGACCGACTCTCATTGCCACTTTCTCCCGGTGTGGATGACGGCGCGGCGACGGAGGGCGAATCCCTGGGGATCCTCCACCGGCTGCGGAAGCAGGGAGTGGAACGCGTGGCGGCCACGCCCCATTACGTCAATCACCGCGATAACATCCCCGCTTTTCTGGACCGCCGCGCCGATGCACTCGCGCGTCTGAGCGCTGCGGCGCAGGAGAGGGCATATCGCTTCCCCGCGTGGGAATGGCGGCGGAGGTGCGGCTGGAAAAGGGGCTCTCAGAGGTGGAGGGCTGGACGCTCTGCGGTATGAGGGGCACCTCCTGTATTTTTGTTGGAGCTGCCCTTTGTTCCTTTTAAAAGCTGGATGACGGAGGAAATCGACAACATCGCCTATCGGTTCTCCCTGACTCCTGTGCTGGCCCATCTGGACCGGTACGAGTGGTACAGCCGGGGGGACTGGGAGGAGCTGTTGGAGCGGGACGACGTCATTTTCCAGTTCAATTGCAGCGCCTTTGCGGAAAAAGAGCGGCGATGAAGACGGCGATCCGCCTGATTCGGGAGGGGCGCCCGGTATTGCTGGGCAGCGACGCTCACAGCCTGGATAAACGGCCGCCCCGCTTCGCTGAGGCGGAAAAAGACGCTGCGCGCCAAGCTCCGGGGCGATTACGACGGCTTTGTCCGGCGGAGCGATTCGC
>VOFE01001202.1_pt1 | contig 81426 bp, 119 predicted proteins | sample 5384071 | NCBI WGS metagenome assembly VOFE01 (sample SAMN12384724, study PRJNA508395) | human gut metagenome | isolation source: healthy gut D | host: Homo sapiens
TCTCAGGAATTGCCAATATAGGCAACTCTGCATTAATCATCAACCACATATATACATCTTGTCCATACCGCAACTCAGGCTTAAATCTACACTCTGGATGATTAACCAAGTACTCCCTACGTATTATAACGCAAGAAGTTGCTATATATGGTATATAATATCGATGTATGTTTGCGCACTTTTTTCCCGTCATATTGTATATTTTACTTTTCCCATTCCAAATGTAGAATAACCGCAATATGTGTTAATTGTCAAGTAAAATTGACCCCGGGTCAGTTTTAAGTATAAATCAACAATATGACCAGATTGCATTGCTCATTTCCATAGCCTTCACTTGAACAAATAGCTTCTGAGGAAGCCACATATCATCCGAGTCCAAAATGCTATAATATCTCCTGTAGCTATTTCAATGCCACGATTTCTAGCAGTTGCTTGCCCACCGTTCGGCTTCATCTCATAAATTATTTTTCCCTTAAATCGTTCGAGAAAATCTGAAATGTCTTCTGGTGAACCATCATTTATGACAATTATTTCTATATTATCATAATTTTGTTGTAAAACACTTTCAACTGCCTCCGTCAACCAATCCATATGCTGATAAAAAGGAATAATAACGCTCACCTTTCGCATTTTGCCTCCCTCCATTTCCTTTTGTTGGCGCTAAAATACACTTACTTTTATAGTCTCCAATATCGCATACCTGATGCTTTTAATTCACTTATTGCATAGAGTCCCTTTACGTCTATTAGAACTTTTTGGTCGTCTGTAATGTCCTTTTTAAATAGATTTTTTATTCTATTTAAAGTTAAATCTCTAAACTGATTATGTGCAACTGCAACAATGACACAATCTGCATTATCTATTTCGTCAAGTTTCGTCAATGTTATACCATATTCACGCTTTGCATCTTCCTCATTTGCCCACGGATCTACTATACGAGGCGAAACTTCATAATCTGCCAACCGCCTAACAATATCTGCCACTTTACTGTTTCTAGTATCCGGGCAATTTTCTTTAAAAGTTAATCCAAGTATTACAACTTTAGATTCTTTTGGGAGCTTTACCCGCCAAAATCATTTGTTTTATTGCTGCATCTGCAATATATCTTCCCATTCCATCGTTCACAATTCTTCCATTAAGAATAATTTGACTGTGATACCCAAGTTTTTCCGCTTCATAAGTAAAATAATATGGGTCTACGCCAATGCAATGTCCACCTACAAGTCCGGATCTAAATCCTAACGCATTCCATTTAGTATTCATTCCATCAACCACTTCATTTGTGTCAATTCCCATACGATCAAAAAACCATAGCCAATTCGTTCATAAATGCAATATTTATATCTCGTTGACTGTTTTCAACAACCTTTATAGCTTCTGCCGTTTTAATAGTCGACACAGGATGCGTTCCAACCTCTACCACAAGATTATAAACATTTTTTACTTCTTCCAAAGTTTCCTCATCCATGCCTGAAACAATTTTTCTAATATTTTCTAATCTATGAACCTTATCGCCCGGATTAATACGTTCAGGAGAATATCCTATCTTAAAGTCAATACCGCATTTCAATCCAGATGCTTTTTTCTAAAATAGGAATACAAACATCCTCTGTCACTCCTGGATATACTGTAGATTCATATACAATAATAGATCCCTTTAGTAATATTACTACCAATAATTTCACTGGCACCAATAACCGGCGTCAAATCCGGTGTATGATCTAAATTTACTGGAGTCGGAACCGCAACAATAAAAATTTTGCTTCTCTTAGGCGTTTTTGATCAGAAGTAAAGTCTACACTTGTATTTTTTATAGCTTCATCTCCTACTTCTTTGGTTGGATCAATTCCTGATTTGTAAGCTTCGATCTTCGCTGTATTTAAATCAAACCCTACTACATGTATTCCCTTATTGGCAAAAAAGCCACTGCAATAGGCATTCCCACATATCCTAATCCCACTAATGCAAGCTTTTCTTCTCCATTAATTAATTTTGATACAATGACATATCTTATACCTCCATTTTTCCTCTTATTGACAGCGAAACTACCTTTTTGAATGTTATATCTATATCTACTCTTTGTCAAGTATTGCCCAAGAACATACGTACATTCTAATATGTACATTTTATCGTCTGTATTTCCTCGTCACTAATATTTTTCCACATAATCACCAGTTGTCCTCTTTCATCGGTCGGTAAATCGAATTCTAAATTACTGCTAAACTCCTGTATTACCCTCGATTCCTCGTCCTTTGGTATAGCTATAATTTTATATTGATAAGGGAGTACCGTTTTTGATACTATTCTACAATTTTTAATCTCAGGATTTTCGACACTAGTATGAGTCACAATTCCATAAAATGCAATATCCTATTTTCTATTTTTTCCTCAAAGCTACTATAAAACGCCTCAACAACAGTATATTTTCCCATAAAAAATCACAAAATACCCTGCTAAATTCCTCTGCTCCATCAGTATTCAAATGATCCTCATCCTTAAATAGTTGCCGATTATTCGTATCAAATATTTCATCTCTACATAAGTTAAAATCATAAAACTTAATTCCATACTCATTTGAGATTTCCTCTATTGCTTTATGATAAGTAGAATAGTCTCCCGTCGCTACCAATGTTCCTTCAGGCATTGGAGCTATAAAAAAGTAAGCTCTATCCCTTTTGTGTCACAAAAACTTACTATCTCTTGAATAGATTTCTCCCAATCCGTATCCTTTAATGAATCATAGTCTTTTCTCACTCCGTTAATGGATTCTTCATTTTTCAAAAAATAATCCTCACCTATTGTATCATCCCATGCCACAAATCCTCTATCTACATAATATTGAACTGAACCTTCCGATCTATAATATTCATAATTTTTGTATGTATCGCACGATTTTCTAATTAAGATATCTTTTATATAATTCAGGTCAAAAGATTTTCTGCCAATTTCTTCTCGCTACAATAAAACTGTTAATCCAATATTGCTTAGAACTTGCCTTTAACAAATAATTAACCTTATTTAAAGAAGGCTTCATATAGTCCGAAATTATATAAGTTGCAGTTAATTCTACTCTATCTATCCGCTTTCCTATCTCTGCAACACCATAATATAATTCCACGTATGCATGCTTTATATCATTATTTTTCTCAATTTCTCTTATCAATGCCAATGAGCCATCCATCTGTTGAGCAGATGTCCCCGCATTAAATGTATAGCTTTCAAATCCTTTATCCGTAATTTCCGGAACAAGACTTCTATATACATGTGATGATCCCACAAAAACTACATCTATATTTTTTTCACTCGTATATAATTGATGCATCATTATTCTTGTATACGAATCAACGTCATCAGTCAACAGATATCGCCATAGCTTCCCACAATAAATAAATAAATAAATAAATAGAACAGTAGCAATTGCTCGCTTCATAACATTTTTCATAATTGTTTCCCATCAAAATTGAAAATAGATAAAGGTGCTTGTATCATAAGATTTTCCATAAATTCCAAACATAATGGTTAGCCATAGGAGAACTAAATAGATTATCCATCGGAACCATGCTTCTTGTTTCAATACCACTGAAAAAATAGAAATTCCTTTTTCACGTATCACGTCAACAACTACCAAAATAGCAATTCCTATAATCAATAACAACCAATTACATCTGTCAAGTCCTAATTCTAATATGCTTGTTGTTTGAAAACAAGTAAACATATTTTTAATTACTCCAAACGCCTGACGAGTTCCATTGCACACAAAAAATATCCATGCAAAATTTGTCAATAAAAAGGTTATTATTATCTTACGTAATCGTGTACTAAAGGTAACTCTTTTTTGTTTTTCACTATTTTAGCATAACAACGGCTCTTTAAATCCCCTATAATTTGGAAAAACGCATGCAGCATTCCCCACACCACATAGTTCCAACTCGCCCCATGCCAGAATCCACTTATTCCAAAGACAATCAACGTATTTAAGTATTTTCTCAATACTCCCTTTCTATTTCCTCCCTAATGGTATATATATATAATCTGTAAACCATGAAGTCAACGATATGTGCCATCTTCTCCAAAAATCTTTTATATTAGTTGCCAAATATGGCTGCGCAAAGTTGTTCATCAATTCAAAGCCCATAACCTTTGCCGCGCCTCTGGCAATATTTGTATATCCTCCAAAGTCGCAATATATTTGAACCGCAAAAAGCACTGACGCTAATGACAATTCCACAAATCCATACTTAGAATAATTATTAATCACATTATTTACAAGAAGAGATACTCTATCCGCAATAAATAGCTTTTGAAAAAAACCCCATGCCATCAATAATAATCCATTTCTTACCCGTTCATAGTTCCAAACTCTTATCTTATCAACATTCTGTATTTGAGGTAGTAAATTTGTAGATCTCTCTATTGGTCCTGCAACTAATTGTGGAAAAAAAGACACATACAACGCATATTTAAAAATATTTTTCTCTGCTTTAATTTTTCCTCCATATACATCAAAGGTATAACCCAATGCCTGAAAAGTATAAAAGGATATTCCCACTGGCAACAGCAAATCTATATTTCTGTCTATAGTATGAAATCCAATCCTTGTCATTACGACATTTATATTATGTAAAAAGAAATTAGCATACTTAAAAACGAATAAAATTCCAAGATTTGATATTAAGCTTCCCACCAGACATGCTTTTTTCAAAAACACTTTCCCTGCATTTTGACTTTTTTCAATTAATATACTGCTCATATACGTTATAACTGTTGAAAAAGCAATTAAGCATGCATATTTAGGGTTCCATCCCATGTAGAAATAGTAACTCGTTATCAATAGCCAAATGTATCTGATTTTTTTAGGAATAATAAAATATATTGCTACCACAATTGGGAAAAAAAGCAAAAAATCTATAGAATTAAATAACATATATCAAATGTCCCTTTCTCCAGTGGGTATAATTTAAAATCACCTAATTATACTATTACTCAAGCTTTGCACTTGAATATATGCGAAGTTTGAGTAACGATTAAAGTCTTTAAGGCTCTTCATTTAGTGAATATTCAATTCTGCATCAGTTAAACCTGAATTATTCACGGAGCAGCCACTTGCCACAACAGATCCGATTGCGCTCTTAGTTCCTCCCCAGTATGCAGTATAAGCAACCATACACATCATTATAAAGGATGCACCTACTACTTCAAATAGCACACCCTTGTTTTCATAAAAGTAGCTTTATCGCATAATATTGCAATAGGTATTAGTCCAATAAAGTAGAAATAGTATGCTATCACTGCCCTGTTTTGTAATTTCAAAAAGGAATCCACATAAAAATAGGCAAAAAGCAAAAGACCTATATACCCTACTGCGTATATTATCCTCTTTCTATCGGAATCTGTATCATTAACAAAAGGTGATGTAACAAGAGTCACATCATGCCCTAACTCTTTATGATATTCTGACAATAAATTATCATGGTATGTTCCCCCCGTCATTGTAAGACCCCGCCAAACAAACATGAACAATTTTTTCATTTATTAATTCCTCTATTTCTACAAAATGTATTAATTCTTTTCAAATAATTTTCTTCGTTTATATTGATTCTTGGCACAAAGTGTGGCTTACTAGATATTACTCTAGGAGTACATGTTCCATAAATAGTAGAAAATACAAATTCATATCCTCTTTTTTTGATTAACTTTCTGCATGTATGATTACATGCGTATATTGACCCATAGGGAAAAGCAAAATACTTACTATGTTTTCCTACTACATGATCAAAATCAGAACAATCTAATTCACTCCCCATCTGTTCTTCATCTAATAAACGCATCAACTCATGATTTTTTGAGTGAAACCCAATAGTGCATAATTTTTCTGCAGCCAAATTTTTTAATGTTTCCGTACTTATAAATCCTTCTTTATCTATAAATTTCTGTGATACAAATAAGCAAAAAAGGTATTCCCCTATTTAACAAAAAAGGTATTGCATTATCAATCATATCTTGATATACATCGTCAAATGTTAAATACACAGAATTCGTCTCACAATGTTTATCTAATTCATCAATTGATCTGAACACAGCACCGTTAATCAACAAACCCTCAATAAACTCTTCAAAGCCTTTACGTGAAATGGAAACTGCATCATCCTCCCATAAATCCTTATTATCGTTTATTTGGTGAAACATATAAATAGACGCCCCAAAATGAAAAACAGAAGTTTCTTAGTTCAATCATTTTCTGTTCTAATGAATACCAATACTTTTTTCACTACGGTCACCTCTTCTCTGTTTGCATCAGCCAGTAGTAAAGGTATACGCTAACTAGGAGAATGCATGCCGAAATTTGAGCCTTCATTTCTGAAAATGATAATAAGTTTACACAATGGCTTTTTATTTTAACTTTGCTGCAAAAAACTCGAAATTCATGCGCCGGTAAGACATGCGTTGCCGAACGTACGCAACCCAATGTCCACCTTGATAGCATCCACTTTTTTACCGAATTGATTACCCGCGAGTCCTTTTGCAATTGTTTCGAGAACATTTCATACGTACAATATGCCTCAAACAGTGCTTCCTTTTTAGACGCATTCATAATTGATCCACTACGAACTAAATAGTTATATAATGTATCTCCAACATACCCTATTTTTTGAGCTTGAATTATAGCTTGCCATAACATTAATTGATCTTCTGAAAATCTTATCGAGCTGAAACGCAATTGATTCACACGGTACCAATTCTTATTAAACAAAGTTCCTGCGATAATTACTTTCTTTTTTCTAAGTAAAACAGTTCTTGCAATTGCTCAGAAGAATAATTCTTGTCATAATCCGTTTTTGTTTCTGCTTTCCATTCATCTCCCAGCTCAACAACTTGAAATGATGAAAAAACCCAATCACAACTATTACTAATTGCATTTTTTAGCAATTTTTCAATTGCGTCTTTCTGAATTGTATCATCCGAATCGATAAACACAATCCATTCACCATTTGCATAATCTACACCTGTATTTCTTGCTTCACCTAACCCCTTATTTTCTTGTCGAACTAATTTGTATTCTGTAAAATGCTCCCCTTTCGACTTCTGCAAGTGCATTTGTAATGGACTCATCTGTCGAGCCATCATCCACAAGAATAATTTCAATATTTTTGTATGTTTGTCTAAGTACAGATTTTATCGTATTTCCAATATATTTTTCCACCTGATACACTGGTATGATAATGGAAACCAATGGTTGTTTTTCTTCCATGCTTGTCCCTTTCTATTGTCTATGCTAGGCAAAAATCCATAAAAGCTAAAATCGCATTTTTTTCAAAAAAGTTGCGTGGTATTTTATACTTTTTTGAGAATATTGCTCTCTTTGCAGTCTGCTTGCTTTCATGCAATACAAGACATTTTTATATATTCCCTCTAAATCACCTGCCTGTGTGCATATTCCAAACTCGGCTTCGTCAATAATCCTTCTAGCCTCCCCATCTGCCACTGCTAATATTGGCATTCCACAAGCCATATAAGATTGCAGCTTAGCCGGTATTGTCATTTGAAACAGTTCATTGTCCGCAAATGATAAAAATGCAATATCGAAGTGTGCCATATATGCCGGGATTTCTTCCGGCTGAATTTTTTTTTTCTACCAAGCAGTCGGAACATATCACTTACATCTTTTTCCTGAATAATCTTCTCAAGTTCTTCTCGGTATCGACCATCGCCAATGATATAGAATCGAACCTTCTGCCTATCCTTTTCAAGAGTTCTGCCACCTTAGGCAGGATATCCAATCCCTGGGCATATCCAATATTTCCGGAAGAGTGGAATCCAGATCCAGAATAACAGCCTGTGGCATCTGAATACTGTAAATTTTCTTCCGAAGTACTCTGGCAATCGCAAGGAACTGGTTTAAAGTGTCTTTATCCATACGATTAAAGAATCTTGATACCGTAGGCTGTGATGCAAGCACAGCTTTTTCAAGTACAGACTTGAATGCAGGATCATTGGTTTTAAACGCTTTTTCTAAAAGCGTATCAATACCAAGTTTGCTTATGAATTCTTTGATAAGAAGCAAGCCTGCATCGGATGAGAGAACTCCTCCATAAAAATTTATTTTAATCTGTCTATTGCTTTCTAAGGCTAAGGTGTTTACAATACTCATAAAGGGCTCCTTTGTTTGGGATGTTAAGACTTTGAACACCTTAATTTTACCACAAATGGATGCTCGTGTGCATATTTTTTAAATTATCTAATTCTTGACCATCTCCAATAATGAAAATAGATTTTCTTTCCATTATCATTTATTTTTTTTTCTTCCTGGACACTTTCGCTGCCTTCAATACCACATACAAATTCTGAGCGGCACCAACATTCCTGCAAACACAAAATCTATTGTATTTTTTTCAAACTGTTCTGGTATATTATCAAACTCGGATATTGCATATTGGGGTAAATATTCTATCCTATCCTCGGATATTCCAAATCCTTCAATGAAATAATTCTGAAACATCCTAGATGTAACAAGTATCTTATCTACATTGGTATAAATCTTTTTAGATAGATCATAGTAAAATTTATAAATCGGTGAAGTTTTTTTATTCCTCCAACTTCAAGGCTCGCCGGCCACAAATCCATACAATACATGACCACTTTTTTATTCCATTTCTTTGCATACCTAATAGCCGGTTCGACCATCATTACTGGTGAAGACTGATTTGCAAACACCACATCATAATCACCACTTAGTTTTTCAATTTCTTTATTTGCCGAACACGGGTAACTATGATAGTTAAGGAACCTATTTATAACATTATGTTTTCTCGGTATAATTGGCACATGGGTTATATGCACGCCCTCATGGACTTCCTCTACTATTTTATTTTTTCATATCCCTCAAATATATCTCCCATAGGATAATTAGGTATTCCAGTTATTGCATGAACATAGTGTCCTCTTTTGACCATTTCTTCCATCGGATACAATGAGGGATATGGTTCCGGCCAGCCATATTGGCATGTAGCTAAAATATGCAGTTTCCTTTTTTCCATAATTTCTAATTCCTCTCGTATCCTTCAGTGAGTTCCATACTTTCGTTGAAATTATATTTCCCAATTAATTCCGTTTTCTCATAAGTCAGAGATCCAAATACTTTTTTTACCAAAGTCAACGGAGTTACCTTAATTACTATGTTAAATACACTCGGCATAGCTATCGCCTTATTATGCTGTCTGGCAACAGTACGCACCATAGCAGAGGTTCTGACATACTCTCTGTTCTGAGGAAAAAATAATCCAGAATCCTCTCTATCTATTACACATTTCATAAATTCGCACAAATTTCCTATATATATCATGGATCTCTCATTCTTGTAATCTGGAAATATCGGTGACTTAATGGCAAGATTTTCTTAATGTCTGATAATTTCCCTTACATCCCTTTCCATAGACCATAGGAGGTCGGACAATCACAACTTTAAATGAATCATTCTCCATGTTACTAATAATATTATCTGCCTGTAATTTAGAATCTCCATAGGCATTAATCGGATGAGGAACCGTATTTTCCTTTTGTAATATGTCCTGTTACCAAGCCATAAACACTCCATTGAGCTTAGCAATATATATTGCTCTACTCCAGTTCTTCTTTTGCATTTTTTGCAATATTTACACTCAGATCTCTATTTATTTCATAATACAATTCTCTATTTTCATCTGTTTCATTTTAATGTGAGCAATTCCCGCCACGTTGATAACTACATCATATGAGAAAAAAGTTCAACAGTGGGCATCAATCCCTTTTGTTTCTATAATCTCAACATCATAATAATCAGGGTATTCATTTAGATACTCTTTTGATATTTTCTCCAATATATGAATTTTTTCCCGTAATAAGTACTTTCTTTTTCAAGCCTTGTTTTGGGGTCGTTCCAGTATAATCCTCCTGTTTTTTTGTTTCTTTTCCATTGCTCCCGTGCCACCTTCTACCACAGTATCGTCATGACCTACTTTTGTCACTGTTCCAAGTAGGCATTTCAGATCAAATATGAGAGAGCTGTGCCGTACACCATAGCCATCCAGTACGCTTCTTTTGTTCAATGGAGATGGAATCTCTGCCATTGATCTGCGCCCATCCGGTAATTCCCGGCTTATATTCATTTACTCCATACTTATCTCTCTCTGCAGTAATACATCCTGATTCCACAATCCCGGTCTGGGTCCTACCAGCGACAACGATCCATCCAGCACGTTAAACAGCTGGGGAAGTTCATCCAGAGAATGCGCACGTAAGAATTTACCCACTCTGGTAATGTACTGCTCCGGATTCTCCAGCATGTGTGTCGGGGTGTCATGGGGTGTGCACATTTTCATGCTGCGGAACTTATACACACGGAAGTATTTCTTATTCTGCCCCAGTCGCTTCTGCGTAAAAAACACAGGCCCTGGATCATCAATCTTGATTGCCACAGCAATTCCCAGCAATAGTGGAGATAATGCCACAATTCCACCAAAAGATAATACAATGTCAAAGCAGCGCTTTACGTATTTGTCATAAAAAGACGGCGCATAATCGGATTTGCCCACTGACTGCAAATGTCCTTTGACTCCATCTGCATTTTCAGCGTCTTCTTCGTTTTTAACGAAGATTACCTTTTTTCCTTCAAAGGGGTTCTTTTCATCACCTGCACACTGCTTTTTCTGCATTGCAGATGCTACTTTCACCCCCGCTGTCGTCAGACCTGCCAGTGCTATAACACCGTATAATATCTTTTTCGTTGTCTTTTTCATAGCATTCCTCTACTTTACACCCTGATATGTCGGTACGATTTCTTTAATGTCCTCACGGATATTATCCGTCTCATCATAAGCGTCTTTGTAAATCTTGTCCAATTGCTTCTTGAAAACGTCATCATCAAATTCAATCGGTTTTCCAATATAAATCATCTTGTTTGCAGTCTTCTTCAGTCCCTCTTCGTTCATGAGGAGTTCCTCGTACATCTTCTCTCCGGGGCGCAGTCCTGTAAACTTGATCTCAATATCTTCTCCCGGCTTGTATCCGGAAAGTTTAATGAGGTTCGTAGCCAGATCTACAATTTTTGGAAGATATCCTCGATGCGTTCCGTATTGCGGACAGAGGCAATCAACACTACCAGATCCAGTGTCGGATACTTACGGATCAGCTCCTGCTGGATCGCATAGGCATTGTTCTCATAGATATCGACGATAATCAGCTGCTTTGGCTGGTGACCGGCGATCTGCCGGCACAGCTCGCTTCCGATGGATCCGCCACCACCGGTGACCAGTATGACCTTATCCTTCACATAGTTCAGGACTTCTTCCGTATTGATCTCTATGGGATCTCTTCCTAAGAGGTCTTCGATCTCCACCTCTTTTTAATTTTGCCACGGAGACATCTCCGTTGATCAGCTGATACATTCCGGGCAGGGTACGCATCTTGCATCCGGTCTCCTTGCAGATATCCAGGATCTCCTTCTTCACATGCGTATTGGCAGAAGGAATGGCGAAGATAATCTCATCCACACTGTATTGTCCTACGGCGTCTGCGATCCTGTCTCTGCCACCGAAAATAGGCACGCCACGCAGGAATTTGCCATGGCAGCCGGGATTATCATCGATAATGCATTTGGGATTCAGATTCAAGTATCGGCTTGTCTCAATTTCTTTTAAGATTGCATTCGCTGCTGCTCCGGCACCGATGAGCATGACATTGCTGCCGTCCTTTTTCGTCTTCAATTCCGATCTCTTGGAATTGATCAGACGTAAGATCCGGTAACTGAACCGGATCACTGTAGTCAGTCCGAACAGTAAGAACCAATAAATTACATAGTAGCTTCGGGGCATCTTCTGGTTCAGAATATGGCACAGGATCATCTGTGCTATACTTGCACAGGTAGTAGCGAATACAATATTCAACAGCTCCGTCGCACTGGCATAGCGCCATACACTTTTATACAGCTTCCATAATGCGAAGAAGAGTAATGTCAGTATGATATTGTAGACAATAATATTTTCAAATTTGATAAGGTATTCCTGAGGGATTCCCTCAAAGCTGAAATCGAAACGAATGTATAATGCGGCAAAGGATGCCACCACGATAGACATAATATCTAACAGGATCAGTGCAATAATTCTGTTGATGGGTATTTTCAAGAAATTCTGCTTCATCTTCTTATTCCCTCTCGGTACACATAAAATGGTCATAACTCATTTTATTGTACCACGTAGGGAAGTAAAAAGCAATTTTCCTACATAAGAATCCACAAAAAATTAAGATTTCGATCGGTCCTTCACCACATAAAACCGGTCATAGATGGAAGTGATCTCATACTTCTCCGGATCGAACAGTTCTCTCTGCCCGGGATCCACGATATACACTACCCGCTCTCCGGACGCCTCATTGGCCGCTATGGTCTCTGCCGTGACGTTTTCATAGTGGTAGCGTTCTTTATACGGGCGGAGTTCCACGCCGTCCTGTACGTTGCTGATGCCCTGATAATAATGTGCATCGATCCGGTGGGTGTACATAGTCAGGATCTCGCCTAAGATAGCGCCGGCATCGATTCCCTGGGGATCCGGATAGATGTAATAGGCATCGCAATCGATGGTATGTGCGTAGTTCAGCGCCTGTATGTAGGGATCGTAGTAATATGTCCGGCTGAGTTCTCCCCAGCTGCCAAAATACATCTGTGCCATCATCAGTGCCATCACGCCATAAACCGCTACAATGGGTACAGACAGAAGGTGCACCTTCCGGATGCAGCGTGCGATACCGATGCCCCCTGATGATCAGTACCGGATAGAATATGATATTGATACGGTTCACTGTCACATTTTTGGTCAGAATGCCTACCCACAGTCCCATGCCCAGCCATGCTAACAGTGCGACATAGGGGTAACGTTCCGTTTTTTCCATTCCCCGGAGTCTGCGGAGGATGCTGACCAGTCCGATGACAAAGAACAGATCCGTGATATAGTACACCGGGCCGAATCTCACCATGGTGTTGGTCACGCTCTTGTCCCCGGAGCCCCAGGTGGTGGTAACGGTCCAGACGATATTCTCCACAGCTGTTTCCAGGAGAAGTTAGCGAACAGGATATCATTGCCGCGGTTGCTGGAGAGGAACGACGGGATCGTAAAAAGCGGCGTCTCGATTCCGGGCTTTCCCAGCAGGGTAAGCAGCATGGATAAAAATTCCGGCAGCACGATCACCACATACAGCACAAAAGCAGGCTGCCAGCTCCTTCCAATTTACTGCCTGCTGCCGCAGGAGATAAATAGCAACCATCAGTAAAAACAGCGGTACCGAATAATCCGCAATTCCGTAGGCATAGGAGCACAGTCCGAACATCACCATGGAAAGGTACAATAGCGGTTTCTTTTTTAGTCCGGCGTTCAGCAGTACTACCGCGATCAGGAACACATGGGGGAACAGGTTACAGTCAAAGGACCACCGGCTCTGCATATAATGCCAGGGACTGATGGTCCCCAGGATCAGCACGATCATGCCGGTCCATTTGCCGGCCAGCTGTCTGCCGAAGAGGTACAGTGCCAGCAGTCCCAGGCAGCTGATCACCAGCATCGGCAGTCTCGTGGATACCGTGGAGAATCCCAGGAGCTTAATAAACGGGATCATGCAGTAGGACAGTAATACACTCATCTGGCTGCTGACCCACGCCGTAAAATGCACCGGATACCGCATTCCATAACGGTCTGTACCGTAGTCCGACAGTGCTTTGGCATCCACAGCAGCCATGGCTTCGTCCTGATGTACGCCGATGGGCGGCGCTCCGAAATGGTATGCCCGGATGACGATAGCCGCCAATAGGAGCAATGCCACCAGCAGCAGCTCTATTTTTTTCGATTCTAATATCTTCTGTTTCCATGGATATTTCAATGAATATTTCAATGAATGAATCCTCCTCATTGCAAATGTTTCACTTTTCTGTGCAGCACCCGGATTCCCTTCGGTGCTATGGCGAACAGTGTATGATAACACTTATTCTTTTTCGTAAGGTAAGGGTTTCTCATGGCGCGCCACCATCCCTTCCGCAGGCTCTTCACGACGCTGCGGTAGAATGCATTGTCCCCGGTCATCTGTGCTATGGGAATATGCAGCATGTAGTCCAGTCTCTGGAAGACGCCGAAACGGAAGGCGATCTCCGTCAGCTCCGGGTATCTCGCCTCCACCAGCCGCAGTACCATATCCGCGTTATCGATGTTGTCCGCGAACACTCTGGAGAAGCGGTTTTTATCTCTGGTGTTGCTGTCCGGGCGGTAAAAGACATGGTAGGTCTGACCCGGAATGCACGCGATCCCGGGAACGGTGTTCTCCTCGTCCGTCAGCAGCTTCACCAGCAGGTGGAAATCCTCGTTCAGCGCTCCCACCGGGAATTTTCCCTTTGTGAACAGATCCTTTTGCAACAGCTTGGTACAGAAGGAGCAGTCTCCCCGGTGCATTAGCAGCTCTTTTAAGAAATCCTCTGCCGGGATCACCAGTTCTTCGGATACCGGCTCACAGATGTTCGGCAGGATGTTGCCGTCCTGATCGATCTCATCCCTGCCTGCCTGGGCAATGGGCATATGTGTAGTCGCGATCGCCCGGTACAGGCGCTCGTACATATCGGCATCCACGTAGTCATCGCTGTCCACGAATCCCACGTATGCTCCGGCGGCCTGCGTCAGTCCGAAGTTCCTCGCGGATGAGGGACCTCCGTTCTCCTTGTGGAAGACACGGATACGCGGGTCATTTTCCGCCAGCCGGTCGCACAGCGCCGGGGTGTCATCGGTGGAGCCGTCGTCGATCAACAGGATCTCCAGCTCCGGATAGGTCTGCTTCTGCAGACTCTCCACGCAGCGGGGCAGATAAGGTATGATATTGTACACCGGCACGATCACACTGATCAGCGGCTGGTTGGTCTCATTACTGTTCACGTTCTGTCCTCTTCATTTCTTTCCGTTAAATATCGATACATCCGTCGCTCCGGGATCACCGGGGCCGGGGAGCAGGGGCCGTCTGTCCACAGTGCCGGGACGGGCGGAGCCGGAAGGCATTGGTTGTCTGCGCGCAGTGCCGGCTCTGCAGGTGCGGTGCTGGGGTCCCTGGCGAGGAATCCCATCTTACGACTCAGTCTGACCAGTCTCTCCGCGGCGGTCCGTGCATTCCATTCCGTCCGGACGGTCCGCTGCGCCGCTTCTCCCAGTCTGCGACACTCTGCCGGATCCTGCAGCAGCTCTGCAACGTATTCCTGCAGCTGCTGTTCACAGCCGTCGTGATAGAGGATCCCGTTTTCCCTCTGTCGGATCATCCAGGGAGCCGCTCCGATCATATGATCCGCCACGACGGCGCATCCGCTGTTCATGGCTTCGTTGACTACCGCTCCCCAGCCTTCCTTCCGGTCACTGGTGACGAGGTAGATCTCCGATTCCTCCATGGCAGCCCGGACATCCTCCGGACCGCGGAAGCCTGCGAAGGTGATCTTATCCGTCACGCCAAGCTCTTCTGCCAGGCTGTGTACTTCTTCCTCCAGTTCTCCTCCGCCGATCATCGTAATGTGAAAAGAAATCTCTTCCATATGATCTTTCAGATGTTCTTTCAGATAAGCGGCTGTCTTCACTACCAGCTCCGGATGTTTCCAGTCGATCATCCGCGCCGCCCACAGGATGCTTCCTTTTTTCTTGCGTGAAAACGGTTCCCCGGCGCATACTCTCTGGTCTCGGGAAATACCCGAACCGCAGCATTTTCTCCGGATAGGCATGAATGATCCCCAGGTCGCAGGGGCACATAGGCTCCGGCACACAGGAAGTACACCGGTGCCTTGCGGTATCTGGTGTGGTCTTTATACTTTTGCAGCAGTCCTCTGGGAGAGATGGCTTTCCATTGTCCTTCTTTATACAGCCGCTCATTGTAGCGGAAGATAGGTTTTCCCGCCGCCAGGCGTTCCGGATGTAGCTCTCATCATCGCATCCACCGAAGATCACTACGTCAGCTGTCAGCAGCAGATGCCGCCATTCATGCCCAGCAGTCTCTTCGTCAGGATTCCTGCCCATGAGTGCTTCCGGGCCGCCCGTAGTCGTACCGCCCGGCTGTACATAGCGCACATACGGTCTCTCCTCGGCCTGCCACCCCATCTTCACCCGTTCTTCTTCCATGGGCTGGGTCTGCAGAAAGCAAAAGCTTCCTTCCAGGAGTTCATACAATGCGTCGCAGAAGGACAGCTGATGGTGATTAAAATAATTAGAAACGAATACCACCTGCATTCTCAGTCCTGCCTTTCCGCTATCTTTGCATAGATTTCCTGCAATTTTGCAAAATTTTTCTCTTTATCGTGGGTTTTTCTTGCATGTTCTCTTGCATTTTTGGAGTGTTCAGCATTTTCTCCGGGGAACTCCACATTTCGATAATGGATTTTTCCATGGATATTACAATATTTTCCAATTCTGTTGTTTTTAATTCTTTTGAATTGCACGTGTTATTTTTGTTTTTAGCCGTATCTGACGTATTTCTGTTGGTTTCAGCCGTTTCTGTCAGCCGGTGTCCTTCACACCACAGGCCGTCCCTTCCGCCGTCGAAGAGACTGGGATCCCGCCCACCTCGGTGCTGACACAGGGCACTCCCAACAGCATGGCTTCGCCCAGGGAGTTCGGCGAATTTTCCAGGGAAGAACAGCACAGGAACAGGTGACTTCGGAGGAATCGTTCCCGCATCTGTTGTTCTGTCAGTTTCCCTGTGAAATGAACGCAGTCTTCCAGCTGCCCCTCCCGGATCAGATCCCGGAGATACTGTCCGTAGGCGGAGATCTTCAGCTTCTGCTTCAGCGTGTGGTATGCCGTCAGATCATTTCCCGCCACATACACCTGCACATCGGGGAATTTCCTGCGGATCCCGGGCAATGCTTTCAGGAGATAATGCAGGCCCTTCAGCGGATAATCTCCCTGACTGACGAAGATGCTGTGGAGTTCACAGTGCTCCGGGTCCCAGCTGCCTTCATAGAAGGAAGCGCGCAGGGTCTCATTCATAGGCTAATACTGTGCTTCCGGGATTCCACCCGGTGGTCATCTCCCGGTCCCATGCCGTCCTGCCGGTGATATTTCCCGCCAGACCGATGGCTTCTCTCCATCACACCTCTGCGGACGAATTTCTCCTGCTGGCTGCGCAGGCTGTCCCGTTTCACCAGATCCGGAAGGTCACTTTGCGCGTCACACGCTCCGGGAGATCGGCGAAATAGGCTTCCGCACAGAGGCTGCAGATGCCCTGGATCCCCAACAGGATCCTCTCCGGATGCGGATAGACACGGCAGACCGCCAGCGTATGGGGATATTCCGTACCAAAGCAGTGGATCACATCCGGGTCATAATCTTCCGTGATCTTACGCAGTTCTCCCTCCAGCTCCGGCTGGTAACGGTCCGGATGCACGGTATCCTCATGGAAGCCGTAGCATCTGACGAGATATCCACCGCCCCCCTCCGGAGCAGATGCAGCTTCCGTAGCAGAAGTGGCTTCCGCGACACAGGCAGGGTGTTCCCCCTGCACCCGGACTACAAAACTCTGTGGGATCTCTTCCCCCGCGGGAACCGGGAACGCCACTGCCAGCGTCATGTCGGTGTCTTCCCGGTCCACGACCTGCGACAGCAGTCCTGACAGCCAGCCTTCCTTATTGGAAGCTTCTCTATGCAATGCCTCGGCGATCACCGGGAGCATGATATTGCAGACCCACAGTACTCTCATAAATCAAATCCTCTTTTAATCAAATATCCAATTCAGGTAAGGTAACAATCTGATCTCCACATCGTACATGCCACGTAACAGCATTACGAAATACAGCAGATATGCCGCGATGACTCCGACAATGCACAGGTTGCGGAACCATCCCTTTTTCGCATTCCATAGCACGCCCGGGATCAGGAAGATCTGGGACTGGATCAGGTAATAGGCCACCCGGGACACCTCCGGGATGAAGGAGCCGCAGGTATAGAGCACCAGTCCCGCCAGGTTCAGATAGAAATAGTAACGGTTCCTGCGATCATCCCGGATACTGTCCTTCCAGTAGATCAGGCACAGGATCAACACCGCCAGGCATTTTCCGATATTCACGTAGGACAACTGGCCGTTGTCGAACATGGAATCCTTATAATAGGGATAAAACTTAAAAAATAAGATTCCGATAAAAGCCCTGTCCGAAGATCAGGGATAAGATCAGCAGGAGCCCGACTGCGTAGTGCCATTTTTCAGTCGTACCCGCGACAACAGATCTGCTGCGATATAGGCCGGAATGATCAGCAGCACCGATTTATGGATCGTACATCCCAGCAGCACCCAGAGAATGAACTTGCCGTACTCGCCCCGCAGTACATATTTCTGCGCATACATGGCCAATGCCAGTGCAAAATAATACCGCACGGAATTCATGCTGTTAAAATAGAAGCCCTGGGTCAGCAGTAAAAACAGGGACACTACGTACCAGTCCGCCTGATCATGCAGTGCTTTCAGGAAGAAAAACACCGTGACCAGCGAAAAAAATCCGAAGATCGGCAGATAGGAGCCCTCGCCGAAGATCCAGTGGAACAGCTTCACCAGCCCGACAAAGCCTTTTTCATAGGACACATGGCGTCCCTGATCGATCAGCTGGAATTTCAGCCAATAGACCCAGTAGTCACCACCCACCGCAATACGGCAGGCCGAGACTCCCGCCAGGAGGCAGAATACGGCGGTCTCCGCCACCAGGTTCCTCGCCTGCTGACGATCGTACCCCACCGGCGCTCAGACATCCGCCTGCCCGACAGGTATCCTGCCGTATAGGCGCTGTTGCGCACGCAGAAGCCGAATCCCACCGTTACGAGTGTTAATACAATATATACCAGTGCACTTTTTTCCATGTGGGACCCCCTTCCTGCCTACGATGTTTGTCTCAATTTCCGGCGTGTTTTCTCGCGATGTCCGTCGCGGTTCGCGCGTATTCTCCTGCGATGTCTGCAGCGGTTCAGGCTCAGCTGCGCTTTCCTGCTTCCCGGATGCCGTCCCGCATCCAATGCTTCGCCTGTTTTATTGTCACTTCACTGCACAATGTCCCCTTATGGGCATACAAAAACCGCAGTGCCAGCGGTCCTGCCAACCATCCGTACAGATAATGATACAGTACACCACGGTCATGGAAAAATTTCTCATTGTAGCCATGGAACCAGGTGGAGTCTCCCGCTTCCTCTCTGCCGATGGTCACGGGCGCGGTATAGACCTTATAGCCTTTTTGGATGAATTCTGTCAGGAACAGGCTGTCCTCTCCATTACTGTATTTCGCTCCGCCGCCGAACAGTAGGGAGAAGGTGCTCCCGGATGCCAGCAGGCTGACCCTGCGAACTGCAAAGCTCACCGCTCCGTACCGGCCGCAATTATACCAGTGCACTCGTTTCCGCTCCGTGATGTGGTAGGTGCGCCGGGATTCCTCAACTTCGATATTGAAAATGATCATGTCTGCCTGCGGATTTTTTTCAAATTCTGCAAGGATCGCCGTTTCATAGCCGTCCTCATACACAATATCTGCATCCGAAAAAGGCAGATATCTCCTTCTGCCCGCAAAATAGCCTCATTCCGGCTCCTTCCGATGCCCCGGTCCGGGAAACTGTAGAAGCGGATGATTCGTGCCTCTCCGTTTTCCTGGGATATCTGCATTTCTTCCTGCCCGAATCTATCGCATTGGTTGATGATCACCGCATCGGACTGCAGGTTCATATGTTGTACGGTTTCACGAAGAGAAGCGTTCATTACCGATGCCAGTACTTCTACCTTCATGCCTGCTCTCCTTCTGCCTGGGTAGTCTTTGTATGTTCCATTTCTGTATTTCTCGTATTCATATCGTTATCTGCTGTATCGGAACCAATCATAGGGAGAAAATAATAGCTTCGGATCAGGGTCTCATCCGCATTCCATAAAAAGGCTCCGTCCACCTTACAGTCCTGTGCGGTCAGATACTCCAGCACAGCCTCCAGCCGTTTACCCACCGTTGCTCCGGCCGGCACTGCCAGCAGGACCACATCCGCCGCCCGCAGAGTCTCTGCGCTCTCAGGGCATAACAGCGGGCTGGGAACTGCGATCCATTCTCTGTCGATGGGCTGCACTCTGCCGCTGGTCTGCTCTCTACCGGCGGGCTGCAGCTCGCGCAGTCTGTCCACAGCCTCCTGTGGATCTCCCTCCGGCAGGGCACCGCAGACGGCGATCTTATGGGCATCCGCTTTCTCCAGCAGATATTTCACATTTTCCGCAAATCCCGTACTTTCCACTGTACCCAGACTGTGTAATCCATACCGTCTGCGGAGAGTGGCCGGGAGCCAGATGCTGTCCCGGGACAGCTCCCATAACAGGAAGATCACCACTACGAAAAACAAGGACAGCACCGCCGCCAGGATCACGGCCCGTACCGGACGCACATCCGGTACCACTGCCTCCGCGAGGTCTCCGTGATCCAGCACTTTGATCCGCGTGATCTCCGGCATACTCTCTGCGAACTCCCCGCACATGGTCTCTTCCGCGGCATGGGCCAGTGCAATACTCTCCCCGGGATCCTGTGTCGTAGCCTTCGTCACCGGAATACTGAAATCGGAAGGCAGGGCAGCCGACAAAGCTTCGATCCAGCGGTCTCTGCCCTGTTCCAGCACTGCCGCAGCACCGCTCTCTCCGCGCTCTGCCGCTTCCTGCAGATGGGTCTCCACACCATCCAGAAATTCTCCCGTGTGGAGCAGGCTGTTCCAGGTGGCTTCGTTGATATAGTAAGCACCGGCCGCATTAGGGTTCTCGACATATTCTACCTTATAAGTGGAAGAAGCCGCATACCCGGGATCGGGCTGCAGCAACACATTTTTGACATAATAACCGCCGCCGAACAGTACTGTACCCAGTATCGTCAGCGCCAGTATTTTCCATAGATTACGGCCCAGCCGCAAGAGCAGCAGCCGCAGATCGAAGGGTTCCTTACCATAGCTTGCTTCCATGAGGCTTCCTCCCATATTGTCATATTCCCATACGTTCAGATCAGTTATCGTCTTTTTCCGCACGGCCGTCATACTCTGCCTTGAAAGCCGTCACCTGTTCGCTCTCGACAACCTCGGTGCTGTCCGGCCAGAACAGTACTTTCAGTGTCAGAAGCATCAGCTTCAGATCGAGCCATACAGAATAATTTTCGATATATGTTAAATCCAGTTTTAACTTATCATACGGAGAAGTGTTGTATTTGCCGTATACCTGGGCGAATCCTGCCAGTCCCGCCTTCACCTTCATACGGAAGGCGAACTCCGGCATGACTTCGGTATACTGGGCAATGATCTCCGGACGTTCCGGTCTGGGACCGATGAAGGACATATCTCCCCGCAGGATATTGATCAGCTGGGGCAACTCGTCCAGACGGCATTTGCGGATCACTTTTCCGATCGGAGTGATGCGGTCGTCATTTTTCTGTGCCAGGCGGGCTACGCCGTCCTTCTCCGCATCGGTACGCATGCTGCGGAACTTCATGATATAGAACTCTCTCTGGCCGATGGTACAGCGCATCTGCTTGTACAATACCGGGCCGCCGTCATACAGCTTGATCGCCAGTGCCGTCAGGAGCATCAGCGGAGAGGTGATCACCAGCAGGATCAGGGAGCAGATCACGTCGATGGAGCGCTTGATGAACCGCTGCTCCATGCTGAGGGAATACTCTCTGGTCAGCAGGATCGGCGTATCAAATACATGTAATTCCTCGGATCCTACTAAAATAACATCCGATATTTTAGGCATTACATACACACGGATGGACTGCGAATAGCAGAATTTCAATATAGTGTTGCGGTCCTTCTCATTAATATCCCAGATCACGACGGCGTTGATCTCACCGTTCTGATACTCACTCAGGATCTCTTTGCAGAGTTCTGCCGCGCCTTTTTTGATATGCTCATATTTCGTGATCTTGTATTTGTCCTTACGGCTTTCGAACTTTTTACAGATATCTGCGATGGGACGATCCCCATGGATCAGCAAGAGTTCTCTGGGCGGGAACGCCGTACGATAGATTTTATTCGCAATATTGGCATAGATGATCACTGCCACGATCTGCAGCACTACCATGAGCAGGAACATATCCGGCGGGAACACACTACGCGCCATCATACACAGCTCGGCATAGATCAGTACATCCGCCATCAGTGTTGCAAACACCTGGGAAAATATGATCTCCGTATTTTTCATATAACCCAGACGCATTCCTCCGTAAGTCACGGAGAAAAAGATGAGGATTACGCTGTAGATGCCGTTCTCCAGCAGGAAGCCGCGGTACCAGATCTTCTGCAGCGGGTCTACCAGCTGGAACTGGAAATGGAACTGCCACATGTAGGCAAACAGGGCAATTTCCAGGAACAGGCAGATCGCCGACAGTCCTATATTGATCAAGCGCTTGAAGGATTCCCTCTTGCGCAATCTGTTCACATAATAATTACCGTTTGTATTCAACACAAACTCCTCCTATATTCTGCGCTTCACCGCACGTACTGCCCAGAAGCAGAAATGCCAGGCGCTGTTCGGCACAGACATTCCCTCTGCCTTACGATACAGATTCCAGATCCTGCGCAGAGCTTCTATCTTGTTGGAAGACAGGGATTTCCCCGCTCTCCGATATTTTACCAAATTTTCATCCAAACCACAAGCTACAGTACCCCCGCGCAGTATTCTCCACCATAACGCGGTATCCTCACTCTTGATCTGCGGCATCTGCAAGCTCTTCTTTTGACAGCTGTTCCATGTCGAACATTACTGTGCTGGTGAAGATCGTGGTATTTTCAAAGCTTCCTTATAATTTATGGTCGTCGGTACATGGACTATTTTCCCCGTTCCTATGCCGTTCTCGTCGGCGAATTCATATCCTGTGAACACAAAAGCAGCCTTCTGCTCCTTCATAAAAGCAAGCTCCCGCTCCAGCTTCTCCGGTACCCACAGATCGTCCGCATCCAGATAAGCCAGGTAACGCCCCTTTGCCTCATTCACTCCCAGGTTCCGCGCCCTGGCGGCTCCCAGATTCGTGGGATGGGTCAGCAGCCGGATCCGTCGTTCTCCGGTCCGCCGGATATATTCTTCGATAATCTGTCTGCTGTGGTCCGGACCGCAGTCTTCTATTAACAGCAGCTCCCAGTTCGTATAGGTCTGGGCCCGCACACAGTCAAGTGTCTCTTCGATATAGTTTTCCGCCCGGTATACCGGTACCACTATACTGATCAAATCCTGTTCCATATTGTAATCCTTCTGTTTATCCGAATTCTGAGCCGGTTTTTATCCGGTTTCTATCCGGTTTCTATCTGATTTCTATCAGGTAATATCCTGCTGTGGTCTTCCGCTCTGTGTCTGTCCCCAGGGTCTCCTGCAATTTTTCCACGGTATCCTCCGGCAGATCCCCCGGCAGTAAAATGTAGTCTACTCCTGCGGCCGCCGCACTGTCAAGGCAGGTTCTGAAATCAATGGTCCGCTCACCGGTATTTTCCTCCGTGCGGACATACTCCGGCTCACCGGTCTCCTCCAGATGGTTCATCCACAGATACAGGTCCTCCTGCCATGTCTCGTAGGTGTCGTACGAATAGCTTCCCAGCGCGGCATCCCAGATGCTTCTCCCATACACGGGATGGATATCGGCACTGTATGCCCTGGCCGCCGCCAGGATCTCCTTCGGAGCCCATAGGCTATATTCCGTCTCTCCGCTCTCTTCCAGGTGATATTCCGACAGCTGCCTCAGCGTCTCCCGGGGTGCCTCCACCTGTGTCAGCTGTGTGCCGGTCCGGTCCGATACCGGATTCCCGCTCAGGATCACAATTCCCGCCAGGAGCAATGTAGCTGCCACATTCCGGATACTTTTTTCTTTCCACAGGGTATACAGGAACTCTGTACATGCCCAGGCGATCAGTGCTGTCTGGGGCACTGCTGCCCAGATCCATACATAGGAATAAAACGCGGTCTGGTATTTCATCAGGATCACCCGCTGTCACCGGGCAGATGCAGGCCAGCGTGATCAGCACCGCATATAAATAGAACAGCGGCTGCTTCCCACCGTTCCTTGCTGCTTTGCTTTTCCACAGGCAATACCCCAGATAGAGGATAGCTGCCAGCAGCAATGCTGCATATTTCCCATGCTGCGTATAATCGAGCCATCCGTTCGTAGCGGACTTCAGAAGTGTCATCATTCTGCGTCCTCCTCTCCCGGTGCTGTCTTCACAGCCTGTGTTTTCTTATGATCGTTGCGGCTGCACATTGTCCACAGCCACCGTAATGCCACCCATGCCACCGTCACGAGCAGGCACACTCCCGCGCCGTACAGTGTCCAGACCATACAGGCTTCCGCCAGGATACAGAGCACCGCACCGAGATATTTTCTCTCGAACAGGCATGAAAACAGATAGGGAAGCAGCACCGCCGCACGGATCGTCACTCCCCGGAAACCTCCGTAGAAAATATCAAATCCGTCCACGCCGGGCATGTAAGTCCCCGCACAGAACAGTATTCCCACTATGATCAGGAAGATATTGCATTTTTCTCTATTATGATCAAAAAGCACAGCACCCAGCCTGCCGTAAGCCAGGTATCCCATACATAAAGTCAGGCAGGGGATCAGCCGGTATACTACCGTTTCAGGGGCCATACCGCTCCAGCGGCTGATGGTTCCATACAGGGTAGGCAGGCACAGCAGCTTCAGCCGGAAAGACATGCCCTGTGTATACGGTTCCCCGTGAGGGGATCCACCGTATAGATGCTGTTCACCTTCAGGAAGGTATTGACGGTCTCCAGCGTCATAACGCCGTCCGTCCACACACGTTCTCCCGTAAGGATCCATAGCACCTGCAGCAGAATGAAAAATACAAGTACTACTGTCAAAATCTGTTGTCTTCCGCTCGTTTTGCTGTTCTCCGGTGCCGGTTTTCCGATGATGCTGTTTTTATGTGCGATCAGACCGGACAAGATCCATGCAAGCACCGCTACGGCGATCTCCGCCAGCAGCAGCTCCGTTACAGCCAAAAAAAGACCACCCCAGCAGGCAGCCCGCCAAATGGGCGACTTCCGTCAGCCCGATGATGATCAGACAGCCTCTGATCAGTAAATCCGATATCCGAAAAGTCATGTTTTCTCCCGGTGCCCGCTCCGTGGATCCGGGCAGGCTCTCTATTGCTCTGAATCGTTATCATCTTACCATATTTATCGGGACTTGACAAATATTACGTGGCACGCATGAAAAAGCATAAAAAGCCGCATACCGTAAATCTCTTCCGGCATGCGGCCCTGTCAGTGTGTAAGAAAGAATACTGCATCGAAACGTTAACTTTCCTAATTTAAAAATTTAAAAAAGAATAAATTCAATATGTTACATAGCCTTATAATCCAGTCGGATGTTGTCCGCGATACGTGCGATATACTCGCTGTTCGTCGGTCTGTTCCTTCCGCTGGCTGCTGAATATCCGAATATTTTCTCAAATGTCTCCACATTTCCCCGAGTCCAGGATACCTCAATGGCATTCCGGATGGCGCGTTCCACTTTCTGGTCTGTGGTCTTGAAATGTTTTGCGATCGTAGGATACAGAAGTTTGGTAACGCTGCTTACCACTTCCATATCTTTTCCTGACAAAATAATTGCATCACGTAAATAGTGATAACCCTTCAGATGCGCCGGCACCCCTATCTCCAGCATGATTTTAGTTACATATCTCTCCAGTTCAGAATCTTTTACTGCTACAATATCCAAAACAAGTCCCCCTTTATACTTGTCGAGTATTGCTCTCCTACCGTGACTGACAGAGAAATAATATCATAACTGTCGTTTTTTGAAAAGACTTTTCTCGTTAAAATATAGTTAAGAAAGCAAAAATGTTACATTTACCCCCTGTTTTGTAACAGCAAAATGCCTAGATTTCTTCCTTTACCAGATAGATCGGTCTGCGTTTTACTTCCATATAGGCTTTCGCCAGATACTGTCCGAGAATACCGGTACAGAAGAACTGGATGCCGCTGGTCATCAGGATAATGCACACCAGGGAAGGCCAGCCGGAGACCGGATCACCGAAGATCAGCTTCCTCACAATGATAAATACGATCATCAGAAAAGCGATCACGCAGAACAGGATCCCGACAAAAGAGGCGATCAGCAGCGGTGCTGTGGAAAAAGCAGTGATCCCGTCTATGGAATATACCAGCAGTTTCCAGAAGTTCCACTTGGTCTCTCCCTTGGCACGTTCCACGTTTTCATATTCCAGCCATTTGGTACGGAAACCGACCCAGCCGAAGATTCCCTTGGTAAAGCGGTTATACTCCCGCATGGAAAGGATAGCATCCACCATCTGTCTGGTCATCAGGCGGTAATCTCTGGCACCGTCCATCATCTCGGTCTGGGATATCTTCTTCATCAGATGATAAAATCTTCTGGCGAAAAAGCTGCGGATCGGCGGCTCCCCCTTTTCTCGTAACGCGGCGGGTAGCCACGGAATCATATCCCTGCCAGATATATTCGAACATTTCCGGCAACAGGGAAGGCGGATGCCTGCAGATCCACATCCATCATGACCACATAGTCTCCCCGCGACTTTTCCAGTCCGGCGAACATGGCGGCTTCTTTTCCGAAATTCCTGGAGAAGGAAATAATATGCACGCGCGGATCCTGCTCGATCAGCTTTTTCACTTCCCGCACAGTACCGTCTTTGGAACCGTCATCGATATACAACAGCTCCAGTTCTATTTCTTTTTCCTTGAAAAAAGGATCATTCTTCGTCAGTTCCCGGTAAAACAGGGCTACACTTTCCTCTTCATTATAACAGGGCACTATTACACTCAACAGGCTCATTACTGGTCTCCTTAGGCTTTGGTTATAAGATTCCACATGACACTATTATACGTTTCTTCCCACATCATTTCAAGCCATTCTTCCCACATCATTTCAAGCCATTCTTCCCACATCATTTCAAGCCAGGCACTGTACTTTTTCCTTCTTTTGGATTATACTGAATTTATATATGCCTGTCCTTCCAAACGGGGCGTGGCAGAAACGAGGTTATTTATGACTTTTTTTGAAGAATTTTCAGTAATCATATTTTCCTGACTGCAGCCTGCGGCTGGTTCGTGGCACAGATCCTGAAGACTCTGATCCATCTGATCATTTCCAAAAAATTCGTGGCGGAGCGTCTGGTGGGCAGCGGTGGAATGCCCAGTTCGCATTCCGCTACCGTATGTGCACTGGTCACTGCGACATGCTACGAATACGGCGCCGGCAGTTTCGAGTTCGCCATCTCTCTGATCCTGGCGATCATCGTGATGTACGATGCCATGGGAGTCCGCCGCGAGACCGGTATCCAGGCGCAGGTGCTGAATGATATGATGAAGATCTTCGAGGATATGGGCCGCAGCGAGATTTCCCCTCATGACAAGCTGAAGGAATTCGTGGGACATACTCCTCTGCAGGTACTCATGGGTGCGCTGTTAGGTATTTTCTGCGGCGTGATCATTTATACTTTTGTGATCTGATCAGGGATAATGTTTGATGGATTTTTTTGATCGGTAACGCTTTTGATAAATACCGTATTATGGTCGAGGTGACTTTTACATGATTTCTCATAATAATAAAAAACGGACATGGCACAGAGCCGCCGCGCTTCTGCTGTCCGCTTCTCTGCTGCTGACCGCCTGCGGCGCACAGAACAATAATGATAATATTTTCAGTCCGATCCTGCCGGACAACAGTCCTGCTTCTTCGACGGATCCCGATGACAAGCTTCCGGATCCTGTGACGATCGTGGTGGAAGATGATTCGGTGGCACCCGCTGAGGGAATGGTGCGCAGTCGTCTCACCAATGAATGGGTGGATGCCGATGTTGCTGCCACGCGCCCTATTGCTGTCATGATCCCCAAGGCTACATGGCAACATCCGCCTGTCGCGAACGTCCTGTTCGCTCCACCCTGTTTTTCTACACTTTTCGAGAAAATATCACCCTGCCACCCATATATAAACAAAACCGATGTAGGAAGCAGTGCTGTCTCTCCAGACCGCCTGCCCCTCACACCGGTTTACTTTCTACTTATTATACTCTTGTCTTAACATACCTGTTCCGCACACTCACACGGCCTGATCGTCACGTTACTCACCCTCTGGTCTACGAGGTATCCGCACGACTTGAGTCCCGCCCGGATCACGGAATTCCATTTTTTTGCCGAGAGATGATGTATCGAACCATCATCCAGCTCAATGGTACAGGCATTTTCCATCATGCAATTTTCAGAGTAAGCTACCTTATACATGTTCTTACGGCTGATAGCACCGATCTCTTCCAACAGGTTGACCATGCGGTATACGGTTGCGACTCCGAGCTTGTCATCCTCTTCCAATGCCCGGTAGAAGATCTCCTTACAGCTGGAGCATTCGTTCTGGAGGATAATATCAATCAGCCGAAGACGCTGCTTTGTAATGCGGCAGCCTTTTTCTTTCAGCTTGGTCAATATGATCTCTCTCTGCATTTTCGTGGTCTGATAGCTTACCTGTTCCTTAGTGTCCACAATGACCTCCACAGTGGCTGCAATCGCCACCGCACTGAATGGATTTTCCATTCTTTTTGTCTTTTATCATTTTGCGGACAATCAATGCAACTACACCGGCCAGTATCGCCAATACAACTACGGTTCCCATAGACTGCCTCCTTACTCTTACTTTAAAATCCTGCGGATCCTCTTATCGAAGATCCGCAAGTAATGTTACGTTTCTATCTGTTTACTTCCCTCACAGGTATCTGGCTTTGCCTGCAAGCAGTCACGCCGGACACCTGTGGGAAAGTTCTATCATTTATTTTACTTAAGCAACCTTCTCGGTGTCAACCTTCAGAGTGGTGCTCTCCTTGTAAGGACGGAAGAGCAGATAAATGAAGCCGATGATCAGAAGGAATGCTACTACAGTACCGATACCGAAAGCACCGGTGGTGATCAGCGTACCGATCTGATATACACACAGGGATACCACATATGCCAGACCGCACTGATATCCGATAGCGATCCAGAACCATCTGGTATTGTTCATCTCACGCTTGATCGCACCCATAGCTGCGAAGCAAGGTGCGCACAGCAGGTTGAATGCCAGGAATGCATAGCCGCTTGCTACAGTGAAGGTAGCTGCCATGTTAGCATATACGGAACCTTCGCCTGCGCTGTAGAGGATACCCATCGTACCTACGATGTTCTCCTTAGCTACCAGACCGGTGATAGATGCAACAGTTGCCTGCCAGTTACCGAAGCCCTGAGGGATGAAGATCCATGCCAGGCACTGACCGATCTTGCCCAGGATACTCATATCGATCTCATCCTCAGCCAGCATACGGAAGCCGTCCTCGGTGAATCCGAAATATGTGGTAAACCATACAACGATGGTGGACAGAAGGATGATGGTACCTGCCTTCTTGATGAAGGACCAGCCACGCTCCCACATGCTGCGCAGTACCGTACCTACGGTAGGCCAGTGGTAAGCGGGAAGCTCCATAACGAAAGGAGCGGGATCTCCCTCGAAGATCTTGGTCTTCTTCAGGATAATACCGGAGCAGATGATTGCTGCGATTCCCAGGAAGTATGCGGAAGGAGCAACCCATGCTGCGCCGCCGAAGATAGCACCTGCTACCATGGCGATGAAAGGAAGCTTAGCACCACAAGGGATAAATGTGGTTGTCATGATTGTCATCTTACGGTCTCTGTCGTTCTCGATGGTACGGGAAGCCATGATACCGGGAACACCACATCCGGAACCGATCAGCATAGGAATGAAGGATTTACCGGAGAGACCGAACTTACGGAAAATACGGTCCATGATGAATGCGATACGTGCCATGTATCCACAGGACTCAAGGAATGCCAGGAAAATGAACAGTACCAGCATCTGAGGTACGAAACCGAGCACAGCACCCACACCGGCTACAATACCGTCAAGGATCAGACCCTTCAGCCAGTCGGCACATCCGATCGCATCCAGACCGCTCTCTAACAGTGCAGGTACGCCGGGTACCCAGATACCGTAGTCTGCGGGATCGGGAGCTTCTGCACCGTCTGCTGCGTATACATCAACTGCCTCTGCCAGCTCAGCACCGGTGTAAGTAACATCCTCGGTTGCCAGAGTCTCTTCATCTTCCAGAGTGTAATCTGCGGTAGCGGATGCATCGATACCTGCTGCGAACTCCTGAACAGCTGCTACTGCTGCTGCGGGATCGTAGTCTTCAGACTCGCTGTCGATGACTGCTGCCAGATCTTCATCACCTTCAGCTTCTACGAATGCATTGATCACGTTCATTGCATCATCATAAGGCTCGGCTGCTTCTTCATAAGCACCGGTTCCGATGGTGAACAGATGCCAGCCATCACCGAATACGCCATCGTTTGCCCAGTCGGTAGCCCATGTACCAACGGTGGTAACAGATACATAATATACGATGAACATAACCACTGCAAAGATCGGCAGTGCCAGCCATCTGTTGGTCACGATCTTATCGATCTTATCGGAAGTCGTTAACTTCTGGCCTTCCTTCTTGGTGTAGCATTCTTTGATGATAGAGGAAGATGTATGTGTATCTCTCGTTGGTGATGATACTCTCTGTGTCATCATCCATAGCCGTTTCCAACTGCTTGATCTCTGCGGATACATCGGGAACACTCTTCATCTGTGCGGGGATCTTGTCATCCTTCTCTAACAGCTTGATAGCGAAGAATCTCTTCTGTTCCTCGGGAACATCGGTCAGTTTCTTCTCTACGGTCTCGATCACGCTCTCAACCTCAGGCGCGAATTTATGTACCGCAACTGCTGCACTCTTCTTCTGTGCCAGTTCGATCGCTTTCCTGGTAGCATTCTCGATACCGGTCAGTTTCAAAGCGGAGATCTCAACAACGGGGCAGCCCAGCTTCTCAGAAAGCTTGCCTACGTTGATCTTGTCGCCGTTCTTGTTCACGATATCGATCATGTTGACAGCCATGACAACGGGGATACCCAGTTCCATCAGCTGTGTGCTCAGATATAAGTTACGCTCGATGTTGGTACCGTCTACCAGGTTCAGGATTGCATCGGGTCTCTCACCGATCAGGTAGTTACGTGCTACCACTTCCTCCAGAGTATACGGAGACAGGGAATAAATACCGGGTAAGTCCATGATGATCACGTCATCACCGTTACCACCGTACTGCTTCTTTAATTTACCTTCCTTTTTCTCAACGGTTACGCCGGGCCAGTTACCTACGAACTGGTTGGAACCGGTCAGAGCATTGAAAAGTGTCGTTTTACCGCAGTTAGGGTTACCTGCAAGTGCAATCTTAATTGCCATTTTTCTACCTCTTTCCTCTAAAATCATTTAATAACTATTCAGACCCCATTCGCAAAACGCTCTTTCAGAGCTTCCTTTTTGCTCATGTGATTAGCTTTCACTAATTAGTTTCAGCTAACCTTCCTGCTAAAAAAAAGATCATTTACTCAACGCAAATCATCTCAGCGTCTGCCTTACGAAGAGACAGCTCATAGCCTCTGACAGTTACTTCCACGGGATCTCCCAAAGGAGCAACCTTTCTCACATAGATCTCAACACCTTTGGTAATGCCCATGTCCATGATACGTCTCTTGACAGGACCTTCACCATTCAGTTTAGTCACCTTTACGGTCTGTCCGCAGGGAACTTCCTTCAATGTCTTCATTTTCTCCTCCTATTAGCATCTTTTGGTACAGCTGCCCGCTACACCATGATTTTATTGGCCATATCCTTGCCGATGGCTACTCTTGATTCCTTGATATTCACAATCAGGTTGCCTTCGGTCTGGGACACAACTGTCACTTTACCACCTACTACAAATCCGAGGGTCTCTAAAAACTTCCTCGTCTCCTCTTTGCCGCCGATCCTCTGGATCGTGTTCTCTTCACCGGCACCTACCATACTCAGGGGCATCATACACACTTCCTTCCCTTCAATAGTATTGAACTGCTTGTGGTTTCTCATTAGCTCTTAATGAGATTCATTCTCAATTCACGTGGTTAGTATATACTAACCTTTTTTTACTGTCAATATATTTTTTTGATTTTTTCCATAGAAATCTCGTAGGAATTGCTTATTGATATTTTTTCTCATTAAGTTGAAATCTTGCATTTCCTACCCTTTTCTGCTATTCTTATTGTAATGCCTGCGGATGGTCAAGTTTCCATATGTAGAGCAGGTATTTCGGTTCAAAATGCTATGTATGGGAAGGGTATGGTCATTACATGAAAATACAGGAATCTGCTGAGAATTATCTGGAAACGATCTTAGTGCTGAAGAAAAAGAACGGTGTTGTCCGTTCCATTGATATTGCCAACGATCTGGGTGTGTCCAAGCCCAGCGTCAGCGTCGCTATGAAGAATCTCCGCAATGGGGAATATATTGAAATGGACAAGGAAGGCTACATCACCCTGCTGGACAAGGGGCGGGAAATCGCAGAGAAAATCTATGAACGTCACACATTTCTTACGGACTGGCTGACCTCCATCGGCGTGGATCCCACCGTTGCTGCTGAGGATGCCTGCCGGATTGAGCATGTGATCAGCGCAGAGACTTTCACCGCTATGAAAAAGACATTGAAGACGAAATAGAACTCACAGTAACTCATTGCATATTATTTGAAAGCAAGAACTCCCGGTGCGATATTGCTCCGGGAGTTTTGTTATTATCATAAGCTCATTACCTGCGCTCATTATATCTTAATTGTCACCCATTTTCCCTGTCGGAACCGAATCGACGCAAACAGGAATCTGGATACCTGATCCGCCAGAATACCCATCCAGATACCGGCCATTCCCAATCCCAGGGTGAAATCCAATGATACAAAAATGTCACAGGATGCCGCAGATATTCACCAGATTGGAGATCAGATTCGTCCTAAGGGCGATCATCGTATTGCCCGCGCCGCGCTGTGCCGCATTGATTCCCATGGACAATACGTTGAAGATCATGCCACCCATGATGATCCGGTAGTATCTCGCCGCCATGGCATGCGTGTCCTCACTCGATCCGCAGAATTCAATAATCTGATCCGCGAATCCCACCGTCAGTGCACTGATGATCACCGCTGCCACAATGCAAAAGCAGATCGTCATCACCAGAATCTCGTTGGCCGCCTGCTGCCTCTTCTCTCCAAATCGTCTCGCCACCAGGGCGGAGATTGCTACATTCGCTGCGATGAACAGTGCCAGCCCCAGGAACTTCGGCTGTGTGGTCAGACCTACCGCTGCCACCGCATTGGCTCCGAGCGTACTCACCATAAAAGTATCCACCATACCCGCCAGTGCGATAAAAAAGGATTCGCAGACCGCCGGCCACGCCAGCCGGATTGCTTCTTTTGTCAGGGAACCCTGTGTTTGTTCTGTGCTCATAGCTATGTTACCTATTACCTTTTCTTGGATATTTCCTGTTTCTGATAGTCATAATGCTTTATTACAATCTTAATCATACACCAAAACCACAGCTTGCCGAAAGTCCCAAATTTTTGTCCTCTTTTTATAGCCAGACACATAATTTTTGTCTCATTTTCATACAATACTAATCAGACCATACGCGGATATTGACACATGCAAAATCGTATTTTCAAAGGAGGCTTCCATGCAACTCTCCGACAAATTTCACAATATTCACTGGAAAAACCTCATCACTGCCGTTGCCATCCCTCTGGCGGTAGGCGGACTCTCCGCCTGGATCACCAAAGACGGTATGAAAGCCTTTGAAACAGTGAATCAGCCTCCACTGACGCCGCCCATGTGGCTCTTCCCGGTGGTGTGGAGCATCCTGTTCGTCCTCATGGGAATCGCCTCTTACCTCGTTGTCATGCAAAAAGGTGAGGACACAAAAGCCCTCACCTTGTATGCTGTACAGCTTATCTTTAATTTTTTCTGGTCCATCTGGTTCTTCAACCTGGGATGGTATCTTTTCGCCTTTTTGTGGCTGGTCGCTCTATGGATCCTGATTCTCGCCACTACCGTTGCCTTTTACCGCATCTCGAAGCCTGCCGCATGGCTGATGCTGCCTTATCTGATGTGGGTTGTGTTCGCTGGGTATCTGAATCTGGGGGTGTGGTGGCTGAGCCGGTGAAAGAGTTTTCATAATCTGATCTGCCATTGACCGATTGAATCTATTTCTGCACCAGGCTGGTGCAGCTTTCTCCAAATGAACTTAACAGCATGGATTCTTAATTATTTTCGCAACAGCCTTGACGTTTATCTATACATCCCCTGAAATGCCGGATACATTCTTTCGATTTCCCCACGGCCGATTCCATATTTTCCGGCAAGTAACCGCCAATTATCTGCTACCGTTTTTCTAATGGCTGTGACATTTTTCTTCGCCTGTTCTGTTGATATCTCATAGTATGGCGCTGCCTCTATTGCCAAATCAAAATCTATCGCAGAATTATCTTCGTCCACATTCAGTGATAAAAATTCTCCATAAATATCCGGATTCACATCATACATCGGAGAAAACCCACCCTTTCTCCTCCAGAATAAATCCATGATTTCTAAAATGATCGTCTGTATTGGACACTGCCATGCTAAACACAATACGGCTTCCACAATTCCTGTATATCTTTTTATAGGTGTTGCTCCGTTTGAATTTCAGAAATCAAACTATTTTTCAAGATTGTTTAACTTTTCGCTGCGTTTGCTTAACCATCTTATTTTACCAATCCATATGTCATTGCTGAAGAAAAGTGAATTCTTCGGCTTTCTATTCTGTCAAATCGCTTTACAAGAAATGTCGTTCCCAATCTGGAAAATTTTTCAGCTTTTGCCTCCGGAACATTAAGTCCACACATAACAGCCAGTTCATGTACTACCATTTCATGCCCCGGAATTAAAATCATCATGTTTAGACGGAAATTTGGCAATCAAAGTGAGCCATCCGTCGCCAGCACAGAGGCTTTTTTGGGTCTCGCCCCTCCCAAAGAAGATCCGGGAGCAAGTAATTGCTTTAACCATTTCTCATTCAGCCCCTTTTCATCATTTTCAAACGCAATCGATGCCTGTTCGAGTTCTCTTAATGACGTCCACGGTGGTGTTGCAAATTCCCTGTCATTGGACAAGAATTCACCTTCCAACTCCGTTTTAAAACGCAATCCGCCCATTCTTGCTTCATCATACACTCCCAGAAGATAATCACTCTCTAAAAGCTTTCTAGGTTTTTCACCTGCATTTTTACGCAATTCCTCTCTGCGTTTCATCAGACGCTGTCCCCATCTATCAGGGCAGGAATCGGCAAATACTCCGAATATCTTCTTATCATCGTGAATATATTGCCTTCCCTTATACATCTGTAAATCGGGATCTAATATCATATTTCCCTTTTCCAGCCATTTCTGATCATACTCAAAAGAGTAAAATTCCTTTCCTCTCGTCTGCGAAACATAGATTGTACCTATAATTTCTTCGTGATGCTGAAAATGCAAAACAAAAATCTTTTTTCTTTATCCACTCCCTATCCCCTCCTGGGTGCGCGCTGTCTTACAGGCAAATCAAGATCCTGTAATTTCCGTCCAAATTCATCATCTTTAGCAACAAGCAGTAAATCCTTATCCATATAATTCACTAATTTGTCAAATTTAATTTACATTTTCATCTCTGTCACGGATCCGACAGAATTAATGAGCATGCTATTACTCCGTTGTCTTTTTCTTCAGATGTATCCGAAGCAATCGTCTGAGATTCCGGCGTCTCAACTTCCTGTGCTACAGCCTCTGCCTGAGTCTCCGGCTCGGTATCGGCGATTTCAATCTGATCTGCCAAGTCCATGCAGTCTATATAATGATCTCCTATCCGGAACGCATAGAAACTTCTGTAATCCAAGGTCATAGGGTCTGTATCCTGATGCTTTCCGGCATTATTATCCTGAAAATATTTCGGAAGGTAGTCAGACTGCATATGTATGTCCTTTGCGTCCATGTTCTGCAGATAAACATAAATAATGGTATTACTGTCGTCTAACGTGATGGCATATTCATATCAGTCGATCCAATTTGCCATTGCCACATACGCAACGCTGCAATAATTTTCTTCATCCTGATAGAGCATATTCGTCTGATCCTGATAAGAAAATTCCAAATTCCGCAGACGCTCTGTTTCTGCCTCATACTGTTCCCTGGTATATTGATTTTCCAAATAGATCTGGCAGGTTGCGGCAAATATTTCATCACGGGTCTGATAATAAAAATCTTGTGAAACGGTGTCCATATCTGCGGAAGGAAACACCGCTAACGGGCTGTATACTCCCTTTCCTTCTAATTTGTGGTATGCTTCTCCCTCCCGGGAAGTGATTCTTGTCCCATAAATAAAATGATAGCATACGTAAGACGTTCTAAAATCTCGCATTGATAACGTTCATATTTTTCAAGCCCTTCACTGGAAAATACATCTTCATTTATCACAATATGATTGCCTATGATATCATGCCCCTCCGGATAATTCGTATAATCGTTTTGTACGTGTGTAAAGCCAAGCAATTTTGTAACTTTCCACTCACCAAAAAGCAATTCCTTGATCTCATCCATGGATAATTCGTCCACACTGCCATCTGCTATTTCCGGATCTGGCTCTATCGTTTCTTCCGCATTCAGATCTTCCGATTCTGTCTCGAGCATATTATTAATTCCGATAATTGATAGTTTCCAAGGTCCTGTTCCTTTATAAACATTGTCAAACCAGATTTGTCCATCCCCCATCATCACCCCTTGCCAATTACAAAACATTTTTCGGCATGTTTCAGCACGAATAGCCTCTACAAATTCTTGATTCAGCTTTCCATCAATATCGAGTTTTAAAAAATTATTAACCGTAGTACCATTTATTGCGATTGAAATTAATCCGTAGCTTTAAACATCATTTTTATCTCTTGCAAAATAGGATATAAAATCTTTTCTGTTTCGGATGAAGCGCATCCCAATCATGCTTTAAAACATCATTTTTTTTAATACTGTCTTCAGTTCAATTTAAAATATCCCAATCACATAATCATAACTATAGGTGTGCACATACAACCGGTCATCCTTCTCTGCCATGAGGTCCGGCATCTTTTTCAGAGGCAGGCGGTCGATCACCTCTCCGGTATTTTTATCCAGCTGATAGAGATAATCATCCTCTGCGGTAAAGCCATAGCCGCAGAAGATCACATCCCCTTTCACGAGAAAGTTCATGCTGTTGTAGGTCTGGTCTGCACTTCGCCACAGCAGCTTCTCATTTTCCAGATCATAGGCAAACATAAAGCAGCTGTCCGGCTGCGCATAACCGTTCATTACTGAAGCCCCGTAAAAAATTCCGTTCTCAAGGCAGGCATTATTACCGTTGACGTACCATTTGTCTGTCGGATATTCCAGTACATACAGGCAGTTCCGCCGTCGTATTCTCCAAAACAATCGTTTCCCCAGCGCCACATCCCGTCAACAGACAGGCAGTCAGCGCTAAAATGCTCAATTTATATTTTTCACTCATCATTGATCCTCTTTTCCATAATCAGTATGTTATTACTTTATTTCCTCTAAAAAGAAGGCTCTGCCGATATAGCAGAGCCTTTGACATTTTCTTTCAAGACCTACGGTCTCTAGCCAGATTGTGGTAAATGTCAAACCCTTATAAAGCTCATAAGGCACTGCTCTCTGGCACAATACCTTACTTTGCCGCTTGGCAGACACTCAAGTTGCCTATCGTTAATGTCATATTAGCTGTCTACAAAAATATGTCAATCAAAATGCCTAATTTCATAAAGAATTAATATTTTGTATTTTTCAAACAACATTCCATGACCTCCAAATGGACAGGTTGGTTCCGGATTTTGTCTCCACGGTCCCCGAATGCTTCCACTCAGGCTATAAGCGGTGCCTAACGCATAACCCTCTTGCAAAGCTTTGACCAAAGCATTTTCAATACTCCATTTTCATGAAATAGGAACGGTCCATCTGTGACATAATTTTCTCCTTCCGCCTGCACCACATCCCCGGTATCCGGTACGCTCCACGATGCATCTGTTGCATGAAACAATACCACCGGATCGCCCTTTGCAGCAGTTAAATCTTCTGTTAATTCCACTGCGCAGATAGCACCATCATGAATTTGTGTCCACTCATGGGAGAATATCAAGCACGGTATCCCATTCTCTACATACAGAGTTCCATCCAGGCAATCCCATTCAGCCGGCGTGACAGGTTTGTCAGAAATAGCGGTGTATGGTCCTATAATGTTCTCCGACCGGAATATCTGCACACCTCTGTGATGCCCTTCTGCATAAAAACTGGCAATCAAATACCATTTTCCAAGATACTTATGCACCTCCGGTGCCCAAAAAGTTCTTATTTGCCCAAAAGTTTTGCGGTGGTCTGAATGCATATCCTTCCTCCACCCATTCTTCTAGGTTCTCACTGCGATAGACCTTGAATCCTTCTCCTTCTCCATTCCACGGATCCGAATCCGTCGTACCAAATAAAAAGTACTGTTTCGTTTCCTTATCTGCCACAATATATGGATCCCGTATTCTAATATTCGCGGTAGAAATTGTACGTGATAACCGGTGTCCAAATGGTTGTATCATACGCATTGTTCATCCCTTCATCTACTCTAAAGGAAATAATATCTCCTTGCTCTACATCTACTTCAATATCATGCTTCAAACCAACATTGTCATTATATCCTATTGCTGTCCATCCACTTTCAGGCCAAATGAGTGTGTCATTCTTCCAAATGCTCACTACCACTCCGTCTCCGCCAAGAATATCATATTTCCGAACATTGCCGGTTATCTGAATATTACCTTTTGAGAGGCTTTCCATTCTAACATCGTCTGATTTGTATCGGGATGTAGATATAATATACCATCATACATCCAAATTGCATCATAACTATGTACTCCTCTCCAATGTCCGCTGCCATCACTGTTCCAATTCATGTCTGCATTGCCTACACCATTTGTCCATGTACGATAATACCATTCGTTTATCCCCTGTTGTGACTGAGAATATTCTTCTGCAATTTTATGTACATTGCTTCCAAACGGTCCATCCTGAATCTCCGTAAGTGAACCATTCACAATATTTTGAACATTTTTTGTGTACTTATTGATTTTTAATAGTCTGCTGCTCAAACCAAGCTTTTGTCCTTTAATTACTACGTTATCAAAAGTCACCCCAGAAATCATATGCTCTGTGCCTCTTCCCAACATCTGAATCTCATTGTTTCCATCAGAATAAGAAACAATGTTTCGATAGGTTATTCCCGATATTTTCCCATTCCAGTTCCAATTTCCTTGTAAGCTTCCAAACCAAAAGCTATCCGGCATCGTAATAGAAATCAGTCTCTTAGCTTTTCTATTCTGATGTCCTCATAAGTCACATTTGAAATATTGGTGGCATTCAATGCACAAATATTCAATGCAGATCTCTCCATAAGCTGATCCGGGTATGAATAATCATCGTAATTATATAGAACATCTATATTTTTAAACGTTATATTATCATAATAGGCGGCATCAGTCTCTGCCCCTGATTCCAAGTGCATTATTTGCATCGCTCCAGACCTGGGTATTCTGAATTGTAATGTTATAATTGGCTGGTGACTGCGCTGGATCTTCAGCTGGATTATATCCGTTATTGCCAGTTCCTTTAATCGCAATGCTATCATCACAGGATCGAATAAACATATTATCAAATATCACATCATGGCTGTTTGCAATATCAAATCCATCAGAGCTTGCATATTGTGGATTAATTATTTTCACATTTTCAACAGACACATTATCTGATTTCCACATAAATGCACTCCAGGATTTTTCACATCGCAACACTGTAATGTCCTTAATTTTTACATTGCTACTGTTTTTATCGCAAGTGCAACGCTGTCATATTCATCATTCGACGTAAAGTCATTCAACAAAATACCCTGCCCGCATATCGTTACATCCGAAGCGCTCAATACAGCCACACGCCCACGTAGTACAGCTCCCTCTGCCAGATAAAGCGTTTTTCCACTTTCTATCTTCAACGGAGACTGTCCGGAATAATCATAATATCCGGGACCGAAATATAATACATCACTATCAGTTTCTTCCGGTATTTCTGTCTCAGGTTTTTGCAAGAATATATGCAATGCCTTACCTTGAAAGTTATTATCAAAGATAAGTGTAATATTTTGAGGGCTCTGCAAAATAAGTTCTATACTTCTCCCGTTTTGCGTATATGATGCATTAGCAGTTCGCGGTAACACCGTAAACTCAGAAAAATTAAACGCTGTGTCTATGGTTAATTTAACACTTTTATCAGATATAAGCTGACAGTTTGATACTTCCTGACCCCAGGCATTATTTCCAACATTATACACGCCAACTTCCTGTCCATCAGCTAACACAGAATATTGCATGGAATGGTACTTTTGTGGAAGATTTTCCGGCATATTATCGCTCGTTAATGTTTTTGCAGTGACAGTTATTGAACAAATAAACATCATACATATTCCCAACCACGTTGCTATCATTTTCCTCATAATCCGTACCTCCTATGTTTTCTTAATCTCTACAAATTCCATCCTTTCCATGTGCTGTCCGCAGTTTTCAAGATCACCTCCCTGAAAACACAAATTTCTGATCTTATGCTCTTCAGAAAACCCTCTCAGATATATGCTGTAATTTTCCGGCAACATAATATCTTCAAACAGAATATCCTCTACCTGACCTGCTCGTTCATCGGAAGACCATTTATCTCTTGTAATTACACAGCAAATTGCGTAATTACTTTCCTGTCGGACACGAATATTACGAAATACAATGTGATGTACTTTTGCAGCATCGCAGATATATACTGCAAGTGCTCCCACTTCTGTTGTCCAATCTGCCATGCTGTGCAGCACATCACAATCTTCAAATATTGAATTATATATATCATGTCTGGATTCTCCGGCTACACCGAAAGCGCGAACCTTATCATTCCATACAATGCATTTTCGCACTGTAATATCATGTGTCTCCACCTGCTTTGTAAGCGCCATGCTTTTCAAACAGATTGCATCATCTCCTGTCCGCAGGAAACAATTCTCAATCAACGCATTCTGCGTATCTACAAGATCAATTCCATCACTGTTCTCCCGATATGCCAACAATCGCGCCCGGTTCACATGAACATTCCTGCAGCCGAAAAACGGAAGCGTCCAGTGCGCTGCACCTATAAATATAACATCTTCAATTTCTATGTTTTCACAGTCGCAGAAAACCATGCTTCTCCGTGCATGCCAATCCAATGCTGTCAGGTCTATTATTCCCGCACCACAGATTCGAATATTTTTCTTCTTATTTGCGGAAATAAGATCCTGATAATTTGTTTTTCCTGCCCAATCATTTTCCACCAGTATTTCATCTGTTTCATCCGGCTGTATCGGTGTCAGAATCGCTCCCGGTGCCAGCACAACTGTCTGTCCGCTTTGCAACTCCAACGTGCGAATTTTGTGAATTCCCGGTTCAAAATACAGTACTTCCGGATCTTCTGGATTATCAATATTCTTAAATTCCGCCCGGAAAATTGCCAGAGGATGCTGATAGCCTTTATTTATCTCAATCATCAAATTGGCAGACTCTGTATCAGCAAAATGAATTTTGTGGTTCTCCACTGTTGCAGCAATATGTAAATTTTCCGGCAGAATCTCTGCGTCCCATACAGGAACCAGTGATTCTGCTGTAAAATCTCTACTGCCCCACGGAATCACCACAAAACTCTGTGGTCCCCCATGTGTAACCGGCGTATCATATACCGGCAGTTCCTCTTCTCCACTATAAAATTTCCAGTATGAAGACCTTACAATCCCTGTAGGATACGCCCCGTGAGGATCTGCCCCTGTAGGCGATATTTGCATCGGTCCTTTGCCTGTTGTCGTTTTTCCTGCTGTTCGGACGCTATTTTCACACCGTCACCCCTTTACTGCACCGGATGTCATTCCAGACATGATCTGTTTCTGTGCACAGAAATATACAATAATCACCGGCAGGGAAACAATCACAACATCCGTGAACACCAGATTCCAATCCGAACTGTGCGTACTGAAAAAATTATAAATCGTAAGCGGTAACGTGTAGTTCTCTGAAGTATTCAGGAAGTAAATAGTTGTTCCGAAATCATTCCAGATATTCATAAAAGTCAATATAAACAATGTCACCGTCATGGGTTTCATCAGCTGGAAAATAACCCGGAAAAACAATGTCCATGTACCACAGCCGTCCAAAATGGCAGCCTCGTCAATATCCCTGGGAATCGACTTCAATGCTCCGATATACAGAAAAATTCCGAGTGGCAGGTTGGCTGCTGTCAGCACTGCTGCCGCTCCGATAAATGTCTTTAAGTGCAGATAATTACACAACATATAAGTCGGAATAATCTGTCCCGGAATGATAAGTCCTATCACAAAAAACGTAATGATCTTCTGACTTACTTTTTGTATTTCGTCTCTGTAATACAAATGCTGCCAATGCAGAAAACAGAACAATCAAAAGCACTGACAGTAATGTCACGATGCAACTGTTTCTGAATGCATGCACCACACCGGTCTCCATAACTGCACGATAATTTTCAATAATGTTCCACTGTTTTGGCAATGCCAGTCCCATCTGTGCCGCTTCTTTTTTATTTTTAAAAGAATTCAGTACAATCATTACAAAGGGGACCAGCATTAACAGACTTAATGCAAAGCCAAACAAAGTTCGTAGAATGTGAGTATGCTTTTTTGCAGGCGTTCTCATACTTCCACCTCCTTACGGGAGATAAAGCGGTTCGTCGGCAGTGCAATCAGCAATACAAAGAATGTCAGAATCATGCTGGCTGCACATCCCCGTCCATAGCTGCCGCTGCTGAAAGAGGAATAAATCAGCGTTCCGAACACGCTGGTCGCATTACCGGGACCGCCATTCGTCAGTGACTGTACGATATCAAAAACTTTTAATCCACCTACTACACTGATAACGACCGCATTATTCAACGCGGGCATGATCAGAGGTATTGTCACAGACCGAAGCTGCTGCCAGTAAGTCGCGCCATCCAGCTGTGCTGCCTCATAATAGGTCTTGTCAATAGATTGCAGTCCTGCCAGGAAAATAACCATGGTGTACCCAGTCCATTTCCATATTTCTACAAACGCGCAGGAGAAAATGGCAATCTTCGCATCTGTAAGCCAGTTGTGCATTAGCATATCCAGCCCCATCGCACTCAATGTCTGGTTGATTAATCCGGAAGGATGCATCATAGACCGGAACACCAGTCCCACAGCAACGTTATTCAGTACCGCCGGAAGGAAGAAAACTGTTCTCATATAGTTCACGCCATGAAAACGTTGATTCACCAGCAGCGCTAATGCCATTCCGAAGATTACTTTTCCTAAAGTCGTTACCACTGCAAACAGTAACGTATTCTTGATAGCAATGCTGAAATAAGGATTCCGCAATACCGTTACATAGTTTTCAAGGCCTGCAAATGTAATCGTGGATAATTTAAAAGATTTTACATTAAAAAACGATAACAGCAGACCTGACAGTGCAGGTAAAACAAACAGCAGTGCATAAACCAGCAATGCAGGCAGCATAAGATAATAAGCATATGGACTCTTCAAATGTCCTCGTAATTTTTTCGTCTGTCCCAAGAGTTTTCTCCTTATATTGTCCATGTTTTTATAAAAATAACTGGAGTGCAAGCACTCCAGTTATCCATTCTCATCCAATGTTATCTGGCTCTAATTCCAGTTAGGATCATTGGCTGCTTTTGCATTATCTGCGGTATCACTGTCTAACAGGCTGATGACCTGATCAATATCCATACCACCTGCCAGATAATCCTGTACATGGATATGATAATCACCATAGCCATATACATTACCGTTCTGCCATACTTCCATGCTGTTTCCTTTCAGCATCTCATCATAAAGAGTCTGATATGCTTCCGGAAGTTCACAACTTACTTTCTGATTCAGGTAGATTCCGGGCTGTGCTGTAGCATAAATCTGCTGAGCGGTAGAAGAAGCCAGGAAATTCAGCACTTTTTCACCTAATTCCTGATCCTTGCATGCAGAAGTCATAACAACGGAACCGGGCATGGAAGAGCAGGTATAATTCTTCTCATACAAAGGTAAGATAAAGGATCCAATCTTGTCTGCGGATTCCGGATACTTGCTGGCGATCTCATCATATACCCAGGTACCATTGCAATACATACCGGCGGTACCTTCTGCCAGTGCAGTCTGTGCCATATCATAGGTATCTGACAGGAAGCTGCTGTTAACATATCCCTTGTCTACCATTTCTTTGGACATAATGATTGCATCTTTAAAATTTGTGGCATCGGAATAATGACGTTTATTCGTATTCATTTCATTCCAAAATTCTGTATAAGAAAGTCCGCTTTCCACAACATCTTCGTTGAATCCAAAGTGTGTGATACACTGCAGTGTCCAGGTATCTGCTCCGGAATAATATAAAGGTGTCACACCGATTGCTTTCAGCTTTTCACAGCAATCAAGGAACTCGTCCCATGTAGTGGGTGCTTTTTCAATTCCCGCTTCCGCAAATACATCCTTATTGTAGAAAATACCTACCAGTGAAGTGGAATCCATAGGAACTGCATAAAGCTGTCCGTTATAAATATAATGTCCTTCCTCCAGCTGATCCTGACTGTATTCAGACATATCTACATTTTCGAGAGGGACGATCTGATCCAATACGCCGGCATTGTGATCCAGCCACTTCGGTCCATAGGTTTGTAACAGATCCGGGAGATCACCGGTTGCAAACTTAGCTCTTACAAGTTCTTCACCTTCGCCGCCTCCTGCGATAATGTCAATCTTTAATCGGAAGCCCAAATCATCGGCGTTCTGATCAATATAATCTGACAGTGCCTCCCAACCGGATTTATACCAGTCGGTGAAAGTCAACATGGTGACGGTAGGCACCTCTGTATCCGTTTTTACCTGCTCCGTCTTTGTCTCTGTTCCTGCGGGCTGTGTACTCTCCGATGTAACTGCATCCTGAGTGTTTCCACATGCTGCAAGAGATGTTACCATCATAGTTGCCAGTGCTAATGCTATACCCTTTTCATGATAATCCTCCTTGTAAAAATATATTTGAGTGGTTCCTCATGATTTGATTATAGTGGAGTGAGTACTTATCAAAATTGGATTCTTTTGTGAAAAATTGTACTTTTTATTCCTCTGTCTTCCGATATTCCTTCGGTGTCATCCCTGTATACCGTTTAAATATTCTGGCAAAATACGCATCGTCCTGAAATCCGGTCATACGTGCGATCTCTTTATTGCTGTACCTGTTCTCTTTTAGCAGTTCCTTCGCTTTTTCAATCCGGTAAGCACACAGGAAATCCGAAAACCCTATATTCAGATCCTCCTTAAACAACCTGCTCAGATAAGAAGCACTGATTCCTATGGCATCCGCAACGGTACTTTGGGATATCTCCTGCGCATATTTTCTGTGAATGATACCAATTGCCTGTTCCACATAAGGAGATTCGGGGCTTTGTGCATGACTCTGTGCAGCTTCAAAAGCATTTTTCATAATACTATGAAACCATTTCTCAGCTTCCTGCAAATTCTTAAAGCTCCGAAAAATCTGTTGTGGATTCACAGGATCAAAAAATCTGTTCAGATCAATATCTCTCTCAATCCATGCACGTTTCAATGTACTCAATAAATCCAAAAAAGAAATTCTGTAAAAAGAATCTACGGTCGGCTGCATTGTTCCCAACTGTTTGAATATATCATTCAACAGTACTTCCGCCCCCTTCCCGGTTATTCTGGCGGATTGCAGATACCATCCGTCCTTCCCGTGCTGCATCAAATACAGATAATATATCTAATGGGACTGCGTTTTTCTGCGGTCCGACAGCCTCCGGGAAAAAGCGATTTTCGTACACTTTTTCCGCTCCAAGATAAGATTGCGGGATGTTCAGTATTGATCCTGCAACTTCTCCCTCATATAAACTAACTTCCAAATTCAGATAGGTTTTCAGACAACTGCTGATTCTTGTCTGTACTTCCCGAAAAAGTTCACTCCTTGCCAGATAACTATAAATATTTTCATAATCCATTATAAAAACATATTTCTCATCCGAAACATGACAGCAGATTCCCATCCGATAATCCTGTAAAATCTCATCAATAATATTTAAAATTGCATACTCCCGCAGATAGGAAGAAATTACATTTTCTTTCCTTGGCTGAACCATTATGATGACCGCAGATACATTTTTCATAGCGATTTTTCGTCCCAGCACACCGGAGCGAAACCTGATCTCCTCTTCGCTGTGATAACACCCGGAGAAAAGATTCATCATAAAATTCCTCCGAAGTGCCACCTGATTGTCCGCGGTAATGGAATCCTCACCTTTCCCAGAATTCTTCCCCGTTTCTTCTGCTCTAGACAATACCTGCACTAATACCTTTTCATCCAGTTCATGTTTTAAGATATAATCAATTGCTCCGTTTTTTAATGCCTGTCGCACATAATCCAGGTCATCGTAGCCGCTCAGCATGATCATTGAGATCTCAGGATGTTCCCTTTTAACTTCTTTCTGCAATTCAAGACCATCCATCTGTGGCATTTTAATATCTGATATGATAACATCCGGCTCTGTCATCTCTATCTGATGTAACGCCTGATCCCCATCTGCTGCCTCTGCTATTATCATATATCCTGCATTTCTGCACTTTTCTGATGTCTCAAGCAATCTTTTCAGATTTGTCCTTACGAGAAAATCATCATCTACAATCATTATTCTCATCGTATTTTTCCTCCTCATCCTGACTGCTCCTGGGAAGAATGATTTCCACGGACGTCAGCAGATTCTCTCCAGATACAATCCGCATTTCCGCTTTTTCTCCATATAACAGATTCAATCGTCTCGATATATTCTGCAAGCCGATATGTTTCGATGCGCCTCCGCAATAATGCTGCTGGCACAATAATTCCGGTGGAAATTCCGGTCCGCTGTTCCGTACCAGTATATGAAGTTCCTCCTCTTCTCCATATACCCTGATCTGTACCATACCTACCGACTGTTCCTTCGAGATTCCATGCTGCAATGCATTTTCCACGATTGGCTGTATCAGCAGTTTTGGCAATACACATCCTTTTACCGAATCTTCAATGGAAATACTATAGGTCAGTTTCCCGACATATCTATACTGCTGGATATCCAGATAATCCTGTAAATATTTTTCCTCCTCGGCAATACTGATAAATTTCCGAGCATCCAAATTCAAATGAAGCATTCTCGATAACGCATCTGAAACTGTCTGGATATTCTCTACCCCCTGCATAATAGATAACACCTTTATAGTATGCAATGTATTATACAAAAAATGGGGATTGATCTGTATGGACAACATTTCAATCTCAGAAATTCTCTTTTCTTCCTCCACCTTGCGAATATTTGTAATCAGATCCCTGATTCTCTCCAACATAGTCCGAATCTGTTGATATAAAATTCCTACCTCATCCCTACGTTTAATAGATATCGGCAATTCCAAGCAGTCATCACCAATCTTTTCCACTGCTCCCGTCAGTTTGCGAAGATCCTTTGTCAGATAATAAGAGACTACAAAAGCAATTAAAGCAAACACAATGACAAATAAGATCACCATAACCGTCATCTGATTCCTAACCTGCAAAAAACCGGCGAGAACTGTACTCTGCTGTACCACACCTACGATTTGCCACGGTGCAACTTCCGAAGTAGTATAAACAACCAGCCAGGTCACCCCGCCCTGTCTTTTTTGTGAAAGTTCCATCTCCTTCCGGTATGGAATCACAGAAATCCGATACATTTAAGAAATTCGTTTCTTCCGGACTGTACACAGTCTCTTTGGTATCTCTGTCAAATACATAAAGTGAATATCCTTTCATTTCCCGGATATCAAATATCGTCTCCAACAAGCTGCTCTTGATGTCAGCTTTGATAACTCCCACGATCCGGCTCCCATAAAATACAGGACGAACAATTGAAAATACATAGCTGTTTTTGGGAGACGGCTGTTTTTCTGTATACGCCCGTGGTGTCAGATACACTACATCTTTCTCCCCGTTTTTTATGCTCTCGAACCATTCCGTATCCGCCACTTCATCATAGGGTGTCGTAATTCCATAGGTACAGGTTCTTCCATCCAGCCCATAGATTGCCATTCCATTCAAATACGCCTTAAAATTGCACCGGTTAAATAAATAATTCTGTGCCGACTGTCTGGACGCAACCTGCATATTCGGTTCCGAAGCCGTCAGGAACTGAACAATACTGTCATTCTGCGTTGTCCGGACTTTATTTGAAATAAACGCAGTTGTATAATCAATCTCCCGCAATTTTTCATCAAACATTTCATTCAATGTTTCAATCACCGTATCCATATGTTCTTCTGCTGTTTCACGGCTTCTTGGGTAAAACTCCGATACCATGCTATTGTACTGACCGCACAAAACAATAGTAACAACGAGACCATAATCATCAGAACACGCATTGTGAAACTGTGTATTATTTTCATTCTACGCACCTCCCGGACATGCTTTCTCTCTTATCATAATACAGGAAAAACAACCGGTCAAAGTATAGTAATTTTTAAAATAGAACAAAATAATCCAATTTTGTAATGGAAATATTCTTGTAAAATATACAAATCAGAAGATTGGTAATAAAGAACGATTTGAAAGGAAGACATGATTATGGGAATATTGACACGTATTTGGGAAGGGAATTTCGTATATCAGGAGCCGATCTGCTTTTCTGAAGATGCTGAAGGACACATTGCCGGTGGTCAGTTACTCTATCAACCGGAACATATTTTGTCTGTCACATCCTTTGACAGCAGTGTCTTTTTATGAAGAGGGGACAGATTACATACGGGAAGATTCCAGGCTGATCCTTACAGAGCATTCCCGCATTCCCATTCTTTCCCGTGACATTTACTGTAAACCCTTTACCGGAGTTCCCGAGACAGCATGGGTCCGTCTACCGGATGGAAAACATTACATGGAAGTCGTCTCCGATGTATACCGCTGGCAAATACTCGTTACGTATACACATAAAACTGTCTGGGACAGTTTTTCTCCAGTCGACAGTTCTTCTCTTCTGCCGCAAAGTATGCAAAAATTACAGAATGGTGGAGATTTTCATTTAGTATTTTATGGAGATAGTATTACTGCTGGCTGGGAAGCCAGCGGTTGCAATGAATCTGCAATAGATATGGTCACTTTAGAAGATTATCATGTTACTCTCTGGCACGCCCCTTATCAGCCCGCCTGGGCAGAGCGTGTCAGCAACAGCTTACAGCACCGCTATCCGCAAAGTAATATTATCAAAAAGAATCGGGCTGCTGGAGGCTCCACCGTACAATGGGGCGTGGAAAATGCAAAAAGAACTGGTATGTCCCTGCAATCCGAATCTTGTGATATTAGGTTTTGGAATGAATAGTATGCAGGAACCTGCTAAAATTTACAAGGCAGCTATTCTGTCCATTATTCAGACGATTCGGAGTGAACATCCCGACTGTGAATTTCTGCTGGTATCTCCTATGATTCCGAATCCGGAGATGCCCGGCTTCCAGCATAATCAACTTCCCGCGCAGCAGGATGCTCTTTATCAGATTGCCGCGGAATTAAAAGGTATCTGTGTGGCTCCGGTGCACTCCATGTTCCCATGAGCTTGTCGTCCATAAAAAAAATTATCTGGAGTTAACCGGAAATTGCATCAATCATCCAAATGATTTTTCAATCCGGGTATACGCACAGACAATTTTAAGTGTTTTGGGGTGCTGATAACGCTTTAAAAATTTATGCCGTCAGCTGCTCCTCGGTGATGACTGTGACTTTTCCCTGGGATACCGTGAACCAGTAGAGGGTTCCCTGGGCGGTGTCTGCATACTGCCAGATCTTCCAGGGAAATATGAGATAGAAAAAGACGATTCCCACAGCAGCAGCACACAGTAGCGGTAGGAGATCCGCAGTCCTCTAAATACCATTCTGAGGATCAATACGATTCCTACGATGATGCTTCCCTGAATGCTCATTCTGATCAGTATCTGCATCATTGCCATCCCTGTCACTCCTTTGCTCCCCGTTATTTTCTATGATCTTCTTCAGCTCTTTCGATCTCTTTCTTAGACAGCTTCTTCCGGGAAGTAAATGCCGCTACGAAATCCGGCAGAGATCCTGCGAAAGATTCCTCAATGATCTCCTCGCTCTGTCTCGCCTGGAACATCTGCTTCGACAGCAGCGAAGTAACGACACCGTTCTCACTGATAAATATCCCCTTCTGGCAAAGGCGCCGCAAGACTGTATAGGTCGTGGATTTCTTCCAGTTCAGCTCCTGCTCGCACAGCTTCACCAGTTCCCCGGAGGAGACCGGCTCATGCTCCCAGATGATCTCCGCAAAACGCATCTCAACAGCACCCATGGTATATTCCGACATTGCAATTCCTTCCTTTCTGTTCTCGTTGTATCTATGATGTCTTATAACGCAAAATGGTTTACAAGTTGTAACGTTTTTATGTTACATCCTGTAAACCATTTCTGTCAATGCCTATTTTTTATCTGCTAAGGTAAAAGTTTCTCTTATACTGGAAACTTTTTTATTTTTATCAATTGTTTCCAGTATAAGTTTTATCACCCACCATATGGCATCAAGTCATTAAAAGTCGCCCAAGCTTCCTCATAAGTGTAATCCGCCAGCTTAAGCCACCCGGTGACACCATTCTCGGTCTCCACGCAGAGCCACTGTAGATGCTGTTCCCCAGATTCTGTGCCGTCCGCATCTCGCCACTCGTCGTGTTGACCGTAAAAACATACTGATCCAGCGGAGAATGATCCGGCGTATTCAGTGCCTGCGCCATCCTGGAACGAAGCGTGATCCGGTCTGCGGTTCCGTCTCCGTCCAAATCAAGCAGCGCATAGGTCTCCTGTGCCGCACGCTCGGACACATCATAGACAACTCCTACTTTTGTCAGGATTTCCTGCCTCTGTGCGGCTGCATAGGCATCTGTCTCCTCTGCGGTCAGTTCCGCTGCTGTTTTCCCGTTCCATACCGGCCTTACAGACAGGATCGGCAGCTTCAGCTGTTCGCTGCCATCACTATTTTCGAAGATCCAGTAACCGTCCTCTGCACGAAACGAAGCCTTGTCGAAATCCTGCGCCTCCGACGGCAGCTTCCAGTCCGTGACCCCGTTTTCTCCGGTCTGTCCCGAAGTATCATATTCCCGGATCGTGTCGATCCAGATGTCCAAGTCGCCATCCTGATAGTCAGAGGATGCCAGGTAGTACAAGCGCACGCTCTCTATCTCATCCCGGTAACAATCTAAATAGTCACACTGATCCGAAGTATTGAAGAGTCTCCGATCCTGATATACGCATGACCAGTGGGATGCTGCATATCCCGGCGCAATATACCCCGGTACGACACAATCCAGTCCGGCATCACTCCCGGTTGCCACATAGATGCCGTAACTGGACACCTGATAAGTAGCATATTGATCTCTAAAAGATCCCTGAGGTACCTGCGTATAATCCCCGGGATGGGCTCCCGCCAAAGGATCCTCTTCCACATCCTGCGGTCCGTATTCCGCATAGACGATTCTGGCCTGATTCTCTCCATCCAGAGGACCGTAAGAATGCCGGCCTTTACTGTCGATGTCTCCCAGGGAGAGCATCCAGATCTGACTGCTCTCCTCGGCGAATACCATGGGAATATCGATACCGGATCCATCAGCGAAAATATAATGTACGTTTGCCACAGAGCCTTCGCCGGGTCTTGTGGAATCCTTTTGGAAAAATAAATACTGCCTCCCGGCTTCATAGAGCAGTTCCGTCATTTCCCCGCGGCCACCCTGCAGATTCAGCAGTGCTTCCGCCGCTTTTACCGGATCCTTATAAGTCTCGTGGGCTGCGGTATCCCCATCCAGGATCTGTCTGATGCAGTTTTCTCGCCGCAACGCCGTTGTATTCCAGATATTGAATGCCGTCCTGTCCGGCAAAAGACCGGGTATCCTCCAAGGTATCCACATCAAACAACGCACTGAATTCTTCTCTGCTATGAATCCCCTGTTCCAATACCGCCAGCCATTCGGTTTTCCTGCCTTCATCGTCTGAACCGTCCTCTGTGAATTCTCCGGTCGTCACTTCTTCTGTCGCATCGGAAACGTCAGACACATTTGCTGTATCTGCCCCGTTCCCATTTCCTCCGGGGTTGCTGCACAGACACACCGCCAGTACCACGATCACTGCTGCCGCGCCAATCATGACCCAGAACGGCGGCTTGCGATAATCCAGTACATGGCGAATCCGATTCTTCACATGGTCTTCGCCAAAAGAAAGCAGTGCGCAGATGGAACCGCCCCGATAGCGCTTCCACTCTCCGCCGGAAGCCTCTTCCAGCAATGTATGGGAATATATCTTCTTGCTCTCCTCGCCGAGAAGCTTCACCACTTTTTCATCACAGGACATCTCGCAGTCCATGTTCATCAGATAAAATGCCAGCCACACTAACGGATTGAACCAGTGGACACAGCAGATCAGCAGAGCTGCCGGCAGTATCCTCCTACCAGACTTAATTTCCATACAACGTCAAATATTCTGTAGATGTTCTCACCCATAAGCCCCTCCTGTCCTGCCCCCCGGCAAGGCATAGTCGATGTTTTATAGACTCTTTGTAATTATAGTCTACATTCTATCGACCTGTCTGTCAAGCAAGAAATCTGATTCCTTTAAAGTTGAAAAGGGATGTACTCCCCGGTATTTCTGAGCACTCCCCGCGCCCTCTGTTTTCCGGAAGACATCGTACACCATCCGGTACTCTCCCGGCTCCAATACTCCGTAAAGCCAGTCCCATTTGTAAAAGTTTGAGACTTCCTCCCCTGCAGCCCACCGTATGACCTATCATCGTAAATCCGTAATCGTCTATGATCGTCTCCGCATCCTGCCATTCTCCTTCGATCCTGCGCTGTAGAATATAGGCATCTCCATAGGTCACCTCTGTCCCGGCATCCTCATCCTCCCGCCGGATGACAATACTGGCGCCTATATTGGAAATATCCCGCAGGGTCACAGTCACACCCGCCTCAGGGTCATAAATCGTTTCTGCCTGATTCTGTTGTCCCTCTTCTTCCGGATTCCAGTCACTTACTGTCAGCTCCGGCTCTTCTTCCGAGCGCAATACCTCCGCATGCATTTCAAAATCCAGCACGCAGTCTCTATGGATTTCCTCTGTCTCCCCGGTAGTCATGGAAGTGCCGGTCCCCCGGAACGAGATCACTGTCTTTCCATCTCCTATGGTCACATCCGAAGTGACATATAACGGTTTCTGATACTGTTCACTGATCCACAAAAAACCTCATTGGTTGCTTCCCAATACTGCCGCAGTTCCTCACCATACTGCTTCGCATACCCCTGTCCGATGTGGGATCTGCTGCGAATGGAGCATATGGGATAGGACCGGTAGAGATCTTCACTACGATCATGGCTGAATCTGATCTGTATCTCCGGATGCTCATACAGCCATAACTCACGTCCGCCCAGAATCCCTGCCGCCAGCGCCACCACTGCCAACACGATCAAAATAACATGCCTTTTCTTTTTACCGTTCATTTCCGCCCCTCTCTTTCCCGTGCTTACTTCTGCAACGCTTCCATCAGACGCTCCTGCCAGTCATAGAAAGCCTGGCCGTCCACCAGGCAGCGTTCGTCCTCACCTATCCATAATCCCTGTTCTTCCGACGCGTAGCGAAAAGGTCCTTGTCTCACCGTCTGCATAGACAAACTGAAAATATCCCACACCTTCCACCATCTCTTCCGGCGGGATCGGATCTGACGTCACTTTTCCGGAAAGCTGTATAAATTCCTGCCACAGCTGCTCTACGGTATCGACATCTTCCACATAATCGTAATCCTCCGTGCAGAAGCTGCAACCGATCTTCTGCGGGCACTCCTCCGGCAAAAAGCCGCGCAGAATGCTGTCTTTGCTTCATTCTCCAGCATTCCCGGATACCATATATCCGCTATGGCATAGGCTTCTTCCGGTGTTGCCGCCGGATATAAACATAGCTGGCGGGATTCTCTACGGATATCATCCCTTTTTCCACATTCTGTACCGCCTGATAAATCGCTACGGTGGTCTGGGCATCCGGGGTTCCGATCCAGCCAGCCCTCTTCCCTCCTTCAGAAATCCTCTGCTTGCTCCATAGGTAAAGAAATAATTCTGCGGTTCCTCTCCCTCTCCAACGAAAGATATCTGCCCATGGAAAGTGCTGCCGTGGATCCAGGGCAGTACCCGGTAATAATAGGTTCCGTTGACGCTCACCTGTACCTCTTCCTGCTTTCCGAAAGCGTTCTCCTTCGGCATCTGTATCCCCGGCACCGTGAAATCCACCGTTTTGCGGAATTCGATGAGATTCAGCAGAAGTACCACTACCACCAATACGATTGCACTGAGAAAAATGGTTGCTTTTACGTTAATCTTCTTCATAAGCCCCTCCTTTGTTTCCCTTCTATCTATATTGACGACTTTTATACTCCGTTTGTTACAAACAGCATAACAAAATTTCACCCCTGAATCTACTTTTTTCACCCAAGCGACCGCTTTCTGTTATTTCTGGTCTTTTTATAACATAACCACTGTAAATGCACAATTGAGCAGATGGAAACTTAACAGTCTGGAACTATAAAACTGGCGGCATCGGCTTCCCGGTGTCGCCAGTTTATTGTCACTCTATTTTACGAGTGGCTCATAATAGAGCACTGTCTGCGCAGGATCTTTTCCGCTGATTTCCACGCCGTCCGCCGTCGTTCCTGGAAACCGTCGGATGCGCCGATATAGAGAATGCGACCGTCCGGTACGAGGACCGCGCAGGTTCCTTCCGTACCGCAGGGCATCTCCCAGTTCTCCTGCACTCTGGTGAATTCCGTCTCACCCAGGCGATAGGTGTCCACGCCGTTGTATCCCCATAGGATAAAATCTGCCGTCTCACTCACACCTGCTGCCACCATTTTCCACGGGTAGATCGTATCGGCACTGCAAACAACATTCTCACCTCCAGCCACCGGAACAAACCTGAGGCTTTCCTGAATCTACTGACACTAATGTCATAGCTATATTCCCTGCTGTCGCATCGCCCACTGCCTGTGCAGCCGCATAGACTTTGCCGTCCTTGCCCTGTCCTAATGCTCCGGCACCTTGTACGGCATAGCTGTTGTCATCCGCCACGTTTCCGATCAGTTCTCCTTCCGCAGAATAGATCCGCACATAACTGCCGTCCTCCTGCATCCGCATCCGCATATATAATCTGCCTTGGGCATCTGTTGCCATACTATCAACGATATTCCATTCCCTGCTCTCCTACGGTAAAACTGTTCAGAAGCGTTCCCTCCGGGCTGATATGATAGATTACAGGCAGCCAGCCGTGCTCCGCTCCCGGTACAGCCAGTCCCTTCAGTCCCGCATAGATGCTGCCGTCCGGTGCCGTGCACAGACTGTAGACCTCTCCGTTTTCTGCAAAATCTTCAAAAAACGTCTCTGGCGTTCCGCTGCCGTAAGGCAGATATTCCACTCTCGCCTGTCCGTCCGTAGTGAAACCGCCCACATACAGACCGTTCTCTGCCACTGCCGCACAACGGATACTTACGTCTCCCTCATAAGCAATCTGCCATTCCTGCGTTGCCGTATCGGCGCCGAGAACCGTACCACTCGTTCCCTGCTGTGCTACACGTCCCTGCTGCGCAGCATCCTTTTCCGGCTCTGTCTTTACATACTCATAAGAACCTTCCGCAATCTCCTCGCTGATCTTCGCCAGACTGTACTCTCTCTTTTCCTTAAAATCGATCAGCTCCAGCAGCTGCTCATCCGTAAGCTCCTTCTCCGGCAGGAAAAAGGTACTCCGCTCCGCATAAAAAGCCACGCCTTTCTTGTATTTCTCGGGGCTGTCAATCAGCGTAAGCTCCTTTTTCGGGAAATATCCCTGCTCCAGGTATGCCTGCCTAAGTTCTTCCAGTCTCGCCGTCTCGCTCTCTGTCATCGGTCTGCTGTAAGAGTCCGCAGAGTTGATCTTCATCATCTTGAGGTCTGCGGGATCCATCTCCCTATTCACAGAGACCGCATTATCTGATAATCCATCCAGCCCCATCTCTTCCATCAAGTCGCGTAAGCTATCGGACATTTCCTGCATCATCTCCGAGGTGAAATCGCTCATTTCCGACATAAAGTCTCCCGTCTGCGCATAGAATGCATCTATGCCAAGATCAATATAGTCGGATATATCATAGCTATCCCCTGCATGCACCTCATTGCCTGCATACTCATATGCGGAGAGATCCCTTGACATTTCTTCCTCAGAACTTTCCGCAGACATTTCTTCCGCATTCTGCGTTTTCCGCTTCTGCGTCCTGCACATCCTTCGTTTCTTCTTCGCTGATCCGGTCTCCCTGGCAGATTCCGCCGGCAGCCTTCATCATTTCCTCTTCTTCGAGATGTTTTGCTTTCTTCTTCGCCACACGTTCCATAGCCTGTGCATGAGCGATTGCTGCGTCGATCTCTTCACTGTCGCTGTCACTGTCACTGTTCTGCTTCTGACGCTTCAGGCGCATGATCTCTCTTCTCGCCTGTCCGGCTGCCTGCTTTGCCGCCTGGGACGTCTTGCTCCGCAGTATCTTGGACGAGATATTTTTGAACTGGTACTTCAATTTCTTCAGCGCCAGCGTCGTGTTCTTCGTCTGCTGCCTCTGATTGCGCAGCGATTCACTGTAACTCAGGGAACTTGTAACGATGGAATCCTGTCCCCAACTGTTCGCTGCCTGCGTCTGCGTACTTTGACTGTTTCTGGACAGCATTCTACGAATATCGGTAACAGAACTTTTATTTTTTGCTCCGAAGATACTCTTCTGATTGTTCTGCGTCTTCTTTCCTCCGGAAAATGCCTGCGGCAAACCGGTATTGCCGCTCCCGTAAACACCTCCGGACTTCCCCATAGAAATCATACAGCATCACCTTACCCTCTGAAGTCAAAGTTCTGGCCGACCTGCCGTTCGTCTGCGGTCTGCACACTGTCACTCCGTGTGTTGAAATTGTAGGTTTCTATCTTAGACAACAGTTCTTCTATGGAACCAGCACTGATCGTTACCGTATCCTCTGTGCCGGCTTCCTCCTTGCTGTCTGCTACCTTATCCGACTTCTTGTCTTTTAGCCGTTCTTCCTTTTCTTTCTTAGCAGCCTTCTTCTCCGCAGCCTTTTTCTCTGTTTTCTTCTGCTCAGCCTTTTTCTCGATCCGGGCCTTCTGCTCGGCGCTGGATTTCTTCAATACAGCGAAAAATGACAGTGTTCCTCCATCATTTACCTGCATTCCAAAGCCCTTGACCTTCGCACCGGAACTCTGCAGGCTAGTCTTTAACTGCTGTATCTGTGCAGCGGCACCACTCAGGATTCCCTCATACTGTTTACGGAATTTCTCATCCGTCGCCATCTGTTCGATCTTGTCTTCATCAATAAGAACAACCGTCTTATAGCCGTTGGCATACTTTGCAGCATTGGCCTTCGCATTCTCCTTCTGATCTCTGCTGACCAGAATAAAATCATAATTTCCGTACCTCTTCTTCAGCTGCTCATAGTATTTCGCAGCCTTCTCCGACAGCTCCGGCTGACCGATGGTTCTGCCGTAATCCTCAGTCTTTCCCCTGGTCTGTGCCGTTTGGGACGTCTTTCCCGTACCTGTTGTGCCGGCTGTCTTATCCGGCGTTCCGTATACCTCAGGCTTCTTCTTCTTCGTACTCTTGCTGTAATCACTCTGCGCAGCATACGCACCTACGCTGCTTGCTCCGATTCCCGCCATACTTATTTCCTCCTTGAAAATAAATGCCAAATCCGTTTGTTTACCTGGTTCCTCTATTGAGAATATGTATATCGTCTTCTTTTCTGAATACACCAAAAGGAAATAGTAAAATGTGCAAAAAAACCGCCTTTCTGCGCCTTTGTGGATCAGAAAAACGGTTTCTTTATATTATATTTTTCCTACTGATTCAAATTGGTTGATCGTAATGAGATAACTGTCCGAGAATCTTCTTGATCGCCGCACTGGAGGTCGCCATATCTCTCGCTAACTTCTGTACTTCCGTTGCTACCACCGCAAAGCCCTTGCCCTGATCTCCGGCTCTTGCAGCCTCAATCGAAGCATTCAGTGCCAGAATCTGCTGTCTCTTGCTGTAGCCATCGATTTCCTTGGTCTTGTCCGTTGCTTCCTCGATCTGTTCCGCTGCTTTCGTAATGCCACCCTTTAGCTCACCTACCAGATTCTCGTTTTTCCAGTTGGCGTAGCTGGCTCTCACGAACATGTTGATCACATCTCCCAGCAGATTTGCCGATGCGTCGATCTGCTCCCTTAGTCTTCACATTTACCTTTTTCAAGGCCTTGATATATTTATCCTCATCAATGCCAAGTTCTCTTGCTGTCTGACGGAACTTCTCCTCATCCGGATTCTCCGGCAGCACCTGTCCTCCGATAATACTGCCCAGCACGGTTCCATCCTCCAGTGTGATCGGAATACCGAAATCCACAAGTCCCGCATGGCAGGGATACACACCATGGCCTTCTCTGTCACACTGCTCGCAGCGCTTTTTCCCCTCTGCGCTTCCTCTCGTCAGGTCAATACAGAACTCCGTAAAATTATAACAGTCACTGATGTATTTTCCGTCTGCATCCACAGCCACGGTAGCCAGTCCCGTGCTGTTTGCCCAGTTCTTCATGATCTGCTCAAATTTGTTCATGTCACAAAAATCCTGAATCTTCATATAACTTCCTACTTTCCCGGTTATCTTAACCGCCGAACGCATCAAATCCGGGGACTTTTTGTCCCTGTATTATCTTATATTTGCATAAAAAATTATACCACATTTTTCAATATTTTTCGCCCTTTTTAATATTTTTACAGATATTTTTTTCGACATTATCTGCCTGAATGCAGTATTTTGTATGGCTCTGAATAGTTAACAGAAATACATGAAATGTAGAGCCATCTATAGTATAATTATCTGGATACAAATATTGGAGCAGATCAAGCGAAAAAGGAGGTACCGTTAATTGAGGAAAACGAAGCTATTCATAAAAATAATATGTGTTCTCATTCTGATATTATCTACAGCCCTGCTCAGTGCCTGCTCCGCCAGCACCTCCGATAGTACAGAAAAATACGTTGTCCTGATCGGCGAAGATTCTGAAATCACAGAAAAACTTTCTGACATTGATCTGCTTGTCATAGATGCGGAATATTTTTCCCAAAATGACATTGCCCGTTTAAGAGAAAATGGTATCCATGAAATCTACTCCTATATCAATATCGGATCGATCGAGAGCTTCCGTCCTATGATACAGACTTTGAGAAATATACTCTGGGTGCCTATGAGAATTGGCCGGAGGAAAAATGGATCGATGTCTCAGTTCCGGAATGGCAGGCATGTACAGCTTCCAGAGTAGACGCCCTGGTACAGAAGGGTGTGGACGGCTTTTTTGTCGATAACACGGATGTATACTATAACTATCCGCAGGAATCCATCTATGACGGAATCCTTACGATTCTGGACTATATGGACCATACCGGCAGAAAGATCATGATCAACGGTGGGGACTGTTTTGTAAAAAAATATCTTACAACAGAAAAAAACGTTCTCATCGATGGGGTAAACCAGGAGAACGTTTTTACTGCGTATGATTTTTCAAAGGATATCTATACTAAAAATGATCAAAGCACGCGTGAATACTATACTGAGTATCTGGATCTGGCTATGTCACACGGCTGTACCGCTTACACCCTGGAATACGCAATGGATCCCACCATCCGCAGGCAGCCGCCTACGCCGGGAAGCATGGGTACATCTGCTATATTTCTGATAATATCGGGTTATGTCTGGGAAGATAACATATTCCTCTCAAGCGCCATCATAGAAATGTAATCATACAAGTCTCCAGATGCTTTTGTTTTGTCTGCTCATCTGCATCAGCAGCCGTGCACAGATCACAATGATAGCATAGATTATAGCCTCCCTGACTTCTGGTATCTTCTGTCACAGCAAAATATCCTGCTTTTAATTTCACGGTCTGCCCGTTTAGATCGCCAAAAAGTTTTGAATTTTTTTGCCTCTGACATATAATCCTGCAGGGCTATTTTGCTCTACTAATGAAAACCCTGCATGGTCTTCCCTTTTGGTTATCACCATGGAATTGAAAAAAAAAAAAATGCATTTCCAAAGAACTGAACCTTAGGTCCGATGATTACCTGAACGTTTTGATCACCTTATCATTCACTGCGGTAATGTCTTTTACTTCCAGTCTCAGTCTTGTAATGCAGTTGTCAATGCTTGCAATGTTGTCCTTGCCGCCGCAGCCTTCCAGAATGGTTGCTGCGATTGCTGCGAAATCATCATTTGCCAGCTCGATCTTCTTCTCTGCTTCTACATCATCATCTTCTCTACCGGGGGTCTTCAGATCCCATTTCTTGATAGCGAAGAGGAATACGAAGTAGAATACAACAAATGCTGCGATACCCAGAGGGATGATCAGCCAGATTCTGGCTGCTGCAGGCAGGGAGGATGAGAAAAACAGATCCATCGCACCTGCGGAGAAGCTGAAGCCTGCACGGAAGCCAAGAGCAACTGTGATCATGGTGAAGATACCGTACAGTGCTGCATAGATCACATACAGTCCGGGAGCTAAGAACATGAATGCAAACTCAAAGGGCTCGGTAACGCCGCAGATGAAGGAACAGATTGCTGCGGAAGCTACCAGACCGATCGCTGCCTTTTTCTTGGCGGGCTTTGCACATTTTACCATTGCCAGAGCTGCACCGGGGATACCGAACATCATACATGGGAAGAATCCGGACATGTACATTCCAAGGCTCCAGGATACATCTGCAGAGGTTTCACCTGCCCAGAAGTGCTGAAGATCACCAAGTCCGATGGTGTCAAACCAGAATACATTGTTCAGTGCGTGATGTAATCCGGTAGGGATCAACAGACGGTTCAGGAATGCATAAATGCCGGCACCGACTACATCCAGACCTACAATGGCTTCACCGAGAGCTACCAGACCGCCGAACAGTAAAGGCCATACGAACAGCAGTACAACAGATGCCAGAATAGATACCACACCTGCTACGATAGCTACACAGCGCTTACCACTGAAGAAGGACAGCCAGTCGGGAAGCTTGGTATCCTTGAACTTGTTGTAGCACATGGAACCGATAATACCGGCAATAATACCGATAAAGGGATTCGCAATCTTATCGAATGCCAGTGTCTTGGTAGCATCCTCAGCGATTGATGGCATGATGGTCGTAACAAATCCTGTAGACAGAAGTGTTGTGAGCATCAGCCAGGATGCAAGTGCAGCGATGGCTCCGGTTCCGTCATTCTTTTCTGACATACCGACACCTACACCGATAGCAAAAAGGATTGCCATGTTGTCGATCAAAGCTCCGCCTGCCTTAACCAGAAACAGACCGATCAGATTGGCCGCGCCCGAATGTCTCCACCCTGCATAGTTGCCGGACATAACCTGTATCCGATACCCATGAGGATACCACAGATCGGCAGTACTGCTACCGGAAGCATTAACGCTTTTCCCAGTTTTTGAAGAAATTTCATATATTTCCCCTCCTTTACATTATACTCAACCGGAACAGCTCCGGTCAGTTTCGTTAGTTGATACGGACGTACCGCTCTTAAGAGATCTGGAGCACGTCCTCGCCGGGAGATACCTCTCCCTCTTTCAGAATACTGATCTTGTTATATTCATCGGTATTGCAGACCAGGTACCGGAGTGATGATATGCAGTCCGGCTTCCTGAATCTTCTCCAGATCCGCATCCAGCAGAAGATCGCCCTTTTTGACATGGTCTCCGGCAGCAACATGTGCCGTGAAGGGGGCTCCCTTGAGTGTCACGGTGTCCAGTCCGATGTGGATCAGAAGCTCCGCTCCCTGATCCGTTGTCATGGTGATCGCATGGAGCGTATCAAATACCACGGTCACCTCTCCGTCTGCGGGAGCATATATTTTCCCCTCAGAGGGGATCACTGCAAATCCGTCTCCCAATATCTTCTCGGAAAATGTAGGATCCGGTACCTCCGTAAGAGCAACTGCCTTCCCCTTACAGGGAGATCCGATACAATTCCCTTTTCGTTTACCTTTCAAAAAATCTAACATGTGAACTCCTTTCCGTCGATATATACCGCTACAATGTTCAGTTCCTGATCCAGGAGTACGAAATCTGCCCTCTTACCAACGGATATACTGCCCACTTCATTGAAAATGCCGATCTCCTTCGCCGGATTCTCCGTGGCACACATCACTGCCGTCTCTAACGGGAGACCGACCGTTTTTACTACAAACCGCATACAATCCATCAGATTCGTCGCCGATCCGGCGATCGTGCCGTCATGCAGGGTAGCCAGATTGCCTCTGACGGTAACCGGCTGTCCTCCCAGAGTATATTCACCATCCTCCAGTCCCGTTGCACGCATACTGTCACTGATCAGGATCATGCGGTCAGCGCCAAACATCGCAAACGTTGCACGGATCACTGACGGATGAATGTGTACACCATCACAGATCAGCTCCGGATGACATTTCTCTGAATCTCTCACTGCTCCGATCACGCCGGGCTCCCTGTGGTTCAGCGGCGGCATTGCATTATACAAATGTGTCGCATGAGATGCTCCACGTTCAATGGCTTCCCTTGCTGTATCATAACCGGAAGCTGTATGCGCCAGTGAAATGACCACTTCTCCTTTGGCTCTGTCGATAAATTCCATCGCTCCCGGCTCCTCCGGTGCGATATCTACCAGCTTGATCAGCCCGTTCGCCGCTTTCTGCAGCTGACTGAAATATTCATAATCGCAGTGCATGATATTTTCTGCAGCCTGAGCACCCTTTTTCGCCGGACTGATAAAAGGTCCTTCCATATTGATGCCCACCAGGTGGGATCCACCGGAATACTCATAGCTGCCGGCATTTTTCATGACCTCCAGCAGTTCATCCTTAGGGATCGTCATGGTAGCCGGGCAGACACTTGTCACACCGACAGATGCTTCATATGATGTGATGACATCCAGTGCTTCCTTCGTACCGTCACACATATCTGCGCCCTTACAACCATGGAAATGAATATCCACCAGTCCCGGTATCAGATACATGCCTTCCGCATCCACAACAGCTTCCTCACCTGCCGGATCCCCGGTGCAGCTTACGAACCTGCCGTTCTCCACGGCTGCATCCCCTCTGACAAACCGATGCTCCTCTGTATATATATTTGCATTTCTGATTCTCATGACCTATCAGCTTCCCCCTTCTTATTCAGAAAGCTTACTGAGCGCTGCTTCGTCTGCCACCAGTGTCACATCATTATGAAGCTGTAATACCGATGCCGGCACCTGCGGTGTAATGGGGCCGAAGAAAGCTTTCTGTACGATCTCCGCCTTGTCTTCGCCGCTGGCTACGATCAATATTTTCTTCGCCTGCATAATGGTCTTGATCCCCATGGTATATGCCTGCTTCGGGACATCCTCCGCCGATGCGAAGAATCTCTTGTTGGCTTCGATCGTAGACTCTGTCAGGTTCACACAATGTACCTGCTTGTCAAAACTCTCTCCCGGTTCGTTGAAGCCGATGTGCCCGTTATGTCCAATTCCCAAAAGCTGCAGGTCCACGCCGCCCAGTGACTGGATCAGTTCCGTATATCTACGGCATTCTTTCTCCGAATCCGGTTCCATTCCGTTTGGCAGATGTGTATTTTCCACCGGGATATTCACATGGTCAAACAGATTCTGGTGCATAAAATAGTAATAACTCTGATCGTTTTCCCGGCTCAGGCCTTTATATTCATCCAAGTTCACCGTCATAACCTCAGAAAAGTCCAGATCTCCCTTGCGGAACCATTCCACCAGCTGTTTATACAGGCCGATGGGAGTGGATCCCGTAGCCAGTCCGAGAACACAATTCGGTTTCATAATAACCTGTGCCGATACGATATTTGCAGCCTTTCTGCTCATATCTGCATAATCTTTTGCTTTGTATATTCTCATGAATCTCTCACTCCATTTCGCATATTTTACTACGGACATTCAGCACCATGGACGGTGCCACACTGAGTTCATCAATTCCCATCTGTACAAATCGTGTGGTCAGTGTCGTATCCGCTCCCAGCTCTCCGCAGATGCCGACCCATTTTCCATGCTTATGCGCTCCGTCAACAGTCATCTGTATCATACGCAGGACTGCCTCATGATGTGGATTATAGAATCTGTCCAGTCTGTTGTTCTGCCTGTCGATAGCCAGCGTATACTGTGTCAGATCATTCGTGCCGATACTGAAGAAATCAACATGCTCCGCCAGCTCCTCACTCATCATGACAGCCGCAGGAGTCTCGATCATAATTCCCTGTTCCGGAATTGCGTAAGGAATCTTTTCTTCCTCCAGCTCCTTAGCCACCTCAGCCACGATTTTCTGAATATCCAACACTTCCTCCACGGAAATGATCATCGGATACATAATAGCCAATGTTCCGTATTTTGCCGCCCTGAGAAGTGCTCTCAGCTGCGTCTTAAAGATCTCCGGCTGCTCCAGACAGATCCGGATCGCGCGGTATCCCATGGCAGGATTATCTTCCTTGCCCAGTCCGAGGTAATCTACATTTTTGTCCGCACCGATATCAAGGGTACGGATGATGACCTTTTTCCCTGCCATCATCTGCAGCACCTGACGGTAAGCATTGAACTGTTCTGTCTCATCCGGAAGAGAATCCCTTCCGAGATATAAGAATTCACTGCGGAACAGGCCGATTCCCTCCGCATCATTCTCCAGTACATATGCCACATCCGATACGCTGCCGATATTGGCATATACATTGACCTTGCGTCCGCTCTTTGTCACGGATTCCCGTCCCTTGTAATCTGCCAGCAGACTTCTTAGTCTCTGTTCCGTCTGCTGTGCCGCTTCTGCCTGTCGGAGCTGCTCTTCCTCCGGATCCAGGTAAAATACCGCTTCCCTGCCGTCCACAATAGCACGGGTTCCGTTATGGATTTTCTCCAGTTCCAATGGTACCCCTATCAGTGCCGGAATATTCATCATACGTGCCAGGATCGCAGTATGGGAATTCGTTGAGCCATGTACTGTGACAAAGGCCAGAATCTTACTCTTATCCATCTGTACCGTCTCACTGGGTGTCAGATCATCTGCCACAATGATCGACGGCTCCATGGTACTCCAGTCAATCTGCTCCTCCCCGGACAGATTACGGACGAGCCGGTTGGAGATATCCCTGACATCCGCAGAGCGGGCCTGCATATATTCATCATCCATGTTGGCGAACATCTCTGCAAAATTATCACCGGTCACTGCCACCGCATACTCTGCATTCACTTCTTCGTTCTGAATCATGCTGTGAATGGCATCCTGATAATCGTCATCCTCGAGCATCATCTGATGCACCTCGAAAATGGCTGCATTGACTTCTCCGACCTCCTGCAGAGCCTTCTCGTATAACTGCGCCAGCTGCGTCATCGTACGTTCCTTAGCCGCATCCAGCCGTTTCAGTTCTTCCGCTGTGTTGTCGATATGGATTCTCTTAACGAGACTGTCCTTTTTCTTCAGAACACTGACAGGTCCGATCGCTGTTCCCTTATATACGGATTTTCCAATATATTTTTCCATTTTCTACCTTCCAAACTCTGTCGTGCAGGTCTTCTCCTAGAGGTTCTCACGGAAAAACTTCTGAAGCTCTGCTGCGGCGGTATCTTCATCCGCTCCTTCTACCGTAACTTCCACGTTGTCTCCGTGCTTCACGCCCATTCCCATGATCGCCATCAGCTTGCTTGCTGCAGCTGATTTCCCCTTACAGGAAAGTGTCACTGTACTCTGATACTTTTTTGCCTCCTTGGCGAGCAGTCCCGCAGGACGTGCATGCAGACCGATTTCATCCTTAATAACATAGCTGAACTGTTTCATCGACAACATTCCTCTCTATTTTATATTTCTTGCTTTAAATATGTAGCATGTTGTACATACTTTTTGCCTGTCGAGCTTATTATATATACATATTACCCACCTTTTTATTGTTTGTCTACATCACTTTTGATAAATTGTATATTATGACAGATGACTGTTGTCCTTAAAACCTCCTGAAAAAAGATTCCGCATAAACCGGATAATCTTGTCGTAATAGTCCTCACTGTGCCCTTGTTGAATGGGAGTATCATACTCATCAATGATGATAACCGGCGCAACATCATAATGGCTGTGAAGCATTGCGGACAGATCAAGGAGTGCCGAAGATAATTCCACCTCTGTTGCACTGCCATTGACCAGCCTTTCATAGACTTTTCTGCTGTATCCGTCACATTTTTCACTGCTCTGTAACTCTTTTGTGCCGCTGTGCCTCTTTTGCAAAAAATGTCACGAAGTGCCGCAAAGGTCTCTTCCCATGTGTCAAACTTCACGTCCTTGAAAGTCAGAAAGATCACCGGATATCTGCCTTGGTAATCTCTATACTTTTGTCCGCAGGACCATATTTTTTATCCCGGAAATACACAGAAGTATCTTTATCACTTCTTTCAAAATAAGTGCGCAGCATATCCATATTGAGTGTCTTGCCAAAACGCCGGGGGCGGGTGAAAAGTGTTACCATGGGGCGTTCATCAATAAAGTCTTTTATCATCATCGTCTTGTCGATGTAATAGTACTCGAAGCCGCAAGGCAATAGTTAGACACACCAATAGGCAGCGGAGCTTCTGTTCACACTCCCATGTTTGTCCAGGATTCATTTCAGCCATAATGCGATACCTCCACGTATCATTTTACAAATATAGCTTACCTATTTTACAGGACTTTGTCAATTAAGGGAAGAAGCAGCCCGGATCTCTTCCGGCTCCGGCATAGAACATAACGCACCTTTTCTGGTAACAACGATGGATGCGGCAGCATTTGCAAATAAAAGCATCTCACGTATATCCTTCTCTGTCAGGGCATCTGTCCCTAATTCCAGAATCCGGCTTAAGACTGCCCCGCAGAAGGTATCTCCGGCTCCGGTCGTATCAACGACATGCTCCTGATGGATCCCCCCGCAATATATTTTCTCATCCTTATAATATGCTATACTGCCTTTATTCCCCAATGTAACAAACAATATTTTTATGTCAGAGTTGTCCCGGATAAAAGGAAACACCTTTCTCCAGACTTTCCTGTTCCGATACAAAGGCAACTTCCTCTTCCGATATCTTCATGATATCACATTGCTTCATCCCATACAGGATCCTCCTTCTGGCTTCTTCCGGTGTCTTCCACAGGGAAAGCCGCAGATTGGGATCAAAGGAGATCAGGCATCCATTGTCTTTTGCCACCTGAATGGCATACTGTGTTGCTTCATAATTTTTATCATGCGTCATGGACAAGGAACCATAATGGAAAATTTTGGATCTTTTATCAGTTCTCCGTCCACTTCTTCTTTCCCAAGCATCATGTCAGCACCGGGATTGCGATAAAAGGAGAATCTCTCTCTCCATCTGCTGCTGTATGTACAAAGGCAAGCGTTGTAGGAATACAGGTATCCTTAACCAGTCCGTCGGTCAATATTCCTTTACTCCGGATCGTATTTTCCAGGAAATCCCCAAACATATCTTTCCCGACTTTGCCGATAAATGCAACGTGTTTATCCAGTTTTCTTAACATAGCCAGCACATTGCAGGGTGCCCCTCCCGGATTGGCTTCGAACAGCATATGATTCTGTCCGGAAGTCCCCGCCGTAGTAAAATCAATTAACACTTCTCCAAGTGCTGCTACATCCAGATCTTTCTTCATAACTATGGTCTCCTCTTAATTAAGCATCAAGAAGTGTCTGAAATTTAAGCTTAAATTTCAGACACTTCATATTGTCAGGCTTCTGTTTCAGGGAACAAATCCGGTCTTAAATGTGTCATATCGGTAGGATTCTTCTCTATGCGTTCAATAGGATTCGGGCAATAAACATTATATGTTTCCCTTGAGTTCATTTTAATAAACGTTCCGGGATCATTCAATGCTTCTTCCTCTTCCTTTGTAGGTCTGTGCGGTCTCGTATATACATACGCAATGTGGGGATACAGACTGTCTCCCGGGTCTTTCCGAAGACACTCTGTTTTGCATGGAAATACAAAGCCGAATAACCACCTGCATCAACATGTGCAAGTCCTCTCGGCAGAATAACCAGATCCCCTGCCTTAAATTCATAGTATTCTTCCTCACAGGTTTCATCACCTACACCAATAGTAACACTGCCCGACCCGGATAAGATGAATTTATACTCTTCTATATCCGGATGTGAATGAGAATCGAACGGTCTCTCTTCATCTGAGGATGCTAATTTTTCTGCCAGATTACAGATAGCAATATCGTCTGTCCATGTCAATGGATAACTGGATTGCCTAAGTCCTGCATTTGCATTATAAACAGGTGGTGCATCTTTACGTTTCAGCACTCTTGCTCCCAATACTGTGGCATTCTTTTTTTGCCTCTTTTATATTGCTGATGATATGTGTCTGCTCATCTATAGGTGTTACTTCAGCATACAGATCATTAATATCATAAGTTCCGCTTTTCTCTGTATAATCGCTCCTGACATTCTCAAGGTTAATGTATTCTGACCTTTTGCCCGACACATTTCCAAAATCCAGTTGCCGCGTCATTGTCTGATCATAACAGGTATAATTTCCCGGTTCTTTCTGATTATTACTTTCAGCTTCCGTTGGTCTGGAAGGTTTATTTACAGTAACCACCGGATGAGGGTAACGATTCGTTCCGGCTACCGTTCCAAACACTCCCGTCCTGGCATGGAAACAGATTGCTTTCCATTCTCCCTCCATATAGTAAGGCACTTCTCTGGGAATGATTACCACTTCCTGCTCGGTGAAATCATATACTTCAGTTTCAAAGCTTTTATTATCATCTCCAAAGATTACTTTTCCACTTCCCTCCAGAATGTAATAATATAAATTTACATCCGGATGATATTGGATTGTCCATGCTCTGTCATTATCTGTCTTTGCTTCTTTTTCAATATAAGTGAACATTCCCAGGTCATTGACCTCAGATAATGGATAAAACCACTGTCTGCATGCTGATTCATTGACATATACCGGTACCGCATCTGCACCACGAATAATTCTGGCTCCGGGAACAAGCGGATTTTTTGCTGCCTCTTTCATATCCTTAGCACATTGTAAAATATCTTTTTCTTCTCTGATTTTTTTCATATCTATTTTGTACATATCTTATTTCCTCCATGATAATAGATTTACGGCATTTCAATTTCATAATACCCATAACTTATGATTTGACTCCTCCTGCCATAATTCCATCCATGATTTTTTCTTCAAAAATCATGACAAATACTATAATAGGCAATAAAATAACACAACCCATTGCGCTTAACAAATCCCATGGTACATCATATGCATTTGCTCTTGGCAATGTTGAAATACCCACTGTTAAAACACTGATCTTCTGCGAAAAGAAGAGCGGAATGAAAAATTCATTTAAACAATTTATAAAATTGATGATGCATATCGTAGCAATTGCCGGTTTCAACAAGGGAATAATAACATAAAATATTTTCTGTCCGAGATCTGCTCCATCTATTTCTGCTGCCTCCTCTATATCAACCGGTATTCCACTCAAATAATTTCTCAATATGAGAATGGAAAACGGAATCAAAGCGCTGGTATATAGAATGATCGAGTCCAGGATAAGTATCCACCAGCTTTAATTTCTTAAAGAAATCATATAACGGTCTCGCTGTAACTATTGCAGGGATCAATGCCGAAAATACAATCATTCCATATGCCAGAGATAGCTTTGGTGTAGAAAATCTTTCAAACGCAAATGCTGCTAATACACATATTATTGTTGATACAATCAATGTCGGTATAGTTATCAGCATTGTACAACCAATCTGTTGAATGATTCCTACCTGATCAATAAGTGTTTTATAGCTCTTCAAGGTAAAATGTTTAGGAATCCATTCAATAGGGATTGTAAATAAATCCTCATTGGGTTTAATTGAGGATATAAATATCCAATATATAGGAATAAGTATAATCAACGCCACCATAGCTGTTATCAGCCATTGAAATATCTTAAATGCAATCTTTTTCTAGTTTTCATACTGTTCACCTACTTCAGATATTTTTTGAAACGGCTACATTGAGACCACTCAATATTAACATGATGACAAACAATACAACCGCAATTGCCGATGCATAACCGAGATTCAAATTATTAAATGCCTCTATTAAAATCTTATATGCTAAAACTGCCGTTCCATCATGTGGACCTCCTGATGTCATTGCATATACAAGTTCAAAATTTGTCACTCTCCACATTGTGAAAAAAATTGAAATTGATAAAACCGTTTTTGCAATATTAGGCAATGTAATACTGAAAAAAGCCCGGACGGCATTAGCTCCATCAATCTTGGCCGCTTCATAGATATCCCCCGAAATGTATTGTAGTGCTGCCAGAACTAAGATTGCAAAATATGGGATATCTTTCCATAGATCAACGATGATAACAGCTATTCTGGCAGAATCCACATCTATCAGCCAGTCATAATGGAAATTTTCCACAAATCTTCCAATCAGATCATTCACAAACCCATACTGCCCATTAAATCCCCAGCGGGCAGCTCTTCCGGCAACAATCATTGGCATTGCCCATGGAATCAGCACAATTGTACGAAGAAATTTTTACCTTTAAATTTCATATTCAGGATTAAAGCCAATACAATTCCCAAAATAATATGAAAAATCATTGATACCATTGTGAAGATTAAAGTGAAGCCTAATGAAGTGGCAATTTTTTTCATCCGAGCATTCTCGCATAATTTTGCAAACCAATGAATTCACCTTTTTCCACCTTGGATCACATTTAAATTTCTAAAACTGTTAATAAAGGTCATAAACACCGGATAAACTGTTGTTATGCCTCTTATCAGTATTACCGGTAAAATCATAATCCATGGAAGCCATCTTTTCTTACTGACTTTAGCCACTTGCATTACCTCACTTTGCTATGAATATGTGGAAGCTGTAAAATCAAAACTGCAGTCTTACAGCTTCCTTCCAGATTTTTCTACTTCACTTCATCAGGGAAATAAGTCTTCATGCATTCCTGCATCTTTGAAATATAATCATCAAAGCTGATCTCATCGCTGACATATTTTTGAAATTCCGCACCCATCTCGTTAATATACTCAGATGAATTTGCAGGTAACGGACGTACTACCAGTGTAGTATTTTCCAGATACGGCTTTAGCTCTTCAATACCGGGCACAGAGAACTCCGGATCTTCCACGACATCCGTTCTTGCCGGGATTCTGGAAAATGTTTCAGCATATACTTTCTGTCCTTCCAGACTAGCGGCCCATTTCAAGAAGATTTTTGCATTTTCCTTACGTGTTGATGCAGCATTTAAAACGTACTGCCATCCATTTGCATAAGTCTTCTCCTCTCCAAGATTTAACATTGGTGCAATATAAATATCATCTTTTCCATATCTTCCCGCCTTATCATAAGTAGGCATAAAGCTGGAATAATTCAACATGGATGCAACGCTACCATCCATAATTCTCTGGTTTAATTCCGTATACTGATCTGCAATCTGTGACTTGGCGGTCCAGCCGTTATTTACCATTTCTTTTAAAAACTTCACTGCCTCCTGAGTCTGTGGATTAGACCAGTCATATAAATCACCACCAAATAAATTAATAAATTCACCGATATCATTCCAGACATATGTCTGTTCCCATCCTCCGCCATATCCATACACATTGTCCTTGGATACTTTTTCAAGAAATTCCACAAACTCGTCCTTGGTCTGAATGGAATCCATGCCTGCTTCTTTTACATATTTGCTGTTGAGCCAGAAACAAAAGATTTCCATAAACATAGGAACACCTTTTCCGTCACTCATTTCGATAAAGGATTCCGGATATGCCGCTTTAACTTCATCCGTGAGCACATCATCCAAAGGCTCCAGATATCCTGCGTTAACAACCGGAAGCAGCATTTCCTGATCAGCCGAAATTACATCGATCGTATCATCTCCCGATGATAAAATTGTCATGAATTTAGCTGTTCTATCTGCGGTATTTGTAGGCATGGCAATAACTTCAATATCAAGTCCGGTTGCTTTTTCTGCCGCATCCAGATAATCCTGGAAATTGCTTTGCGTCGCAGCATCATCTAAAAACATGGTCAACTTATTATCTCCGGTTGTCTCACTACTGTTGGTTGTCACTGATCCGACTGTTGCTGATCCAGCTGTGCTTTCAGCAGGCTCAGAAGCATTTCCGCACCCGCTCAGCACTCCAACAGTCATAGCAAGGCACATTAACATACTTACAATTTTTTTCTTCATTTTCTTATCCTCCCTAAATTAAACGTTTTGCCACTGACCTGTCTGATTACTTTTCAAACAGGCTTCAACAATTTTAGTAACATACCATCCTTCCGCAAAATCCGGACTCTCATAAACAGCCTCAGTTTCATTTAATATGCTTCCGTAGAAAATCTCAAAGCCTTTCTCAAAGGCATCCTTCCATCCTACCGAATGTCCATCCGGCAGATCTGCAAAGCATCTGATTTTTTCAGATAAATTATTTTTACCTGCATAAATAATCTCATTCCCGGAATCCTTGTGGCCTATCCACAAATTTGCCGGTGTTTCCTGCTGCCACTCATAGGCTTCCCTTTGTTCCACTGATTAAGATTTTTAGATTATTCTTTTTTTCCGGCGCATACCTGTGTGACGTTTATGTTTCCTACCATCCCTCCTTCCAATCTGAATAGAATAATGGCTGCATCTTCATTTTCAACCGATACCGGTTCTCCTTTACTATCACAGTCAATCGGTCGTAGAGAAAACGTATCTGCCTGCTTTGTCATATATCGCTTCTGATACTGCTTATGGAACATCGCATATACGGACACAATCTTCTCTCCTGTAATAAACTGGATCGTATCAAAGCAATGAGAGCCTATATCTGCCACTGCCCTGGATTCACCTCCTTTATCCTTTTGGACTCTCCAGTCAAAATCTGTGTCATATAACAGCCAGTCCTGCAGGTATTCTACCTGAATATGGCTGATCATACCCATTCGTCCATTTTGAATTCTTTGTTGTATTTCCTGTACCATCAAATTATTTCTGTAGTTAAAATTAACAGCTGTCTTTAGTCCCTTTTTGTCTGCAAGTTCTATCAGACTTTCTCCCTCGACAGATTTTATTGTCAATGGCTTCTCACTATATACATGGCATCCTGTCTTCAAGATTTCACAGCTTACTTCATAATGAAAATTGTTTGGTGTGCAATTATGTACAACATCCATGTTTTCATTTGTCAGCATTTCTTTATAATCTGAATAATATTTTTGAATTCCATTTTTTCACACCATTCACGCATGCTCAGGTTACTGTCGGATCCCGCTACAATTTCAATATAGGGAAGTCTCCTCAGTGCCTCTACATGCTGTTTTCCAATGAATCCTAAACCGATTACTCCAACCCTAATCTTCTTCATACTTTTTACCCTTCTCCGGAAAGTTAATGAATTGTTTCAAGTATTGCCGGCTGATCTTTAATGAATTTTCAATGCTCTCCTTATCATTCTCAAAAGATTTATCTTCAATCTCAATACATGCAGCTCCTTTATATCCTGTCTCTAAAAGAACTCTTATATATTCTGACCAGTCCACATCACCATGCCCCGGTATGCAGGGAAGCATATACGAAAGTGGCGTTGCTAATATTCCGACATCATTTCTGGCATCTTTATTCACTTTGATATCTTTATAGTGAACATGAAATATTTTATCCTTAAATTCATATAACGGCTTAATATAATCCATCTCTTGCCAGATGAAATGGGAAGGATCAAAATTCAATCAAGCATATCACTCGGAAGACGCTTAAACAGTTCTCTCCAGATAGCTGGTGATATTGCCAGGTTCTTTCCTCCCGGCCATTCATCCTCAGTAAATAGCATCGGGCAATTTTCAATAGCTATTTTCACGCCCCTATTTTCCGCATAGTTTAAAATCGGCTTCCATATTTTTTCTGCCAATGCCAGGTTATCTGAAACATTTAAGTTCTGATTTCTTCCAATAAAGGTAGTAACCATGTTAACCTTCAATTCCGCTGCTGCATTAATTACCTGCATCAAATGATCAATACTTTTCTTCCGGCATTCGTCATCTTCATCCAGAACATTCGGATAATAAGCCAAGGCCGAAATTGTAACTTTTCTATCCTTGCAATATCTCAATATCTCTTCTGCTTTGAAAGAATCGAGGGTGGATACATCAATATGCGTTACACCTGCATATTTACGTTCCGCTTTTCCTTTGGGCCAGCATGCAACCTCCAGACACTCAAAACCATTTTCTGATGCGAAATCCACCACCTGTTCAAATGAATAATCTGCCATCACCGATGTAATAAATCCCTGTTTCAATAAGCTTCCCTTCCTTTTCCTATTTGTTTTCATGTAATTTACATTTTTCATTATTTTTTACATTTTTATTATACAAATCATTGACTTATTTTTCAATACCCTATATAATTTTCATAACAAGCGATATATTGCTTTTTCGTTTTTAGTGCACTTTTACTAAGTATTGTGAAAATTTTTTTCATGCAGGAGGGAATATGGCTATTTCCAAGGATGTAACAATTTCAGAAATTGCAGCAAGAGCCAACGTATCAATTGCAACCGTATCACGCGTCATCAACCAGGCCGGAAACACCAAAGCCGAAACAAAGCAAAAAAGTTCTTCAGGCAATGGCAGAATTAGGACTGAATCCCAGTACTTACTGTGGTATTAAGGCCCCCGCAGACTCACGATCCATATTAGTCTGCCTTCCCAACTTTCAAAATCCATTTAATGCTGATGTTATTGAAGGTATCCAAAATGCAGCTATGGCTCGCGGCTACAGAACTTTTTTTTACGCAGCTTCTGATTTACGCTTTTCTTTATATGAATACGAAAAAATTATTGATCAGAACAATTTTTGCGGTTTATTATTAGTACACAATGTTTTAGATACAGAACAGTTAAACAAAATAAAATTAAAATACCCAGTAGTCATGTGTTCAGAGCATTGCAATCTGCCTGATGTTTCTTTTGTCTCCATTGATGATGTTTATTCATCGCAAATAGCAGTCAACTACTTATTATCTATCGGGCGCTCTCGGATTGCCCTGATTAACAGTCAGCTGACAAATGCCTATGCACGTTTTTCGCGAAAAGGGCTTTCTCTCCGCCCTGCGCAAGGCCGGTCTGCAGGCAAATAGCAATTGGATCCTGCATATTACAGAAATTGATTTTGACATTGCCGTCTCTGTAATTACTTCTTTATTGAAGGGGTCCGACCGCCCGGATGCAATCTACTGTGTCTCTGACGTATATGGGGCTGCAGCCATCAAAGCAATTCAGAATTACGGTCTACGTGTTCCTGAGGATATAGCCGTGGTAGGCTTTGATAATATCAGTCTGTCAAAAATGGTTGTGCCCGCCTTAACTACCATTAATCAGCCCAAAAAACAATTAGGTCATCAGGCTTGTGAAATTTTGATTAATCTTATCGAAAATCCTTCGACACCTCCACAGCATATTTTGCTATATACGGAAATAATCGTCCGATCCTCCACCTAAAACATAATCTGAAAAAGCAGGGCAACCGTCCTTACAGACGGCGCCCTGCTTTTCAATTAGAATACTCATATCTTGAAAATTTAATTTCATCACAGCATCTCACACAGCTCGATCACTTCATGATTGGGTCCTTCCACCTTGAAAAACCGGATGCCGGATTTCCAGTATGGCAGCTGCTCCACTTCCGTGCTACGGAGCCGGTATACTCCCTGCATTTCACGGAACAGTTGATCCACCTTCTCCACGGATAATGCGATATGATCGATGCTGTCCGTGGCATCTGCGGTAGTCTCGCTTTCGTACACCTCCAGCATCACGTTGTGTATTCTCAGGAAAGCCACTCTGTGTCCCTGATAATTCTCCTGATTTATGATATCGAATCCCAGAGAACGGTAGAAATCCAGAGTCTCCTGATATTTCTGTGTAGGGATCCCGATGTGCTGGATCCCTTTATGTGTAATTTATATAAATATTTGTCCATGGCTGATGCCCCTTATCCCTCGATATGATATACTCTTGCTTCATAGGGTTGCAGATGCAGAGTATCTGTGATCTTCGTCCCCGGGTAATTGGATATCAGCAGTTTTGTTGACTTTTCAACGAATTCCGCAGGAATTTCAGATCCATAGCTTCTCCTGCAAAATTACATGCAACCAAAAGCTTTTCCTGTCCCAGGATTCTCTCATAGGCATAGATCTCCTTCAGTTCCTTGAAGGAGCTGTTTAGCAGTAGGAGGATCGGAGACACAAAGATCAGGGATAATGCCAGCATCAGCAGAATCAGCATTGCCTTTTTCCAGGTTTTCATCTTCATTACATCTCCACCTCCTTACGCCTGCTTAAGATCAACTGTGTTACAGAAATCACGACCACTACGATCAGGAACACCACTGCTTTTGCCTGTGCCTGCGTTCTGTTTGACATAATACAATGCCTTGTCCGCTCTTATATAGTATTCTTCAAAGTTTTCTCCCTGTCTGCACATGCACAGACCGCAGGACAAGGATGCCGGTGAAGTCTCCGCCGTGGCATTTTTTGCCGCACGAAAGCTGTCAAACAGCTTTCTCACCCGCATGTTTATCTCTGCTTCCGATACCTCCGGCAGATAGAACAGGAATTCATCTCCTCCCAACCGGCAGACCACGGCATTCTTCATGCACTCTGTAAGCATTGCTCCTACCAGCCTGAGCGCATGATCCCCCGCCTTATGTCCATAGACATCATTGATCTTCTTGAGATTATCCATATCCACAAATCCCAGACAGCCATCATGCTCCTGCATTTTTTCAATAATCAGTGTCTCACCTTTATGACGCATGGGAAGTCCTGTCAGGTAATCCAGGCTTTCCCGGGCCTCTTTCTGTCGTGCCAGCTCCAGCTCGCGGATGCGGTCCATTGTCTGGATCAGGGTAACGACCAGCAGGACCACCAGTCCGATTGCAATAAAGATCCGGACAGAGACACAACACGATACACTCTGTCACCTCCAGCATGACTGCGATCATGGCAGCTACCAGTCCAATCAACGGAAGCTTATAATGTTTCGCTGTTCCCTGGATAAGATCCCTGCAGATGGTGATAAATATCGTCAGGAACGTTCCTGCGATCACTATGTGGGACAAGAACATTGTCGAAATAAAATCTGCGATATTCAGTACCTGTAAGACCGTGCATATCACAAAATTCACACAATGATACACTCTGCCACATGATAGACCTTCCGGTATCTTCCCTGCTGCACACTATCAATATAGAACATGATTGGAATCGGGCAGATCATCACAACAAAGAAGCACATATTCGACAGAATAGAAGCATTGGAAACAAACAGCTGGCGCAGCTTCGATTCTCCCAGCATCCACACTGCTCCCATGATCATGCACCATCCCAGATATTCCAGATCAAATCTTGTCTTGTATACAATATCGAGCACCAGACTGATGATCAGCACGACCAGTCCGGAAAACAGCATAGTGCAGGCGATCAAGTTACCATAAAATAGCAGTGAAAGATATAGCCCCAGATATCTGATTTATCCCCACAATATACCGTATTGACGACACCGGAATACTTGTGGGTAAAGGACTGCAGTTCGATCCGCACTTCCTGCCCCGCATCCTCACCGGACGTCTCGCAGAACACATACCCGCTGGCAGAATTTTTCCCGAAGGGTCTGGTATTCTTCGTATCATACACCGTCCTCAGTTCCCCTCCGATATAAATGCGCACATTCTCCAGAGAGGATCTGATGGCGATCGTATTTTCCTTATAGTCCTGTGGGAGCACTGACCGTATGACCATAAGCTCACCTGCAGGCACATCACATCTGCCCGGAACTGGAATCTCTTCTTCTGTTCCGTCTGCCAGCACCCGGTAAAAGGTTCCCGTAAAAGTAATGCTTTCCTCCGTGACCGTGTCCCTCTCACTGGGGTAAATGCGCTGTCCCTAAAAAAAGGCTGCAAGCAGCACAAGGATCACCACATAAAATAAAATTCTTTTATACTTTCGGATCGTATATTTCTCTTCTGTCAACTTTTCTACCTCATTAAATGATACCGGGGCAGCCCCCGCTTTTATTCCCTTATCGGGGTTCTGTCCATGATCTTTCCCCCACTTATGAACAAGTTTATCACAAGCGGCAAAAAAGCAATTATCTATTTCGCCCTGTAAAATGTTTATGGAAAATTCATTCGACAAATCATGCTTTCCGAACTAAAATAGAAATACGATATGATAATTTCATGATCCTATGAAAGGAGACAACATGATATGAAGAATAAAAAATATTCCATCCTTTATAGCAGCTTAACAGGTAATACCAAGGAGCTGGCTGATGCAATCCACGAGGCATTACCACAGGATGAATGTGAGTATTTCGGTGTGTCCGACACAGTAATCCCTTCTTCCGAACTGCTCTATATCGGATTTTGGACAGACAAGGGAAATGCAGATACCAAGACATTACAGCTATTATCGCAGTTAAAGAATAAACAGATTTTTCTGTTTGGAACTGCAGGCTTTGGTGGCAGTGATATCTATTTCCGGAAAATCCTGAATCAGGTTAAGCAGTTCGTTGACGCAAGCAATGTTATCGTCGGAGAGTATATGTGTCAGGGCAGAATGCCGCAGTCTGTCCGGGAACGCTACTTGAAAATGAAGGAAGCGCCTGATCATCCGGCAAATCTTGATGTATTGATCCAGAATTTTGACTGTGCCTTGTCTCACCCTGATGCAGATGACCTGGAAGAGACTCAGACAAGCCGTTAGGATCCATCCTTCTGATAAGACCATAAAATAAGGCAGTCCCACATAGCTGAGTCTGCCTTACTCTCTTTATTTAACATTGATGCCACTGGCATATTGCTGCAGAAACTGTTTCTTTCCACAGGGTCTGCCAAAATAATATCCCTGCAGATAATCCACCTTCATTTCTTTCATTTTCAGAAGCCATTCTTCTTTCCTCGATGCCTTCCGCACATATTCCTGACATTAATACTATGTACCATGGGGATGATATTTTTATATAATTTATAATCCCTGTCACTGTTCATCGCCTTGGCAGTAAAATCTCTGTCCATTTTCACGTAACTCGGATTCATATCACGGATACAATGAAGGTTAGAATATCCTGTTCCAAAATCATCGATCACGAAGGAGATCCCGTTCTTTTCCAAGCTTTTACGGAATTTGCAGAACGAAGGTGTCATATCCATAAATCCGCTTTCTGTCATTTCAACGCATAAACATTCCGGCTTTAAAGCATACTTTTGAATCACATCCAGAATATCCCGCTCCACATTGCCCTGCAGGATCTGAACATAAGAAACATTGACATTTATCCTGAAATCCGGAATATATTTCTGCATTTCACAGCACATTGCTGCAGCTTCGTTCAAAATATATCTTCCGGCGGGAATGATCAATCCGGTCTCTTCCAATAATGGGATAAACTCCATCGGTGAAACAAACTCCTGTCCTTCTTCCGTTATCATGGAAAAACGCATCAGCGCTTCTGCTCCAATGATCTGTTCCGTCTGGCAATCCACGATCGGCTGATAATTGACTTCAAATCCTTCATAATTGTTTACAATAGCATTACGAAGTGCTGCTACAATTCTTCCTTTTTGCAAAAAGACCTCATAGTCATCCTGGTCAAAAACATAGAATCCGTTTTTACCCATGCCTTTTGCCTGTTTCAAGGCAAATTCAAACTTTTTGCGGCATTCTTCGGTTCCCTCACAAAATGTTGCTGCATCTACAACACCGATAGAAATGGAAAATATAGCTTCATAATTTTCGGTTATTATGAAATTATGAAGTTTATCTGTGATCTTTTCTTTCAGTGCCACAGCATCTTCCGCAGGAAGCGTCCAGATCCACGATCACATACTGATCCGCTACCAGATGGTAAATTCTCTGCTTGTCTGAAAGGCAATCCTTCATGCAGCCGGCTACGCTTTTCAGGATATAATTACCATAATCAGCTCCCCTGGAGCTATTGATCGCTCCGAAATCATCAATTCCTACATGCATAAAAAAACCCTTGGAAATAGGTGCTTTTTGTGAACACAGGTAAGCAAGGAATTCCGGACCGCCAAGCAGTCCTGTAACATTATCGGCTCTTCTCTTGTTGCCGGTCTCGTTCAGACATCCGATCAGATACTCCGCATTTCCCTGCTGATCATTGATCACGATACCACGACAGTTGATCCATACAGGCCTACCGCCTTTATCGAGCCACCTGTAATGAAGATTATGTACCTTTTCTCTTCCTTCACATATATCCGCGAATGCTTTGTAAGCATCTCGCGGTCTTCCTCATACACTACCTTCATAACTTCATTTGCAGCATCTGTCAGGAACATTTTCCGATATATGAAACCGTGTCATAGCTGACTGTGAGATCTCAAAGATATTATTCTGCAGATCAAATATATACAGGTAATCATCCATACATTCTGTAATGATCTCAAATAAGATTTCTGCTGTCTGCTCTCCAAACACTTTAAATATATCATTAATCACAACAAGAACCTTCCTTCCGACAGCTTCACTCTATTCCTGCCATTTTTCTAGGATAACGGTTTCTAAATAACTACACCATTCACGTAGAATATTTTTCTGAGAGTGCAGGATAAAAAACGTAGGCGTAGCGGGCTACGCTGAGGATTTTTAGCCTGTGCTATCGGGAAAATAGGCAAGTGATATGGGGTAGTTTATTTAAAACTGTTATACTAGAATAGCTTAAAGATCTTCACACGGTCTTGCATCTTGGCTGCTCCCTCTGCCAGATTAACACTGATCGCGGTATTCTCTTCTGAGGATGCTGCATTGCCCTGTACTACGCCGGACAGCTGTTCAATTCCCTGACCGATCTGCTCCAAGGACTCTGCCTGGGAGTTGGCTTTCTCCATGGTGTTCTGTGCAATCTCTGCAAAGGACTCCATATCTGCAATGATCTGATTGAATGCGTCTGCTGTTGTTCTTGTAATCGTATTGCCCTTTTCGATTTCCACTAAGGTCTTATCGATCAGATCTCTTGTATTCACAGCGGACTTCGCACTATCCGCTGCCAGCTTGCCGATCTGATCCGCAACCACCGCAAAGCCTCTTCCTGCTTCTCCTGCTCTGGCAGCTTCAATGGAAGCATTCAGG
>VOFE01001929.1_pt1 | contig 81376 bp, 103 predicted proteins | sample 5384071 | NCBI WGS metagenome assembly VOFE01 (sample SAMN12384724, study PRJNA508395) | human gut metagenome | isolation source: healthy gut D | host: Homo sapiens
CGGGGGTTGCGAAGGCGGCAAACTCTGTTATAATAGCGGTGTTGAAAAATCGCCGCTTCGCTGGATACCGGGGCGAACTGGAAGGAGAACTGCGGGTATGAAGATCATCGACGCCCACCTGCACCTGTTTTCGGAAGATTCTGCCGAGGAGATGGCCGAATGGGGAATGATGGTGATCTTCTGCACCGGGGCGGAATGGGTCTGGCGGGCCGCCACCAGGGCGTGGCCGATCTCGTGATAGGATACGATCCACTTCTCTTTGTCGGTGAGGATGGCGTTCTTCTTCTGATATCCGGCGATGACGGTCTCGATGCTCTCCTCCAGGTCGGCCTGGGTCACCAGCTTCCGGCCGTCCCGCACCGCCCGCAGGGCGGCCTCGTTGACGATGTTGGCCAGCTCCGCGCCGGACGCGCCGGAGGCCATCCGGGCCACGGTGGAAAAGTCCACGTTCTCCGCCAGCTTGATCTTCCGGGCGTGGACCTTCAGAATCTCCTCCCGGCCCTTCAGGTCCGGCAGCTCCACCGGCACTCGGCGGTCAAACCGGCCGGGACGGGTCAGGGCCGGGTCCAGGGACTCCGGCCGGTTAGTGGCCGCCAGGATGATCACGCCGGAGTTATCGTCGAAGCCGTCCATCTCCGTCAGCAGCTGGTTCAGGGTCTGCTCCCGCTCATCGTTGCCGCCGTACTGGCCGCCGCTGCGCTTCTGGCCGATGGCGTCGATCTCGTCGATGAACACGATGCAGGGGGCCTTCTCCTTGGCCTGGCTGAACAGGTCCCGGACCTTGGACGCGCCCATGCCCACGAACATCTCCACAAACTCCGAGCCGGAGATGGAGAAGAAGGGCACCTGGGACTCGTCACTTCGCTGTATCCGCTCTCTTTGCTGTGGTTATACCACATCCGCTCCCGTGCGTGCCACTGGCAGAGGAGGCTGTCTGTCCTGCAAACAAAAATGCCCGCGTCAAGCTCTTTGACACGCGGGCACATCTGTCAGGTTTCCGGAGGGCGGACCATCTCGCCGGACAGCAGGCGGAACAGCTGATCCGCCAGCTCCTGCCGGTCCAGATCCCGCTGGCGGCAGTTCTCCAGCAGCAGTCCGGTCATCCCATAGGCATAGAAATCCAGGGCAATCTTCCAGTCCCCGGCCCGGAGGGCGGGCGTTCCCCGCCGCTCCCGCAGGCTGTCCGCCAGGTATGTACGGGTGGCGTCCACCATGATCCGCTCTATGGCCTCCCGCCGCTGGGAGTTCAGCAGCCGCTGAACCAGGGGCTGATTCTACGGCAAAATCCACGAAGACGCCCAGGGCCTCCTGGGGGGTGGCGGCGTTCAGGCTCTCGCGCACCAGTCGCTGGACTCCCTGCTGAGCCGCCCACTCCACCACATCCACAATGTCCTTGAAGTGGTAGTAAAACGTCTGACGGGAGATCCCACAGACCTCCACCAGGTCCTTCACGGTGATCTTGTCTGCATCCTTCCGGCGAATGAGCTCCAGCAGTGCATCCGCCACAGCGGCCTTCACATCCAGCGGCACGGTCTTTCCTCCCTTTCAGATCCTGTGTTTTATCATACCGGAAATCCGCCGCCTTTGGCAAGTCCTCGCCACAAAATTTCACCAGTAGACAGGAACGGGCTTCCTGTTCCCCCTACGGGGATTTTCCTCTTGATTTTTACGGTAGCATTCCATATACTAGGTTATATTGATATGGTGTGACGGAATGGGCACACCATATCATCCGATCCGGCGGACAGGTCTGCCGGCCCTGCATGAGAGAAAGGTTTGGAGATGTGACCATGACACCCCAAAAAATCGCCCTGCTCACGGATTCCCTGTGCGGACCTCTCCCTCAACTGGCGGCGGAAAACCAGGTCTTTGTCGTGCCCCTGCGGATCCTGTGCAAAGACGGAGAGTACCGGGACGGCGTGGGACATCCACGCCGCCGACATCTATGCCCGGCTGCGGTCCGGAGAGCTGCCCAGACCTCCCTGCCCGCCGCTCAGGACATTTCGGACGCCTTTTGACGCCATCGCCGCGGCGGGTATGACGGGGTCATCGCCCTGATGCGCTCCGGCGGCCTATCCGGCACCTACAACATGGTGCGGCTGCTGGCGGAGGAGCGGAGGGACCTGACCATTCGGGTATATGACTCTCCGTCAGCGGGTCTCTGGGCACCGGTATGATGATCCTCCAGCTGGCAGAGGAGCTGCGGCAGGGGATGGACTGGCAGACGCTCACAGAGCGCCGGGTGCCCTGGTTGATCCAGAACACCTTCCCCTTTTTCTCCGTGGACACGCTGGAATACCTTCAAAAGGGCGGCCGCATCGGCAAGGTGACGGCCATGGCGGGCACCATGCTCCAGATCAAGCCCCTCATCACCTTCGCCGCCGACGGGCAGCTCCAGTCCATTGCCAAGGTCCGGGGCCGGAACCTGGTGATCCGCAAGCTCATCGAGCTGGTGACGCAGTCCCACAACGGCGCGGCGCGGTACAATCTGGCGGTGGCCAACGGCGGCGCCCGGCGGAGATGGGGGTTCTGCAGGGCAAGCTCACCACCGCCCTGCCAAACTACGACCACATCTGGAGCGGCGAGCTGGATGGTACGTTGAGCGTCTACATCGGCGACGGCGTGCTGGGAGCTGCGGTACAGAGACTGGAATAGAGCGTGAAGATAAAGGATCGGAAACAAAAGGCCCTGGCGGCCCAATGGCCCCGGGTCTTCTCAAAATATATCATATCTCTTTTATAGTTCTATGCTCAAGAAAAGAGGCAGTCCTGCGGCAAAAGCCGCAGGACTGCATTTTTTTAAGGCGTGGCACATCCCATTGTCCCGCCGGATTCGGTCAGGTGCAGAGCGATGGCGCCCATGGCGGCAAAGCAGGGGGCGCAGAGGAGGTTGAAGATCATGAAGCTGTAAGCCGCAATGGGGGTGAAGGCCGCATGAATCTGGGGCCAGATCTCCTCCCCCGCCTCCGAGATCTCACCGGTATACTGGAAGAGCACCCCAAAGGTGGCTACCACGTTCTCCTTAGCGACCAGGCCGGTGAAGGTGGCCACAGCGGAGCGCCAATCTCCAAAGCCCAGGGGGACAAAGATCACCGCGATGGCGCTGCCGATGGCGGCCAGCAGAGAATGGTCGCTGTCCTCCACCATGCCGAAGCCCGCCTCTGTGAAGCCGAAGCCCTGGAGGAACCACATCAGAATGGCGGAGAGGAGGATGACCGTACCGGCCCGCTTGATGAAGGACCAGCCCCGCTCCCAGGTGGCCCGGAGCACGTTGCCCGCGGTGGGGGCGTGGTAGGCGGGCAGCTCCATCACAAAGGGGGCAGGCTCACCTGCGAAGGGCCTCGTCTTTTTCAGCATGACGCCGGAGAGGATGACCGCAGCCACACCGATGAAGTAGGCGGAGGTGGCCACCCAGGCGGAGCCGCCGAACAGGGCGCCCGCAAACAGTCCGATGATGGGCATCTTGGCTCCGCAGGGGATAAAGCCGGTGGTCATAATGGTCATTTTGCGGTCCCGGTCCTGCTCAATGGTCCGGGAGGCCATGATGCCGGGCACGCCGCAGCCGGTGCCGACCAGCATCGGGATGAAGCTCTTGCCGGACAGGCCGAAGCGGCGGAAGATCCGGTCCATGATGAAGGCGATGCGCGCCATATAGCCGCAGTCCTCCAGCACCGACAGCAGCAGGAAGAGCACCAGCATCTGGGGAACAAAGCCCAGTACAGCGCCCACACCGGCCACAATGCCATCCTGGATCAGGCCGTAGAGCACAGAGCCCTCCACCACGTTCAACGCCCCCAGCACGGCGTCAAACCAGCCGGGAACGATCTCTCCAAAGAGCACATCGTTGGCCCAGTCGGTGCCAAAGGTGCCGATCCCGATGCCCCAGGGGTCGCCGCTGCCGTCAAACAGGGCGGCGGGAGAGGTCCCCATGGCAAATAGACCAGGCCCATCACCACCACGAAGATGGGCAGGGCCAGGATCCGGTTGGTCACGATCTGGTCGATCTTGTCGGAGGTGGAGAGGCGATGTTTCCGCTGCCTTCTTCTTGACGGCCTTCGTCACCAGATCGTTGATGTACGCATACCGCTGGTTGGTGATGATGCTCTCAGCGTCGTCGTCCAGCTCCTTCTCACAGTCCGCGATGTGGTCCTCCAGGTGGGCCCAGGTCTGGCTCAGGTTCAGGTCCGCCAGGACCTTCTCGTCCCGCTCAAAGACCTTCACCGCGTACCAGCGCAGATAGCGGTCGTCCACCAACCCGCAATGGACTCCTCGATGTGGGCGATGGCGTGCTCCACGCTGCCCGTGAACACGTGGGGCAGTTCAGTGGCGCGCTTCTGCTGGGCCATCTTGGCAGCCAGCCCTCCGCAGCCTCCACGCCGCCCTCGCCCTTCAGGGCGCTGATCTCCACCACCTGGCAGCCCAGCCGTTTCTGCGGACCAGGTCGATCATGTTGACTGCCACTACTACAGGCAGCCCCAGTTCGATGAGCTGGGTCGTCAGGTACAGGTTGCGCTCTATATTCGTGCCGTCCACGATGTTCAGAATGGCGTCGGGTTGCTCCTTAACCAGATAACCGCGGGCGACCACTTCCTCCAGCGTATAGGGGGACAGGGATGTAAATGCCGGGCAGGTCCTGGATGACGACATCCTTGTGGCCCTTCAGCTTGCCCTCCTTCTTTTCCACCGTGACGCCGGGCCAGTTGCCCACGTACTGGTTGGAGCCGGTCAGGGCATTGAACAGGGTGGTCTTACCGCAGTTCGGGTTGCCCGCCAGTGCGATCTTCATGTCCATCGTTCTCTCCTTCCAAAGTGTTAGTTTAGGGCTAACTTTCATCCTGAAAACAGCGGCAACAGCCGCCATTGATATTTCCACCGTCCCCGCATCATCCGGGAAAGGGGGCATGGGGAAACCTCCGGCTTCCCCGGTTCTTTTCGCCAGTGGCGAAAGAACAAATGAATCATTTTCGGCAGGGCGTGTACCTGCCGAAAATCCCCGACCCGTGCGTCCCTGGGGCGCACACACCAGTGGCCACCGTCACTGGTGGGGGAATATGGAGGCAGACCGCAGGTCTGCCAGGAGCGTAAAGGGGACGCAGTCCCTCTTTAAGAGACCTCGATCTTCTCCGCGTCGGCCTTCCGCACACTGAGCTCATAGCCCCGCACATTCAGCTCCATCGGATCGCCCAGAGGCGCAACCTTGCGGACGTGGATCTCCACGCCCTTGGTAATGCCCATATCCATGATCCGGCGCTTGGTAGCGCCCTCTCCGTGGAGTTTGACCACTGTGGCGGTCTCCCCCACCTTGACATCTTTCAGGCTCTTCATATTCTTCCTCCTACTCTGCTCTCAAATCATGATCCGGTTCGCCATGGTCTTGTCCAATGCCACCCGGCTGTCCTTCACCTGCAGGATCAGATTGCCGGCCAGCTGGCTGACCACCGTGACATCACTGTTCACCACGAATCCCAGCTCCGCCAGATGCTGCCGGACCTCATCCCTGCCGGTGATCTTGCGGATCGTAACAGTCTCTCCCGGCCGGGCCATTGTCAGAGGCATCATAAAACCTCCCTCCTCTGCAAGACACTTCTTCCACTTGGATCTGTTCTGTGGTTAGCTCTTGCTAACCTTCTTTCGGTTTTGTAGTTTACCATGGCTAACCATGGCTGTCAAGCCCTTTTTCGGAAAAATTTGAAAGCCGTGAAAAAGGAGTCGGCCCCCGCGCGGCAGGCACACCGCGCGAGGGCCATGTTGAGGGGAAAAAGGAGATAAGTATCAAAGAAAGATCTTTGATGAGCAAATGTTACCAGGCCGCCAGCTTGCGGCCCAACTCCCCGGCAGGCCTCTCGGGCCTCTTCATTGGGAGAATCATTGGCGATCAGGCCCGCTTCGTCATACAGGTTGGCGCCCGCCGCCCGCAGCGGCTGCACCACTCCCGCATCCATTGGCCGTCGCCCCAGCCGTAGGAGCCGAACAGGGCGATCTTCTTTCCGCCCAGAGAGCCCTCCAATCCGGCGAACATGGGTTCCACTTCGTCCTCCTCCAGCTGCTCGGCGCCCATGGCGGGGCAGCCGAAGGCCACGACACCAAATTCAGAAAACCGGGCGGCAGAGAACTCCCCAGGGGGCAGCATGGCGACCTCCGCACCGGACTCCCTGGCGCCGTCTGCGATGCAGTTGGCCATGGTCTCCGTGTTGCCGGTACCGCTCCAGTATACGATGGCTAATTTGTTCATAGCATTGCTTCCTTTCCAGCTTGTGTTGGAGCTCACGCTGCGATCAGCTGCGTGATGGCCGTGCCCTTCCGGAACTGCTCACAGCAGGCGGCAGTGCAGCGGCGGTATTGATCGAAACGCTTTTGTGCCGCCTCCGGGTCGCCGTAGGCCTTCCAGTATCCGCAGCAGGTGTAGTTCCTGCCCCGGTTCCGGATGAAGCCCACCACATCCTCCAGGGGTAGCCCAGAAAGACGCCGATCTCATGGGGAATTCCCTGCTCCAGGCACAGCCGCCTGGAAAGCTGCCTCAGCAGCTCCCTGACAGCTCTGATCCGCCCCATACCCCTGCCCCGCCAGAAAGGCGCGGGTGGATGGCCCGAGAGGATCGACCGAAGCCATCCGGCCCGGTACAGGTAGATCAGACAAGCACCCGTCTGCGGACAGTATTTCAGGACCCGGATGGTGATGCCGTAAGGGGCCAGCTCTTTGGCCCAGCGGGCCGCGGCCTCCCGGGGCTGCCGCTTGTCAGCGCCCTGATACCGGAACAGGCTGGCCGGCTTCACACCCGCCAGCGTGGTGGCACATTGTTCCACCAGCACCGCTTCAAAGCTCCGTTCCATGACTGCCCTCCGTTCCTGCCGCCGAAGTTAGTTTTAGCAAACCCCGGCGTTGAAAGTATGGGCCGCTCCCGGCCCGCGCCGTTAGTTAGTTTTAACTAACCACAGGTAGAATATACCATAGCCGCTCTGCTCTGTCAAGCCCCTTTTTCAATTTTTCCGCATCCGGGAAAGCGCGCCGGGGATCCACGCAAAAAATTTGCAAAATCTGCCGCCGTCCTCTATACTGAACCAAAAGACCTCTCCGGAAAGGAAATGCCTATGAAAATTCTGGTACTCTCGGATTCCCATGGCGCCGTCAGTCCCATGGAGCAGGCCGTGGAGCAGACCTCCCCGGACCTGATTCTGCATCTGGGGGACTGCTGGCGGGACGGGGAACGGCTCCACGACAGGTTTCCCTCCATCCCCCTGGAACAGGTTCCGGGCAACTGTGACTTCCGTCCCACAGAGCCGGCGGAACGGCTGCTGGAGCTGCGGGGCAAGCGTATTCTCCTGTGCCACGGCCACACCTACGGCGTGAAGCAGTCCCTGGTGACCGCGGGGTTTGCCGCGGAGGAACAACAGCTGACCTCTTCCTCTTCGGCCACACCCACAGACCTCTGGTGGACCGGCGGGGCCGGACACTGTTCCTGAATCCCGGCAAGCATCGGTGCCCCCACCCGCCCCTCCTATGGCGTAGTGACCATCCAGGACGGACAGTTGGACGGCCGGACATGGTGGCTCGCGTGAACACCCCTTGTCAAACCGGCGGTTTTCCTGTATAATGATCAGTACTCAGTTGGACATGGGAGGAGAACCCTGCATGGATATCGCCTCAATCGCCCTCCATTTTCTGTGCGCGGCTGTCGCCGGTTTTCTTATCATGAGCATCTTCGGCGTTCAGGCCCTGGTGGCGCTTTTGCTCCTCCATCTCCCTGGCCAGACGCCGGAAGCACCAGGTCCCGGCCTTTGATCTGGCGCTGGCACTCCGCCGGATCGCCTGGCGCACGGTGATCGGCTTTCTGGGCGTGGCCGTGATTTCCGCGCTGATGATCTGGCTCACCGCCGCCCCCGGCACCTTTGGATATCTCTTCGGTATGATTTTGTCCTTTCTGAAGAATCTGAATCGGATGACGCCCAACGACCGGAAGAATCAGCGCCGGTTTGAGAAGATGTTCGCGGACTGCTACCCGTACGAGGACGAGCTAGACGGGGACGATGATTTTTGATTGGGAGAACAACGCCCCGAGCATTGCTCCGAGGCGTTTTCTTAATGTCCGCAGGTATCGCAATGTCCTTCGCAAGCCCGCAGTTCCTCCGTAAGGGGATGCTGTTCCGGTCGTAGTAATCCCGGATAGCAGCCCGCACCGCCTCTTCCGCAAGGACAGAGCAGTGGAGCTTATGGGCCGGCAGGCCGTCCAGAGCCTCCACCACTGCCCGGTTGGTGAGCTGCAGGGCCTCGGAAACAGGCTTGCCCTTGATCATCTCCGTGGCCATGGAGCTGGTGGCGATGGCACTGCCGCAGCCGAAGGTGTTGAACTTTACATCGGTAATCACTTGGGTCTCCGGGTCCACCTGGATATACATCCGCATGATATCCCCGCACTTGGCGTTGCCCACCTCGCCCACGCCGTCGGCGTCGGGCAGCTTCCCCACGTTCCGGGGATGCTGGAAGTGGTCCATCACTTTATCACTATATAAGGCCATAGTCATTGTCTCCTTTCAGATCAGATGCGGCCGCAGGCCGGTCTCCAGCTCGTCCCACACCGGGGACATGCCCCGCAGATAGGACACGATCCCCGGCAGGACCTCCAGGATATAGTCGATCTCCTCCGGCCGGTTCTCATGGCTCAGGCTCAGCCGGAGGGAGCCGTGAGCCACCTCGTGGGGCCGCCCCAGGGCCAGCAGCACATGGCTGGGGTCCAGGGAGCCGGAGGTACAGGCGCTGCCGGAGGAGGCGGCGATGCCCTTTTCATCCAGCAGCAACAGCAGGGACTCCCCTTCGATCCCCTCGAAGCACACGTTCACATTCCCCGGCAGCCGCCGGGCCGAATCGCCGTTCAGCGCGGTGTGGGGGATGGCGGTAAGGCCGGCGATCAGCCTGTCCCGCAGAGGCGTGAGGTAGGCGGCGTTCTGTTCTATGGTGGCACAGGCCTCGTCAAAGGCGGCCGCAGCGCCGCAGATGCCGGGGATGTCCTCCGTGCCGCCCCGCTTCCCCCGCTCCTGGGCACCGCCATGGATCAGCGTAGCCAGAGGAATACTGCGCCGGGCGTACAGCACTCCCACGCCCTTGGGCCCATGGAACTTATGGGCGGAGAGGGACAGCAGGTCCACCTGCATCGCCTCCACATCGATGGGCAGGTGGCCTGCCGCCTGGACCGCGTCCGTGTGAAACAGGACCCCCGCCTGGCGGCAGACGGCGCCGATCTCAGCAATGGGCTGGATGGTGCCGATCTCGTTGTTGGCAAACATGACGCTCACCAGACAAGTGTCCGGCCGGATGGCATCCCGGACCTGCTCCGCCGTCACCACGCCGTCCGGCGGAATGTCCAGCAGGGTTACTTCAAAGCCCTCCCGCTCCAGGGCCTGGAGGGTATGGAGCACGGCATGGTGCTCGAATTTCGTTGAGACGATATGACGTTTGCCCCGCTTTCTCCCCCAAGGCCGCCGCGGTACGGAGGGCCTGGTTGTCCGCCTCGCTGCCGCCGGAGGTGAAGGTGATCTCCCGGGGATCCGCATGCAGGTTCCGTGCAAAGATCGCCCGGGCGGCCGCCAGCTTCTCCGCCGCCCGCTGTCCCGGCGTATGAAGGCTGGAAGGATTGCCGTAGATCTCCTGAAAGCAGGGCGTCATGGCCGCCAGCGCCGTGTCGCTCACCCGAGTGGTGGCCGCGTTGCCCGCGTAAATCTTCATCTGGTTCTCCTTTTCCCAGTTAATTACTATGGTATAGTTATCTCACAAAAAATCCTATTTGTCAAGTAGGAATTCAGGAAAATATACACGGCGGGTTTCCCCGCCGTGTATGTGGATGCAGTTTCAGATGGCCGCCGCCCCCTGCGGCGCGGTCTCCATAGAGCCGGATGCCGGGGCCGCCTGCCGGATTGTCTGCGCAGGCGCCAGCTCCGCCTCCGGCCCCTCCTGGCTCAGATACTCCTCCAGGCAGACGCCGGTGCGGTAGATGTCCGCTGCCGCCGCCTTGCCCACGTAACGGTAGTGCCAGGGCTCGTACCCGATGCCTGTGATGTCGCTCTTCTCCGAAGGATAACGGAGGATGAAGCCGTACTTCCAGCTGTTCTCCATCAGCCACTTCTGCTCCGCCGTGTCCTCCTGTTCCTCGTCCAGGATCTGATAGCCGGCGGCTACAATGTCCAGAGCCAGGCCGGTCTGGTGCTCGCTGGTGCCGGGCTTGGCCACCCACCGGGCGGCCTCCGCCTCCACCCGGTCCTCCGGCACACCGGAGGCCCGGACCCGCGCCACCTTGTTCCGGTACAGCCGGGTCTGGGTGGCCTCTGTCCGGTAAGCGGAGCAGACGATGGGGTTCAGGCCCGCCTCCCGGCAGTCGGAGAGCATGTCATCCAGATCATCATAGATCCGTTCGTCCACCTGGAGTCCATTGGATAACGTGGCCAGCTTGATCTCATATCCTCCGGCACCGCGTGCCAAGGGTTCACCAGCAGCAGCTGCCAGTCCTCCTGCCCCCTCTGGTCTGCCGGAGCAAGCTGGGCCGCCGGGACAGTCTGGGGGATGTACGGTATCTCAGCCTCCGCCGCCAGGGCGGTTGGGGCCAGCACCAGAACCGCCGTCAGCAGGGCGCCGCAGCGAGTCAGGATTTTCTTTCGTATGTTCATATCGTTCCTTTCCGGCCGCGGACGGCCGTCTGATCTTCTTTGTTCTGTTTTTATGGTACAGCCTTCCGACCGCGAAAACAAGGGAGATTTTGTGAACGATTGGAAACAAAAGAAACAAGTCCTCCAACAGAGCAAAACGTGAGGGTGGAAATCAGAGATACGAAGAGGCAGCTTCTATCCAAACAGCAGCGCTCTTCGTTCTCAACTCTCGACCCTTCACGCTTCCCAGGGATCCCCGCAAAAAGGCCGCCCGGGAGGGCGGCCTTTTGCGCTTGATTTTGCAGATTACTTGTACATTTCCGGCTTTTCCATGGTCTCCACCTTCAGGAACTGAGAGGTTCCGCGGGAGGCGTTCAGAGCGTCGCCAGCCACGCAGGCCACGTAGCCGTCCCAGGAGGAGGGGCCGGTGAGTTGCCGGCATGGACGGACTCCACCCACTTGCAGAACTCAATGTCATAAGCCTCGATGAAGCGCTCCTTCCAGTCGGTCATGATGGGCATGGACTCGGCGGGCTTCACGCTGTCCCAGCCGGCGGGACGGGAGCGGCACACCACGGCGTAGGGATCGGGCAGCTTGACGGTGCCGTTCTCGCAGACCACCTCGCACTGGATGTCATAGCCGTAGCCGTCGGCCACCTGGACCTCCACATCGATGAAGCAGCCCTTCTTGGTGCGCATCAGCATCACCTGGGGGTTATCATAGCCCTTGTCGGAGTTGGAGGACTGGCGGACCTTCACGCACTGCACGTCCTCATACTCGTCATCCAGCAGCCAGCGGCAGATGTCCAGCTCGTGAATGGCGACGTTGGTGACACCGTTCTCGGTCTTGAAGCCCGGGCCCTGGGAGACGTTGCGGTGGCAGGCCTTGATGATGAGGGGCTTGCCCAGCTCGCCGGAGGCGATGATCCGCTTCATCTCAGCGTAGCCCCGATCATAGTGGCGCATGAAGCCCACCTGCACCAGCCGCTTGCCGATCTCCTGCTCCCGGCGGATGATCTCCTCGCAGTCCTTGGCGTTCTGGCTCAGGGGCTTCTCACAGAAGCACCACTTCTCCTCTGCCAGAGTCTTCATGACGTAGTCGTGATGGGTAGGATCGATGGAGGTGATGACCACGGCCTCCACCTCAGGGTCCTTGATCATGCCGTCGCAGTCGTTGCCATAGGACTTGATGCCGTACTTGGCGGCAGTCTCGTCGGCGGCGGCAGCACATAGTCGCTGACGGCCACGACCGTGGCGCCGGGGACCGTCTCGATAATGCGGCGGCAGTGATCCTGCCGATGGCGCCGCAGCCGATGATGCCGATTTTCAGAACCTTATCCATGATTGTGTACCTTCCTTTATTTGAAAATGAGGATATGCAGTTGTAAGGCCGCCCGTTTCAGCGGGGAAAGGCAAAATTTGCTATGATGATGTCTGGCAGATGCGCCCCCATTTTCTTTTTGAGACATCAAAAGAAAATGCGCCGCGCCCGGTGGAAAAGAAAACATGTTCGGCGGGTCGGCCTGCGCAGGCGCAGACCTCCTGCCGCCGGCGGGGGAAGGTTGGCAGTCCCTTGCGGCAGTCAGAGACGGAAACGCGCCGCCCTTTGGGGAAACCTCCAGCCCGGGAAGTCAGGGGATACATCCTGCGCCGCTTTTCGCGCCGCTCTCCTGGCAGTTCGGGAAAGCCCGGAGATCTTCCTGTAGGGGCGGTTATCAACCGCCCGCCGCACCGTGGCCCGGACGGTCATAGACGTGCCGACCGGGGCGGCAGCTCAGTAATCAAGAATAATCTTCCGGCACTTGGTACAGCGGGAGGCTGGGATATAAGGTGGCGTAATAAGCGGGGTATCCTGCCTGCTCAAATGCTCTGCATCCTTAGACAAGTCCGGTGGTCCGGCTTTCCGAGGCTTTGGCAGCCAATAGATTCCATAGTTGCTTTGCAAAGCGCCGCTCCCCATTTCCGCGCCGCAAAAAGGACAATTCAAACGAATCTCCTCCTCTTTCGATACCCGCAGGAAAGGGACTTGGGAAACCAAGTGTTTTCCCAGTTCTTTCGCCAGCGGCGAAAGAAGATCTTTCAATCATTTTCGGCAGGACATGCGCCTGCCGAAAATTCCCCGCCCCAGGCGCCTGGGGCGCCGTTCACCAGTGACCGATGTCACTGGTGGTAGGGAGGTCGAGGGGAGCAAGCTCCCCCTTGAGAGGATCAATACTTCCGGGCGTCCCTCACGTGGTCCAGGTGATCCTGATAGGCCGCCAGGTTCTCCGGCCGCTCGGACACCTCCGTGTCGCCCACGCGCCACCAGGAGCCGTAGCCGTCGGTCATGGTCTTGGGCAGCACCTTGATGTCGAACAGCACCGGGCGGTCCTTCACCTTCTTGGCGTCCTCGAAGGCCGCCGCCAGCTCCTCCATGGTGCGGATGGAGTAGCTCTTGCAGCCGTAGCCCTCCGCTACCTTGGCGTAATCGATGTTCAGGAAGTCACCGAACAGGCCGTCCTTGCTGCGGTACCGCAGCTCCGTGCAGAGCGTCACGTTGCCGTGGCCCACCTGCAGGTTGTTGATGCAGCCGAAGGAGGCGTTATCGAACAGGCAGATGTTGATCTTCTTGCGCTCCATAACAGCGGTGACCAGCTCGCCGTGGAGCATGTTGAAGCTGCCGTCACCGCACATGGCGTAGACTTCCCGCTTGTCGCCAATGGCCAGCTTCACGCCCAGGGCACCGGCGATCTCATAGCCCATGGTGGAGTAGCCGTACTCCATGTTATAGCAGTCGATGCCGGTGGGCCGCCACATCCGCTGCATGTCGCCGGGCAGGGAGCCGGCGGCGCCGATAGCCACGTCGCCCTCGCTCATCATGGCGTTGATGGCGCCCAGCACGGTGGTCTGGCACAGGCCTGCGTCCAGGTCCTTGGCGAACCGCTTGGCGGAGTCGGCGTTGGCGTCGTTGATGATGGGTTTCCAGCTCTTCTTGTCCTCAAAGGTGATATGATCCAGGCGCTCCAGCTCCTTGGCCCACTTCGCGGGCGGCGGACACCTCAGTGGTGTAGGGAGCCTTGTAGCCGTCCAGCTTCGCCAGCAGGCGGGGCAGGGCATCCTGGCGTCGGCCACCACGGGCACGGCGTCCATCTTCAGGGCCTGGAACTCGGACACATTGATGTTGACGAACTTGCAGGTGTCCTTGAACAGCCACTTGGAGGCGGTGGTGAAGTCGGTGTAGCGGGTGCCCACGCCGATGACCACGTCCGCCTTCTTGGCAATATCGTTGGCGGCGGAGCAGCCGGTGACGCCCAGGCCGCCCAGGTTCAGGGGTGGGTCCACTCGATGGCGCTCTTGCCGGCCTGGGTTTCGCCGAAGGGGATGCCGGTGGCCTCTGCGAAGGCCCGAACTCCTCGTGGGCCTCAGAGTAACGGACGCCGCCACCGCAGACCAGAATGGGCCGCTTGGCCTTCTTGATGACCTCCGCCGCGTCGGCCAGAGCGGCCTCGGTGGCGGGACGGCGCTCCAGACGCCAGACGCGCTTCTTGAAGAAGCTCTCGGGATAGTCATAGGCCTCGCCCTCCACGTCCTGAGGCATGGCGATGCAGACGGCGCCGGTGTTGGCGGGTCCGTCAGCACCCGGAAAGCGGAGATCATGGCGCTCATCAGCTGCTCCGGCCGGACGATGCGGTCCCAGTAGCGGCAGACGGCCTTGAAGGCGTCGTTGGTGGAGATGGAGAGGTTGTTGGTCTGCTCCACCTGCTGGAGCACGGGTCCGGCTGGCGGCAGGCGTACACGTCGCCGGGCAGCACCAACAGGGGGGGATGTTATTGGCGGTGGCGGTGCCGCAGGCGGTGACCATGTTGGCCGCGCCGGGGCCCACGGAGGAGGTGGCCACGCAAATCTGCTTGCGCTTCATCTGCTTGGCGAAGGCCACGGCTGCCTGGGCCATGCCCTGCTCATTCTGGCCGTGCCAGATCTCCAGGTGCTTGGCCTCCTGGCTCAGGGCCTGGCCCAGGCCCACCACGTTGCCGTGGCCGGGGATGATGAATACACCGCGGACGAAGCGGCTCTGTTCGCCGTCCACTTCGATATACTGGTTCTCAAGGAAACGGACCAAAGCCTGCGCCATGGTCAAACGAACGGTTTTCATGGGGTGATTACCCCTGTCAGTGATTGGGATAGATGTGGTCGTTGGCATCGGCCTTCCACAGCCAAGCGTGCTCCGGATCGTCGATGCGGGTCTTGTCCCAGGGATCCCCCTCCAGGTGCCGGATGCCCCAGGCGTAGACATGGCATAGCCCGGCGCGGCGGTCTGGGGAGTGGAAGCCATGGTTGATGACGGCGCAGCCATTGTGCTTTGCGTCTTGAAGATCTCGCCGTTGGCAAAGCCCGCGCCGAAGCCGTCGGGATAGTCGAAGCGGTAGAAGTACACCTCCGGCTGGGGATGGTGGTGGGGCGGATAGGAGCTCCACTTGCCGGGCAGATTCAGCACCTCGCCCAGGACCATCTTGGAGAAGGGGCGTTGTCCAGGTCGAAGAAGGTCTTGATCTCCCGGGACATGCAGCCCATCAGCTCGCCGCCAAAGCCCTTTGTGCTCCACCTGGACCTTGTCCGGGGTGTACATGACGGCCTCATAGGGCGTCTCTGTTGACAGTGGCCTGGATATACAGCTCACTGTGGGCCTTGGCGGTGATGGACCTTCGTGCCGCAGCCGGCCAGCAGGCAGTAGGCATCGTGGTGGAAGCAGTCCGGCCGGTCGGCCTCCACCTTCTTGCCGTCCCACTCATAGGTGACAGAGCCGGAAAACAGGAGGATTGCCACCTCTTTTTGGCATCCTCATAGACGTAGGTATCCCCGCCTCCATCAGCAAAGCAGGCCCACGTCCATCTGGGTGCCCATGTCGTCCACAGAGGAGTCAATATAGGCATTGTCCCGTTCTTCAGCTCGGCGTTCTTGTTCATATAGGCCATTGGAGTCATCTCCTAAATAAAGATTGTTGCTCAAATTCCATTCGCGCCAGCGGCGCGATGCATTTCAACCATTTTCGGCAGGACATGCGCCTGCCGAAAATACATTGACTTAGCCGCCCTGGGGCGTCCCCAGTGACCGACGTCACTGGGGAGGGGCGGTCGAGGGGGGCGCAGTCCCCCTTCGAATTAGAGTCCCGTATGCTCCCGGATGTACTTCCGTGCCTTCATGGCATACTCCAGCGGATTGGCCTTGGCAGGATCCTGTTCCGCCTCCACCAGCAGCCAGCCCTGGTAGCCGGCATCCGCCAGCACCTTGAACACAGGATCGAAGTCCACGTCGCCGTCACCGGGGACGGTGAAGGCGCCATTGCGGACGGCCTGCAGGAAGGACCAGTCATTCTTCCGGGCCTCTTCCACCACGGCAGCCCGCATATCCTTCAGGTGGACGTGGCCCACCCGGTCCACGTACTTCTTCAGCATAGCCAGGGGGTCCTCGCCGGCGAAGGTGAAGTGGCCGGTGTCATAGCACAGGAACACATACCGGGGATCGGTGTTGGCCATCATGCGGTCCGTCTCCTCGCTGGTCTGGACCACGGTGCCCATGTGGTGGTGGAAGCACAGCTTGAAGCCCCGGTCCGCAGCGATCTTGCCCAGCTTGTTCAGGCCGTCGCACAGGAGCTTCCACTCGGCGTCGTCCATCACATGCTTGTGGCCGCCGGTGAGCACGGGTACGTCCATCTTGCCCTGGATGGAGTAGCTCTGCTCGCTGACGTTGATGCGGTTGGCGCCCACAGCAGCCAGGAAGTCCAGGTTGGCGATAAAGTCCTTCTCCTCCTCTTCAAAGGGGCGGGTCAGGAGGAAGGATGAGTACCAGCGGCTGGCGATGCGCATGCCGCGCAGGTCCAGGGCCTTCTTCAGCTCGGCAGGATCCTTGGGATACTTGTTGCCGATCTCGCAGCCGGTGAAGCCCGCCAGTGCCATCTCGCTGACGGTCTGCTGGAAGGTGTTCTCCCGCCCAGCTCCGGCATATCGTCGTTGCACCAGCCGATAGGTGCAATGCCCAGGAATACGTGGTTGGAATCAAACATTGGAATTTCCCCCTTGTGAAGCCTCAGAATTTTTCCAGCGGTCCCGTAAGAGCGGGGCCGCATGTTTTGCACACTTCTCTCCATTCTGTGTTCGTTCACAGAAATACGAAAGCAATCACACGCCTCTCTGCGTGCTCTCTTACAAACTATCATTTTTAGGGAGAAAAATCAACTTCTTTTCCAGGGCCTCCGCCATTTTTTCTATTTTAGCCAAACGGCTCCTCTCTTTTTCGTAGATATAACCGTACTGTCTCCAACCCCCGCAGCGGATGTGCCCGATTTCTCCCTCGTTTCGTCCACAAAAGACTCCGTCCGCCGGAAATCCGGCCCCCAAAACATCATGGAGAAATTGCAGCTGGCTGTACGCTCCCGGAAAAAGGCATCGGCGAAATCGACACTCTGAAAACCGGAATGTCACCCGATAGTCGGCGGCACATTCGCGCCATACCCCGAAAGATTGCTGTCCCCAAGAGTACGACAGGCACGGAAAACAGTGAATGAAGGCCACCCGTCCGGAGCCTTTCTCTGTTCAGCAGAATCTACGTTTTCTCTATGGAGTAATAAATTTTTCTAAAATCGGAAATGACTTCTATTTTGCGGTAATGTGCATAAACTAACAATGGCCTCTTGTCATTTGCCGCTGCCAAAATATAGCCATGCAGACTCATCTAAAGACGCTTTCCCGCAAGGTTTCCGACATCACGTTGCCAGTCCGCATACTGGAGAAATCAAACGGAGCTGCCCGAAAAATCCTCCATACTGCAGTTCCGATTGGCCACTGGCCTTGAGTTTGTGGCCACGCGCACGAGGTTCTTCACGAATACCTTGGCAAGGAGCTCCGTCATCCGCATACCGGATGGGAACTGTTGTTTCCGGCGTTCAGCATTGTGCATGCCTAATCAGGGGAGGATGGGAAACGGATAATTTTTTGAGGGGGACGTATCATGCAGCTGCTTTGGCATATATTCCGATGGTTCTGCGGCGGAGTCGTTTTCTGCGCTTTACAGCTTCTTTTGACCGGAAACTGCCATTGGACCGATCTTGCCGTATTCTCCCTCCTGTGTATCCCTTTGGACGCTGTCAACGAACGAATGCCCTGGACATTTCCGCTGTGGCTCCAGGCAGTTTTGGGAGGGATCGTGCTGATTGTTTCCCAGTTGACCGCCGGGCTGGTTTTCAATGTCTGGCTTGGTTTGGGGCTTTGGGATTACACTTCTCTTTTCGGCAATTTTTTGGGGCAGATTTGTCTCAGATATGCGCTTTTATGGCTGCTGTTGGCCGGCCCGCTCTTGATTCTGTTTGATATGATCGGATTCCGATCTGGCGGTCCCTGGCCGCACTATAAGCTTATTTGAAAGAGCACGAAGCCCGTTGGGGCTTCGTGCTTACATCTGGAATTCTTTATGGAGAAGCAGCGCTTTGCTTTTCACAATTAAAATGCAGCTGGCCCAAACCATGCTTCCCAGAAGGACACTCATGGCTATAGATAAAAGTCCGGGATCAAGCAAAGCAACTATGCAGCCCCGCAAAGAAGACCGCTGCCAGCGCAGCAGTTGACACCGATACCGTGATCGAGCGCAGCAGCGGCCATCCCCGCATTGCCAGCGTCAGGATAGTCATCAGCCCCAACAGCCCCGCTGTTCCCGCATATAACATCTCCTTCATAACAGGAGAGATCCCCTCTAATACAGCGATCTTTCCGGCTGCGTCAAGCGTTTCCCAATTTTCCAGGAACCGCTGACAGAGGCGCTCAAAAACCGGATGGCTGAAGGCGGATTGTGTAAGGTGCGGCAGAATACAGGCACTGAGAAGGCCAATCCCTGCGGGCATCCATGTTCGGATTGCAGACAGCCGGCGCCGGTCTCTTCGCGCGGCTCCTACCCATCGCAGTAGAAACCAAATACCATACGCGATTGCGGCTCCCGCCAAATCGACCGCCACATCTCGTGCAGCTCCACTGCGCCCTGGAACAAACGTCTGATGAATCTCATCCAGGGGCTGCCAGGACGGCACAGAAAACTCCCGCGGCAGCAGACCGGCGCAGGATGTTCCGGACAAAGGGCGCAAGCGCCGCTAACAACAGGATGACCAAAAGGAAATACAAAAACATGTGGGCGGCTTTTCTCTCAAAAACGAGAGCACCTCAACAGCCCCCCTGAATATCGGCCTCGGACCGGGCATACGCAGGCGACAGCACAATTAAGATGCGATGCAGAAGTCCATCAGATACTTTCCCGGAGGCAGACGCTGTCTGGGCGGGAAAATCCCCAAATGATTCGATACCAGAGCAATGGAGGAATCCAGAGCAGGAATCTGGCAAGGGAAAAATGATTGGTCATAGAACTCTCCTTATATCGTGTAGGAAATCTGTCCTGAAAAAAACCGCCATGCGCTGACATTTCGCATGGCGGTTTTTGAAAATTCTGATCTTTATCTGAAAGCAGCCTGCTGCGGAATGCGGACCTCGGCGCCTTGCCCGCAGTTCACCTCTTCCGGCTCATGGAAAGTTGGCACAACCCTGTGCAGCGCCTCCCGAATGCAGGAGGAATCATCCTTCTCCAGGGCCTCCTGGAGAATCTCCAGCTTCTCTCTCAGCTCACCGGGGAGTAATCGCCGGCTGCCGCTCGATAAAAATCTGGCTGTTCTCCGTCTGCTCAATGTCCCGGCTGGCAATCAACAGCTCCTCGTACAGCTTTTCGCCGGGCCGCAGCCCCGTCTCCACAATGTCAATGTCCCGATACGGCACATACCCGGAGAGTCTGATCATATTTTCCGCCAAATCCAGGATTTTTACAGGTTGTCCCATATTCAGAACAAACAGCTCGTTCTTCCGGGCCATGGCACCGGTCTGCAGCACCAACTGCGCAGCTTCCGGAATTGTCATAAAATAACGGATAATGCGCTTGTCTGTTACCGTGATCGGTCCCCCGCGGCGATCTGCCGCTGGAACAGCGGTACTACGGAGCCGTTGGAGCCCAGGACATTTCCGAATCGAACCGCCACGAAATCTGTGCCGCTGTGTCCTTTCATGGACTGAAGAATCATCTCGCAAAGCCGTTTGCTGGCGCCCATTACAGAGGTGGGATTGACCGCTTTGTCTGTGGAGATCAGCAGGAACTTCTGAACACAGAACTCATCCGCGGCCCGCACGAGGTTTAGTGTGCCAAATACATTGTTGCGGATCGCCTCCTGAGGGCTGTTTTCCATAAGCGGCACGTGTTTGTGCGCCGGCATGAAAAACCACATCCGGCCGGTATGTAGCGAAGATCTGCCGCATCCGCCTCCTGTCCCGTATAGAAGCGATCTCCACTTTCAGATTGAGCCGCCCACCATACTGGTACAGCAGTTCCTGCTGAATATCATAGGCGTTATTCTCATAGATATCCACGATCACCAGCTCTTTGGGATCGTGCTTGACAATCTGTCGGCACAGCTCTGAACCGATAGAGCCGCCGCCTCCAGTGACCAATACGGTTTTTCCAGAGAGATATGCATCCACAGGCGCTGGGTCCAAGTACACCGGCTCACGGCCCAATAAGTCCTCAATGCGGACCTCGCGCAGTTGAGAGCGCATCGGCTTTTGGCGGATCATGTCCAGTGTACTGGGCAAAACAGAAATTTTGATCCGCTCGAGGCCGGACAGTTTCTGTAAAATCTCGTGGCGGCGGTTTTCCCCCGCAGATGGAATCGCCACAATGATCTCCTGAATATCCATCGCGCGCAGGCGCTCCTGCACTTGGCTGATCGTCCCCTTCACTTCCACGCCATGGATTCGTTTTCCCAGCTTGCCAAGGTCGTCATCAAAAAAGCATTGCACACTGTATCGGCTGTCTGGATTGCTCTGGAGCTCATCCAGCAGCTGAACGCCAGCTGCTCCTGCACCGACAATGGCCACAGGGATTTGATGGCTGCCCTTACTAAATAGTACCCGACTGCGGTAAACACGGTAGGCAAAGCGCAGCAACAGCATTCCCAAGACCCAGAGGCTGGCCACACAAGTCAGGAGCATAAAGGAAATTATGCTCTGTAGAAAAATGCGGCTCAAGACCTCGTAGAGGAAAATCCGCAAAATGCAGCCATGAGCAGCGACAGGTATTCCTTACTCTCAGCGTACCGCCAAAGGCTGTCATACGTGCGGAATAAAAAGTTGGAAAAGCACTGTGCAGGCATAAAGCAACGCAAAATTTTGAATCAGCTGAACGGATTGTCCAACTGCATCCGTCAGATTATATCGCAGAGAAAACCACGAGAAAAAGTCGAAAAACAATTAAAATCAGACTGTCACACAAAAAAGAGAATCTGTTTTCGCAGATGATTCATCTTGCCCATACGCTCCTAATTGCATTATGTGTCGTTCCCCGCTTAATTTAGGTTACGATCATATAACAAATTATACAGCGTTATGGCCGAAATTTAAAGTGGCAAATATATCTTTCTGCCATCTATTTTTTCAAATCCATTTTTCGGCTAGATTTTTTTAATTTTGTGTTTGTCATAGAAAAATGGATAAAATGGCGCAAAAAATCAAGTGTAAGCAACTCCTGCTATCGGAGTGCGCACAGGAGGACGTGAGTTTGTTTAGCGCCCCAGCGTGGAACTTTTCATATCCATTTTCAATTAACAAAAGTTCCTAGGCGCCACTCATTTTTTGCTTTTTACCGCTAAGGACATCCTGTAATTCTGTTTCTACACTTCTGTAGTCAGTAACTTATTTTTACTTTTAACACAGGTCATGCGGATCTCCCCTCTTGTTTGTCCGGATGCGAATATATATCAATATTCGCACCAAAAAGCGAAATAGCCTCCACCACCCGAAAAACTATATCAAAGCAGTTTTCCCCTGTAATGTCCCATACTTATGACACATCAAACTGCCGTGCAAAAAGTTCAACCGCGAGAAATTCATAGATAGACGGTTCCGCTTGATTGCGGGTTACCATCTGTGCAAGCGCCTCTTTTTTGAAGTACTTCTCTGTACGGCAATCCTCAATGTACGCCAACAGATAATCCCGCGAAAACCTCCTGCCCCACTGTGTCACATGCGCTCCAAAGCCCATTTTATTCGTGCGCCAGGTAACTTCCCGAGGCATTCTTCTGTCAAATGCCTGCCGCATCAGATACTTGGTGTAACCATTTTTGATCTTGTACTCAGGTGGAATCCGACAGCACAGTTCCACGAACTGATAGTCCATAAAAGGAATCCGGCTTTCAATTGAAGCCGACATATACAACCGGTCGTCATAGCGTACAATATGTGTCAACTGGGTTGCCGTCAACTCCGTGTATTGGAGATTTTCCAGTATTTTTGGATACAGCAACTCCCGCAACTCCACACGATTGCGCTGGTCTAACAGGTCGGGGTTGATGAACCGGCCGGCACGATGAAGCTGCCGTGAGTCCCGCACCACTGGCTGATTAAAGTAGAGCGCATAAGCGGCCAGATCTCTCACAGATAATTTGGAATGGCGACTGGCCTGACGAAATTCTGACACCAGAGTCTTCCACTGCTTTCTCTTGATCAGGGATGCGAAAAAGAATGCATAATAACGCTCGTAGCCAAGCATCAATTCATCACCACACTGGCCATTGAGAATCACCTTATAGCCGCGGCGATTGATTTCATCCAACAAAAATTTGCTGCCTAAAAGAGAGAGGCCACAGCTCCCTTCTACATGCCACACCAAATTCTCAAAACGCTTTTCAATGTCCTCGGCATCCGGTAGGATCTGGTTACCTGTACAGCCGCAGGAACGGTTGATAAGATCGGCAAAGAACCACTCGTCACAGGAGTTGTTACCAGGATAACTGGTAGTAAACGTTTGCAACCGTGAGGGTCTTCCATCTGCGAACACATCTCAGTAACCATGCAGGAGGAATCCAGCCCTCCGGACAAAAGCGCCCCAGGGGGGCGTCGCTACGCATACGCCAGCGGCAAGACCTGGAAAACTCCTCTGTCACCAACCGCACCCACTCCGCCTCGGTTTTACTGTTATCATAATGAACATGCAACGTCCAATAGGAAGAAATGGTAAAGGAGTCGATGGTGTTATGACCGGCCCCCAGCTGCACAACAAGCTTATGGCCAGGTCGGAGGGTCTTCATGCCTTCAATCAGAGTCTGATCGTTATAATCACTGATATGATATATCAGGTTAGCTGCCAAATAAGAGGTGTCAAACCGCCGTTGTACGGCACCATCCTGACAAAGCTGCTTCAGTTCTGATCCAAACATGATACGGTTTCCCTGGCGCCAGTAATGGAACGGTTTGGCTCCCAGCCGATCTCTGGCGCAAAACAGCTTATTTTCCTGTCCATCCCACAAAGCAAACCCCCACATGCCGTTGAACTGTGTGAGACAATCTTCACCCCATTCGCAGTAGGCATACAGTAAAACTTCCGTGTCGCTGGTGGTGTGGAAGGTATACCCCAGAGCTTCCAGTTGGGCGCGAAGTTCCATGTAGTTATATAACTCCCCATTGTAGATGAGGGTGATATCCCGTTCCGGCAAATACATCGGCTGATGACCACCAACGCTCAGATCCAAGATGCTCAGGCGGCGATGACCAAATCCCAAAAAGGAAGCGGTCCCCACGGCAGTTTCCAGCGGAGGGACCTCCAGCCCTTTTACTGTATCGTTCCCCCCGAAAAAAGATGTCCCACCGGGGCCAATCAAAGCATATCCCTCGTCATCCGGCCCCCGGTGACGGATGACATCCGTCATACGCCGCAAGATTCCAATATCCACTCCACGGTCTAGATCCAGATAACCACTGATGCCACACATAAAATAATTCCCTTCATTTGATATTCGTTGCCCGTGGCAATGCACACAGAGATACAACTGCTTTCTGCGAAGATAGCCCCAAATTGAGGCCAGCATTCGAGGCAGAATGCCTGCACGGCTCCAAAAAAGCTGAGTGGGGACAGGCAAAGAATCATAGCGTGAGCGCGCTAGCAGACCACTCAAAAAAGAGGCTACTCTGCATATGGGACGCGCCGCTTTCTTTCTGATCTCTGCAGAGCGTCCTTCCTCGGACTATAAAAATTACCAGCCGCTAATAGAAGGCTCCTCTTCAGTAGCGATATTTTTCCTGCTCATCTTTGTTTGCGCGAAAAATGACATGGCTTGATAAGCCCGGTTTTCCATACCGCAGGGATGACCAAAACACTATATCCAGAGAACACAAAGAAAGTGGTCAAGCACAGCCGAATCAGCAGCGGCAGTTCTGCAAGCCATTGCTTGCAGCCCCACGTCAAAAGGATGGACAGGATTCCACCTATCAATATGTTCGGTGTTAAGTTCCAAAGAGATTTCAACGACAGGAATGATGCGGTCCGGCGAGCAGACTGCACATTCAGCATGCCGATTACTAGGGTGGCTACGCTGCTGGCAAGGGTCACTCCAAATACACCGAACTTTCGACAAAGCAAAATGCTCAATGTAACATTGCAGGCGATGCCGATGACACTGTTTACCGCGGGTGCTTAGAGTCCTGATATCCGTATTGGACCCGGCTATATACCTCACGTAACGCCAAAGGGATAAAACTCAGGCTGTAGCCCATCAATGCCTGGGCTGTCATAGCCGCCGCTTCCGCGTCAAATGCGCCGCGGCCATATATGAGCAGGACTATGTCTTCCGCCTGGCTTACTGCGATCACAGTGACAGGCAGCAGCAGAATCACCAGAACCAAAATCGCCCGTTCTGTCAGTTGGGCCACAGCCTGTTCCTTTTCCTGCGAAATATATTCTGTTACATGGGCATAAAGCACGGAGCAGAGGGAGCAAATCAGTGTCCCTACCAGATTGGAAAGTGTAGCGGCATAGCTCATGGCAGTGACCGTCCCATCCGCCAGTCCGGATACCAGGATTTTGTCTACCATTTGGTTGATATAAACTGCACCATAGCCGATAGAAAGTGGTCCAACCATTGCGAGAAGCGAACGGACCTGCGGATTACGGAACGGATTTCTACTGCTCTTCCTCAAATAAGTCCGCGCCTGATAACCCAGAAACCAGGCGCTGAAGGTTGCATACAACCAATATCCATGACTAGGGAGTCCACGCCCAGATAGGGCGCTCCCAAAATAATCACGATAACCAGGATCACGCTTTGGTACAATCCCTCCAGTTGACCTGGGATAAAGCGTTTGTTGGAGTTGAGAAGTGCATGAAAAACCGCCATCCAAACCAATGGAATGAGGATCGGGGAAAATAGGCGAATATAGCCCCCGAGCTGGCTACTCAATTCCTGGGAATAGCTTGGGGCCAGCAATTTTGAGATCCAGGGGGAAAGCATAAAAATGGTCGCTGAAATCGCCGCTACAACGATGGTGCCTGCGCAAAGGGTGTCGCTGGCAAACTGCCCGGCTTCATTCTGGGTCTCTTCCTTCACATGAATATAAACAGATACCACTGCGGTAAGCATCACTTGAACCAGCAGATATTGGATGTCGCCGATAAATCCATAGGACAGATTGATCAGGTCAGTCTCGGCATTGGCGCCAAAAATGCCGGCGATTACCATCTGCTTGAAAAACCCAGCGCCTTGACCAAAATCAGCACGCCACTGACAGAGAGAATATTTTTCAGCAAACGAGACTGCATCCCAGAGTATCCTTTCAAATCTTCAAATCACTGCTGCAGAGACTCCTTTTTGTAGGAAGAAGTCTCCCGGCATAGGACAAAAAAGCCGCCAGCACAGATACCCACAAGTCCAAAGAAGATCACAAAGGCCGTAAATGCCTCCTGTCGGGTGGCGGGCCGGGTAGTGTGGCCGATCTGGACCGTCACGTCCTCCTGCTCCGCCGAGAAGGTGATATTCAGATGGTTTTCCTGCGCAATCTCCTCCAGCAGGGCCACTGCCTCTTCCGCCCGCGCATCCAGCGCCCGGGCGGCGTCATCGAGGCGCTGCGCCATTTCTTCACTGGCCTGGCGCAGCGCGGGATACTCGTTTTCCAGCAGATTCAGCCGGGTATCCAGCTGTTCCAGATCCAGCTGCAGCTGGCGGTATTCCGCTGCCTGGGAAAGAATGGAGGCGTAGATCTCATTGACGGCGGCGTCGCTGGTACTCAGGCCGCCCACGGTATCCAGCAGAGATCTGGCATACTCGGATTTGCTGATATTTTGCAGCAGCGTCTCCCGCTCCCGCCGATACTGAGCCAGAGTGCTCTGACGTAGCTCATCGGGCAGGTAAAACGCATCCGGGGCGTTCAGATCCCAGTAGATAGGAACAAGCTCGTCCTCATCAAAGATCAGGATTTCTTCTTTCATCTCTAGGAGCTGCTCTTGCTGCGATTCCGTAATAGAGGAATCGTTCCGCACACCGTCAATGTACGAACAGAGGACCTTGCGCTGCTCCTTGATGTAGTCGTAACAGTCCACATAATAGGTGATACCCATGGGGACCTCCGCAAAGTCCACCGGCTCCCATGCCTGGGCGCTGCCGGACCCTTCCGCCGAGGCCCGGCCGGAAAAGAAGAATCCAGCAGCAAGACCCAGCAGGAGGAACCCGGCCACAATGACCAAAAATAGTTTCCAATCGCGCCGGAACCCGGAAATAAGGTCCTGAACGCGCAGTTCACGATTGTTCATTCTTTACGTGCTCCTCTTTTTGTACAGGAAATAGATACAGGAAGATACAGGCCATCAGGAATCCTCCGGACAGCAGGACGGTACTCCAGGAACCGTTGCAGAAACTCATAGCAAAAAACACACACAGCCCGATATAGATCTTTTTTGGGGGATGTCTCTGGCTGCCGCATCCAGCAGCCGGAACAGGATCACCAGGATCAGCGGCATCAGGAAAACCCCCAGCACGACCGGCAGATTGGCATACATATCACCCACCAGACCGTTGTTGGCGCTGGATCCGATCCCCATATATTCTCCGATCACCTTGGGGATCTTAATGGAATAGACCGGGTCATAGGACAGCTTCCCCAAAATCCCGTCCCGGAACAGATTCAGCGGGTGCTCCCGGAAAAATTGGGCGTACACCTCGCTGAGCTGGACAGGCACGTACATGAGCCTGCGCACAAACAGGGACATGGGGTGAGAAACTGGGCCCCGGCCTCCAGCACCCAGCGCCCCCATGACTCCCAGTGACAACAGCCCGGCGCACCAGCGGTACATCCATTTCCGGTACAGCAGGTAGCAGAACAGCAGTAAAAAGAGAAACAAAAACACGGACTTCTGTGCGCTGATGGAGTAATAGAACAGATAGACTACCACCAGCACGCCTACCGCCACGTACCGGCGCTTTTGCAGCCAGTACAGGATCAGCACGGACAAAATGACCGTCATCCAGGAGAGAACGTAGGCAAAAAAGACCGGGAATATCGTAGGTCGCTGCCTCTGCCCGGATCCCATAGACATCTGAAAGGTTCAACTTCAGCCGGAATCCGGTATAGATCCCCGAGATCCCCATAACGAACAGGCACGCCCCCACACTCACGAGAAAAAATAACAAGGAGGTATGCCGGTGGGGCAGTTTGGGCACCAAGATGGTGGGCATACGCAGCTGCACCGCCAGCAAAGCACCAGCCAGTACACCGCCACTGCGCAGAAGAAGCCCAGATCACTTCCCTTGCATCCCAGATAGGACGTCATCGGGAGAAAGTAAACATAGTTCATCAGCGTCACCAGGATGGAGGAGGGACGTTCCTCCTGTCCCTGGAGCCCCACCACCAGGGGCAGACACACCAATACCAGCAGCCAGGAAAGGGCGTATTTGATCCACACCAGATCCGTGGTAAAGCCGCTGTAGGCGTAGATGGGAGAGAGCCGCGTAAGGTACATGAAGTCCAGCACCAGCCGGTAGAGGAGGATCAGTCCGCACTGGAACAAAAACTGATGCCTCCGGCTTACGCGGGAGAGCTTCTCCAGGGATTGGGCCGCCCGGCTCCCACGCAGTTTTTCTGTGACAGATGGCAGCTTCATTTACCCGTTTGTCTCCTCTTTTTTGTCAAACCGGCCTGTGAAGTCCAGGGAGGCCACGTCCTTGAGCGGCAGTTTCACCGGCATTCCGGTGGCCGCGGACTGATACATGGCAAGGATCATCTCCAGCGCCCGGCGGCCGGCCTGAGCGTCGATATACGGGGCCCGGTCATGGACGATGGCGTCCATCATATCCGCGTAAACGGCGGTATGGCCGTTGCCGTAGACATTGCTGGTGGCCTCCTGAAGCCCCTGCAGGGCTGCGTCCTCCTCCCGTTGGTCGGCAAACTGCCAGACGTCGATGTTATTGGTGGAGGTACCGCCGATCTTCACCGTTCCCGTCTCACCGAAGAGATACAGCGTCTCTTCCAGGTTTTTGGGGTAGACGTTGGTGGTGCCCTCGATGGTGCCGATGGCGCCGTTGGCGAATTTCACCACCGCCATGCCCACGTCCTCACATTCCAGATAGTGATGGAACTGCTGAGCCGTCTGGGCATAGACCTCCACCACATCATCCCCATCATCCAGCGCAGAAGATCCACGCCATGGATGCACTGGTTCATCATGCGCCTCCGTCCTGGGCCCAAGTGCCGCGCCAGGGGGCCTGGTCGTAATAGCCCTTGTTCCGGTTCCAGCGCACATGGATGGAGCCGTGGGAGAGCTTGCCGAACCGGCCCTCCTCCAGGGCCTTCCGGGTGGCCTGGACCGCCGGATTGAACCGGTTCTGGTGGCAGGCGCACACCTTGACATGGTGGGCCTGGGCAGCCTCCACAATGGCGTCGGCATCCGCCATGGACATGGCCATGGGCTTTTCGATGATGACGTTGACGCCGTGGGCGATGCAGTAGAGGGCGATCTCCGCGTGGATTCCGCTCTCCGTGGCAATGGCCGCCAGAGTGGGCTGCTTCCGCCTCGATCATCTCCCGATAGTCGGTATAGCGGCGGATGGAAGTGTCCTTCTCCAGGCCGTGCTTGGCCAGGAGGGTCTCCATGGCCTCCGGCTTGACGTCGCACACAGCGGCCAGTTCCAGGTGGTTGTTCAGCACGGCTTTGATGTGGTTGACGGCGATCCGGCCGCAGCCGATGAGCACGTATTTCATGTTGATGGTCCCTTTATTCCTTGAAAATTTCCTCGTACAGGGCCAGAAGCTTTTTTTCCTCCACGCCCCAGTTGAATTCTTCCCGCACGGCCTGACGGCCATTCTCTCCCATCTGCCGGGCCTCCTCCGGATGATCCAGCAGATACCGGATAGCGGAGGCGATCTCCTCCACGTTCTCCGAGTCCACACAGATGCCGCAGTGCCAGCGCTCTACGAATGCCCGGTTGTAGGCAGACCCGTTCATCACCACCGGCAGCCCCATGGCCAGATACTCACAGATCTTGGTGGCCAGATTCTCAGCCTTCCAATACTGGCCCTGGTTCAAAAGCGGAGAAAGGCCCACCCGGCTGGTCTGCAGAAGCGCTGCCACCTGGTCCTTGGCCAGGACGCCCCGGTAATCTACGCTGGAAAATTCCGGCATCTTCCGGAGCTGGGCCTCATAGTCCGCCGGAGAGATCGGGCCAGCCAGCGCAAGTGTACACTTTGCCGACGCCGCAGCCCGGATCGCACTGGTGATGCCCCGGGCCTCCGTCAAAGAACCTGTCAGGCAGATCTGATCCTGGTTCCGTACGGCTTCCGGATCATACCGCTCATAAAAATCCTCCAGCTTGACGCTGTTGTCTACCAGCGCTGTGTGGGGACACCTTCCCGCAAAGGGGTCCTCTCCGTTCACGGTGCAGGGAAAGATGGCCCCGTCCAGGCGCCGGAGGACGTAACGCTCATACCGCGCATATCCAAACGCAATGATCCGCGTGCACCAGCCCGGCAGATAGGGTTTTTGCCGCAGCTGCACGGCATAGAGCTCGTGACTGTCGAAAATCACCTTTTTCCCCGGCGCTTGAGCTTGATTCCGTAGGGAAGCAGCTCCGGATCATGAAGGTGATAAAGGTCTGCGTCTACGGCCAGTGCCGCCTCATACACTTTGCGGGCAAAGGAGGTCATCCGGGTAAGCCGCCCGCCGGAGGGCTGTCCCACACCGATGATCCGGACACCGGAGTTCTCCCCGCTCTCTCCCCGCTGCACCAGAAAAACCTGGTAACCGGCCTTTGCCAGAGAGACGCACTCCTTTTGAAAAATACGCGTGTCTCCCGGCTGATGGGCACTGGTCATATGGCATACTTTGATCATTCCTGAAACTCCTTCATACGGACGCGTTCCCAAAAGAGAAGCTGCCGGCTTTACAGAACCTCGATGTTCTCCCGGTTTTGAATGTGCTTGGTCACATTCTTGCAGTCAAAGACCGGCACGCCGCACTCGGCCACCATCTGGTAGTCCACCTTGGTGTGGGCCGTGGTGATGATGACCAGATCATAGGCTTTGACGGTCTCCGGCGTCAGCGCCTCCAGGCCCTGATACCACTGGCCTTCATGACGGTACTTGGGGATAAAGGGATCATAGAAATCCGTCATGGCCCCCGTTTTATGGAACTCCTCGATGACCCGGATGGCGGGGCTCTCCCGGTAGTCGTCGATATCCTGCTTGTAGGCCACGCCCAGCACCAGGACCTTGGCGCCGTTGAGCGCCTTCTTGTGGCGGTTGAGGATCTTTCCGGCCCGCTCCACCGTGTACTCAGGCATCCGGTCGTTGACCATCATGGACGCTTCGATCATGGAGGTGTGGAAGCCGTACTCCCGGGCCTTCCAGCTCAAGTAGTAGGGATCCAGGGGATGCAGTGCCCGCCCAGGCCCGGACCGGGATAGAACGCCTGGAAGCCGTAGGGCTTGGTCTTGGCGGCGTCGATGACCTCCCAGATGTCGATGTTCATTTTGTTGCACAAAATGGCCAGCTCATTTACCAAGCCGATGTTGATGTTGCGGTAGGTATTCTCCAGGATCTTCTCCATCTCCGCCACGGCGGGAGAGGATACGGTGGTCACATCTCCCTCCAGGATGGAGCGGTACACCATGGCGATGAGCTCCACGGCGTCGGCGCCGATGGCACCCACAACCTTGGGGGTATTGCTGGTCTTGTAGATGAGATTGCCCGGATCGATGCGCTCGGGAGAGAAGCCCAGATAGAAGTCCGTCCCGCACTTGAGGCCGCTGCCCTCCTCCAGAAGGGGCTTGAGCAGCCTCCTCAGTGGTGCGGGATAAGTGGTGGACTCCAGCACCACGATGGAGCCCCGGGTCAGATGCTTGGCAATGGCAATCGTGGAATCCCGGACATAACTGATGTCAGGCTGCTGGTGCTTGTCCAGCGGAGTAGGCACGCAGATGGCAATGAAATCCACATCGCACACCCTGGAAAATCTGTGGTGGCGCTGAGCATTCCGCTGGACACTAGTTCCTCCAGATCGGAGTTGACCACATCGCCGATATAATTCTTTCCGGCGTTGACCATGTCCACCTTTTCCTGCTGCACGTCAAAGCCAATGGTGTGGAAGCCGTGCTTGGCCTTATCCACAGCCAGCGGCAGTCCCACATAGCCCAGGCCACACACCCCCATGGTCAGGGTCCTGTTTTTGATTTTTTCGATCAGTTCTTCTTTCATCGTCATATTTTCTCGAGCTCCTCTACTGCGGATTTATCATTCATGTGATACTGTTTGCCGCAAGCGGTACAGCAAGCCTTGCCCTCCGCGAAATGCAGCTTTTCCCCACACTGGCACACATACCCCTGCACCTTGGCGGGAGATCCATAGACCATAGCGTAGTCCGGGACGTTTTTCGTCACCACCGATCCGGCCCCCACGAAGGCATACCGGCCGATGTCATGTCCGCAGACGATGGTTGCATTGGCGCCGATGCTGGCGCCTTTTTTCACCACCGTCCGACGGTATTCGCTCTTGCGCTCGATAAAAGCCCGGGGATTGATGACGTTGGTAAAAAACACAGGAGGGGCCAAGGAACACGCCGTCCTCACACTCCACACCGGTATAGACGGAGACATTGTTCTGGATCTTGCAGCCGTCCCCAGCCTGACGCCCGGAGAGATGACCACGTTTTGCCCGATGTTGCAGCGCTCTCCGATGGTACAGCCGCTCATGATGTGGGAAAAATGCCAGATCTTCGTTCCCGCGCCGATGTCGCAGCCTTCATCCACATAGCTGGAGGGATGGACAAAATACGCTTTCTCTGCCATCACAGCGCCTCCAATACCGCGTCGATGATCTGCCGCTGCTCCGCCTGCTCCAGATACGGGTGCATAGGCAGGGAGAAGGTCCGGGCACAGTAATCATCTGCATTGCGGAAGGTCTCCCCGTAATGGGGCTCATCCCGGAACACCGGCAGGGCATGCTGGGGTGTGGGATAATAGATCATATTGGGAATGCCGGCCTCTTTCAAATGGGCCACGATCTTGTCCCGCTGCGCGGTATCTGCCGCCAGCAGTGCATACTGGGCCCAGGCGCTGACGCAGCCCTCTGCCACGAAGGGCGTAGTGAGCTTTCCAGCAAAGGCCCGGCCATACCGCTCTACCACCTGCTGGCGGGCGTCGATCTCATAGTCCCCCAGGGCCTTGAGCTTGGGCAGCAAAGACGGCGGCCTGCATAGCATCCAGCCGGGAGTTCATGCCTACCCGCACATTGTCGTACTTGCCGCCGGGGCCCTTGCCGTGGACGCACAAAGACCGGCACAGCTGATCCACCGCGTCGTCATCCGTAAAGATAGCGCCGCCGTCACCATAGCAGCCCAAAGGCTTTGCCGGGAAGAAGGACGTGGTGGCGATATGGCCGAAGGCGCAGGCCTTTTTCCCATGGTAGGAGGCGCCGAAACTCTGGGCCGCGTCCTCGATGAGGAACAGACCGTATTTCTCGCAGATGGCCCCGATGGCATCATAGTCACAGGGATTTCCCAAAATATCCACTGCCACCGCAGCCTTGGGGGTCAGCTTTCCTCCGTCAGCACGGCCTGGATCTGCCGCTCCAGGCCCGCCGGGCTCAGGCAGTAGGTGTCCGGCGTGATGTCACAGAATACGGCAGTGGCCCCAAACATTTTGGCCGGCTCCGTGGAGGAGATGAAGGTCATGTCCGGGCAAACACCGCGTCCCCGGCACCCACACCTGCCACCATATAGGCGATCTGTAGGGCATCCGTACCGTTGGCGCAGGTGATGCAGTGCTTCCGGTCGGTGAAGGCCGCCAGCTGCGCCTCCAGCTCCTTCACATAAGGGCCGCCGATAAACTGGGCAGAGTCCAGCACGCCCCGGATATTGGCATCAATCTCATCTTTTAGTGCACGATACTGTGCTTTTAGATCAATAAATTGCATATTCTTCACGCTTTCTTTTTGATAAAGGGCTTTGCAGGGTTTCCCACCACGGTCTGACCGGGGCAACATCTTTCACAACAACGGCACCCAAGCCTACAAACGCATTCTCTCCGATGGTGCACTGATTGCGGATAATATCGCCGGCGAGATAGGCATTCTCTCCCACATGCACGCTGCCGCTGACACTGCACGGAACTGGCATTGCCGCATTTCTTCCAAACCAGCAATTATGCGCGATATGCCCCAGCGCATCGATCTTGACTCCGTCCTCCAGAACGGTGTCATCAATGGTTCCACGGCTGATACAGACGTTTTCACCGATCAGAACATCGTTGCCGATACTGACGCCGCCAAAATGCTTCACCATGACCTTGTGATGCCCGGCATCCTCGGTATAGGCATATCCATCGTGACCAATCACAGCACCGGAGTGAATATCACACCGGCTTCCCACCGTCACCCGGTTCAACAGCACCACACTATTCCAGATGACCGTATCATCCCCTGATGGTGATGTCCCCATCCAGCGTGCAGTTGTGGCCGATCCGACGTTTCTTCCCAGCTTGACCCGCGGACCGATATAGGTAAACTGCCCCACGGCGGGCCGCTCCTCTGGTTGGGCATAAAATGCTCAATCGAAGAAAAAATGCGTGCTTGCTTTCCGGTGTCCGGATCACATTGGGAGCGTTACCGCCATCGACATCCTCCGCAACGAATACCAGAGCCAGACCCGTCAGATCCATTCCCAGCGGGATGTTCTCCTGCTTTTTGATCCAGGTGAAGGACCCTCCCGGTAGTGGGAGAGAGAAGAAAATCGGTCCACTTCCCTCTCCGGGTCACCTGTAAAAGAAAACGGGATCCGGGCCGTCTGCAGAAAATCCAGAATTTCCTTAATTTTCATAAACACCGATCCCTCATCACAATGCTCGCCAAGTCTGTGATATTTTCCTGCATCTGTCCATAGCGTTCCGCATTTGCGGAACGGATAAACGCACTCACGGTTTCTGTGATGGATTCGTCTGCTTTGTGGTACCAGAAGGCATGGGTCAGAATGTGCAGGCGGTCATATGTTCCGGAACGGATGATTTCTCCACTGGTTCCCGCCATCTCCGGCGGCTGTCCGAGAGGTATTTGAAATCATGGAAAACGTCTGCCCATAGGAATTGATCATGCCGGGAATCTGAAGGTCCGACTCCAGCGTGGCTTGGGAAGGCCGGTGCATAGAGACGGTAGTCACCGGCGTCTCCAGAATGGAAGCCAGGATATCACGCTCATGGAGGATGGGACACTGTCTCCTCCGGTGTCCCTTCCAGATAGGCCTTTTCGTCAAAGTGCAGCCCAACTTCGTGCCCCATGGATTGATGGACCGGAGCTTTTCCACGCTCCCTTTGGAGGCCGGGTTATAGAAATCGCTTGTAAGCAAAGCACGAAATAAGTACTGCTCACACCCAGCTCCCGCTCCACCCGGGCTAGTGCCATCGCTTGGCCCAAGCTGCTGTCAATATCATGCCGCAGGATCACACAGCGAGCTGTATCCTGCCAGTTGTGATAGGAACAGACCCGATATCCGCCCGTCTGAAGCAGGTGTATCAGGTTTTTGTATGCCGAATAGGTAAATTCCACACGGCTCATCCCCTTTTTTCCAAAATCTCCATCAGTTCCTGTGTTAAAACTCGGAAATCAAACCGTGCGGCAGCTTTCCTGGCATTGCCGCAAAGGCTCTCATAGGCCTGGGGCGAAAGCACCTGAATCTGCCGGATGGCGGCAGGAATCTCCGATACACTCGAAAGACAAATCCCGGCTTGAAATTGCTCCACTGGATTATATTTTGCAGGGAGATCCATCAGGATGGGCCGCCCGGCCGCAAAGCAGTCGAACATCTTGTTGGGGCTAATACCAAACCGGAACAATTCCTTTCCCTGATCTCCGCCATGGATCAAGTTGATATCGGCCCGGCTGACGATGCTGGGGATATACTTCTTCTCCACCTTCCCTTGAACACCACATTTGAGATCTCTTCCTCCCGGACCCGCTGCTCCAGCGCTGCCCGCTGATCTCCGTCTCCCCAGATCAAAAATTTTACCCTGGGGTCTGTCACCTCTTTGGCGGCGTCCAGCAGCAGACCCAGATGATTTACCTTCCGGATGGAGCCGGTGTAGACGACCTTGAACACGGAGGGATCCTCCAGGTCCGGGTCCTGCACCGTATAGCGCGCCCGGTTCTCATCAAAGACTGCCAGATCCACGCCGTTATTGATATAGTGGATCTTGGCACGGGGATCCTCCTCCCAGCCCTGCTCGACGATATAGTCATATCCGCCCTCGCAGGTGAACACCACGTCATCCGCCTTTTCATAGATCCACTTCTCCAGCCGCCGAAGGGCCAGCACCGCGGTTCCGGGGTCCGGCGATCCCATAGGCCACAATGGACTCCGGCCAGAGATCTGCGATCTCCGCCACGCCCCGGCAGCCGTATTTCCGGGCCAGATGAATCCCCATGGCACAGGACGTGGGGGGGCATAGAGGTGGCCACAATGGCATCGGGTCTGGGAACTTCCGGCACACACCGGGCGCTTCCAGGCGAACTCGCAGATGTTGTAAATCCGCTTGAGCCCGTTGCCCTGGTAATCCATGCACCGGATGTAGACATAGTGCACGCCGTCCACTACCTCATCCCGCCAGGGAGCTCCGTCGGTAATGAGATTCATGTTGGAGTTGTGAACGGTACTGGCGGCGAAGATCGTCACCGTGTGGCCCATGGCCATCAGATACCTGGCAAAGCAGGTCTGCCGGGCCAGGGGATAATATTTCGGAGGCACCGCGTAGTGGTTGATGAGCCAAATATCCATGGAGCAACGATTGTCCTTTCTTTTGCTTATCCCCGGATCACAACCGCCAATGTTTCAAAAATCAGGGCGATATCCTGAACAACACCGGCCCGAGGGATGTACGAGAGATCCAGACGCAGCTTTTCCGGCAGGATCTCCTGAATATACGTACGGTTGGGATCGTCGCTGGCGGCAAGCAGGTCGTTTTCATTACGATAGCGGATGGATGCCACCCCCGTGATCCCCGGACGGACCAGAAACACCTGCCTCTGCTCCTCTGTGTACAAATCGGTATACTCCTGTACCTCCGGCCGGGGGGCCTACAAAACTCATATCCCCCCGCAAAAAGACGTTGAACAGCTGGGGGCAACTCGTCCAGCTTGGTCTTGCGCAGGATTCGGCCCACCGGTGTGATCCGGTCATCCCCGGAAGCCGTGATCTTCAATCCGGAATTTTCCTTCCGCATGGTACGGAACTTATAGATGATAAACGGTTTGCCTCCCAGCCCGATCCGTTCCTGACAGAACAGGATACCGCCCGGAGACGTCAGTCCTACAGCCAACGCCGTGATCAGGAACAACGGACTGAGGACCACCAGCCCGCAGGCCGCACAGACGATATCAAAGAGCCGCTTGGCGGCCATTGCACCCCGTCCGGGCGGGGCAAGGCGCTGGAACGTTTGGGTATTTGCCATGATTCCTCCTACAGGATCTCCCGCAGTGCCCCGCAGATCCGCTCTGCCTGGGCCTGGGTCAGTGTGGAATACAGCGGCGCGTCAGCTCCCGCTCATACAAGCCATAGGCGTTGGGATAATCCTCCATCCGGAATCCCAGATCCCGGTATGCCGTCAGCAGAGGCAGTGGTTTATAGTGGACATTAGAGGCGATTCCCTGCTGGGCCAGAGCATCAATGACGGCATTGCGCTGGGAAAGGGTCTTCCCTCCAGCTCCGTCAGATACAGGTGGCAGCTGGAGCGGCCATCCTCCGTCAGGTGCCGGGCGGGGCGAATGGCCGTACTCGCCAGCAGCTCATGATACTGCTCCACCAGGGCATACCGCTTGGCCAGCAGTTCCTCATACCGGTGCAGCTGGGCCAGGCCAATGGCGGCCATGATGTCCGTCATGTTGCACTTGTAAAGAGGCGCCACAATGTCATATTCCCACGCGCCGGCCTTGGTCTTAGCCAGGGCATCCTTGTCCTGGCCGTGAAGGCTCAGCAAAGCATATAGCGACGATAGAGCGCCGCATCATCCAGACCCAGATCCCTGCGCCAGGTCACTGCGCCGCCCTCTGCGGTGGTGAGATTCTTCACCGCATGGAAAGAAAAGGTGGTGAAATCCGCCCATGCACCGCTGCGGATGCCGCCGCGGACCGCACCGAAGCTGTGCGCGCCATCCGCGATCACCGCGATCCGCCCCAGCTGCGCCTGCAGAGGAGATGCCGGTGAAAAGTCTCCCCGGCGATCTTCCACGATGGAAAAGAGACGGGTGTAATCACACAGGATCCCCCCCCACATCCACCGGGATGATGGCCTTGGTGCGCGGCGTAATGGCTTTTTCAAGCTGTGCATAATCCATCTCATAACAGTCCGGCTGGCTGTCCACCATCACCAGCGTGGCGCCTACATGACATACCGGGCTGGCTGTGGCTGTATACGTATAAGCCGGTACGATCACCTCGTCCCCGGGGCCGATCCCCAGTACACGCAGCGTCAGCTCCAGGCTGGCGGTAGCGGAGTTGAGACACACCGCGGTATCCGTTCCGCAATAGGCCGCGATCTCCCGCTCAAACTGTTTGCTCTTGGGACCGGTGGTGATCCAGCCGGACCGCAAGGTATCCACCACTTCATCGATCTCCGCCTGGGTAATATCCGGCGGGGAAAACGGATCTTTTCCATATAAACAACACATCCTGCTTTTGATTTGACCGGCTGGGTCCGTATCGCACGCCAGTCCGGCGGTACTTCCCAGATTCTAGATGCTACCCACAGATAAACTTCTGAATGAGAAAACATCTTCTCGTCATTTTTCCTAGTTAATCAGCTTATATTTTAGCACATTTTTCGACGCAGCTCAAGTTTTTGGGTAACTTTTGATAAGTTTTCCGGCTTATTCTTTTTCCTTTTTGCCATAATTCTGTAAAAGCAGGATAGTTCCGATGGATTCAGGACCATTCTGTTTTCTTTTCCACTTATTCCTGCTGCCCGGCAAATACCGCAGAGAGCAGCGCATACGCGGCAGAGGCATCCAGGTCCTCCGTCTCCACGGTGGTCACACTATCCGCGAGAGCCTGATTGGCCTCATCCAGCGCCACCGGAACCAGCAAATACTCGTTGGCCTGCTCCATCTGTTCCATGGTTGCCAAGACGCCTGCCACAAACGCATCCATCTGCGACTCGTCCAGTTGCGCAAAGGCCTGTCCGTACAGATCAAAGGCACTGTTCCACGCATCGGCATTAGACCGCTCCTGAGCCAGTCCCTCCTGCATGATCTCAAAGAAGCCGGAGAGATCCTGCAGGGGCAGATAATAGTAAGCGGCGACTTTATAACAAGCGTCAAAGTCCCCGGTCTCCCGCAGTTCCCGGGCACAGCGGGACGCCACACCCAGATTGAGGCTGCCCCCTCCTGCAGTGCATTGACCATCCGGTTGACCTTATAATCCTGATCGGTATAGGCGTCCATCCGATCCAGCTTTTCCATGCTGTCCAGGAATTCCGACCGGGTCATATCCGTCGTATCGAAGTCCCTGAATTGCGCCTGTGCCATCTGGCTGCCCAAAAGCATCGCAAAGGAAACGACCAGCCAGAGTGCGGCGGCCAGGGTCCCTACGACCCGGAGGATCCGCACGCCGCTTCTCCCCTCCGCGGGCTCCCCCACAGGAGACAACACTCATAAGGACCAGGAAAAACGCGGCACACTGGAACATCCGCACGGAGAAGGAGATCTCCATCAACCCGTGGAGATTCATCATCACCCAGCAGGCAAGCAATACCGCAGCCATACCATCCTGCTGTGTCCGCAGCCGCCGCACCAGCAGCCATGCCGCACCCAGCATCAGCGCCAGGAACGCCGCAAGACCCAGCAGACCCGTCTCGTCCATCACCTGCAGGATATGGTTATGCAGATAGAGGGACTGGTAGAAGAAGGGCTGCACCGAGGTCAGCAGACCCTCCGTAGCGCCCAGGCCGTGCCCCGTCAACGGTGATTGCGTAAACAGGGTCCAGCCGTCCTTGAGATACTGCACCCGCAGCAGGAAGCTGCGGTCCTGAAACAGATTCTTCTGGAACCGGCTCACCAGGTTTTCCGGCAGCAGCGTATAGGATGTGGGGATCTTCGTACCGTCGGAGAGGGACAGAGAGCGGATCTGAGTCCCCTCCGGTCCCCGGAACTGGAAGAGTACCCGGGTAATCCCCTCCGGCACGGTAAAGGAGGCCTCGGACAGCGGTCCGCTGTAATAAGTCTCCGTCCGGTTTTCCATCTCCTGCGCCTGGGTGGAGCCATAGGCCATCAGAGTGATCTCATCGCCGTTGTCCCAGTCGCCGGTGATGGTATAGGTCTCCCCGGAGGTGACGTCCGCGCCCCGGTAAAGAACATTTTCCTCCGTGCAGACGAAGGGCTCCGTCAGCGTAAAGCGGCCACCGTTCCCGCAGCGCAGAGCACCACCAGACCGGTAGCAATCCCCGCGATCAGGCGGGGGTGTCCATTGAGAACCTCTGCCGCCTTCTGGCCCAAACCTTCATACAGGCCCCAGAGCACAAGTCCGCATGGCAACGCGGCCAATGTCCCAAGAACAGAGCCGGAGGAGAGCAAACGTCATAGACAGCAGACCGAATGCGCCCATGGATAACGCCGTGAAAAACAGGAGCAGGAACAGCTGGCCCCGCTGCCCCTTTTCCCACAAACAACAGATAGCAGAGGACTGTCGCGCCAAAGCAGAGAATGGCACCACGGCTCATCGCGGTAAAAAAGGCCACTGCGGACAGTCCGGTCAGAAAGCAGGCCGCAAATCGCTCCCACGGTTTCCGTCCTGTACGGATCAGGTAGAGTCCCACCAAGACCGCCAGCGCCATCAGGCTGCCGGTCAGGTTTGCGTCGTTATAGATGCCGTCAAACCGGGCGCCCGTATAGGTCGCTTGATCCAGGCTCTGATAAGCTGCATCCCCAAGCCCCTCCATAAAAGAGGCAAAGCCGCGAAAGAGCGGTCCCCGGCACCCGGCATCGATACATAGAAGCCCAATCACTCCGCACACGGCAGAGAAGCTGAACAGGAGTCCGCCGGCGTTCTGTTCCCGTCCGCGTGCCAACAGCAAGCAGGCCCAGGGCTCCGGACGCCAGCAAATGCTTGGCATATTCTCCGTAAGCGTAGGCGCCGAAGCTCGTATACAGGCTGGCGGCCCCGCAGAGGATCAAAAAGGCCAGAAACCCCAGGACCGGGATTCCCAGGCGGCCGCGAAACCGTGCATAGCCCCCCTGCCAAAGGACAGCACCAATGCCACAGCCGCCAGAATCAGGCTCATGGGAACCGTCTGCACCGTCATGGCAAAAAACAGCAGCACCGCAAATCCCACAACAAACAGGCGGTCATACAGCGGATGGTCTTTCTCCGGCACAGGCGCCGCATCATTCACCGGTTTTGGAACCACCTCTGCCGGCACGGTTTTTTTTCGCTTCATGAAATTGCTCCTCTCGCGAGAATAGTCTTTTACCGCGCAAAATTATATCAGATTTCTTGTTCATTGTCTATTCTAATGGTTTCATTTATGTATCAAATTAGCAGATTATATTTGTCACTCATTTTAATCATCCTTCGCTTTTCAGTCCGCAGTCCGGACAAAGGGAATCCACCTCTGCGAGGGGCGGAATGCCTGTGTATTTTTATTTTTCAACGATGTGACATCCGTTTCAAGAAAGCGCGGGCCCGCCTTTCAGACCAAATCATTCAGAGAAAGAGCGGTACCGGAAAGCGCATTGGATGTCATCACAATCCTCGGCTGATCTGATGCATCAAAAAATTTCCATAATTGGCTGCTACCAAATCTTTAATTTTGCTACCAGACTTTCCAGGGTTTCCAAGCTTTGCAGCCGTTTGGTAGCATGAAAACTCAAAATGCTACCGAAGTTGTTCGGAAAACCGCTGGCTCACAAGGGCCGCAAGCCGTTGTGCGAGGAGTGTATCTCTCCAATTTGCCAAAATGAGGGAACGGCGGAAATTTAAAGGAGGTAAACACCCAATGAAGAAGTTCCTTTCTCTGGTACTGGCTCTGGTGATGACCATGTCTCTGGTCACCGTCAGCGCCGGTGCTAAGGACTTCAGTGATGACGACAGCATCACCTATCAGGAAGCTGTTGACGTCATCTCCGAGATTGGTGTTGTCGACGGTTACACCGGCGGCGACTTCAAGCCCACTGATGTCCTGACCCGCGGTGCCGCCGCCAAGATCATCTGCAACCTGATCCTGGGGCCCACCACCGCTTCCGCTCTGAGCGCCAGCAGCGCTCCCTTTAAGGATGTGCCCGTGAGCAACACCTTCGCAGGCTACATCACCTACTGCGCCCAGGAGAAGATCATCAACGGCTATTCCGACGGCACCTTCCGTCCCACCGGCACCCTGACCGGCAACGCGTTCATGAAGATGCTGCTGGGCGCCCTGGGCTATGACAGCGCTGTCGAGAGCTACACTGGTCCCAACTGGTCCGTGGCCGTCATCAAGCAGGCCGCCGGTATCGGCCTGGACGACGGCAACGACGAGTTCGTCGGCTCCAAGGCCGTGACCCGTGAGGAGGCTGCCCTGTACGCCTTCAACATGCTGCAGGCCACCATGGTCGAGTACGACGCCAAGACTTCTGTCGACATCAACGGCGCTACCGTGACCATCGCCGGCGACAAGGCCAAGGAGATCGAGAACACCTCTCGTACCGACGGCTACATCGACGACGACAACAAGATGCAGTTCGCTGAGAGATACTTCACCGACCTGCGCCTGACCACCGACACCACCGATGACTTCGGTCGTCCCGCCAACACCTGGCGCTTCAAGGGCGTTGAGGTTGGCACCTTCGCCAAGACCGCTGACGCCACCTACACCGCCGACGTGAAGCTGGGCCAGATCTACTCTGACCTGGGCATGTCCGACAAGGACGAGGCTGCTCCCGTCTTCGTGGACGGCGTTGAGGCCAGCGAGTCCGCCAAGGTCTCCAAGGGCAACGACCTGAAGGTCAGCGAGCTGAAGTTCACCAACTCTCCCGCTGCGAAGTGCAACGTCGGCAACGGCACTCTGGTCGAGGCCTATCTGGATGAGGATACCAACGATGTCACCATCGTGGCTATCAACACCTACGTGGCTGAGGTCAACAAGGTTGTGGCCAAGACCAACTCCAAGGATGCTTACATCACCCTGTCCGAGCTGGCTGCTGAGAACGGCGCCACCTCCGGCCTGCGTGCCAACGACGAGTTCGAGACCACTGGTTTCGAGAACGACCAGATCGTCCTCTTCACCTATGCCAACAACGAGATCCAGTCTGTCAAGGCTGCTGAGTCCGCTGAGGGCACTCTGACCAGAAAGGTTTCCGGCAAGTCCATCAACCTGGGTGAGACCAGTATGACTTCTCCAAGATGTATTCTGTGGACGGCGGCGAGAGCAGCCTGGGCATCGACAGCGAGTATGTCGTGTACCTGGATGCCAACGGCTATGCCATCTACGTCGAGGAGACTGAGTACAACATCGCTGACTACGCCTATCTGCGCGCTCTGCAGGGTTCCAGCGTTGCTTTCGCCTCTGACAAGGCTGCTCTGATCACCTATGACGGCAAGATGAAGACCGTCGACACCAAGGAGGACTACACCAACGACTTCGCTGGCTATGGTTCTGAGCTGCAGATTGGTAATGCCAACTCTGAGATTGTCCTGGTGAAGGAGACCTCCAACGGCGAGTATCGCCTGAAGGATCTCGACACCAAGAATCCCAGCATTGCTAAGGCCGAGGACTCCTTCGAGCTGCGGAACGGCGTGGCCCGGATCAACCTGACCGCCAACGGCGTGACCAACGCCTCCAACGGCAATCAGGGCACCGACTACATCTATGCCGACAGCAAGACGGTGTTCGTGGTGGGCACCTATGACAGCGGCGTTGGCGAGGATTGGAAGGATGCTACCTATCGCGCCTACACCGGCATCAACAACGCTCCCACCATCGTGGACGACAACGACAGCAGCCCGGCTACCAATGCCATCGGCATGAGCTACTACTGCCGCAACAACGGCGTTGCCACCATCGTGTACCTGAGCGTGGACGAGGCTGACTACAAGGTCACCGGCGGCAACAACGACGTGATCTTCTTCGCCTTCGAGTCCGGCAGCAAGAAGATCGAGGACTCCGACAACGAGTACTACACCTACAACGCAGTTGTGGATGGCAAGATCGTTGAGGGCGTCAAGGTCGATGCCAGCGTGAAGATCAACAACAGAACTTCCAACGGCTCCTTCAGCAGCAACGTGGTCTTCACTGGCGCCGATTATGACGACGGTGTGATCACCGGCCTGGATTCTCTGAACTCCGGCACCGTCACCGGCATCAACAAGGTGAACAATGAGAACGTCGTGCTCGGCTACGGCAACGGCTCTGAGTCCACCTATGTGGTCGCCGACGATGCGAAGATCTTCTTCATCGACGATGACGGCACCATTACCGAGGGTGCGGTGAGCAACATCCGCCGCTCCGACGAGGATGTCGTGACCTACGTCCTGGAGGATGGCCAGATCAGCTATCTGTTCGTCCAGCAGTACTTCGAGGATAACGACCAGTCCTCTTCCGGCGGCAGACAGGAGCTGACCAGCATCACTGGTGTGACTATTCTGCTCCCCAACCTGACCCTGACTCTGAACGGCACCAACGCCGGCCAGAACACAAGGTCACCCTGAAGATGATCGTTGCCGGTGTGACCACTGAGCTGGGCACCTACACGGTCACCGGCGCCACCGGCGCTACCAGCACCACCGCTGTCCTGTCCGTGGGCACTCTGGCCAGCATCGCTGCCAGCGGCGGTATCTACATGGTCTCCTGCGGCGGTCAGAACGCAACGTTCACTGCCTAAGGAACTGTGTCAACGTGCTGATGCACTAAGACAAAAAGGATTCCCGGACTTCTGTCCGGGAATCCTTTTTATGTGTCAGGCATAGTCAAAGCCGGTCGGCACGCCCTCTGATAGCTTCTCCCTGCACGGACACACGGCTTGCGAGGATTTGCACAGGCTTTGGCCCAGCTGGCAGAGGAAACGAACTGGTGAATGAGCCGTTCCTTCGCCGCCAGCACCGGAAGAGTCGAAGGCCCCCCGGACTTTTGTCCGGGGGCGTTCCTTTGGGTTACAGTTTCCAGCCCCAGAGGATGATTTTCCCTTCCCCGTTGATGGTTCCGGCGTCCGCCACAAAATTCAGCGTCTTCAGGTCCTTCGGCGCGATGGAGGGGATGGTGCTGTAATAGGGCGGGTTCGATGTATCGTAGATATTCTCGCAGATGCAGGCAACGGGGGAGAGATAAGCCGCCAGACGGATTTTTGCTTTGCTTTGACCCAGACGGCCGTTCGCCTCCAGGCGGCACAGATAGTTTTGGTGCGAGCCCGGATGGAAGTAGCTGTCTGACGCAATATTGTTGCAGCGCAGATAGATATAGTGATAGGCTGTGGAGAGGATGGGGACGATCCACACCTCCGTGTACTGCGTGAAGTCGATCTGTGATACATCCACATCCACCTGCGCCGCTTCCTGCGTGACAGGCACTTCCAGAAGTTTTACCAGTGGGACGGCCTCGGCGGCTGCGGCTGCCTCCCGGCGGATGGCGGCATCCTGAGCCGCTCTCGCCTGCTGCTCCGCCGCGTCCGCGGCTGCCAGGGAGGCCAGGGCTGTCTCCAGCTTCTGATTGTCCCCGTTGAAATCCTCCATCCGGATGCGGTCCGTCAGCTCCCACTGGTTGAGATGAAATTGACTGGTCTGCTGCAAATTCTTCACCCTTTCCCGAAAATTGTGGCGGGAAAACTCCCGCTATCCAATCCCCCCTGACCGGAAGAAATTGCAGAATTTCGTGCAACAAAAAATTCCCCCGGACCGAAGTCCGGGGGAATTTTCAACCGCGGGTACAATCACCCTTCTGGCGGGTAATCAGACACCCAACACAAAGCTCTGGTCGCCGCAGGTCACCATGTAGGTGGAGCCCGCAGACAGAGCGGCAGAGATGGTGGCGGTCGTCGTTGTCGCGGCGCCAGTCACGTTGGCGGTCGTCAGCTTCACCAGGGTGCCGCCGTTGACCAGGGAGATGGTCACGGGGTAGACCTGTCCGGCGTTCGTGCCGGTCAGGTGACAGTGACGGTGCCGCTGCTGTAGCTTGCGCTGATCCGCTCAGGACCACGCCGCTGCTACCGGCGCCCTCCTGCTTGCCGTTGTCAACTTCCTGGATGAACAGGTAGGCGATGTCGCCGTCAGTCACATCGAGGAGGCCGATGTAGGTAGCAGTGGAGTCGGAGCTGATGTTCTTCACATCGTCGATCTTGGTGATAACACCATCGGTATCGATGTAGTACATCTTGGCGTCAGAGGCAACCGTGTAGCGGACGCTGGCGGAAGCCGTCGTGCCGTTCAGGCCGATGCTGTAGGGCCGGAGGCTTCCACACGCCGGTGCCCTTGAGGGTGGGTGTAATCAGATGTGGAGATCGCATCAGCGGAGGTCAGCAGACCCTTGTTGTTGTAGTCAGCATTGGTCACAACCTGGTTGACCGTGTCGTTGCCGGCCAGAACCACAGAGCCAGCATCCTGAGCGGCCTTGACCTTCACGGTGGTGATCTCGTCGTCCACAACCGCGTTGTACAGGTAGTACTGGTTGTTGTCGCCATCGGTGATCATCTTGGTGGCGGACTCAGCAGCCAGGAACACCACATCGCGCTTGCCGTTGGTGACATAGGCGCCGGTGGCGTCGATGAAGGCGAAGGTCACCACATCGCTGGAGCCGCTGGTGGTGTAGACCATCTCAACAGCCTTGGTCTCCACAGTGGGAGAGGTGGTCGGATCATCAGACATGATGGTGGGAGCGTTCTTGATGCCCTTGTAGACGGAATAGTCAGTCTTGCCGCGGGCATCGCTCTCAGCCACCACGAACACGGTCTCACTGTTGCCATACCGTAGTGCCGGTTTTGGTGGTGATAGCCGCGCGGGTGTTCTTCATGTCGAAGTCGGTAGCGCCATTTCTCAAAACGCCGTTAGTAGAGATCGGATAGGTTCTGTCATCCTCGGTTGTAACAATGGAACCGTTCTTGTGAACATTGGCGGCCTGACGCAGGCGTACTCGCCCTTGTCGTCAGCGCGGTAGTAGACGATGGTGCCCTCCAGAGAGGTGTAATCGTCGTCAGTATCCACCGTCTTCACGGAGCCGTCGGACATGACCAGCTGAACCTGATCCTTGCCGAAGCGGCTGTTGCTGCTCTGGGTGTAGAGCACATACGCGTACTGAGAGGCGTCGAACTCCTGCTCATCCACATAGATGACCATGCCGTTGGTATCCAGATAGATGACATAGTCGCTCTTGGTGGTCATGCTGGTCTCAGAGCCGAAGGAGAACGCAATGTTCTTGGAGTACTTGTACTCGGTATCGGCCAGAGTCAGGTTCTTGCCCAGGGTGTACTTGTCGAGGGTGCCCTCCACGGACTCGGCCTTCACAACGGACTTGATCTCGTCCGCGCTCTGGGAGTAGGTGAACAGGACCACATCGTCTTCCTCGAAGTTGTCGGTATTGGTCTCAAAGCGGGCCTTGCTGCCGGAGATGGACACAGGAGTAGAAGCGTCCTTCTCGGTCACGAGGCTCTCGGAGTTCACGACAACATAGGGATCGGAGACCTTCTCTTCCTTGGAGGAGATGGTGCCCACATAGGTGTCGATGATGCAGATGGTGACATCGTTGTTGTCCTCATCGTAGAAGACCTCAACGGTGCTGCCGTCAGCCACCAGCTTGTTGTTGGCGCTGGAGCTGGAGACCTTGACGGTGTTGCCCTTGGACACGGCAACATCATCGGCCTCGACGCCGTTGTAATAGACCTCGGCGTTCTTGTCCTTCTCGCTCATGTCGAGATCGCTGTAGATATCACCCAGCTTCACGTTGCTGGTGTAAGTCACATCAGCGGCGTCCGCATAGGTGCCGATCTTGTCGCCCTTGAAAGTCCACTTGGTGGCGGGACGGGCGAAGTCGTCGGTGGTCTCGGTCTTGTCCAGCTTGTCGAAGTAGCGCTCGGCAAACTGCAGGTTGGGCTTGTGCATGTTGTTGTCGTAGGAGCCCTGCGCAACTTCCTTGGCCTTGTCGCCGGCGATGGTCACGGTAGCGCCGTTGATGTCAACAGAGGTCTTGGCGTCGTACTCGACCATGGTGGCCTGCAGCATGTTGAAGGCGTACAGGGCAGCCTCCTCACGGGTCACGGCCTTGGAGCCGACGAACTCGTCGTTGCCGTCGTCCAGGCCGATACCGGCAGCCTGCTTGATGACGGCCACGGTCCAGTTGGCACCGGTGTAGCCCTCAATGGCGCTGTCATAGCCCAGAGCGCCCAGCAGCATCTTCATGAACGCATTGCCGCTCAGGGTGGCGGTGGGACGGAAGGTGCCGTCGGCGTAGCCGTTGATGATGCCCTGCTGAGAGCAGTAGGTGATGTAGCCTGCGAACACGTTGGTCACGGGCACATCCTTGAAGGGAGCGGTGTCAGCGCTCAGGTAGGAAGCGGTGGTGGGCCCCAGGATCAGGTTGCAGATGATCTTGGCGGCGGCACCGCGGGTCAGGACTTCAGTGGGCTTGAAGTCGCCGCCGGAATAACCGTCGACAACGCCGATGCCGCTGATGACGTCGACAGCTTCCTTGTAGGTGATGCTGCCGTCATCACTGAAGTCCTTGGCGCCGGCGCTGACGGTGACCAGAGACATGGTCATCACCAGAGCCAGTACCAGAGAAAGGAACTTCTTCATTGGGTGTTTACCTCCTTTAAATTTCCGCCTTCCGCTCCCGTTTTCGTTTGGAGAGATACACTCCGCAAACGCGGCCCCCCCCCAAACTACCTCGGTGAGCGTTCGGCTTTAGAAGTTCAGAACGCCTGAGTGAAGCCTCTTTTTACACGGTACACATACCGTGGCTAGCCATTCCTGTATCTGTACCGGGCAGCCAAGAGCGATTCCTCATTTGTTCTAGACGCATCATATCAGATCAATTTTCTGTTTGCAATAGATTTGCAGCTCTTGTAATATAACCGTAACATTCCGACAGATCGTCTGCGATCCATGCACTTTGATACGCTCTGTCCCAATATATATAATGTATGGCTTGCCAGATGTTCCTCCCGACCCCCCTCCCGGTTTGGGCCGTTCTTCTTTTAGGGTAAGGCTGTACCGTCTGCCCTCTATTGCTTACCGCCCACATACATGTTTCGATTTCGTACAGATAAAAATAAACATTGCTGCATCTGGCGCTCTATGGTAGAATGCAATCGTTACATTTGTTATACAAAAGGTGTAGTCTATGGATTTGTTTGATACTTTTTTCGGTGAGCTCCTCATGACATTCCTCATTGCCATGGTGCCTGTGCTGAGCTGCGCGGTGCAATTCCGGCCGGTATAGCCGCCGGCCTGCCGCCAGCCGCAGCGGCGGCTGCCGCCATCCTCGGCAATCTCGTTCCAATCCCCTTTCTCATTCTTTTGCTCCGCCGTATTTTTGACTGGCTGCGCAAATCCAGCTGGGTTGGACCGAAAATCGACTGGCTGGAGCGCCGGGCACACCTCAAGGGCCGAATCGTGAAAAAGTATCGCACCATCGGCCTGATCATCCTCGTGGCAATCCCGCTGCCGGGGACCGGGGCCTGGACCGGCGCCCTGGTGGCCGATGTGCTGGACCTCCGGCTCCGGACAGCCCTCCCCGCCATCGCGCTTGGCGTCCTCATCGCCGGAATCATTACCACCACCGTGACCTGCGGTGTCATTCGAGTCTTTTGGTGAGTTTCGCTGTACGTGTGTAATCAGCCGCCTGCGGCGGCTGATACTCCTTTCTATACAGGAACTTCCCCATGTTCGATGGGGCAGTGACCGGAATGACCCTGCGCCGCATTCGCCCGGAAATGTACAACTGGTGGAAATGGCTTCCGGCAGGTATTCATGCAGCAGGAAAATAAGGTCCTGCCGTTTTTCAGGAGATGCGCAGAACTATCCTCTATTTGAAAAGCAGTCGTAACTTCAAGCAGCCTGCCAGCGTCGGTTTTCTGCCGCTTTAAGAGGAAGGTCCCGGCAGATCAAACATTTTTTAAAAGAGTGGGCCGGAGCTGGCCTGTACTCCATGGCTGATGCGTTGCTGCGAAGGATGTCCGGTGCGAGGGAGCGACAGTCCGGCCGCCGCATCCGTTTCATATTTTGCGCTTTCATTTTGCTCCGTTTGTATTTAGCAGGCAACATAGGACTCCTATTCAGAAAAGTCCAAAGCCATTGCGCAGAAATGGCTTCGGACCAAAACGCCCCTGCCGATCAGAACAACGACAACTCTCTGTTCTAATCAGGCAGGGGCATTCAGACGGACCGGATGAAGCTGAAGCTGTAAGTACCCTGTCCCGCTCCCTTGCACCCACGCCGTTGACAGTGACTCCCCAAATTTTCTGATTTGTTCCGGCTAAGGGAAGGCGCCGCCTGTTTTCATCAATTCGGATCGGCTTTAACAGTCCCAATGGCCGGAACTGTTTACAGTTTTTTTACAAAGGCTACGTTCTTGATTTCCCCGCCGGATATGATAGGATTATGCTCTGAGAAAGGAAGGTCCAGATGAACTTTTATCAGGCGATGCAATTAGATGTCTCTGTATGTAAGGGGAAAATCAGAAACGCAGCTGAATCCGTCTGAACGGCACAAATTGATTGCGGCCTTGATTGTGAAGGATATCCTCTGTGTTCTCTTTGCAGTCGTTTTTATTTCTATTCTAAACTTTCTGTTTGGAGATGAAAACAGCTCTGCCGCCGTGGTAATCTTCTGCATTCTGCTGACGGTCCGGTTTGTTGACTTCGGCTACTGCCTCAAAAGCTCCCTGATAAACTTCTTTATTGTCTTTGTGCTGCTGACCTTCAGCCCTTGCATTGCGCAGTCCGTAAATCCGGCGTGGGGGTTTCTGATCAACTTCTTGAGCATCGGCTTTATCGTGATCTCCGCCTGCCACGAGCCGTTATACGGAGGGGCGGGCCTGTACCTGTTTGCCTATATGTTCCTATACGGGAATCCGGTTGGCGGACATCTGCTCGTGCTCCGGGTATTCGAAATGCTGCTGGGATGCCTGCTGTGCGGAATCATTTTCTACATCAATCACAGGAAGAAAGATTACGGCAAAACGTTCTCGCAGATCGTGAAAGACTTTTCCCTTTGATCCCTCGGAAAATGGCAGTTTCAGGTGACGCTTGGATTATCGCTTGGAATCCTTGTCGGAGAACTACTTCAGGTAGACCGGATCATGTGGGTTGGCTGCGCCTGCCTGACAGTCCTATCGCAATATGGCGAGCGCCCAAACAAACGGGCATTTCAACGCCTGGGCGGCGTCGTGGCTGGGAGTGTTTTATTTGGGATCGTATACCAACTGCTTCCGGCTTCCGCCCACTCGTATCTGGGAATCTATTCAGGATTGCTGCTCGGCCTCTGCGCCGCCTATCATTGGAAAACCCTTCTGAACTGTTTTGGCGCGCTTCTTATGGCTACAAATATCTTTGGGGTAAAATCAGCAATTATCCTCCGTATTATAAACAACATCATCGGGTGTTGTTTCGGCGTCCTTTTCTATTATGTATATAACTTTACAGTCGACCGGTTTGCCAATGCCAGAACGGGACGGAGTTGACAATCATAACGAACAGCCGCTGTGGGAAACCCCACAGCGGCTGTCTTGAATTGTTGACCAGAGGATGAAATATATAGAAACCTGCCCTGTCCCATACTTAGTTACTCATTTTGGTCAGGATTTTTTCCACCTCTCTTTTGGTCAAGTCACGTCGGCGCTAACAGCGCAGGCACCTCAGCCGTATTCTATCTTCCAGATATGGAACGCTTGGCCTCATTTGACGGAGTCCACTCAGGGTCATGTCCTCAAACTGCTTTTCGTGGAAAATCATCCGCTATTCCACATTCTCCGCCGAAACGAAGCAAGGAACAGGCCATCCGAAGTTTTCCCTGCTCCTCTCCAACAAAAGCGGATGCCGGGCCATCCGCACCGCCGATAAACCCGATCCCTGCTACATACGAAGTAGCCTTCGGCTGATCGGGGCGCAGGGCGCCTGTCTGGGGCGATCCCCGTCGCCGCAGTCCGCAAGGGTCATAGCGCCGTCCGGCAGTTCCAGCGTAACGGTATAACTCATGGCGGCACAGTGCTCCGGGTACTCCGTCCTGCCTATGATCCCGGCTTTTCTGGGTGTGCAGAAATAGGCACGGTCATCCGCCCATTTCTCGATCCCCAGCAGCGCAAGGTCAATTTCCTTTTTTGAAACGCTTGGTATGCAATATGCCGCAACCGTACAACCTCCTGCCGGTGGATTTTCGAGGCATTGTATCCTGGCACAATACCGAAAATCAGCCTGCGGACAGTCACTCCAGTCCGTCAACTCCCTGCGCCTGCCGGTGTGTATAACGGCGCAGGATCACCACAAACCAGGTGAACACGACGATGCCTTTTGCAATGCTGGAGATGCTGATGCTCCACCAGACCCCATCCAGCCCCAGTACCGTGGCGCTGAGGAATACAGCCAGAGGGATGCGGGCGGCGTTCCCGATGATACCGGCCAGCGTGGGCGGCATTGGGCGGCCCAGTCCCTGGAACGCGCCGGAGGAGGTGATCTCCAGGCACATCAAGATCTGGGAGTAACCCATGATCCGCAGATAGCTCACGCCGGTCTGCAAGCACGTGGTCATCCGGAATGAATATCCGGAACAGCGGAACAGGAAAGACCACCAGCATAAGTGTGGTGAAGCCGCTCCAGACAACGATCATACCGATGGCTGTCCAATACCCCTTACGGATGCGTCCATCCGGCCCGCGCCGAAGTTTTGTGCGATAAATGCGTTGACCGCCGTGGCAAATCCCTCCGCCGTGGTATAGGAGATGGACTCGATCTGCGAACCGACCTTCTGAGCCGCGATAGCGGCGTCCCCCCAGCCCGCGACGAGCCTGGCGAGGATCATGGAGAGGCCGGAGAAAACATGCTCTGGATGGAGACAGGCAAACCGATTTTCAAAATCTCCGCCCAGGCCCTCCACTGACTGGCCTGGAATATATGGATTTGCGGAAAAACGGTCATCTCGCGGCGGCTGCCAGAAGGAACATGGCTGTTACGATGGCCTGGGCCAGAACGGTGGCTGTGGCGGCTCCGGCCACGCCCATCTGCGGGAATGGGCCGATCCCAAAGATCATAAGCGGGTCCAGAATGATGTTCCCCACCAGCCCGATGGCCGTGGAGCGCAGAACCACCACGCCCCCCCATAGCGGTGAACATCCCCGTAAAAATCTGATTGAAGAATGAGAAGAAAAATCCGGCCGCCACAATTACCAGATAGGTGCGTGCGTCCGCGATCACAGAGGGCGTGTTCAGCCTGAAAAATGCGATCAGCGGCCCGTTGAGTGTGATACAAAGCGTTGTAAACAGAACCACCAGCAAGGCCCCGAGATGGAATGCCGCCTGCCCATAAGAGGCCGCACGTTCTATATTTTGCGCGCCCAGCTCATGCGCCACTTTGACCTGCCCGCCCAGGCGCGGGATCATGGCAAGGCCGTTGGCGAGCCACAGATACATTCCCGCGGCGCCCACCGCCGCCACCGCATTGGCTGATACGCGGCCGATCCATATCATATCCGTCATATTGTAGGCCATCTGGATCAAAGACGTGGCCATGATGGGCAGGGCTAAACTGGTCAGGCTCCGAACAATGGAGCCCTCCAGCAAATCAACTTTCTGCATAGCGGGGGATCACCTGCCTTTGTGGAAGTAGTCTGAAAAGATGATATTCCGGCCCTTAGAAATAGTCGGATATATAGGGCGGCTGCTGCTCAATCGCGTCCTCCAGCATGTCAATCGTCTCCCGCCGGCGTGGACTCTCCCGATTTTGGCCAGGTAGTCCGGCCGTTTGTAGCCCATGAGCATGGTGGTCATGGTCTGGATGCTGATGCTGTCGGGCGCACGGCTCGGAGATCTTCACAGCCGTCCCCTGCCGTCCTTTGATATCTTCAGCAGGAACGAGCCCTGGTTGCACTCCATGATTGGGTCCGTCATGGAGAAGCGCCACTCCCGCTCCGTACCGTCCGCCTTGAAGGGATAGTCCGCGACGAACGCGGGGAAATCCACAATCCTCCCCATGTAGTAGGGGGAGATGGTCTCGGTGATGCTGGCGTCCTCCAGGAGGAAGGCCAGAGGCTCATCGGTGTAGGTGCTCCCCTCCACCCGGGTGATCATGGAGAAGTGGGCCGAAACAAAGTTCCACAGCCCCGTGCGGGCCTCCTCATGATTGAAAATCATGTCCTTGATATAGAAGACTTCATTTTCGATCCAGTAGATGATATACCCGTCCGGCTCCTCATTCTCGTTATAGTAGATTGCCGCCATGATATCGTCCCGGTCCCAGAGCCAGTATTCGTTCCAGGCCAGCTCATCCCGGAGGATGGCTCCGTGGGTATGCTCGGCAAAGCGGGCGTAGGTCTCCTTCAGTTCCTCGCTGTCCGCCTTCACCCGGCGCACGCTGCCGGCGACCTGGTGGTTTTTCGGGAAGCTGATAGTCCTTGATCTCATACGAGATCTTGTCCGAGATCAGTTCCCAGCCCTTTCGCCGGTAATAGGGGATCGAATAGGGGTAGAGATAGCAGATATACTGCTTTTTCTCCCTCATGTTTTTCAGGGCCTGCTCCAGCAGCTTGTGCATCAGGCCCATATTGGTGTATTCCGGATAAGTGCCCACTCCTGTCAGTCCGCCCATGGAATAGGTCTTCCCAAAAACCTTGACGCGCATCGGATAGACCGCCACCTGGGAAACCAGGGTGTCGCCGTCAAACCAGCCGATCACGTCCGCTTTCTGCATGGTTGGAAATTTCGCCCGGATGATCTCCTTCTCCTGCCAGCCCACGGAACTGAGTTCCTGATCCGTCACCTGGAATACATAGCGCAAAGAGGGCGTTATATTGTTCCAGATACTCATTGCCTACCGGCCGCATTTTCAAATCTTTTTTTATTCATCAAGAATCACCAAATTCTCCGTTTCATACAAAATATATCCATCGTTATAGTATAGGGAAGTTCAAATAAAAGGCAAGCCGCCCCGCGGCCCAACACAATCCCAGTTGTCTCAAAACAGGATTACGCCCCAACAAGACAGCGCCGCCAGAAATCCGGAAGCGGCCGCCTTGTTGGGGCTGTCCACAGTCGCTATTCTCATTGAGCCAAAGAGGCCGGAACCTCTGCCGCAATCAGCAGGCCGCATCATTGCCTTTCCGCCGGGACAGGCGCTTCAGGATGGCCGCCTCGATCTGATCCCCATATTTCATCCCCAGAAGAAACAGGGCTAACCCCGCTACACCAATCAAAACCATCGCCCACGGAGAGACATGAAAGGCGGCGCCGCCCAGGGCGCTGGCAAAGAGCAGTCCCCAGGGCGGGCAAGCAGGACGATCACCGCAAAGCGGCGGAATGAGAGCGAGGACAGGCCGGCCAGGATGCACAGAAGATCGTCTGGGAAAAAGGGGAAAAGGAACGCCAGAGTGAGGAACACCGGAGCCTTGGTCTGGAGGATCTGCTGATATTTTTCAGACAGCCTCCGGCTGACAAAACGCCCGGCAAAGTCCCGGCCCAGCACCCGGGCCAACCAGAACAACAGCAGGGAACCGGCGACTACTGCGGCGAAGGTGAGGAAAAAGGAAGGCCATGTTCCAAAGAGAACACCGCCCGCGGCAGCGGTAATATTGCTGGGGATCGGAGCCAGCACGACAGAGAGAAATTGGAGCAGGAAAAAACACAGGTGGGAGTATGGCGCAAAGTCGTCAATGTAGGCCCGCAGGGATTCCTGAGAGGACGCCGCCTGGAAAAAGCCGGTGGAGTATAGGAACCATCCACCTCCGACAATCAGAAGCCCCGCTGCGGTCAGGAAGAGAATACGCTGTCTGGATTTCGTAAAAGACACCTCTTTATCGTTGAGCCGTGAAAGGCATTTTATCACACGTGAAGGGGAAAACGACAGAAACTGTCTTAACATTCTATGAAGGAATCGTAAATAAACATGGTCAGGGTCCCGGATTTTCCCTTTGCCGCAAAGGTGTGGACGCGCTCCCCGCGGCGCTCCATGCCCCGGCGCTCATAAAACGGGTAATTGCAGGTGGTGTCTGTGAACAGGAAGAAATTGCTGATCCGCCGGTTCCTCATGTAATCCCGCGCGGCATCAAACAGCTTCTTCCCCAGGCCGATGCCCCGGTATCTGGAATTGACCGCAAAGAAGGCAATCTCTCCCTGGTACTCGGTCTGGGTGTCCTGGAGGAGCTGCCGGTCGATCTCTTCCACGCCGGAAAAGAACCTGGTGACCATACGCCCCTCTTTGGACAGGAACAGCGACGCCACGGAGAGGAGCATCCGCAGTCTGAGGCGGAACGGGCATCTCTTCTCCCTGCGGTCTTTGACCATGATAATCCCCACCGGGACTTCATCCACCAGCGCGACCTGGGTAAAGGTCTGATTGGTGAGGCAGCTGTCCAGATAGGCCCGCGCCAGCTTCTGCGCCGCCTTGGGGAGGCAAACTTGTCATACTGCCACGTCTCCCGGATGATCCCGATCAAAGCCGGGCGGTCTGATGTCTGGTATTCTCTCAATACGATCTGTCCATCCATTTTGTTTTCTCCATTTCTTCTTTCCAAAATCGTCTGCGGGATCTCCTGATACCGCTTCAGCACATAGTCCCGCTTTTTGTGAACCACCGGTACTCTGTAATCAAGCCTCCGACCACAAACAGCGCACCTGCGATCAAAAGACTGTGCTGGAAGCCCGCCCATTTCAGGACACAATAGCTGATGCCGGACGAGAGCAGCGCGGCGGCCAGATAAATACCAATCGCGTACTGCTCCACCTTTTGCGGCGGCAGGGTGAGAAAGAAATCGTCCCATTTTTTTCGCTATTACCCTGAACTGCTTCCTTTCAGCCAAAAGAGCAGGAAAACCAGGCCCAGGCCGCTCCACAGGCACAGAAGCCATTTTCCTGCGATTACGGCCAGCAAAATCACCAGCTTCAAAATACTCCCCCCTGGAATCAATAGCAGTAGCGCCGCCGGTATTTCAGGAGCATGACGGCGGACAGGATGATCGCCGCCAGCTCTGCGGCCGGTGTCGCCAGCCAGATCCCGGTGACGCCCAGAAGGGCCGGGAGGGCCAGCATGGCGATCACCGTAAAGACAAAGGTGCGGGAAAACGCCAGCACTGCCGAAATGAGCCCATTGGAAAGCGCGGTGAACATCCCGCTTGCAAAAATGTTGAAGCCCACAAAGAGCAGGGCCAGGGAACAGATCCGATTTCCTGCCACAGCCAGGTCATAGACAGGTGTTCCGGGCCGGGCGAAGATGGACACCAGCGGCTCTGTGACAGCCAGAGAGACGAGCACGGTGGCCGCGGCGATCACGCCGATGATTTTCAGGCTGGTGCGGACCAGCTTCCTGAGCTTCTCATGGTTCTGTTCCCCGTAATAAAAGCTGAGCATGGGGGCCACCCCGTAGGCATAACCGGCATACAGGGACCCGGCAAAGGCCAGCACATAGGAGATGATGGTGATTGCGGCAACGCCGTCCTCCCCTACATATTTGAGCATCGTCCAGTTGAACATCAGCGTGATGATGCCGTTGACCAGCGCGGTGGCCATTTCAGAGCAGCCGTTCGTGACGGCTCTCCCGAGCGTTTGGGGCCGGCAGACCGGCCTGACAAAATGGAGCAGGCTGTTCCGGTTGGAGAACACCAGCAGGCCCACGATGGCTGTGATGGAGTACCCCAGGCCGGTGGCAACCGCCGCCCCGCCGATCCCCCAGCGGAAAACGGCGATAAACAGGTAGTCCAGCACGATATTGGTCACGCCGCCGGCGACGGAGCAGAGCAGGGAAAGGGACGCCTTGCCTGCTGCGATCATATAGAGGGTGAAGTTATTCATCAGAAGAATAGGGACGGTGAACAGCAGGTAACGGCTCAGATATTCCCAGCAATAGGCGGAGACCTCCGGGGACAGGGACATGGAGCCGAAGATCTTCCCCATAAACAGATAGCCCAGCCCGCACATCACAAGGCCGGTCAGGACATTGACCAGGATCAGAAACGTAAAGTCCTGCTTTGCTTCATCGGGCTTTCCCTCTCCCATCTTTCTCATGATAGCCGCGCTGCCGCCGGTTGCGAGCATGGTGGAGATGGCCGTCACCAGCGCGATGACGGGATAGACCAGATTGAGGGCAGACAGGGCGCTGGTCCCGATCAGGTTTGAGACGAACAGCCCGTCCACCATCGTATAGAAGGACATGAATACGCTCATGGCGATGGTGGGGACTGCAAATCTAAGAATGTTTGTCAGGGTGACGGGTCTGCTGTATGCAATTTCATTCTGCACGGAAATTCCTCCTGCTTCTTGTGGTAGTTACCGGCATGGAGTATCATAATCCCTACAGTTACTGTACGGTCAAGGGGTTTTTGAAAATGCTGCGGGAAAAACCGAAGCTGTTTACCATCGGCCAGTTTGCCGCTCTGCATGGGATCAACAAAAAGACACTCATGTGGTATGATGAGATCGGGCTGTTCAAGCCTGCGTTTATCCACGAAGAAAATGGGTACCGGCTATACAGCTATTACCAGAGTACGGAGCTGGAGGTGATCCTGCTGCTCCGGGACATGAACGTGCCCATCCGGGATATTCAGGAATTTATGAAAAACAGGTCCGCTGGGAGCATGGCGGACCTGCTTCGGGATAAAATCTCAGAACTGGACCGGACGATCCAGGGGCTGAAGGCCGTCCGGTCAAAACTGTGCAGCCGCCGCCAGGAGATGACCGAACTTTTGGACCTGGACCTCTCCGAGATCTCCCTCATTGAGCGGGAACCGCAGTATCTGGCGACGGTGCAAACATCACCGGAAAAGTCCCTGGAGGATGAGATTGAGCTGATTCTTGAGCAGACCAAGAAATATCAGCTTCCGCGTATGTACCAGACTCCCTACGGCTCCATGCTCCCGGTGGAAAACCTCCTGGCCCGGAGGTTTGAGGACTACTCCAAGCTGTTTATCGAACTGCCGGACACGCAGAACAGGATGGGACTCCACAGGTGCCCCGGCGGGGTCTATTTGCGGGCATTCTGCATTGGGAATTGGGACAGGCTGCCTGCCCGCTATGAAGCGATCCTCCGCTACGCAGAGCAAAGCACCATTTACAGTTCTCCGGCTATGCCTATGAGATTGGGATCAATGAACTGGTGATCGACAGAATCGAGGACTATATTACAAAAATTGAAATCCCGGTTTTGAATTTCAATTGACAACAAAAAGCCAGGGTGCAGCAATCTGAAAAGATCACCGTTCCCTGGCCTCTTCATACTCTATTCGCTGGACTATGCGTTTTAATGCCGCAATTTCATACCCGGTTTTAAACAGAATGAGGCCGCAAGCACTCTGCGGCCCATAGGGTTCAATCGTAAACCAGGATTTGATTGAGGGCTACGCTACGTCGTCAGTAACATGAAATGTAACTTTACATGCCGTCGCATCAATCTCGCAAATCATCGCATAATAAGTTCTTTCTGTGCAAATATTCCCGTCAGGAGTAAGACTGACAAGCACCAGAGCGGTTCGCTCATCATCAATGTCAACAGCTGTAACGGCATCCTGAACAATTCCTGTATTTTTTCGTAAATTCCGATCTCCACGGACCAAGGTTATAGGAAAGCAAAGGCGCTGTCTTCACAAATTCTGTTCTATCTTGCGCGTATATATGCAGCCCCTTTATCACTGCGTCTTAAAAATTATTTTATCGCAAACGCTGAACTGCCCAGCGGCGGCAATGTCCCTTACTAAAACAGAGCAACGGCAGCGGATAACCTGATCTTCCAGCTGTTCCTGGGCGTGTTCGATCGTCTCCCGCGCAGTCACCCCCTGACCCGTCAAATGACAGCAAATAGAATGGGCCACTGTTTTGACGGAATCCACATACAAAATCTCAGAAACCGGCAGCCGTACCGTTTCATCGATCCCGATGGGCAGTTCGGCGGTGTCCCCGTCCGCGCTGTTTTGCTGCTCCGGCACCGCCATTTTCAAATATCGAATATACTCCACTCCCGAACCATCTCATTCTGATCCACACATTTTCAATAAACCCAAAGGGCCGCACGCCGCTGCGCAGAATATCCATGCCCTTCTCCCCGTGGCTGGTGACAAAGACGATTTTCCCGCCGGGGTCCGTGTGGTAGATCTGCCGGACAAGGTCCACGCCGTTGGAGGGAATCTCTCCCTAAGTCATAATCGAGAAAATAGAGATAGCTCCCGCCGCCGCGGATAAACTGGAGCGGCTCCTGACCAGCAGAGGCCAGACAGACAAGTTGGCCTCTGCTTTGCTTTGCCGGATTGCCCGTTCCAGCAGCTCGGACAGAAGCTGCAATGTGAAGGGATCGTCATCGCAAAGAACGATCGCTACCATAGGCGGAATTTTTTCTTGTCCATCTTTTCCCGCAGTATATCAGATTGAAAGGTTTTGTCCTGAATAAATGCAATTTGTCCTGAACGCATAGGACTAACTCGCATTTAAAGCCGAGGACGCACATCTGGGGCCAAAATCCAGCCTATCGCTCTTCATTCATGCTACAATGCCGCCGATAACAAGAGGGGATAAAAACCAAGGATGTCCCCATGAATCAAAAGGCAACACGAAAAATTACCCCCGCGGCTGTCAGGCTGCTGGCATTGGATGCCGTCCGGGGGGCCGTGATTGGAATGCTGATCGGGACAGGCGGGAGCAAGGTCCTGCTGGCGGCGGCGCTGCCGGAAAGGAAGCTGAACTTGTTGTATCGCCCTTTGCAAAGGTCGGAAAAGCTGCGCTGATGCTATACAGCGTTCCATTTGTATTGGCATGGATTTTGATGCTGTTTGGACTGACACCTTCTTCCCTCACACAATTTCCCGGCGGGGATGTTGTGGTCATCCTCATCACACTGGCTGCTGGCTGGACAGGGATATTTGATAAGGCCTATCTAATGTGAAGCGAGATGGTAGATATAAGAATCAGAAACAAACGCATATAGCATCTTGTTGGCATTTTTAACAATAATTTCTTGTAACCCCTTGTGAATTTATCATGAATTTTCGCCGCCTAATAAATGACACTTCTATTCCCTATTGTTTTTTTCTCTGTTCTCGATTACACTTATTTTAACTGGAGGAAGAATTCCATGAAAGTAAAGAATAGCCTGGACGAAATTTTGTATGAGCATATTGTTGAGAGCCTCATTAATGGTGATTATGAGATGGGACAAAACCTGACCTTGGACGAACTGGCTCATCGCTTCGAGGTCAGCCGAACGCCGGTGGTTCAGGCCGTTAAATTACTGGCCAATGACGGGATCCTTCAGATCATGGGTAATGGCCGCATCTATGTGCCGGAGTATGACCAGGAGCATGTGCGCCAGATGTGTGAAGTCCGTCAAATGGTAGAGGGACATGCGCTGGAGCGGTTTATGTCCGGCCTTGGGCTGTCGGCAGAAAGCGTATTAGCCCAGTTGAATCGTTACAGTGAAGAGGGTGTCCGCCTCACCGGCAGTTCTTTTTCTCCAAAAGAATTCGCCATGTTGGACCGCCGCTTTCATCGGTTGCTTGTAGAAGCGTCAGGGAACAGGATTCTGCTGGAGACGTATGACCGGGTACAGGGCGCTTTCTAGTGTCCAACTATCTGCTTTGCCCTTTGCGGCTCCGGGACTTTAGCGGCACAGCCAGAGATCACGTTCGCCTGGTAGAGTCCATCCGTTCCGGAGATATCACGAGGGCCCAGCACTGTTTACAGCAGCATATCGAAGGTGTGCTTCGCCGGTTGTAAGGATGGGGCCATTTTTTAATTATTTATTTTTAATTAAAAATAAATAATTAAAATCAGGATGCTATTTCCAGTTTCCAGACGCCGCCTCTCCCGGCAGCAGGGACACATCTGCGGTGCCGCTGGTACAGGATGAAATTTGTAGTCAATGACGAAATGGAGTGAATATGATGGAGCCTATGATCTGCGAAACATTCCTGCAATTCCGATATCTCAGCGACCTGGGTCTCTCGCCGGACGGTCGGTACACCGCCTATATCCGCCAGCAGGCGAATTTGGCCTCCAATGGCTATGACGCCCGGCTGTGGGTCTATGACCACAGTACGGGGCGGACCGTCCCTCAGCTCCCTGAGTCCGGTGCGGGCTTTTTCTTGGATGGATAACCGGACCATCCTCTTTTCCGGGATGCGAGGCACAGCCGGTTCCGCTTCTCAGGATACCACTACATATTACGCGCTGCCGGTGGATGGCGGCGAGGCGCAGCCCCTGTTCACCGTCCCCATGCGGGCGGGCAGGGCCCGGCGCTTAACGGACGGGCGGTTCGTTTTCACCGCCACCGTGGACATGAACCGCCCAAATCTGACAGTCTGAGTCCCCCGGAGGAAGCTTCGGCCCTGGAGGAATACAAAAACCGCACCTATGATGTGCTGGAGGACATTCCCTTCTGGGCCAACGGCCTGGGCCTCACCAGCGGGCAGCGGTCCCAGTTGTATATCCACGACCCTGCGTCCGGCGTAACCACCCCCTCACCGCGCCGCCCTTCAAGGTTACAGGCTTTACCGTGGAAGATGGCCGGATCCTCTATACCGGTCATCGCTTCACGGATGTCCAGACTCTGCGCCACGGTGTTTTTATCTGGGACGCGGCCAGTGGAGAGACCCGGTGCCTCCTGGAACAGGACCGGTATCTGGTGAAGCTTCTTTGCCCTTTGGCGGGACCAGGCGGTTTCTCTGTCTTACCGACGGGCTTGGCTATGGAAATGGGGAAAAAAATGGCGATTTCTACACCATCCCTCTCTCCGGAGGAGAACCAGAGCTGCTTCCTCCGCCACAGCCATCATTGTGTGGGCAACACCGTGGCCACCGACAGCCGCCTTGGTGCCGGAGACCTGGCGCGTCTGCGGAGACACGCTCTATTTCCTCTCCACCGTGGACCGGGACAGCCGGATTGAGGCTTTGGATCTGACCTCCGGCGAGGCCCGCCCCTCACCGGGCCGGGCAGTGTGGAGTATTTGGATGCCGCGGCAGACCGGCTGGTGTACCTGGCGTTTCGGGAAAACCGGATCGGAGAGATCTACACTCTGGAGCATGGCCGGGAAATCCGTCTGACCCACGCCAACGACGGGATCTATGACCGCTGCGCCGTCTCCACGCCCCAGCCGCTGGAGGTGGATACCGGAGGTCCGCTGCCGGTCCAGGGTGGGTACTCCCTGCCGGTGGCCTACGTTCCCGGCAAAAAATACCCAGCCATTTTGACCATCCATGGCGGGCCCCGCCTGAGCTACGGCTCGGTGTTCTTTCACGAGATGCAGGTCCTGGCGGGAGCCGGATACTTCGTTCTGTTCTGCAACCCCGGGGAAGCGAGGGCCGTGGAAATGACTTTGCCGATATCCGGGGCCGGTTCGGGACCATCGACTATCAGGATATCATGGCTTTCTTGGACGGAGCCTGGCCCGCTGGCCGGACATCGATCCCACCCGTTTGGGCGTTGGCGGCGGGTCCTATGGCGGTTTCATGACCAACTGGATCATCGGCCACACGGACCGGTTCCAGGCAGCCTGCTCCCCAGCGGTCCATCGCAAACTGGACCGGGATGGAGGGCACGGCGGACATCGGCTACTACTTCGCCAAGGGGCAAACCGGCGCTTCCCACCGGGAGGATCGGGATCTCCAGTGGCAAAGCAGTCCCCTCTTCGCTATGCCGATCATGTGACCACGCCCACATTGTTCCTCCACGGTGAGGAGGACTATCGCTGCTGGAAACTGGAAGCGATCCAGATGTTCACCGCTCTCCAGCTGCGGGGAGTTCCCTCCCGGCTGTGTCTTTTCCCAGGGGAAAACCACGAACTCTCCCGCTCCGGCCGGCCCCGTCAGCGGCTCCGGCGACTGAGGAAATGCTCCGCTGGTACCAGCGGTATCTCAATAAACAGGAGGCATAATTATGGAACGCATCAAAGCAGATGACTTGTACGCATACCGATTCCTCTCCGAGGTGGCGGTCGCACCCGACGGGGCTCACGCAGCTTTTGTGTCCCGCCGGGCCAGAGATGATGGAAAAGGCTATTACGCCTGCATCCATCTGCTGGACACCACAACCGGCGCCGTTCGCCCCCTGACCGGCAACGGCGACGAGGCCGCTTTTCGCTGGCTGGATTCAAATACGCTGATTTTCCCCTCCTGCCGGACCGGGGATCAGCCTGGTAAAACCGCCTTTTACCGGCTGGACATCCGGGGAAGCGAAGCAGAACGGGCTTTCACCATTCCCCTGTCGGTAAAGCAGTTTCACCCCCTGCCCGACGGAAGATGGTTCGTCCTGACCCGGCGGCCCATGACCCCTCCGAGGACCTGCCTGCGGACCAGCCTCAGCCCGGCCGTGACTATACGGTTTTTGACGAACTGCCCTTCTGGGCCGACGGTCTGGGGATGATTAACGGCACCCGGATGAGCGGATGGATTTTCGATCCTGCCGACGGCTCCGTAAACCAGATCACCCCTCCCACCTATGACATGGAAGGAGCGGCAGTCTCTCCGGAAGGCTCTCGGATCCTCTATTGGGGTGTGAGCTTTGAGGGAATCCGGCCCGACTACCGGCAGCTGATGCTCTACGATCTGGCCACCGGCCAAACCCGGTCACTGGTCCCCGATGGGAAATATCGGATCACCCAGGTGGGCTGGTGGGGCACGGATATCTGGTTCGAGGGCGGCGACCCGCACACCAGCGTCTCCCCGAAGCCCCAAGCTCTATCTGCTGAATCCGGCCACCGGGGACTGCCGGACCTTCTGCGCCCCGGACGGCTTTTTGGGTACCTCCGCCATCGGGGATATGTCTTTGGGCGGCGGCAAGGTCGTGCCGTCCAGGGAGACAGTCTCTATGCCGTCCGTCTCCAGCGCGACGTCACCGCCCTGCTGCGCTTCGACAAGGCGGGAAACTTTGCCCCTGTGGCCTCCTATGAGGGGATTGCCTGCTTTGATATCATTGGAGAGAACGCCTATCTGGCAGCTTTCCGGGATCACCGGCCTCAGGAGCTGTACCGCCAGCCCCTCTCCGGCGGGGAACCGGAGAGGCTCACCCAATTCCACGACGCCTTTCTGGAGACCCGCCAGATCTCACGTCCGGAGCACATCACGTTCCGCAGCCGGGACGGTCAGGAGGTGGATGGCTGGGTCATCCGCCCCTCGGATACGAGCCGGGGAAGAAGTATCCCGGCGTATTGAACATTCACGGCGGCCCCAAGGCGGCCTACGGTTCCCAGTACTACCATGAGATGCACTGCTTCGGCCGCCGGCGGTCGGTTCGTGTTCTATACCAATCCCCACGGCAGCGACGGTCGGGGGCAGGATTACTTCGATCTGGTAGGTCGGTGGGGCACCATCGATTACCAGGATCTGATGGACTTCACCGATGAGGTGCTTCGCCGTTATCCGGACGTGGACGCGGATCGGCTGGGCGTGTGCGGCGGGTCCTATGGCGGCTACATGACCAACTGGATCATCGGCCACACCCAGCGGCTCAAGGCTGCCTGTGCCATGCGGAGCATTTCTAACTTTGTCACCTCCATCTCCACCTGTGACAAGGGGTATCTGTTCCTGCTGGAGCACATGGGCCTCAATGCCCTGGAGCGGAAAGGCGTCATCTGGGACGAGAGCCAGATCCTCTGGGACAAGTCTCCCCTGAAGTACGTCCGCAATGTCACCACTCCCACCCTGTTTATCCACTCCAACACCGACTACCGCTGCTGGATGGACGAGCCCCTGCAGATGTTCACCAGTCTGCGTCAGCAGGGTGTTCCTTCCAAGGTGGTCCTGATTCATCAGGAGGGCCACGAGCTCAACCGGTCCGGGCGGCCGGTCAACCGTCTGATCCGGCTCAACGCTCTGTGCGACTGGTTCGACCAGTATCTCTAAAAAGGCTGCGCCGGGCGGCCCTTTCAATAAACAGATAGAGAAAGGATGAATGACAAGTGTTTGATATGTTGCTGTGGTTCGCAGTGGTGATGGTTCTCTTCGCTGTCGGCGACGTAGTGGCCAAGCTGACCAAAGCCCGGATCTCCTCGGTGTTCGCCACGCTGATGCTGTTCCTGATCCTGTTCGTCGCCGGCGTATTGCCCGCCGACATCATCGAAAAGGCCGGTCTCAGCGCCGCTTCCAGCTGGAGCGTGCCAATGCTGCTCTTCGCCATGGGGTCCATGATTAACCTGCGCCAGTTCATGGATGAGTGGCGGACTGTGGTCACTTGCTGGTTCGGTATGCTGGCGGTAATCATCGGCGTCTCACTGACCATCCCTATCATCGGCAGGGAGATGGCCCTCAGCGCCATCCCGGTAGTCAACGGCGCTCTGCCCGCAACGCAGATCATGACGGAGGCTGCCACCAAGGCTGGCTATCCTCTGGCCGCCGCGCTGGCTGCCATTACCTTCGCCGTGCAGAAGTTCGTGGGTACGCCCTTTGCCTCCAGCGCCAGTCTCCGCTATGCCCAGGGCCTGATCGGCGAATACCGGAAGGCCAAATCCAGCGGCACCCTGGACGAGTTTATGGCCGCCGCGGGCAAATCCGAGAATCGGAACAGCGAGGCAAAGACAGCGTCCAAGAGGATAACATTGGCCGAGAAATTTGACGGCTTTTATTCCAGCAATGTGTGCATTTTGCTGGCAGTAGTCGGCGGCCTGCTCTCTGTATGGCTGGGTGAGCTGACCCACATCAACTACGCCATCCTGGGGCTGGTGCTGGGCGTGATCTTCACCCAGCTGGGTGTGGTGCCCAAGAACCTCCTCCAGAAAGCCCAAGCCAGCGGTTTTATCAACATGGTGGTGTTCGCTCGCCATCATTCCCGCCCTGGCCAACATCTCCATATCCGACCTCATCGACCTGATCCTCCCGCTGGTGGTTGTGTTCGCGGTGTCGGTACTTTCCATCTTTGTTATGATGAAAGTCCTGCCGGTGTGGAAGATTCTGGGGGATAAGTCCATGGCCTTCGGCGTAGGCTTCTGCCAGATGCTGGGTTTCCCCTCCACTTACCCTAATCTCTGTGGAGGTATGCAATGCTGTGGCGGAGGATGAGGATGAAAAGGCCTTTCTGATGAGCCGGGTCATGCCTCCTCGCCTGGTAGTGGGCGGTATGGCCGCAATGGTCTCTATTTTGGTGGCCGGTGTGATGGCCGGTATGCTGTAAATTGCAGCCGATCAGATCCTAAAACTCGGATTCCCTTTAAGATGTTTTCGGGTGAGGACATGGCGGATCACTTCTAAACTCGAAAAGCGACTCATTCCCGCTTGATTGAAGTTCTCAAAATTCGTGACACCTCCCTGAAATTTGTTATAGCAATATAAGCGTCAAACAGGAAACCGCCAAGCATCAAAAGAGGCTTGACGGTTTCTTGTTTGCTGCTCACTCTAAAGGGCCGGAAAGCCAAAAACTTCTAAAGCCCCGCCCGGCAGAGCCGAAAAGCAAATCACAGCAGAAATCTTTTTTAAGAGAATAAACAGAAGATCTGCCAGCGTGCCGGTCAGGAGACGTTCCAATCGGCTCTTGCGAAATGCAGTCTGTTTTATGGGGAGATGACACCTTCTCGACGCCATGCATTTACATAAAGGAACAGGAAAGATTGCTTCATGCAAGCTTTAGCGCAACTGCTTAAAAACCGAAGAAGATGTCTTTGAGCCAATTCGCCGTAGTTCTCCCCCAGCTATGCACTACGGTCAGCTTTGGTTTATTCATTGTCAGTCAAAACAAGATATCCACCATCATGCGGTTTATCAATAGAATATTCACTGTGGAGAAAGGGAACGGATCACAGCCCGTTCCCTTTCCTCACATAACGATATCGTCAAATATTAGTTTACGATTGCAGGAATCAATCATTTGTTGCCAAAGAGCTGCCCTAAAACCGAGTTCCGCTCTGTAGCGGATAAAGTTAGCGTACCATCGTCTGCAACATATACATTTGCGCCATAACGGAAATGAACTCCCATCATACCAGCCATTCCACCAACACTGACCATGTGAATCTGCTGAAGTGCTTCTCCAATGGTCCATGTTTCCGTATTCAACTGGTACAGGTATGCATAATCCGCAAATGTCACACCCTCGCTTGGTGACCAAAGCCCTATCATATAAATATCATTTGTCCCATCCTCAGTAATCAAGCCAAAACCTTGAAAGTCCTTATCAGATTCAAAACTTCCAACTTCGGAGAACCGGGCGTTTTCAATGCCATTTGATGCCAATGCACGATAGACATGGTACACAGTATTCTCGCCATCTAAATGGGCAACTATCATCACGTAATACTCAATGCCGTTTTTATCCTCATAAGAAGTAATCCCCAAAGCACCAGCCTTATGGCTTACAGCTAAGTCAAATGTCTCAACTCTTCTTAGTTCTTTACGGCCAATGAACGCAAATCATATAAAGCTATATGCGCGGAGGCATCTTGTTCAGAGGGAACCAACAGATAATCTCCCATTACTTGAACGCCACCAGGATGTTTCCAATTCTGAAGGTATGTTTTGAACCCCCACTTGTCACTGCCCGTTTTGGGGCCGGCGACAATATGCGCATAGGGCGCAGTTCCTACACTATGCGTCAGAATAGAATATCGAGTATGATCGCAACTATCATACTGCGCATATCCCTGGATATGATTTTACGGTAGGGTCATAGCTGCCGGGGAAACCTTCCAAATTGCTTTGAACGCCGTCAATCGGAAGCGCAGCAAATTTATTTTTAACATCGACAACTTTATTCGCACTATCCGCAGCAGACTTCTACCACGTGAATGGCTTCCAGAGAAATCTCATTAACCTCGTTGCCGCCTCTCAAAAACGATGCATAAACTGTTCTTCCTCTGTCGTACTTCCAATTGCCAATACAGTGTCGGGGCCGTCACTATCTCTTGTATGCTGGCCAGAGTGTTGACCAAACCACCAATTATTTCTAAACAAGGTGCTCCCCTGAGCAATAACAACATCAGGAAATGTAACACTTAGACCCTGCGGATCATCGGCAGTATCCACAACCAAATTCAAATCACCGACAAAGGCAAAATTCAAATCATCAGCAGTCTGGTCAAATGTTGTTCTATCTCCGTTCACAGAAGGATCATTATATCCTGAGATCTTTGAATTGAACCATGATGCAACGCTTTCAGAGGCACTGCGCCCAACGCTGAATGTAAATTCCCCATTTTCAAGTGTATGCACCTGTCCAACATAGTTGCGACCATCAGGATCTTGCCCGTTTGTAATACTGAGATCCTTTATTACGAATGTTCCACTTACGATGCCAAGTCCGTCAGCTGCTGATATTGTAACGGCATTTGACCGGTAAGCCATATAAGTGGAGGTTCCTTCTGCCCCCGCAGTACTCATTAACATCACAACAGCGATAGCCAAGCAGAAAAGCCTTTTCAAAATTTTCTTCATCTCAAACACCGTCGCTCTTCAAATTGTATGAATTTGGCAATGCTCAAATAAGGAGATGTCTCAGTACTTGCGCAGATCTGTATTATTTCTGTGTGTTTTTTACCTTTGCCTTGTGATTTTTCCAGGCAAACAGCAAAATAGAACCTACAGCAATCAAGATAAAGGCACAGCTGATAGGACGGGTAAAGAAAATGTCTAGACTCCCGTCAGACAGCACCAGTGCCCGGCGGAAGTTTTTCTCAGCCAAAGGCCCCAGCACAATGCCGAGCAGAATGGGAACCAACTGAAAATCCATCCGGCGCAGGAAATACGCTACAATGCCGAAGATCAGGATGATGTAGATATCATACATCCGGTTATTGGTGGAATACGCACCCGCAATGCAAAAGGTCAATACAATAGCCGCCAAAATCTCGTAGGGAATACGGGTGATATGCGCGTAAAAACGGGTAAAGCCACTGCCCAGAATATACATAAACACATTGACCACGATCAGGCCCAGCATAATGGCATATAGAATATTGCCCTGCTCTTCGAACAGCGTGGGGCCGGGGATCATGCCGTGGATCATGAATGCACCCATCAAGATAGCGGTGGCGCCGTCCCCTGGGACCCCCAGCGTCAGCATGGGGATCATCGTTGCGCCGCAGGCGCCATTGTTGGCGGACTCGGAGGCGGCCACACCCTCGATCTCGCCGTGGCCAAAAGTCTCGGGATGGCTGGAGGACTGCTTCACCTGGTTATAAGAGATGAACGCCGCCAAAGCACCGCCAGTTCCAGGGGTTGCGCCGATAATGACGCCGATCAGGGAGCCAATGCCGATTGGTTTGCGGCATCGCCGATACTCGTCCTTCGTGATTTTATCTCTGGTGATGGCTGAAGAACTGATAGTCTTGTGGTCGGTCCTTGGATCATACTGGGACTTCATCATAATCTCAGAGATAGCAAACAGTCCAATGAGGGCGATGATCAGGTCGATACCACTCATGAGCCGATTGCTTCCAAAGGTAAAGCGGGCGGTGCCGCTGATATTGTCCATGCCGATGGTAGCCATGAACAAGCCGATGCAAGCGCCGATCAGTCCCTTGAAAATACTGTTGTTAGAGACGCCCGCAATCACGGATAGTCCAAAAACTGCCAAAGCAAAATATTCGGCAGGGCCAAACAGCAGTGTGATTTTTGCGATCTGGGGAGCCAGAAACAGTAGGGCAAATGCGCTTATAAGGCCACCGATGGTTGATGCGTACAGTGCCATTTGCAGTGCCTTGAACGCTTGTCCTCTTTGGGTCATGGGATAACCGTCAAACAGCGTTGCCGCATTGGCCGAGGTACCCGGGTGTTGATGAGAATCGCAGTGATGGAACCGCCGTAGGTACAGCCGCAGTAGATGGCCAGCAAAGCATTAAAATAGCCATCGTGGGATCCATGCCATAGGTCAAGGGTATACAAAGGATGAGACCTAAATCGGAGGTCAGTCCGGGGATAGCACCCACAATAATACCGATTGCCAGCCCCACCGGAATAATCAAAAAGTTCTGCCACTGCAGCAGAACTTGCAGTCCGCCTAAAAATTGTTCCATAAGTATTCTCCTTTTCGATCAGGGCAGGGAAATATGAAGAAGCACCTTGAATACGTAGTACACGATGCCCACCATCCCCAGAGGAATCGCATAGTAGTACCACTTTCTGGCTTTATAGAACATCATGACCGCCAGTACCAGCAGGATTGTGGAGACAATATAGCCCAGATGTCCAATCAGGAAACAGTAGGCGATCAAAAGCAATGCGAACACTACGGAACGCATTTCTTTTTTAAAGGCATTGAGCGAAAACTCTCTTTCGTCACATACAACTCCTGCTTCTCCCGGACGAAGATCCTCCAGCAAGCAGACCGACAGAGCAGAGGAACATACCACCAATGGCGATACGGGGGGAAGGTCTGTGCGTTGATTGGCGTTTTCTCCAGCGTCTGGACCTGTACGGGAATCAGGAACCACAGCACTGCGCTCAGAACCACAAAAAATAGCGCCCGATATTATTTCTCTGTTATATCTGATTTTCATAATTCAATACCTCTTTTTAAAATGGGTGCCCCATATCTCGGCGATATGGGGCACCGCAGAGTGTCACTGCACCAGAGGAATATACTCGGTCATCGCCTCGGTCTGAGCTTCTACCATATCAACGATCTCGCTCTCAGTGGCCTCCCAGGCTTCCATGCCCATGCCTTTCATAAATTCCTGGAACTCGGGATCAGCATAAACCTCCGCGATGAAGTTGGTCAAAACTTCCTTCTTGCTGTCATCCACAGAGGAGCGGACCGCAAAGTAGTCCATGCCGGTGAAGTCCACGTCGACTCCCCTGATCCCTAAAGGAACTGATGTGGCCAATGCCTTCCACCTCCAGCCCTCGGGAATGAAGGTTCCCAGGCAGTTCAATTCGCCGTTGATCACATAATCGCGGTAAGTCGGGGGAGAACCGATAGCCACGTCAACATGGCCGCCCACCAACGCATTGATGGCCTCCTGGCCGCCGTCGTAGGGAACAGGCTCAGCGGGGATGTCCAATAACTTGAACAGGACGGAAATCATAGTATAGCTGTCGTTGCCAGGGCCGCCTGTGGTAGCGTACTTGATTGTGTTCCCTCTGCGGCATAGGCTTTCAGCTCGTCGATATTGGTGATGCCGCTCTTAGAGTTAGTCAGAACAACGAACTCCGTGATACGCATACCAATCAGAGGCGTAATATCATCCAGTGTGTAGTTGACATTAATGAAGCTGGGAGTCAGTGAGAACAAGGGGCCGTTGGCAACCACCATGGTATAACCGTCATCCTCCGCCTGCAATGCATCGTTCATGGCGATAGTTCCGGAACCACCGGTATGGTTTTCCACAATCACGGGCACACCCAGATACTTCTCACCATAGGAGGCAACCTGGCGGGCAATGGTATCGGGTCCGCCGCCAAGGCTCCAGGGCATAATAATAGTGATCTGCTTTTTTCAGGGAAAGCGCCGTCCGAAGTCGCGGGAGTTTCCTGCTGGGAATCGCCTGCGCTGTCAGGTGACGTTCCCGTGGTTTTGCCGCCGCAGGCAGCCAAACTCAGAATCATAGCGAGTGCGAGGACCAGCGACATGAGTTTTTTTCATTGTTTTCTCTCCTCTTTTCATTGAATTCTAATAAACTCCGGTATAACCATCCCGGAATCCATTACAAGTTTGATAGCCTGAAAGCCTTCGGGCTGTGAGAAATAAGGCGGATACTCTCGCTCATCCGAAAACAAAAAGTGTGGTGGATGCTCCGCCGGAAAGATTGCGGCCAGCTTCTGATATACCGCCTGATTCGCGCTATGATACCGTCTATCAGATGCCGAGGTCGTAATAATATACTCCAACGGCATATTTTTCATAAAAGATTCCGAAATTGAATCTATTTGTCCATGATGTGGCAATTTGAGAACGTTTACATTTTTGAAAAAAATTTCAGGCACCTCATCCCATTCAGATGGACAGCTATCCGCCGCGCTGAGAAAAACGATGTCTCCCAGTTCGAAGCGCAACAGCATACTGGTGTGATTGGATGTAGCGTCCAACCGGATCAGGCACTCAGTCACGGCATTTGTATCCGCCTCAAGACTGTATGCCCGTTCCACGATCTCCATATATGCATCTACAACACAGCTTTTGGGTGCCAGTATCCGCATCTTCGTGTCTATTCCAAATTTCAGTACCTGTCCTGCTTTCAACACGGTAACAGGAATGCCTTTTTCCTTCGCATGAAGCAAAATCCTCCGATACGCATTCAAGGCCGCAACATATAGCGGTACACTGCGGGGAGCGTTACTGGCTGGAGTCAGTTCACAGCCTTTTAAGAAAGGCTCTACCGGGTACGGAACATAGAGAGGATCTACCACTGTCTGCTGTAATACCGCCTCCAGCCCGCATACATGATCTTCATGGATATGCGAAATAATCACAGCATTCAAATGCTCAATCTGCTGTCTGGCAAGATAATCTGCTGACCGAATGCGATAAGAATCGCCTTCAAATTCTGACTCCAGGGCACTTCCTCCATCCAGCAGTGCAGTATACCCATTCTTTAACTGAAAGAGGATTGCGTCTCCGTAACCGACATTGATGACTGTAACACACATGGCATCACATCCTTCCGCACTTTGACTTCACCATTTAAAACGCTCTATCAGGAGCGTGTCAAATTTCTACATAGCATCAAGCGGTTCCCCGCACTATAAGCTCCGTAGGAATTTGAATATGCGCCTTTTCTACCGGCATCCCCGCAATTAAGTCAAATAACGTTTGCATGGCAAGGCATCCCATCTTAGCAAAGATCAATTCGAACAGTGGTCAACTCGGGTTCCACCACACGGCTGATATAGCTGTCATCAAACCCTATGATCGCTATATCTTCCGGCACTCTCAGCCCTGCCCGGGTAACTGCCTTCATGGCGCCTGCGGCAATGGTGTCATTGGTGCAGAAAAAAGCTGTGGGGCGATCCACCCCCCGCAGCATCCGGGTCATGATTTCCTCGCCATCTTCCAGCGCCGGCTCAATATCAGCAATAAAACGATCATCAACGGGAATATCATACTTAGCAAGAGTTTTAACGAAGCCCTCTATACGAGCTTCACTAACTTGTGGTGAAAACCGGCCGGACAACAGGCCGATTTTACAATGTCCCAGCTTGCAAAGATATTCCGTAGCCTGCACAGCACCGCCATAGTGATCTGCCGAAATGCACACTAAGCCATCCATATCCAAATAGTTGTTTACCAACACTACCGGAATGCTCTGTTTACGAAACTCTTCAATGACCCGGATATCAACCTCGCCAGCAAAAATCACTCCATCCATGTGCTTTTTGATATAAATATCTCCATTGGGCAGGTGGATATCCTGACTGGTCGTTACGAACAGGCTGTAATTCCTTCGGGTTCCCTCCTGCATGGCTGCTTCCAGCATCGGAGAATAAAAAGGATTCAAAATAGCGGGATACTGCTTTTCGTGGATAATAAATGCAATATTTTCTGTCTGTTGCCGAACCATCGCCCTTGCGATGGCATTAGGCGCATAGTTCAACTGCTTCGCTGCCGCATATATCTTTTCACGCGCCTTCTCACTGACTGCTTCCGGAGACGCATATGCTCTGGAAACTGTTGCCTTTGAGTAACCACATAACCGTGCGACGTCAATGATTGTTGCTGCCATGTATGTATCCCACGCCCTCTTGAAAACGTTCTCATTTTTAAGGTCAAAAAAAAACACTGGCACTCTATTGTGAAAAATAAACAACCAGTATCGCCGCGTCCTCTTTTCTTAACATGTTTTTAACATAAAGCCGCCATCAAAAAAGTCAACACTTTTTTTTGACAAACCACACTATTTTGGAATCATTCCCAAATTTTGCATGTCTTTTTTTGCAATTTTGACTTAAGCAGTAGGCCCTGTTATTGCTGCACAAACAAACTCATTCCCAAATAGTATTATATGGATTTGGCGCGCTTTAACGGCAGTATCAGGAGCTGACACAGGATCTCCGAAGAAAACGAGCCGTACATATTACGGGCTCTCTTCCCTGCCCCGCACAGATGAACCACGGGAATGCTTTACAGAGTTCTCATTCGTCTGCCTGTGGAATGATGGGACATTTGTACGCTCTGGGGGCAGCTACGGCGTGCAGACGAGCCAACATCACATTCGATAATATCCAGGCCCTTCACTTTCATGTCCTTCGCCACACCTTCACAAGCAACATAATTTATGGCGGAGCGTCTTTAAAGATGTCCGAGAGCTGCTGGGCCTTTCCAGCGTGAACACCACCATGAACATCTACGCCCATGCAAAGAAAGGAACCACAGGTTCTTCCGCCCGGTTTCTGGATAAGGGTGCGGGTGAAAGCTGAGAGCTTTCCCTTACAGACATCTCGTAAGGAAAAAAGCAAGGGAAATGGCCAAGAAAATATCCCCGGAAACCTTGAAAACACAAGGATTTCCGGGGAGCGCGGCCCAAATGTATTAGAAAAATGACAGGAGGAATTCAAAATGTGCAGAACCGAAAAAGGTGGTCATCCTGAAAATCCGTTCGAGCAAGCCGGGAGAAAGCCGGATACACCCAAGCGGCCGCAGCAAAAGCACGTACACTTGTTGTATGAGGCAGGGACTTCTGCCCCTCCATTTGGCATCGTGTGCCGCATGGCCGATCTGTACCATTGCAGTCCAGCTGACTTCCGTCTTATGGAATACAGGCCGAAGTGATGGATGGAGTCTGTACCGATGTGACATTGATTCCAGCCGTTTCCTGCGACAGGGACTTCGTTGATTCACTTGCCAGCGTTATGACAGAGGGCAGCTTAACCCTATGCATCTGTTCGATGTGGTGTTGGATGCGCTGTCCTGATATTTTTTTCCGCCGCTGGAGGGCGTGGCAGAGCCACGCCCCCCTCTTGGCTTCTCAATCCGCCATTTTCAGGCTCGGTTTATTCCTCTTCATCAAAAAGTCTGAAGTTCGGATCAACGGTACCGATTCCCAGATAACGAGCCTTGTAGTCCTTAAGCAATTGGAAGAACTTTCCGCTCAGTATGACAATGACAATCAGGTTTACAAAGGCAGGTATTCCCGTTGTCAAATTGGCGATTTCCCAAATATCCGCACCAGAAATATCGTTTCCCACCGCAGCCAGAAGCACTACAAGGAACCCGGGAATGGGGTAGATTACCTTAAATACGTTAATCAAGGTCCGCTTGAGCTTTTCATTCGTGCCGCACAAATGGCGCAACAGCACTTCGAAATAAGCCCACCATCCGGTAGTAGTAGAAAGAGCAAAGAGGAAAATGGCCACCGTGATGATGATAGTTCCAACAGGCCCAAGCACTGTTTCGAAAGCCGCCAAGGTCAATGGAGCACCATCCAGGCCGGAATCCCACAGGCCGGTAACGACGATAACCAAGGAGGTAACCGTGCAGATACACATCGTACCGACAAAAACCTCAAATGCCCCCCACAATCCCTGCTTCACCGGATGCTCCGTTTTGGCGGAGGCGTGAATCATAGGCGATGTACCCCAGCCAGCCTCGCTGGAGAACATGGCGCGGGATAAGCCGGTTCGGATAATCAAAGCCACGCCCGCTCCCATGAAAGCGCCGGTGGCTGCGGTCCCGGTAAATGCATCGCTGATAATCAGTCCAAGTGCTGCGGGCAATTGTGTGATATTTACTATGATAATCACGATTCCGCCTACCAGGTAAAAGACGCACATGGGGGGAACTACTTTCGCCGCCAGCTTGCCCAGCCAAGGAATTTCACGGACAGTAGCCAAATAGGTGAGACCAACATAGACTAAACCTACCGCCAGCATGGGAATGCCAAAAGTGGCGTTGACGGACTGTGCGACCGTGAAGTTTTTGCATGGAAAAGACATTTCCAAAAATGCCGATCCCGAAGATAACCGCCAGCACGCCCCAGAATTTGAAGCCCTTATCCCGTCCCAACCCTTTCTCCATATAGTATGTAGGCCCACCATAATAGCCGCCCTTTTCATCCTTTGAACGGTAGTATACCGCCAGGGAAACTTCGGCCATTTTCATCATCATGCCCAAAAAGGCCGCAACCCAAATCCAAAAGGCTGCACCCGGTCCGCCCACCGCGATAGCGGTCGCTACGCCGCCGATATTGCCAACACCCACTGCTCCGCCAACGGCAATGCTGATTACTTCCAAGGGTTTCATCATGCCCTTACCGTTGTCCTTTTTTGAAAAAAGTGTTCCAATGGTGTTTTTCAGAATATGCTTTAAGTGTGCGATTTGAAAGAATTTGGAGCCGACCGTAAAGATAATGCCCGCCAACAGAATAAGTACGATGAGAGGCATTCCCCACAGAAGGTCCGAGATCGTCTTAATAATGGCCATAACAAGTTTTCTCCTTTTTCTATATGTCTGTCATCACACTCGTGTATAGTGCAGGCTCACTGTCCGGATTACCTGCTCAAAGGCCGGTACATCAGTTTCATTGGATACCAATACCAGAACACAGGGTTCTCTCCCATATAGAATCCCCCACATCATTCGTAATCCCCTCATCCTCGCCGGTCTTGTGCTCCACCCGCACGGTGGGCGGAAGCAGGCTGGGGATTTTATGGTTAATCTGCTGTTGCGATAGCATCGCCCGCATTCGCTCAGACGCATTGGCACTCACGCGCGTCCGTGGTAGATTTCCTCCAGAAGGCTACCGATCTCCTTCGGTTGACATAAATTCTCCTTTCCCTGACGTGCGGCCTCCGTGTCAAACAGAAAGCGAAAAATCTTGGTTTCCTGAAGGCCGAGCACCCGGAATCGCTCATTCAGGAACTCAATGCCAAAGCGGCGGATTAACACATTCGTAGCCGTATTGTCACTGATAGTAATCATCAGCTTACAGAGGCTTTCTATGTCATACGCCTGCGTACCGGAGATATGCTGCAATGCGCCGCATCCGGGCACTTTGTCGCCGTCCCGGACCAAGAGCCGCTCCTGCAAAGCACACCGGGATGCTCCCGCTCCTCCAGCAGGATGGCCGCCAGAATTGGCAGTTTAATTACGCTGGCCGCTTGGAACAACTCCGTTTGGCGGCTTCCGTCCGTTTCTCCCGTGACTAGGTTTTTGTAGTAAAATCCGATATGCCCCGGAACTGAGGAAAGCTGCCGCTTCACATATTCGTCCATGCCGTCTCTCCCTCCTGCTCCATTGCTAAGCGCGAATGGCTCGTCCTAGACTTGACTGCTTGACTGTTCCGTGTTCCACAGCGATTTTTCCCCAATCAAGACCCATTCTATCCCTTCCGGAGGACGGTCGGGATGCTCAAGCGTAGCACAGTCCCGGATCCGATCCATATCAAAATTACGATGTCTGCATCTGCGCCCTTGCGTAAGGTCCCCTTTCTCGTCAGCCCCAGTTTTTGGGCCGGCATGGCACTCATCTTGGCGACCGCATCATCCAAGTTCATCTTCCCGGCTGCAACATACCGGCACAGCAGGCGTGGAAACGCCCCTGCACCTCTCGGGTGTCCTTGCCCCCGATCCATCAGCCCATCACTGGCCAGCATAATGGCCGGATGAGACAGGGCCAAAGCTACATCCTCCGCCTTCATAACATGGCAGACCGTCAATGTGTCCGGTGCTGTCTGACGCAGTTCATGAAACAATCTCTCCGTGCATCGTTGTCCCTTGTACATACCCTCGCAGATTTCTATCGCAGAATACTGTGTGCAGTAACGCTCCAAAAATCCCTCATCGTAGGTTGTTTCCCCTATTCGCGTGCTGAAAGCGTCATACGGATAGCAATCTCCGCTCAGTTCCATACCGGAGGCGCGATATCTATCTATGAGGGCCAGCAGTCGTTCCATCTGCCCAAATCCCCCCATGCTTCCCACATGGGAAACTTGAACCGGAAGATCCAGCTGCCGCCCTATGGAAACCAACTCCTCCACCGCGCCGAATACATTATCCGCGTCATCTCGCACATGGGCGGCCACAAGACGGCCATGGCTTTGGCAGAAGCAGGCGGTTTTCACCATCTCATCCCGTGTCACACCGGGTACATAGCGAATACCGAAGGACACCCCAAAGCAACCTGCTTCCAGAGCCTCTTTTGACCAGCCTTGACAACCGTTGTTGTTCATCGGGCCGAATTGCACTGTACTTGTCCCGGTGCCCGGCCTGCTCCCGCAGGAAGGTATGGCCAGCTAGTAGTCCCATATTGATCGGGCCGCCATCACGGTCCATCAATTCTAAATACCGCAGAGGCGAGACCGTATTGATACCGCAGTTTCCACCAATCGCTGTAGTGACTCCCATGCGAAGCATGGAGGTCATAATGCTGGGAATCAGTCGCCCCTCCTCTGGGTCATAAGGATCCTCGTGCATGTGGATATCCACAAAACCAGGTGAAACCACCATCCCTTCGGCATCCAAAATCACATCAGCTTCCGGCTCTTCAGCAGTCAGCCCCTGAATACGCCCGTCTTCCACTAGCAGATTATTTTTGGAGTGAACATGACTGGCCGGGTCTACAATCAGTCCGTGTTTAATCAGTGTGCGCATCACTTTGCCCCCTTTCTCCGTCCGTCAGCCATTCAGGCAGGCCCGTATTTTGCGGCACGCCTTCATATCCTTGGCGGCGGACAACCAGCGCATCCTCTCCGAGGTTCAACAGCACAACCATCGGCATACAATGCATATTGTAATTCTTCTTCATCCGTGCTTCTACATCCGCCCAGACAAAAAGATAGCGCCCATCGGCGCCGAACAGTACCACTTTGCGGTGATTCACTCACATTACAGAGGGGGATTCATTCTAGAAATTATGCTCTGGACAGCGTAAGGGTATCATACCATAAGATCACGAAAAAGCCAATTATATAATGAAGTTATTTTCCATCTCCTGACTCCAGTATTCTGAGCACTTCCTTGTTAGAGTCGGAGACCATTTTCCGGGTCTTGTTGAACGCATCATGCTCCTTGTCTGCCTTGACGACGGCCGCTTGTCTGGGGGCGCGCCCTTATCCCAAAATATCCTATCGGCGGAAAACCAGAAGCTCACTGACACAGGCGGCAAATTTCCACATGGCGAAGGTGCTCTGGCGCTCGATCAGATACTCAATGCAGTTGGAATACCCGCTCATCGTACGCCCATCCAGCACGCGTTTCCAGGCGATCAGGTCCATTGGTCTTGCTGCGGTCCGCACTGGCACAAATGATCTCTGCCCGGCTGTGCCCTGTGACGGCGTAAAGCCCGCAGAACTGTTTTATACCATGGTGTATAGAAGTCCCGCGCGGTGGGCGGCCCGCAATGACGGATACGGGTTGTAAAAGCGTGCCTCCCTTGTTTTGGTCTTTCTCCCCATCGCTCCGCAGGGCGTGCTTGTTGTATTTTTTGCAATGACTTCTTCCTGCAATTCGCCTTTCTGAACGATATTAGTTTCCTTTCTGAGAATGGCTTGGAATGGCGAGAAGGCAGATGTCGCTCTGCTGACAAATCCGCATGGGATATGTCGCGTCACACGGCAGGATATCGGTCTGCTGAAGCTGTGCTCCGGACAAATCAGGATCACTTCTCAGCCTTTGCCATCATCCGGTTCCGCAGCAGAAATCCAGTAACCTTTGTTGTTGCAAAGATGGTCCATGGCCAGGCGCACAAGCGCAGGCCACCGTCCCGCCATGTAGTTGATGCGTGCAGGACAGGATTTTGGGATGCAGAAGATGAAGAACTGCCATACGCTGTCGGAAGCTCTGAGGACGGAGCGCTGACCGCCGCATTGGTGACGCGATCTGAAAAAGCGGTGTGTGCCATTGGTATTGGGGCAAAGACAGCAGTGGCGAGGTCTGCTGTCTGATCGGAGACTTTTTATCTATCAGTAATACGCCAAAACAAAGCCAGCCGGGGATCTTCAAAATTTCCGGCTGGCTCTTATAATGTTCACTCCATTGCTTTCCGATATGGGGGATGCACAGCTCCCTATCAGCTCTGCTTTTCAGCTTTCAGGAATACGGACGGTGCGCGCTTATAAGTCGCAAGGCTCACAACGACCAGTGCGATACCGCAGGCAACCGTGCCCGGCACCGCCGCCCCAAGGCCGAAGGGCTGGCCTGCCAGCTTCCAGCCAACGCAGACAACAAACCCGCCCAGCAACCCGGCCATGACGCCGGTCTTGGTTGCCTTCTTCCAGAACAAGCGCTGCAAATGCGGGAATCCCAGCCGATGCGGCATAGAAGCTCCAGGCGAACATGAGGATGTTGTATGCATTGTGGATGTACAACGCGATCACCAGCGCGCCCAGGGGCAGGACAATGGAGAAGATGCGGGAGAGGGAGATCTCGGTCCGCTCCGGCATTTGGGGACGGATGGTCTTTCCGATGTCGTGGACGCAGGTATGCACAGATACCAGCAGATAGCTGTCCGCCGTGGACATGATGACCGAGAGCATACCGGCCAACGCAAGTCCCGTCAGACCGGCGGGAAGGATCCGGATCGCCAGGGCCGGAACGACAGCGTCCGTCGAGCCATACTGCGCCAGGATGTCGCCGCCGAGGATCTGACGGCCCACAACACCCATGAAGTAGACCAGCACAATGGTCACGCCGTATACGGCCGTACCCAGGAACATCCCGCGCTTTGCCGCCCTTCGGCTCTTGGCGGCAAATGCGCGCTGCCACATTTCCGCACCTGCCATGGTGAAAACCAGATAGGTGATGATGTCTCCCAAAATGCTGCCGTCAATATGCGGCTCCACCAGCGCCGGGTCCAGGTTGGCCGCAAAAGTTCGCAAAGCCGCCCACGTTGAACAGGGCCGCCACCGGGATCAGGATATACACGAAGACGATCAGCATATAAAATTGCAGCTACGTCGGTGTATACCACGCCGAACAGGCCGGAGGTGGCTGTATAGACCATAAAGACCACTGTTGCGATCAGCGCGCCCATCTCATAGGAGAGGCCGAACTCTCCCCCCAGCATCCGGATGATCGTGGCCGTGGCGGTGACCTGGGAGGCCACCGTCCCCATCATGGCGAACGCGATCATGGCACAAGAGGGTGATCTTGGCTGCCCGGCCAAACCGCCGTTCAAACAGCTCCGGGATAGAGGTGATCCCGTACTGCATCCCGATATCCGAGATCTTCTGCCGGCGATGCCGGAGAAAATGAACATTCCCAGAAGGTATGGAATTGCGGTAAGGACCGCCTTGAAGCCGTCGGTATAGGCCACACCTGCCCGGCCCATCAGACCGCTGCCGCCGATGATCGTCGCGCAGACGGTGGCCATCAGCACCATCGGCCCAAAGGACCGGCCCGCTACATAATAATCCTTTGTGTTCTGGATCCGCCTGACGGAATAGACCCCACCAGGACCATGATGACAAGGTATGCC
>VOFE01001459.1_pt1 | contig 80338 bp, 101 predicted proteins | sample 5384071 | NCBI WGS metagenome assembly VOFE01 (sample SAMN12384724, study PRJNA508395) | human gut metagenome | isolation source: healthy gut D | host: Homo sapiens
GGAGGACGGCAGCGTGTTCATTTCCGGCACCGATATCGACAACTGCAACCGGGCCCTGACCATTGTCAAGACCATCGTGGAGGATCCGGAGGTCGGCGCCATCTATAAAGGCCGCGTCACCCGGCTGATGGTGCGCATTCAACGCCCCCTTTCAGCGGGATTCCGCACGTTATGCGCGGACATACCGAAAAGCCGTTTTTTTCCGCTCATGCGCGAGGCACCCCTTTCTTTCCGCAAAGAAAGGGGGGAAAGAAGCGTCAGGGGCTTTACCCCTGAACCCCCAGGTAGCTTGCCGGCTTTCTTTTCAGGAAAGCCGGCGGGAGGGTGGATACCCAAACCCACCCATATACAAAAAGGGGCTGCGGCCCCGGGGTTTGGGTTGCTGCAATTTTTCATCCCCGCGTCCAACCGGACCCCGGGGCCCCGGGCCCCTCCTTGTTGTATGGACTTTGGTTCGGGAAAAAGCGTGAATGCCGGTTTTCTAAAAAGAAAACCGGCCATTTTCTAAGGGGGTTTGGGGCAAAACCCCCAACGGCGTTTTGCATCCTTTTGTCGCCGGGGACAAAAGGATGTGGCCGCGCATTTGATATCTTTTTTATAGCATCGCGTTCTTTTTGCGCGGACATACCGAAAAGCCGTTTTTTCAAGTCTGGCCTGAGGGCCACCTTCTTTCTTCACACGAAGAAAGAAGGCAAAGACGTGCCAAGGGGACCCCCTTGGAGCCCCGGGTGACCAGCCGGCTTTCTTTTCAGGAAAGCCGGCGGGAGGGTGGATGCCCGAACCCGCCTATATACAAGAAAGGGCCTGCGGCCCCGGGGTTTGGGTTGCTGCAATTTTTCATCCCCGCGCCCAACCGGACCCCGGGGGCCCCGGGCCCCCTTGTTGTATGGACTTTGGTTCGGGGAAAAGCGTGAATGCCGGTTTTCCTGAAAAGAAAACCGGCCAATTTTCTGGGGGTCCGGGGGGGGAACCCCCGGGAGCCCTTTTGCCTTCTTTTGGGGCTCGGGCCAAAAGAAGGTGGCCGCGCATTCAACGCCCCTTTCAGCGGGATTCCGCACGTTATGCGCGGACATACCGAAAAGCCGTTTTTCTTTCCGCTTGTGCCGCGAGGCACCCCCTTTCTTTCCGCAAAGAAAGGGGGGAAAGAAGCGTCAGGGGGCTTTACCCCTGAACCCCCAGGTAGCTTGCCGGCTTTCTTTTCAGGAAAGCCGGCGGGAGGGTGGATACCCAAACCCACCCATATACAAAAAGGGGCTGCGGCCCCTTATAAATATTCGGCAGATTCAGGCAACCGTGGTATGAGCACATATGATGTTTGAAAACAAAAACCTCCATACATCCGCCTGATGCATAACCTGCAGCGTATCCGCACACAATAAGGCGTAAAATCTGTAAAAGGGGTGCCGGTATGGATTGGTGGATGTTGCTCAAAGCCTTTGTGGTGGGCGGGCTGATATGCGTGGTGGGTCAGATTCTGATCGATCTGACCAAAGCTCACACCCGCGCGGATCCTGGTGCTGTTCGTCACCCTGGGGTCGTGCTCACGGCGGTGGGGCTGTACGAGCCCTTGGTCAAATTCGCGGGCGGAGGCGCGACGGTCCCGCTGACAGGATTCGGCTATTCGCTGGCCAAAGGTGTCGAAGAGGCAGTGAAGGAAAAGGGCTGGATCGGTGTTTTCACAGGGGGAGTGACGGTACCTCCGGCGGCATCGCCGCGGCGATCTTCCTAGGCTTCGTCTGCGCCCCTCCTCTCAAAATCGAAAGACAAATCGTAAAAAACCGGCCCCGGCACGTATCTGCCGGGGCCCTCTTAGAATGCCGATTACTGGCCGCTCATCAGCGCGCACAGGCGGGTGGAAAACGCCACAGGATCCTCGATGGCCATCCCTCGATGAGGAGCGCCTGATCGTACAGGAGCTCGGAATAGTCTCTGAGCTTGTCCGGATCCGTATCCAGCAGCCCCGACAAGGTGGCAAAGATCGGGTGATTTTCATTGATTTCCAACACCCGGCGGGCCTTGACCTTGTTGTCCGCCGGCATGGCGTTGAGCACCTTTTCCATCTCCAGGGACACCTCGCCCTCGCTGGCCAGGCAGACGGGGTGGGATTTGAGCCGCTTGGACAGACGCACCGCGTCCACCTTGTCCCCGAGCGCCTCCTTCATGGCATCGAACAGGGATTTGTGCTCTTCGGCCTGCTTTTTCGCCTCTTCCTTTTCCTCCGGGGTCTCCAGATCCAGATCCCCCGCCGATACCGACTGGAAGGGTTTTCCGTCCCATTCCCGCAGCATTTTCAGAGCGAATTCGTCGATGTCGTCGGTCAGATAAAGCAGCTCATATCCCTTGTCCAGCACCATCTCGGCCTGGGGCAAGCTTCTTGATTTTGTCCACGTTCTCGCCGCAAGCGTAATACACGGCCTTCTGGTCCTCTTTCATCCGGCCGGCATATTCGGCCAAAGTCACCGGCTTTGTCTTCATGGGAGGAGGTAAACAGCAGCAGATCCTGCAGCATCTCCTTGTGCTGCCCGTATTCATTGTATACGCCATATTTGAGCTGGAGGCCGAAATTTTTGAAAAACGCCTCGTATTTTTCCCGTTCGTTCTCCAGCATGGATTTGAGCTCGGAATGGATCTTTTCTCCAGCCGCGAGGCGATCACCTTGAGCTGCCGGTCATGCTGCAGCATTTCCCGGGAAATGTTCAGGGACAGGTCCTGCGAATCCACCAGGCCCTTGACGAAGCTGAAATGATCGGGCAGCAGGTCAGGGCACTTATCCATGATGAGGACGCCGCTGGCATAGAGCTGCAGGCCCTTTTCATAGTCCCTGGCTGTAATAGTTGAAGGGCGCCCGGGCAGGGATGAAGAGCAGGGCGTTGTAGGTCGCAGCCCCTTCGGTGCTGGAATGGATCACCCGGGCCGGATCCTCGAAATCGTAGAATTTTTCCTTATAGAACTGGTTGTACTCCTCGGGTGTGATCTCGCTGCGGTTTTTCCGCCAGAGAGGGACCATGCTGTTGAGGGTGGTGTTCTCGATATAGGACTCATACTCCTTGTCGCTGCCCTCCTTGAGACGGCTGCGCTCCATGTCCATCCGGATGGGATAGCGGATATAATCGGAATATTTTTGACGATCCCCTGAATGCGGTAGGGTTCGAGGAACTCGTCGGTGTCCTCGTCCTCAGTTTTGGCCTTGATATGCAGGGTGATGGTCGTACCCCCGGTCGGGCTTGTCGCAGGGATCGACGGTATAGCCGTCGGCCCCCTCGGATTCCCATCGGAAGGCCTCGTCAGCGCCGTAGGCACGGCTCTCCACCGTCACCTTGTCGCTGACCATGAAGGCGGAGTAGAACCCCACGCCGAACTGGCCGATGATGTCGACGTCGCCGCCGTTTTCGTCCTTGCCCATGTCCTGCCGGAAGGCCGGGAACCGCTGCGGGCAATGACGCCCAGGTTGTTTCCAGCTCTTCCTTCGTCATGCCGATCCCGTTGTCCCGGATGATCAGCAGGCGGGCCTCCTTGTCGAGCGCTAGATCGATGCCCAGTTCCTCCCGGGATACATCGGAAAGGTGCTCAGTCAGCGCCTTGTAATACAGCTTGTCCAGCGCGTCGCTGGCATTGGAGATTAGCTCCCGCAGAAAAATTTCCCGATGGGTGTAGATCGAGTTGATCATCAGATCAAGCAGGCGTTTGGACTCCGCTTTGAATTGTTTGCGTCCCATGTCCGAATATCATCCTTTCAATGTCATCATGGCGGCGCAGACTGACCCGTCCGTTGTCCGCAGCCGTCCGAATTATCGGGGGGAAGTACCCTGCCGTGTTTTTAGCACTCTCGATATTCGAGTGCTAAAGTGAGTATAGTACGATTTAGGGGGGAAAGGCAAGGGCTATTTGTAAAAAATTGTTACGACGCGGAAAAAGGGATTTTTCTTGAAAAGCCTCTTTTTTACGAAGGGGAAATGCGGTATAATAAGACTGATTTGAAAGCAAGGGGTCATCCGCGGATAGAGTGCGGATTTTGTCCGAAGCGACATCGGAACAGCCGCTATGGAAAACCGTCCCGGCAGTACCGACGGGGCCGATATAGGAAAGGAGTCCTCCATATGCCGTCTGTCAATAAAGTGCGCCTCAACATCTGTGGTTCGAATACGCGATCACCTCCGACGAGGCGGAGGAGTATGTCCGGGAGCTGGGGGCCAGGTGGACCGCGATATGCGGGCTCTCCTCCATGCCGATGACCGCATCTCCACCACTATGGCGGCGGTGCTGGTGGCCATCACCAACGCGGACGCGGCCAAAAGGCTGAGAACGCCGCCGACAACCTGCGCGCGCAGATGAAGGGCTATCTCGACGATAACGCCCGTGCCCGTCAGGAAACGGAAAATACCCGCCGAGAGATGGAGCGCCTGCGCCGCGAAATCGAGGATCTGCGCCGCGGCGGCTCCCGGTCCAACGGATGACACAGCGGCAAAGCCGGCCCGAAGTGCTGGCCCCGGCCGGTTCTATGGACGCTCTCCGCGCGGCGGTGTTCGGCGGCGCAGATGCGGTATATCTCGGCGCGACACGGTTCAGTGCCAGGCAGAACGCTGCCAATTTTTCGGCCGGGGAAACCTCCGGCGGAGCCACCGCCTCACTGCGGGAGGCGGTGGCTTTTTGTCATGTCCGGGGGCGCGGGTGTCTCTGGCCATGAACACCCTGATTCAGGACGACGAGATGGACGACGCCCTGTGCCTGGCGGAAGAGGCCTGCCGGGCTGGGGTGGATGCGTTGATCGTGCAGGACAGGGGCCTCGCCCGGCGTCTGCGCGCCGCCGCCCCGGAGATGCCCCTGCATGCCTCCACCCAGCTCTCCTGCCACACTCCCGGGGGGTCGCGCGGCTGCGGGAAGCCGGCTTTGGCCGGGTGGTCCTGGCCAGGGAGATGTCGGCGGAGGAAATCGCCGCCTGCGCGGGCCTCGGCTGTGAGCTGGAGGTATTTGTCCACGGCGCCCTCTGCCGGAGCGTATCCGGCCAGTGTTATCTCTCGGCGCTGCTCGGCGGGCGCAGCGGCAACCGGGGCCTGTGCGCCCAGCCCTGCCGCCTGCCCTTCGCGGCCGGGCACCAGCCGGGACCGGAGGAGCGGGCCCCTCCCTCAAGGATCTCTGCCTGCGGGAGCATGTGGACACCCTTTCCCGTCTGGGGTCGCGTCTCTCAAAATCGAGGGCCGGATGAAACGGCCCGAATATGTGGCTGCCGCCACCGCGGTGTTCGCGGCCCTGGCCCGGGGAAAATCCCCCGAGGAGTCCCTTTTAGAGGATTTACAAAATGTATTTTCAAGATCCGGATTTACCGATGGTTATTTCATCGGACGGCGGGACCGGGAGCTGCTGGGATCCCGGCGGAAGGAGGACGTCGCTGCGGCCGATACCGCCACCCTCGCGCGGCTGGCGCGGCTGTATGACCGGGAGAAGCCGCGGGTGGCGGTGGACTGGCGCCTGCAGGTGGAGGACGGCCGCCCGGCCTCCCTGTCCGTCACCGACGGCATCCATACGGCAGTGGCGAAGGGGCCGGCGCCCGAACCCGCGCTGACCCGGCCGCTAGAACCGGAACGCGCCGCGGCGCAGCTTCAAAAGACCGGCGGTACCCCCTTTTTCACCCGGAAAATGGACTGCTGGGTCGGGGAGGGGTTGTCCCTGCCGCTCTCTGCCCTCAATGCCTTGAGGAGGGAGGCGCTGTCCGGCCTGGAAGCGCTGCGGGGCGAACCACAGGCCGTCGGGTTCGACGCGGCCGCCCGCCCGTCTGCGCCCCTTTCCGCACCGCCGCCCTTCCGGCCCGGCTCCCGGCCGTTTTTGCTGGCCCGGGCCGCTCGTCCCGAGCAGCTTGTTCCAGGGGCGGACGGATGGCTGCTGCCGCTGGGCGCATGGGAGGCGCCGTCCCCGGACGGGCAGGCCGTCGGGGTGGAGGTTCCCCGGGCCCTGTTCGGCCGGGAGGAATCCGTACTGTCCGCCCTCCAAAAAGCCAGGGCAAATGGCGCCTCGTTCGCCTTGTGCGGCAATGCCGACGCTGTCGGGCTGGCACTGCGGGCCGGGCTGGCCCCCGTCGGCGGTTTCGGGCTCAACCTGTGCAACCGCGACGCGCTTTGCGCCATGGCCGGAGACGGCCTGTCCGCTGTAATGCTGTCAATGGAGCTGACCTTCCGGGCAGATGGCCTTTGCGCTGGACCCGCCCCTGCCGACAGGGCTTTTTGCGTATGGGCGGCAGCCGCTCATGCTGCTGCGGGACTGCCCGCGGCAGATGGCCGCCCGGCTGCGCCGGAGGACGGGGCTGCTCCCTGACCGACCGAAAGGGCGTCACTTTTCCGCTGGCCTGCGGCAGCGGCGGGACCGAACTGCTCAATGCCGTCCCCCTGTATCTGGCGGACCGCCTTTCTGCCCTGCCGCCGCTGGATTTCCTGTATCTGCATTTTACCGACGAGACACCGGCGGCCGTCTCCCGTATCCTGCGGGATTACCGGACGGGGGGCGGCTGCCCCGCCCCGTCCTACACCCGGGGGCTCTACACCCGGGGCGTATTGTAAGAGAAAGGGGACCGGTTATGAGAAGCGAACAGGAGATGATGGACCTCATCCTCGGCGTCGCGAAGGCGGACGGCCGGATCCGGGCAGCCTATCTGAATGGTTCCCGCGCCAATCCCCGTGTGGCAAAGGATCCCTACCGGGATTACGATGTGGTCTACGTGGTGGAGGAAACGGCCTCGTTCCTGGCGGATAAAGGGTGGATATCCGTCTTCGGGGAGCCGGCTATCGTCCAGGAACCGGATTCCAACGATCTGGGCTGGGGAATCGGCCACGATTTCAGCCGCTCCTATACCTGGCTGATGCTTTTCACCGATTTCACCCGCATCGATCTGCACATCGAGACGGCGGAGGCCGCCCTGGAGGGCTATGGGACCGACACCCCTGACACTGCCCCTCCTCGATAAGGATGGCATCCTCCCTGCCCTGCCGCCGTCCGACGACACCGGTTACCGGATTCAAAGGCCGAGCAAGTCCCATTACGACGGCTGCTGCAACGAGTTTTGGTGGTGTCTGAACAACGTGGCCAAAGGGATCGTGCGGGACCAACTCCCTTACGCCATGCGGATGTATACCGGCGTGGTACTGCCGGAGCTGGAAAACATGACGGCCTGGCGCATCGGTATCGAGACGGACTTTACCGTTTCGGTGGGGATGTGGGGAAAACAGTTCCGGAAATATCTCTCCGGAACGGTATGAACGCTACCGCAAAACCTACCCGGATGGGGACTACGCCCACTTCTGGGAGGCGGTTTCACTGCCTGCGCCCTTTTCCGCGAGCTGGGCGGGGAGGTGGGGGCGCATTTCGGTTATGCGTATCCCGTGAGCGAGGACGGCCATATGATGCGGTATCTACGGTATATGCAGGACGAGTGCAAACGAATCAGGAAAGGCGGGAATCCGACATGAAGTTGAAAATTAAAAACCGATCCCCGGGCCGAGCTGCCCGTGCGGGGAACACCGGGCAGCGCCGGACTGGACCTACGGGCGGTGCTGGACGAACCCATGACCCTCCCGCCCGGGGGCTGGTCAGCGTCCCCACCGGTATCGCCATCGGCCTGCCCTCCCCGGACACGGTGGGGCTGGTCTTCGCCCGCAGTGGGCTGGCGGTCAAACATGGCATCGGCCTCTCGAACGGCGTGGGGGTGATCGACAGCGATTACACCGGGGAGATCCGGGTGGGGCTGATCAACCAGTCGGCGGTGCCCTACGATCTGCATCCCGGGGAACGGATCGCCCAATTGGTGGTCATGCCGATCTGCCGGCCTGAGCTCGTGGAGGCCGATACCTTGGAGGAAACCGAGCGGGGCGCCGGCGGCTTTCGGTTCGACGGGGCGGCTGTAAAGTCCCCGGCGGAAGGGACGCATGTCCCCATTTCCGGGAAAAGTGGGGAGCGAACCGGTTCGACAATTTTGGTATATAAAAAGGAGGAAACCATATGCAGATCATCCATACCGAGAAAGCGCCCGAGGCGATCGGCCCCCTATTCCCAGGCCATGTTGGCGGGAGGGCTCCTCTTCACTTCGGGCCAGATCGCCATCAACCCAGAATCGGGAACGGTGGAGGCGGAGACCATCGAGGGGCAGGCCGAGCAGGTTATGAAAAACCTCGGCGCGCTGCTGGAGGCGGCGGGCAGCGGGTTTGACCGGGTGGTCAAGACCACCTGCTTCCTGGCCGACATGGGGGATTTTGCCGCGTTCAATGCGGTCTATGAGCGATACTTTACCGGCCGCCCGGCCCGATCCTGCGTCGCGGTCAGGCAGCTCCCAAAAACGTGCTCGTCGAGGTGGAACTGATTGCCGAAACATAAACGGCCAGGGATGCGGCCGGAATGAGGCAGCAGGACGGCAAATAGGACGGACGGTCCCGCTTCAGCGTGCCGGAGAGCTTAATACAGTACGGAGAACGCCGGGTCACGGCATCTTGCAGATTCCTATTGTTCTCTGATTCCGCTCTTGTTTTGCAGGAAGCCGGATGCGCCCTTCAACGGAAAAATGGGATGAATGCCATCATTCATCCCATTTTTCCGTTGAAGGCAGGAGGATTCCATCGGCCGTTTTTAAAAAAACCGGCAGCAAAGGGTTCTGCCGGAACCATCCTGTTCATGGACTATGGATGGTAAGACCCGTTCAACATCCCCTGCGTTTTTTCTTGCGTTTCCCTCTGAAAGCCACTTTTGGGCGGTCTGGGCGGGGCCGGCGAAACGGGACGCCCCACTGTCGAATTCTCAAAAAGCCCGCGGAATGAGAAAATCGTAAAATCTCCTATCCGCGCTGGACGAGGGGGGAAGCTGGTATACTGAACCCAAAACCAACCGAAGGGGAGTTGTCCCATGGCTATCGCTGTCCGGACGCTCAGTTCACTGGAAAAGGTGTTTCCCGATGAAGAGCTGACCGCTGAGGAGACCGCGTCTCTGGCTGCCTTGCGTGGTGAGCGGGTATCGTTTCAAATCGCCTGCCGTGCGCTGGACGAGGAGCGTGTCGTCCTCCGGGCCCATGCGCAGTGCGCCCTGTCTGTGCCGGTGGAGCTCTATGAGGTGGGGCTGGTGCCCGTCACCCTCCCCTGTTACCGGAACCCCGACGGCAACTATCTGCGCACAACGCCCGGTCTCTATCCGGATCCTCTGTATCCCCACCGGGAAGAGATGCGGGTGGTGGCCGGCCAGTGGCGCTGCCTGTGGGTGTCCCTCACCGTACCGGAAGACGCGCCCGCCGGCGACGTGCCTGTCCGGGTGCGGCTGTTCCGTGCCGATACCCTCTCCGGCCAGTCGGAGGAGGAGCTGGCAGAGGTCGTGTTCCGCCTGCATGTGCTGCCCGCCAGCCTGCCCCCGCAGATCCTGACCAACAGCGGCTGGTTCCACGTGGACTGCTTGGCCACCTGGTATCGGGTGCCCGTGTTCAGCGAGGAGCACTGGGCCATTCTCGGCAGCTACATGCGCAACGCCGCTGCCTTTGGCATCAACTTGCTGCTTACCCCCGTGTTCACTCCTCCTCTGGATACGCAGGTGGGCGGGGAGCGCCCCACGGCACAGTTGGTGGACGTGTATGTACAGGAAACCGGATATCGCTTCGGCTTTGACAAGCTGGACAGGTATATGGCCTTGGCGGAGGATTGCGGTATCTCCCAATTTGAAATCTCTCACCTGTTTACCCAGTGGGGGCGGGCCACGCGCCCAAAATCATGGGCCTGCGCGACGGCCGGGAGGAACGGCTGTTCGGCTGGGAGACGGATGCGGCCTCTCCTGCTTATGAGGCGTTTCTCCGGGCGTTTCTGCGGGCGCTGCGCGCCCATCTGGATGAAACCGGCCGCTTGGCCCGCTGCTATTTCCATCTGTCCGATGAGCCAAGCCTGTCCGCGTTGGACAGCTATGCCCGCGCCGCCGCGCTGCTGCGGGAAGAGCTGGAGGGCTGTTCCATCATCGACGCCCTTTCCGACTATGCCTTTTATGAAAAGGGCCTGCTGCAACGGCCCGTACCCTCCATCGACCATCTTGCCCCCTTTCTGGACCATGGGGTGCGGCCACTGTGGACGTATACCTGCTGCGCCCAGTCGCGGGATGTGAGCAACCGCTTTATGGCCATGCCCTCCTGCCGTACCCGTATCTTGGGTACCCAGCTTTATCTGTACCGCATCGAAGGCTTCCTGCAATGGGGATACAATTTCTGGTACAGCCAGTATTCCCGCCATGCCGTCGACCCCTACCGGGAGACGGGGGCGGAGGACGCCTTCCCCGCGGGCGACGCCTATCTGGTTTATCCCGGCCCGGATGGCCAGCCGGTCCCCTCCATCCGGCAGTTTGTCTTTTTTCGAGGGCTTGCAGGATCTGCGGGCTCTCCCTGCTTGAGACGGCGCTGTCCCGCGAGGAGACGGCGGCACTGGTGGAGGCGGAAGAACCGGTGACCCTGACCGCCTATCCCTGTACGGCAGAGAAGATGCTGGACCTGCGCCGGCGGATAAACGATAAAATTGAAGAGCTTTTTGGGGCTTAGTGGCGATTGACCGCCCCTGGGAGGACTATGGGCCGTGTAGGAAATGAAAAACAATCACAGCTCGGTATAAAACCACTCCCATCTCAGGGCTTGCACTTTATATTTTACAATGATATAATAGAGACAGGAATACGACGGTCTTCTAAATTTTAAAGGAATGGATGCAGGCGAATGGGTACTTCAATCAACGGACCTCAGATGCGCAAAAGCAATATTTGCGTACTGCTTTCCGAAATTAAAAATAACGATCCGCTTTCCAAACGCGACCTGCAGGACAGGACGGGGCTCAGCTGGGGCGCCATTTCGTCTATTACGGCCATGCTGTGCGACAAAGGCTTCATCGTCCCCACGGGAAAGCAGCGGACCAATGTTGGGCGCAAGCCCTTCCAGCTCGACATCAACCCCAACGATTATTTTATTATCGGGGTGGATCTGAACATCTCGGGGCTGTGCGGCGTGCTCGTCGATGTCAAGGGGCGGGTCATCCGGGAATGGATGCGCTATCTCACCCATAATACATACGATTGTGTCATGGATACCCTGACAGGCCTTCTCGATGAGATCGTAGGCGCCTATTCCGACAAGCATATCTGCGGGATCGGCCTGGCGGTGCAGGGCATTGTGGATTCCGACAACGGGATTTCCGAGCTGCTGCCGCAGGTGCAGAACTGGAAGGATGTCCCCATTCGGAAAATTGTGGAGGAACGGTACGGCTTTCCCACCCTGATTCTGCATGACCCAAACTGCATTATGGAGGCAGAGCGCGCGTTCGGCACCACTATGCTGGGTTCGGCGGACAATGCAATCCTCCTGCGTATCGACAATGGTATCGGTATGTCGGTCCTGGTCGACCGCGCCATCTATATCGGCTCCAACGGAAAAGCGGGCGAACTCGGCCATATCTCCGTTGACCGGAACGGGGCGCTCTGCGTCTGCGGAAAACGAGGCTGCCTCGAGGAATACGCTTCGGGAGAGGGGCTGGTGCGCCGTTTCATCGAGCAGGTCAACCGCGGCCGGAAATCCGCGGTTCCGGCCTATGAGGTCGGGCTGAACTACCACATGCTGGTGGACGCCGCCAGACAGGGCGATCCGCTGTGCCTGGAGCTCTTCAGGCAGATGGGGGAATACCTCGGCTTTTCCATCAGCCTGCTGCTGAATCTTTTCAATCCGGATCTTGTAGTGATGTACGGCAGCCTGGCCGACCAGCACGATTTGTATGAAAGAGGCCATGCGGGAGGAAATTGCCCGGTATGTGTATAAGAGCATACCGGTAAAAAATCCAGTATTCCGGCATGGGGAAAAACGCGGCGGCTCAGGGGGCGTGGCGCTCGCCATGTCGGAGCGGGTCATCATGGCCTTTGCCGACGAGGTCATCGGCGGGATGGATGAACAGGATGTGGCGATTTAAGCGGGACAGAGCGGGTTTATTGCCTCTAATTATATCATAAAATGATATAATTAGAGGCCTGAACAAGAACTGGGGGGGGCATTCAAAAGATATGTTGTGAATTCATCACATGGGGGTTCCGACGGCCGTGCGCTCCGGATTTCAGCTTAAAGGAAGCGGAAACGGCAGCATGTTACCGGAAAGGAGGGAGTGTGAAGATGGCATACTTTTTGGGGATGGATATCGGGGGCACCAAGACGGCGGTGGCGCTTTATGACCGCGAGTTCCGGCCGGTAGGAAAACAGACGATGCCGACCCGGCCGGAAAGCGGCTGCCGGGAGCTGGTCGGCCGGATCGCGGAAGCGGTCCAGGCCCTTCTGGACGACTAGCACGCCGGGGTATCCGACGTGCTCGCGGCCGGAGTGGCCTGTCCCGGGCCTTTGGATCTGAAGCAGGGGCGGATCGTGTACATCCCCACCATGGGATTTGCCGATGAACCGCTCACCGCCATGCTGGAGGAAGCGCTCGGCCTGCCGGTGGCGCTGGAAAACGACACCAACGCGGCCGCCCTGTGAGAGCGTTTTCGGGCAGGGCCGCGGCGGGGAGCTGGTGGCATATATCACCATCAGCACCGGTGTGGGCTGTGGTCTCGTGCATGGCCGCCGGATCGTGGACGGAGGCGCATTCGCCGCGGGGGAGCTGGGCCATTTCAAGGTGATACGGGATGGGCGGCCCTGTTCCTGCGGAGGGCGCGGATGTCTGGAGGCCTATGCCTCCGGGACGGCGGTGGCCCGCATCGCATCGGAGCGGTATGGCCGGTCGATGGACGCCAAGGAGGTCTATGCCTTGGCAAGGCGGGGGGATCCGCCGGCGTCTGTGGTCGTGCGGGAGGCGGCAGAGCTCCTGGGCTATGCGGTCGCGGCGGTATACCAGCTGTTCGATCCCGACATCGTGGTCCTGGGAGGGAGTGTGACCAGGGATTTCGATGTGTTCAGCGACGTTTTGCTGGCATCTGCCGAGGCTTACATACAACCGATACCCGGCCGGAAAGTCCGGTTGGCGGTATCGGAGTTCGATGGGGATCAGGTGGCTCTTGGCGCCGCATGGTATGCGGCGGATACACGCGGCTTGACCAAGTCCGAATAGCATAGAGAAAGGATGATGACGATGGAAAAAATTAAAAGATTGGGCTGGTGGGGACCAGCCAGCTGAGCTTCCCCGGCGACAAGGAAGGCGCGTTCCGGAGAGGAGCCGAAGGGATGGGGCGTCTGGCGGAAACGCTGGGCTTTGAGCTGACGGTGTATCCGGAGACGGTGATTACCCGCGAGGATGCCCAGAGAGCCGTCGCGGCGATGGAAGGAGAAGGATCGACTTCCTGTTGGTGCAGCATACCTCGTATACGCCGGGGCACGTCTCACCGGTTTTAGCGAAAATCAAGGCCCGGGTCGGGTATTGGGCTATTCCCGAAGGGGAGCGGGAGGGCGTCGTGCCCTTCAACTCCTTCTGCAGCGTGAACATGCATATGGGGATCGTGGCCCATTATTTGCGGGACTACCGGATCAAAATCAAATGGTTTTTCGGCGATGTGGAGGATCCCGCCTTTGTCCGCCGTCTGTCGGTCACGGTCCGGGCCCTCACCGCCATCAAGAATCTGTGCGCCTCCCGCGTGGCCCTGATCGGCGGGATCGCTCCCGGGTTCAATGACCTGTACGACGATGAACGGAATATCAACAAGCGATTCGAAGGGATCTACTTCAACCGCCTGCATGAGTATTCCGAGATCAAGGACCGGGCCCTCGCCTATCCGGAGGCGGAGGCGGCGAAAGTCGCGGAGAGCATGGTCTCCTGCTCCGGCGGGATTCTCAACGACGCGGCCAGAAAAACCTTGCTTGTCAGCGCCCGGATTTATATGGCCTACCGCGATTTCATCCGCGAGAACCGGTACGATGCCCTGGCGGTCAGCTGCTGGCCGAAATTCCAGGAGGATTTTGAGTATTCCGTCTGTTCGGTGGTCGGCCAGCTCAACGACGAGGGCACGGTGGTCGCCTGTGAGGGGAGACGTGCTCAGCGCCATCAGCATGCTGGCGCTGCGCTATCTGGCGGGGGAGCAGCCGGTGATGTTGATGGATCTCGGGGCCTTCGATCCGGCCGACGATTCCCTGCTGTTGTGGCACTGCGGCCCGGCAGCCGCGCATTTTTGCCGGCGGAACGGCTATAAGCTGAGCGTGAATTATCATGGTATGGCGCATGAGCCCGGCAAAGGGCGTTACCTCCTGCTCGGGCGTGACACGGGACATGGTGTTCGACGAAAACGATGTCACGGTCATGCGTTTCTCCGGGGAATGTGACCGGCTGCTGCAGATGGGCGGGCGGTTCATGGGGACAAAAAGACGAGTTTTTACGGGTCCCGCGGCTGGATGGACGGCCTGACGCTGAATGGGAGGCCGTTTCGGCCCGTGATGCGGTCAACACCATACTGGTCAGCGGCTTCCAGCATCATTTTCCGGTGGTGCTCGGCAGTTATGTGCAGGAGATCAAGGAGATGGCCGCCTGGCTGGGGCTGGACGCCATCCAGAAAATACCATATGAGGACAGCTTGCAGATCCTGTAAAATAGAGGGAGGATAAACACCGTGAACAACAATATGACCATACGCGAGATGATGACGGCTGCCCGTGCACTCAAAAAGCAGGGAGAACGGTTCACCCTGCTGGGGTGGGCCCCATGTCCAAGACTCTGCTGACAGCCGCCCTGTCGCTGGCGAAAGAACGGGACTTCCCGCTCATGCTCATCGCCAGCCGCAACCAGGTGGACAGCGATGAATTCGGGCATGGATATGTGTGCGGATGGGATCAGGACCGGTTTGTGAAGGATGTGGAAGCGGCGGCCGCGGCGGTGGGATTTGACGGCCTGGTCTATCTGTGCCGTGACCACGGGGGCCGTGGCAGCGGGACGAGGAGCGGGCCGCCGGGCTGCCGGTGGAAGAGGCGATGGAAATCTGCCTGCGTTCCTATAAACACGATATGGACAGCGGCTTCGATCTGCTGCACATTGATCCCACCAAGGACCCGCATATAAAGGGAACCGTTCCCCTAGAACTGGTGCTGGATCGCACGGCGGCGCTTATCGGGGAATTGGAGCGGTACCGCAAGGAAAAGGGCCTACCTGAGATCGGGTACGAGGCGGGTACCGAAGAGACCAACGGCGGTCTGACTTCGGTCGGCGCCTTCAGCGATTTCGTGGACCGCTTGGTCGCGCTCATGGAAAGCAAGGGCCTGCAGCCGCCCGAGTTTGTGGTCGGGCAGACTGGGACTCTGACCAGGCTGACAGAAAATGTCGGCCACTTCAATCGGGAAAACGCCCGGAAGCTTTCCGAAAACGCCGAAAAACACGGCGTGGGAATCAAAGGAGCACAACGGGGACTATCTGTCTGACGCCGTGCTGCTCGAGCACCTGCCTCTCGGCGTGACGGCGATGAATGTGGCGCCGGAATTCGGGGGTGGTTGAAACCCGGGCCTGGCTGACGCTGGCCCAGGTGGAAGCGCAACATGTCGACGCCGGCCGGCGGTCGGAGCTCACGGCCCGGATGACCGAGCAGGCGGTCGGCTGCGAGCGGTGGCGCAAATGGATGGTGGGGACACCGCCTCCATGCCGGTAGCGGACGCCCTGAAAGATGCTGCGCTGTCGGCGCAGATCACCGACATCTGCGGGCACTACACCTATGAGATCCCGGACGTCCGGGAGGCCATGGATGTCCTGCGCCGCAATCTGGCCAGCCTCGGGATCGCCGCGGATGCCTATGTCGCCAGCAAAATCAAGGCCTCCTTGGACCGGTACGCCTACTGCTTCGGGCTGTATGGCCTGACCGGCAAGCTCCGCAGGATAAACAGTGGAGAAAAATAGCAAAAATATCGATAAAAGGCCTTGACGTTTATGGCAACTTGTAGTAATATGTAAACGGATGATATAATTGACGACAAAAGAACGGCGCAAACAGGCGGAAGGGAGCAGGAGGATGGAGCTGAAAAGGAAAACAGCCCCTGGAAGACGGCCGTATCCGGCGATCTTTGTCTACCTGGTGGGAGTACCGTGTCAACGGCGGTCCGGCGGAGCAAAAAAGTGCCGTTTTCGGCCCTTTGCGTGGGGGAGTCGGAGTGCCGGCTGGACTTTTCGGCTCCGGATGGGCCTCCTGGGCGGGTTTTGCTCTGTCTGGAGGGGATTACATATGCGGCTGAGATTGACCTCAACGGCCGTTTTCTCGGGGAAATGCGTCCCTATTGCACCTACGATTTCGATGTTACAGGGCTTTTGTCCCAGGCCGGCAATACCCTGACGGTCTCCCTGCGGGATATGGGGCTCCCCTTCGGTCCGGCGGAAGGCTGGGAGAACTACAGCGGCATTATCCGGGATGTCTATCTCCAATATATACCAGACGTTTATATAAAGGATTACTGTTGGCGCCCTGTGTTGTCCGGGGATTTCCGGCGGGCGCAGTGCCATCTGGAGGTTTTCCCGGACGGAAAGGATCTCGCCGGCTATGCCGTGAAAGCCCGGCTGTTTGATGGCGGCGCCTGCGTCGCCGAGACCGGGGCCGCCGAGGACTTCCTGCTGGAATGGACAGTGGAGAACCCCTGCCTCTGGTCTCCGGACTCACCCCATCTCTACACGCTGGAAATCCAGCTGCTGCACGGCGGACAGACGCTGGACGTTCTGCGCGAGCGGGTGGGCTTCAAGGAGCTGCGGAAAGAGGGCAATCGTTTCCTGCTCAATGGGGAACCGTACTTCCTCATCGGTGTCTGCCGCCACGACACCTGGGGCCACGACAGCGGGCACACACTGACCGAGGAGCAGATGCGGCGGGACATGCAGATGATCAAGAACACCGGGGCCAATTACGTGCGCCTGGTGCATTATCCCCATAACCGGCGGATCGTCGAATTGGCTGACGAGCTCGGCCTTTTGGTGAGCGAGGGCCGGGGCTGTGGGATTCCGAGCTGACCGATCCCGCCGTCACCGCCGCCGCCCTGGAGGTGCTCGAACGGACAGTCAGGCGCGACCGTAACCGTGTGTCGGTCGCCTTCTGGCTGGCCTTCAACGAGTGCCGCTTCACGCCGGAGTTCCTGGCCGACGCGGCCGCGGTCTGCCGCCGGCTCGACACCCGGATGGTTTCCGGGGCCAATTTCATGAACCTGAAACGGACCAAGGAGCTGTTCACCGAGCAGCAGATCGATTTTACACCTTCCATCCCTATGGGGATCAGACGACGTCGGTTACGGCGGGGGGTGGATGCCGAGACGGGCCCGGTATCCCTCGGACGGTCTTCGAGGTACTGGATGACAAGCCGCTGGTCTTCACCGAATGGGGAGGCTGGCCGGTTATGGGCAATCCCACCCTGTTCGGCCGCTTCATGGACGCGATGTTCGAGGCGGGCCGAAACGGGGAGAAGGGAAAAACCCTCGCGGGCATGGCCTACTGGTCATGGGCGGACATGTATGAGACCAACCGGGGGCTGCCCGCCTGCCGCGACGGCATCCTGAACGAAGGGCTGGTGGATGTGGACCGGAACCCGCGGGCCAATCTGGATGTCTTCACGAGAAAGATCGCGGAACGCGGCATGACCTGTGCCCGCCCGTCCGGACGGCTGGAAGTCCTGAACGCTTGTGCGGCCCGGGAAGGGGCAGATTACCGGACGGTGCCGCTGCCCGCCGAGGACGATGATGCGGTGTGGCAGAGCCTGCTGGAGCGTGCGGAGTCCCTGCTCGGCCGTTGTCATAAAAAGGCCCGCCGGCTGACCCATGGTCCGGCACTGCCGGAGGACTGCCGCTCAATCGGGACCCTGCCCGCCGATCTGCGCCAGGGCCGGCCGCTGGTGATACAGGGCGCTGCGGGAAAATGGGAGATCCCGGTGGGATTTGCGGCCAACGCCCTGTATTTTATCGGCCAGGCCAGCATTCTGGAGGATACCCCCTCTGTGGGGGAAAAGGGGGCCGAAGCGGCCCGCTACGACATCGTGTTCGAAGACGGCGGCGTTCAGAGCGTGCCGCTGCGCAACGGCATCGAATTCGCCTCGGCCTTTGGCCTGGCGGGCCCGTCCCGCATCGATCCGCGGGCGAGACGGGCGACACGTACCCTGGCCGTGTCCTATGACCTCAATTGGGAGGTCTACTACCTGAATACCCTCCGGGTGGAGATCCCGGGAAACCGGCCGGTCCGGTGTGTCCGGATCCAGCCTCTTCTTGAGGAGTATGCGCTTCTCCTCTACGGCATCACGGCGGAAACCTTGGGTGAGCGTTGAACCTATCGGCATGTCCGGGTTGGCTCGGCCTTTACCCGGCCTGAACCCTGAAAGTGGGCCCACACACACTGAACTTTGGGAGGTATATCTATGGGAAAGAGCAAACTCCGCATCTTGTCATGTCTGTCGGCCGCCCTTCTGCTGTGCGGCCTGGGCGCCTGTAAACCCGGGGAAAACCCCTGCTTCCGGGACGGCTCCGAGCTCCGGCACGGGCGGCAGCTCCGGCTCCAAGGAGGTTATCTTCGGCTCCCACTACATCCCCACATGGGATCCGACCTATGTCGATCCGGTGACCGGGGATATCGCGGTTTCGCCGGAACAGATGGAAGTCATCGAGGCGGCGACCAAAGCCGTCCGGGGATCAGCTGGGCGTTACCATCAAGTGGGTGCAATGGGAACACGGCGTGGGCGAGGACCTGCTGCCGAGCGTCCTGTCCGGTAAACCGATCTGCGACGTGGCGATGGTCTCCAACGCCAGCCAGGGCGGCCTGATCGAACAGGGCATCATCCAGAGCCTGGAGCCCTACGCCGACATCTTCACCAGCGACGAGGACGCTGCCTGGATGCTGATGGATCCTGTTTTCGGAAAACGGCTGTTCTTGAACTTTGAGCTGACGTTTCTCCGCACCGGCCCGCTGCTGTTCAACATCAGTTATATCGAACAGGTGGACGCCCTGAAGGAAAACGGCCAGACGGTCTATCCCACTGACCTCTATAAACAAGGCAAATGGACCTGGTCGGTATTCCAGGATTATCTGACCAAGATCAAAGCATATTTTGCCGACAAGCCAGCCCCCATCCGGCCCGACAAGATGATCAACGCTTTCGAGTCGGATTACCGATTCTCCATCCGGGCAGCCATGCTGGCCTCCGGCGTCCCGATTTATGGGGAAAACGGCTTTGAAAAATGCACGTCGCCCGAGGCGATCAAGTCGGTCAATTTCATCAAGGAGCTTGTGGACAAGAAACTGCTGGTCAGCGAGCTGGAAAACAGCATTTATCCTGGCTTTACCTGGGCGGATAATAACTTTGCCAATGGCGAAGCGGTCTTCCTCGATTCGAGACAGTGGACGGCGCAGGGATGCGGCTCGCAGCTGGCCGCGCTCGGCCTGAGCATGGGCCTGGTTCCGTGGCCCCGTCCCGACGACATGGCCGCCGACGACCCCCGCTACCAGCAGGTGTCCACCCCAACGATTCCTTCATTCTGCTTAAGGGCGTATCGGAGGAGCAGTCCCGGCTGGCGCTGGAAGCGTACAAAATTTATTACCAGACCTATTATGCCGCCAAATCCGGTGGTTCCAAGTCCATGGATTTCTTCTCCGATGAAAATGCCGAAAAGGAAGCCCTAGAAAAGAATCTGGATATCTTCCACGAGAAAATCGGCGCGGATATCCTGGATATCTTCAAAAATTACTGCCCCATGGAGTTCAACGATTATTCCATGATGCTCAGCCAGATGTACGGCTTTACCGAGATCGCGGCCGTTCCATTTACGAGAGGGGGTTCTTCCTTTGAGGTCAGCATCGCGGAAAACATCGGCGCTTTGAACGAGGCCATCGGTAAGATCGAAGCGGCGGCCGATGCGATTTCCTGACGGGATCCGGCTGGTTCAGGCGGGCAGTTTTCGGTCCGCCTGAACCGCGGGGCCCGTGTGCAGAGGGGAGACAATGTATGAAAGCGAGTAAGATGGTGGCCTGCCTGTCGGTGTCGGCGGTGCTTTTGTCCCTGTTCGCCTCGGGGCTTCGGGGTGACGGTACCGGATACACAGCCCTCTGCGGCGGCGGTCTTGCAGGCGGAGGAATATGTAGAGGACTCCCTGGCCGCCTATCTGGCCGCGCACGCTTTCGACGGCACCCTCTCCGGCCGGACCATTTCGCTGCCGGTTGCCGAGGAGGGGTTACCTCCGATCTGGAGCAGCCGGTGTCCTGGACCTTTGAATGCGAAGAGGCGGGTTTCTACAACGTCTATGTGGAATACATCCCGCTGCCGGGGACGGGCGAGGCCATCGAACGCAGCCTGCTGCTGGACGGCGAATCCCCGTACAAAGGGCATGGAGCAGTTGGTATTCCAGCGCTCCTTCGACAACACGTCGGGCGAGGAAATCCCGATGAAGGGCAACGAGGAAATCCGTCCGCGCGCCACCGAGGTTTTTGAGCGCAGCGGGGTGTATCTGAGTGATTCCAAAAAAACGCAGCGCCACCCGTATGTGCTGTATCTGTCCCCAAGGCAGCCATACGCTGACGCTGGAGCCGGTCAAGGAATCCATGCAGATATTCGCTGTCGAACTGAAGGCGGCGCCGGAAATCCAGCCCTACGCGGAGACGGGTCTTGACGAGAAACCACGGTATACGGGAGATCCGCTCACCTATCAGGCTGAGCGGATCGACGGCGGCACGAAGGCCGTACTGAAATCCGCCCAGTCCATCCGCAATGAGGTGGACCAGTCTTCTCCGATACGGTACCGTTCCACCCGTATTACCGGCGGCTCAACGTCATCGGCGGATCCAGCTGGCGCTACGCCGGGCAGAGCATCACGTGGGAGATCGAGGTGCCGGAGGAAGGGCTGTACGCCCTCTCCTTCCGCGCCCGCAACGTCACCCGGGTGTGACTTCCTACCGAGGCTGTACATAGGGGGCCAGACCCTTCCAGGAAGCGCAGAGCATCGGGTTCGCCTCTCAGGGGACTACAAACAATACGATTTGTCCGAAAAATGGCACCTATATCTACCTGAAAGAAGGCCCTAACCGGATCACCCTGGAAAACGTGCTCGGCGAGTATGCCGCCTGCTACGGTGTCGTGGAAGGCTGCATGAACGTGCTCAATGAGCTGTATCGGGCGATCACGCAGATCACCGGTACCACCCCGTATAAGTATATCGATTACGACATCGCGGAAAAGATTCCGGGCGCGGCAGAGAATTTCGGTGAGCTGTCCGGCCAGCTTTACCAGGTGGTGGAGGAGCTGGTCCGCCTCTCGGGGGAAAAAGAACGACCAGACAGCCCTTCTGGAGACCCTGGCGCTGCAATTATCGAAATTTGCGGAAGACCCGGAACGGGTCGTGGTGGAGCTCGATTCCTTCAAAAGCAACATCACCGCCCTGGGCAACTCGCTCATCACGATATCCGAAGGCTCCTGTACGTCGACAGCCTGACGCTGTATGCCCCGGGGACGGCCTATGATCCCCCCACGTCCAGCTTTTTGTCAAGCTCTGGAACGGGATCCTGCGCTTCTTCGCCACCTTCTTTGTGGACGAGAATCAGGTGGGGGACGAGGAGGTTCAGAAGGATGCCCTCGAAGTATGGGCACCCATCGGGCTGGACCAGGCGCGGATCGTCAAAAATATGGTGGACGACAGCTTCGCCTCTCAGCACGATACGCCGGTCAATGTCCTGCTCATCCCGGCGGATGTGATCCTGCCGGCCACCCTGGCGGGAACCGGACCCGATGTGGTGCTCAACATGACGGGCAAAAACCTGGTCAACTTCGCCATGCGGAACGCCCTCGTCGACGTCAGCGGATTTCCGGACTATCCGGACATGCTGGAGCGTTACTATCCCTCTGCCATCCAGGCGGGCACCTATCTCGACCGGGTGTACGGCATGCCGGAGCAGCAATGGGTGGACATGATGTTCGTGCGGGATGACATCCTCGCCGAGCTCGGCATCGAAATCCCGCGGACCTGGGAGGAGTTCACCCGGGCCGTGACCGAACTGAATATGCACAATTATGACGCCTATGTCCCGGTGGGCACGTCGGTGTATACGGCGATGCTATACCAGAACGGCGGAGTCCTTTATGAGGGGCAGGGGGCGGACTACGGTATCCGGAGCGGCCTGTATTCCGAGGCGGCCATGAAGACCTTTGTGGATTACACCAAATTTTTCACGGCCTACAAGGTTCCGGTCCAGGCGGATTTCCCCAACCGGTTCCGCACAGGGGAGATGCCGCTGGGCATCTATGCCTCCTCCATGTACAACACGCTGGAACTCTCGCCCCTCGAGATCCGCGGCCTCTGGTCGATGCACGGCATCCCGGGCGTTCCGGATGGGAACGGCGGCGTGGACAACCAAAACATCGCCCAGACCAACTACACCGTCATCATGGCCAACTGTGCCGATAAGGACGCCGCCTGGGATTTTGTCCGTTGGTGGCAGTCCACCGATGTGCAGTACGACTACGCCATGCAGCTTGAGGCGGTCTTCGGCGTCTCCCGGCCGGTATGCCCCCGCCAACAAAGAGGTGCTGGCCCGGCTGCCTTATCCGAAGAAAGCGCTGGATGCTGCTGGCGCAGTATGAGAATACGTTTGGAATCCCGGAGGTCCCTGGGGCCTATATGACGGAGCGAATGCTGACCTACGCGTTCAACGCGGTGGTAACGGATTCCAGTGCCATGAGCCCCGGCAGGCCCTGTACACCAATATTTATGCGATCGACCAGGAGCTCACACGGAAGAGAGAGGAATACCACTTATCGACGGCAGAGGAGGCGGCGTCCCAATGACCTTGCGCAGAACATGGCATGAACACAAGGCCAAATACCTGATGCTGACCCCTTTTACCATTATTTTTTGATTTTTACCGTGTTTCCGGTCCTGGCCAGCGTGGTGCTGAGCCTGACCTCCTTCAATATGGTGGAATGGCCAGAGCTCGTGTTCTTCAAAAACTATGTCGACCTGTTCTTGCATGACGAGGTCTTCCTCATTGCCCTGAAAAACACCCTGTTTTTTCGCGGTGGTGACGGGGCCGGTTAGCTATCTGATGTGTTTCGGCTTCGCCTGGATCATCAACAATTTTTCCCCGAAGGTCCGCGCTTTCCTGACCCTGGTCTTCTATGCGCCGTCGATATCCGGCAACGCCTATATGATCTGAAATTGATCTTCTCCTCCGACTCCCGCGGCTACGCCAACGCGGTCCTGATGAACCTCGGGCTGATCGACGAGCCGGTCGTTTGGTTTGCGACCAAGGAGTATGTCATGCCTATCCTCATCGTCGTGCAGCTCTGGCTGAGTCTCGGGATAAGCTTTTCTGACCTTCATCGCCGGTTTCCAGACGGTGGATACCTCGCTCTACGAAGCCGGGGCCATCGATGGGGTCTCCAACCGGTGGCAGGAGCTGTGGCATATCACCCTGCCGGCCATGAAGCCACAGCTCATGCTGGGTTCGGTCATGCAGATCACCAGCTCCCTTTTCGGTGGGGGCGATCTCCATGGAATTGGCGGGATTCCCCAGCGTGGAATATGCGGGCCATACCCCTGATTACCCACATGCAGGACTACGGCGTGACCCGTATGGAGATGGGCTACGCCTCCGCCATCGCCACGATCCTGTTTGTCCTTATGGTGTTCTGCAACCTCGCTGTACAAAAAGCTGCTGAGAAGGGTGGGCGAATGAATTGCCGAGCCTAGCCGCCGCATACCGGCACATCAAATTCCGCCGAAAAACCGCAGTCTGGGCATGGATATCCTGCTTGCCCTGTTTTTGGGGCTGTTTGCGGTATTCAGCATCTATCCGATGGTGTTCATCGCCAACAACGCTTTCAAGCCCCTCAACGAGGTGTTTTTTTCCTCCCCGGCTGTTCGTCCAAAATCCGACGCTCAACAATTTCCGGGATCTGTCCCTGGTCCTGGCGGATTCCTGGGTGCCGATCTCCCGCTATATTTTCAATACCTTTTTCATCACGGTCTTGGGAACCTCCGGGACTGTGCTCATCGGCTCCCTCGCGGCTTTTCCGCTGGCAAAATACCGTTTTCCGGGCTCCAAATTCATGTCCGGCGTGATCGTGTATTCCCTGATGTTCAATGCCACGGCCGCGGGCCTGGTCAATTACCTGACCATGTCCAAGCTGCACATGGTCGACACCTATCTCGCCGTGACCATCCCCGCCATCGGCTCCACCTTCGGGGTGTTCCTGATGCGGAACTTCATGGGCCAGATCCCCGATTCCATCCTGGAAGCCGCGAAAATCGACGGAGCGGGGGAACTGAGCATCTTCGCGCGGATCATCATGCCGATGTCCAAAGCCGGCGTGGATCACGCTGATTATCCTCTCCTTCCAGACCTTCTGGGCGGAATCGGGCGGGATGTACATCTATACCGAAAAGCTCAAGCCGGTGTCCTACGCCATCTCCCAGATCGTGACGGCGGGCGTGGTCCGCACCGGCATGGCGGGAGCGGTCTCCCTGATCATGTTGACGGTCCCGGTGCTGGTGTTTGTGGTCTCTCAGAGCAAGGTCGTGGAAACGATGGCCAACGCCGGCATCAAGTGAGGGCAGAGAAACGGCATCCGGCCGACTTCAGGAGAAGAGTGGGTGGGGTATGACAAAAAAGTGGTTGGCGGCGTTGGCCGCGTTGGTCCTGGCGGTACTGTCGCCCTTGACGGCCCTGGCGGATAAGACGGACCAATACAATTACACCTACGGCCCAAACGGCATCGTCGCAAGCGTCCCGGGCTTCGACCTGGCCCGGACGCTTGATTCCGGCGACCTGCCGGAGGGGACCGTCCTGCGGTCGGTGGACGACTTGGTGGTCGGCGGCGGCAGGCTGTACGTGGCGGACGCCCTGGGCGCCCAGATCCACGTTTTCGATTCGGAGACCTTTACCCACGTCGTTACGATCCAAAGCGGGAGCGAGGAGGCGGGCGGCTGCCCGCTGGCCGGCCCGAAGGGGGTCTGCTTCAGCGAGACGCTGGGCGAGCTCTACATCGCGGATCCCGCGGCACAAAAGGTGTTCGTCCTCGACGGGGAGACCTACGCGCTCAAGCGCAGCCTGGGAAGACCGGAGAACATGACCGGCGATACCCAGTTCGCACCCTATCGAATCGCGGTGGATACGATCGGCCGCCTGTACATCGTGGTGCAGAATTCCCATGAGGGGATCGTGGAGCCTCAATCCCGACGGCGGGTTTTCACGTTACCTGGGGCTGAACAAGCCCAAAATCAACCTGATCGAGTATTTCTGGCGCTCCCTAGCCACCGACGAGCAGAAAAGCAGATGGCCAAGGCGTATGCGCCCTCCTTCGGCGGGGGTCGATCTGGATGGGGACGGCTTTGTTTTCGCCGTCACCGGTGACACCTCGTCCGAGGAAAAGGTGTTCCGCTTCAATGCCAAAGGCGATAACGTTATCCGGGCGGAGGGCTACGACAAATTGGTCGGCGATGTGCCACAGTATTTCGAGAACAGTGAGACGAGCAGCGTGTTCACCGATGTGGCGACGACGGATTTCGGCGCCTATGCCGTGCTGGACAGGCAGAATGGCCGGGTGTTCGTCTATGATTTCGACGGGTATCTCATCACCATCTTCTCAGGGCTCGGCTATATGAAAGGGGATCTGGCCGAAGCGTCGTCGCTGGCCTGGAACGGGTATGACCTGCTGGTGGGCGACCGGGAACGGGGCATGGTGATGGTGTATATGGCCACCGATTTCGGGCGCTCGGCGCTCATGGCGGTGGAGAGCTACAACAAAGGGGAATGGGATCGGGCGACCGAGCTTTACCAGACGGCGCTTTCCCACAATGCCAACTTCTATGCCGGCTATTCCGGGATCGGCCGCAATTATCTGATGGAACGTGATTTTTCCCAGGCGGTGTATTACTACAAGCTGGCTAAGGACGACGAAGGGTATTCCCAGGCCTTCCAGGGCTATCGAGAGACGGTGATTCAGCGGTACTTCGGCTGGTTTGTCGCGGCCTTCCTCCTCTTGGCGGCCGTTTTCATACACCGAGATCCGCTATGCCAGACGGAAGGGGGTGGGGTGAAAGCGCTTTGGGAGGATACCCGCTACCTGTTTTACACCCTGTTCCACCCGTTCAATGGGTTTTATGAGCTTCGCTTCCATCGCCGGAAAAACTGGGTGCTGATCGGCCTGCTGTATCTGCTGTACGGCGTGGTGCAGATCCTCAAAACTTACTATTCCGGCATGCTGGTGGGCGCCGATCCTTACGGCACCAACAATCTGGTGGTGTTCGCATTTTCCCTGTTCCCGTTTTTGCTTTTTCGCTCTCCAATTGGAGCGTGACCACCCTGTTCGACGGCAACGGGAAAATGGGCGACGTCCTAATGGTGCTGGCCTACGCACTGTTTCCCAAGCTGATTACCGACGTCCTGTACACGGCCCTGTCCAATGTCGTCGTCAAAGAGGAACTCGCGATCCTAAACGTCATCGGCGGCTTCGGTATGGTGCTGTTCTGCTTCCTGACATTCTGCGGCCTCTGTGTCGTGCATGAATATCTGCCGGCGAAAAACGTCCTGACCATTCTGGCCACGGCCGCCGCCGCGTTGGTAATCCTGTTTATCGGCATGCTGTATCTGCAGATCATGGGCAAGCTGGTCGGATTCTTTTCCACCGTGGCGTTGGAATTGCTGAACAGGAGGTAACGGTTGGGAAGAGGGCCTCTCCCAACGGCAGGATGGGCACTCCGGCCCCGGACGGCCGGCGGGCGCGGTCCTGCAGCATGATGGAAAGGAATGATCATGAGTATGCGGAAAAGGCTGCGGCGGGTGTCGGTCGTCAAGGTGGCGGCGGCGCTGGCGGTGATCCTGCTGATTTATCCCGTGACGATCCACATCGTGCGTGCCTGTGTCCGGGCGGAAACCATCGCTTCCCCCTCCCTTAGGTCCCTGTCGCCTGAAACCGGGGACATCGGACTCGAGGACGGACTGGTGGAGATCGCACGGGAGGGCGGGTACCGGGTGGCGATTGACACGCAGACCCTGGATGTACAGATCACGGACGAGGCGGCGGGCGCACCTTCCATTCCCTGTATACCGACCCTGCGGCGCCGGCCGCCGCCAAATCGCCGCTGACAATCCGGTTTTTGAGCAAGGATCAGACCTCCTATGAATGGGATGCCTATACCAACTCCATCTCCAACCAGTGGTATTCCCTCAAACGGATCAAAAACGGCGTGCGGATCCAGTTTGACTTTCAGGAGACGGACATTTATCGCTTGTATGAATACATCCCCCGCTATATCTCGGTCGACCGGTATGAAGAGATTTTCGCCGGCCGGCTGGCGGCCCTGACCGAACAAGGAGCCGTCACTGCGGAACAGTCCGCACTGTACAGCCGGGCGCTCAAAGCGTTTTACGCCAAAGACGCCACAAAGGGCTACTATTACAGCAAATCCTCCGGCCTGCCTCCCGCCTCGGTCGTCAAATCGCTGGTGGAATTCACCAAAGCGATCCATTATACCTCCGAGGAGCTGGTGGAGGACAACGACATGTACGGCATTGCCACCGAGTTCAAGGAACCGGCCGCCTTCACGGTATACATGGAGATCACCTTCCAAAACGGCGAGCTGGCCGTCAATATCCCGGTATATGAACAGAAAAACGGCAACGATTTTTATACCCTCCAGCGGATCAGCGTCTTTCCCGCATTTGACTGCCGGGCGGAGGAGGAGAACGACGGTTATATCTTTGTCCCGGACGGGGCGGGTATGCTGATTGCCATGGATTCCTTCAACGGCGCCTATCCGGCATACAGCCGCGCGGTTTACGGCAACGACCTCTTTGAGACCAAATTTCAGAAATCCGATTTTGAGGAGCCCGTCACCATGCCGGTCTTCGGCCTCTACGGCCTGGATGAACAGGGCCGCTCGTCCGGGTTCCTGGCGGTCATCGACAGCGGGGCTGAGCTGGCCGATATCTCCGTCAGCCTCAAAAAGCGGCGCCGGGGACGGATCAGGCGGCCTTTACAATGCCGTCTACGCCTCCGCCGACACTATGCAGTACTCTATGGTGAACCTCTACGGCCCCTATGCCGAGGACAAAGCCAGCCATCTTGAAACCACCGGCCCGATCGATTTCGACTTCACCGTGCGCTATCGGTTTTACACGCAGGACGCCAGCTATTATGCGTTTGCCGGGACTATCGGCAGCAGCTCATCGACGCTTATGGGCTCGACGTGTCGTACGATGACCGGCCCAACTGCTGTTCCTCCAGATGGCGGGGGCCTTCACCGTCTGGGATAAATTCATGGGGATCCCCTATGATGCCACCGTTTCCATGACCACCTACCGGCAGGCGCTGGAGATCCTGAATGACCTGCAGGGGCATCCCGCTGGTGGCCAATTACCAATACGGCCTCAACGGGGGCCGGATGAACACCGTCGGCAACAAAGCGGATCTGGTGGCGGCCAACGGCTCCAGAGCGGATCTCGAGGAGCTGCTCGCGCGCTCCTCGCCCGGAAACGAGGTGTTCATGGAAGCGAGCCTGATGCGGGTATACCGCAAAGGGACCCTGTTCAACGACAAACGCTTTTATCTCACCGGATTCGGGGGCGCGTCGGACTGGCGCAGCGCATTCAACGACATGTGGAGTCCGGACGGCTCCTTCTATACCCCTTACGAATATTCCCTGTACTACCTGATCCATCGCGCTATCTCTCCGCCGTCGTGGACGGCTTTCTGAAGGACGCGGAGGCGTATCCCAATATCGCCTTGACGGATTTCGGGAACCAGTTTTACGGCAACTATCGGGACGGCGACGTGGTGGACCCCGTCCGGGCCAATCGCGGCGTCGTGCTCCCCAATCTCGAAAAACTGGCCGGCCGCAAGACACTGGCGCTGGATAATCCGAACGCCGATAAGCTGGCGTATGCAGCTTATTCCCTGAACGTCTCACGGGAATCCAGCGACTATGGCGTATCCTACACGTCGGTTCCCTTCCGCCAGCTGGTGATGAATGGCCTGACCGAGTATACCACGCTGGATGTCAACGGCGGCTGGTCCTCCCCGGAAACCTTCCTCCTCCAGGCGCTGGAGCTGGGCTCCATCCCGAAATTCTCCGTTTTTGCCGAGAAGCCGGATATCCTGATGGAAGCGCGTATCTCCGCGTATACCGCGTCGAATTACGACACGGTCAGTCCCGCCATCCGGGAGCTCTACGAAACCTATCGGCAGGCCTTTGCAGAGATCGGGACCAAGGAGATCGCCGGCCACGAGACTTTTGCCCCGGGCGTCCATGACGACCTACCGCGGCGGGGTACGGGTGCTGGTCAACTACAATGCCTACGGCGTGACCGTGGGATCCAGGGAAGTGGAGCCGTACGGGTATGCGATCCTCCCGCGGGGGCCATGCCGTAAACCGGAGAAAACGGGAGGAGCCCCGTTTCAAACAGCCGACCCCAAGGGTGCGAAAGGGTGAGTCATGAGTATGGGGAACAGAAAAAAGCCTGTAAATGCTCTTCGCGCGGGACGCTCCCGTCTGAACTTTCAGACCATGCGGAAGGTCCACGCATTCGTCTTTTTGCTGCCGTGGATGATCGGATTTCTCCTGTTTTTCGCCTTGCCGGTTTTTCACACGGTGGAATATTCCTTTTCCAAGGTGACGGTGGCCGACCAAGGCGGGATGAATCTGGCGTTCAACGGCCTCGATAACTACATTGCGCTGTTCCGGACCGAGCTGAGCTCGCAGGGACAGCAATTCCTGCGGGTGTTTGTCGAGGAGAATGCCCGCATCCTGGTCAGCGCACCTGTCATGCTGGTGTTTTCCCTGTTTGCGGCCATCCTTCTCAACGCCGAGTTCAAAGGGCCGCAGCGTGGTGCGGGTGATCTTCTTTCTGCCGATCGTCACCGGTCTCGATATCGTGCAGAAGCTCCTCGCGGTCACCAGCGGCACCAGTATGGCGGATTTCTCCATCGATACCTTCTTCTCGAGCGGGTTCCTGATGGATGCGCTGCGGGAAAGCTCCTTTTCCCCGAGGCGGTGACGGAGTATGTGGGCGGCGCGGTTTCCGGTATTTTTCAGGTTGCCTCGGGCTGCGGCGTGCAGATCCTGATCTTCCTGGCCGGTCTCCAGTCCATCAACCGCAGCCTGTATGAGGTGGCGCAGATTGAAGGGGCCACGTCGTACGAGACCTTCTGGAAGGTGACTTTCCCCATGCTGGGCAACGTCACCACCTTCGTGGTGGTATACAGCTTCGTGGATCTGTTCCTGGCCTCCAGTATCGCGAGCGAAATTTACAACTACGCCTTCATGCGGGCGAACATCGGGATGGGCGCCGCCCTCTCCGCCCTCTTTATGGTGAATGTACTGCTCGACCTGTTGCTGATGCTGGGGATTTTGAAACTGCTTTCCGGAAGAGGGAGGAGGCGCGCGTAATGGGCAATCGGACGGTATCAAGCTGCGGCGGAATATGCTGCTGAAGGGCGGGCTCGACCGGGCCTACGGTAAGCGTGCCGTGCAGAAAATCGTGTTCCGGGTTTTTCTGTACACCCTGATTTTCGGCCTGTCGTTCACTATGCTGTATCCGCTCATCAAGGTCCTGCCGGCGGTTTTGGCGATTTTGCTACGTTGGACGACCACAATGTGGTATGGATCCCGCGGAAGCTCTCGGTTTTGAGCTTCACAGCCGCCATCCGCATCGGCTTCGGCAACGGGACGGCGGTGCTGCTTTCCCTGCTGTACAGCGCGGTTGTGGCGGGAATCCAGATCTTCTCCAGCGCCCTGGCCGGCTATTCGCTGGGCCGGGTCCGCTTCCCGATGCGGAGCCTCTTTATGGTGCTGGTGGTGGTGACTATCGTCGTGCCGCCCCAGACCCTGCTGATCCCGCAATACCTGCGGTTCCAGAAATTCGACATCTTCGGGATTTTTACCCTGCTCACCGGGGAGCCGCTCAACCTGCTCAACCAGCCCTATACCCTCTATCTGCTGGCGGCGACCGGTTTTGGCATCAAGCAGGGGATTTTCATTTTCATCTTCCGCCAGTTTTTCAAGGGCCTGCCCATTGAGCTGGAGGAGGCGGCGTTCATCGATGGCTGCGGCTTTTACAGGACCTTTTTCCGCATCTCCTGCCCAATGCCATGCCGGCGCTGGTCACCGCGCTCTCCCTCGCGTTCGTGTGGAACTACGGGGATACCTATTATACCGGCTATTTCCATCCCGGCGGCCCTTATATCGCGAGTCAGCTGTCCCGGGTGTTTTTCAGCGCCGACATCCCGCGGATGCTGGAGAATATCAGCCGCTGGTACGGGATCCCCTATACGACCGTGTTCACCTTTGACGCCATCAAGTATGCCGCCGGGCTGTTGTATATCCTGCCGATTCTGTTGTTTTTCTTCATTGCACAGCGTCGGCTGGTGGAAAATTTCGAGCAGAGCGGCATCGTCGGATAACACCATTGGAAAATGAGGGGGAGAAGAGATGACGTGTCTCAACAGACAGGTGGAACCGGCAAAGGCAATCCTGCGCGCCGATCCGGCCGTCCGCCATCAGACAATCCGTACCTTCGGCGCTTCGGGCGCCTGGTGGGCCACCGGCATCGGGGATTCGGCATGCATGGACGAGATCCTGGCGTATCTGTACACCGACCAGGGCATCGCGCTGAATAACTACCGTCATAACGTCGGCGGCGGCCGGGAGGGCGGCCCTTTGGCCGATGACAAGTCCGGCCCTGATTCCTGGCGCGCGGTTCCCTGTCCGCTGAAAGCCGACGGCCGTAGTGATATCGGCGCCGATGCCAACGCCTGGCGGGTGCTTCGGCAGGTCAACGCCCTGGGCACGGTGGACGATATCACCATCTTCATGAACAGCCCGCCCGAAAGCATGACGGTCAATGGCAGGACCTACGGCTCTCCGTCCGGCAGCAATCTGCGGGAGGATTGCTTTGAAGCCTATGCGGCCTTCTGTGCCGACGTGACCAAGGCCTATCTCGACGCGGGCATTGCGGTCAAATATCTCAGCCCAGTCAACGAGCCCCAGTCCCAATGGGAGGCCGGCTGGCAGGAAGGCTGCTATTTTTCCCCGGAACAGATCTTCCGTCTTTGTCGCCTGCTGATCGGGGAACTGGACAAACGCGGGCTTCCCGTCAGGCTGAGCGTCAACGAATCGGCCGAAATGCTGAACCGGGAGTATGTTTACGATTTCTACCGGGACCTGTTGGCGGACGACGCCCTCTGTTCCCGCCTCGATCATTTCGCGGCTCACGGCTATCACGCGTCCCTGGAACAGAAGAAGGCCTTTTACCGGTTCGCGCGGGATACCGCCGCCGCCCTCGGCAAGCCGATGCTTCCCATCAACCAGACCGAATGGGCGGCCTGGCATCAAACGGAACAGCTCACCGAGGCCAGGCGGCTGACCATGACGGGACGGTCCCTGTACGACGACTTTACCGGCCTGTACACCGACACCTGGGAATATTTTGCGGCGGTTGCCAGGGGAGATGATGCCCTGATCGTCGTCGCTGACGGCCGGCCCGAGGAATACCGGCTGACCCGCCACTTCTGGGCCGTCGGGAATTACTCGAAATTTATCAAAGGCTACACCCGGGTGGAGGTCGAAGAGGCCTGCCTGCCCGAAGGGGTCGTGGGCTCGGCGTATCTCGCTCCAGACGGCGGAAAACTGGTGTTTGTCACAGTCAACGAAACGGGAGAAGATCAGGCCGTGACCCTGGCGGGGATCCCGGAGGGCAGCCTCGGTGAGGTGTACGAAACCTCGATGGAGCGCACCTGCGGAACCGCCAAGGGCTGTATGAGTGTGGACAACGGCTACATCCTGCCCGCCCAGTCGGTCACCACCTTTGTTTTCCGGCTGGTGTGAGGCGGGAAGGAAACCCCGAGAAGACAGAGAATCCGAATATAGACACGTAAAGGAAGGATGCTGGTTCATGAAACGCAGACGAATCCTATCGGCAGCTGCGGCGGTGGCTGTCCTGTGCGCTCTCTCCGCCTGCAAGCCGGGCGAGCCCGCCGTGAAGGAGCCGACGGAATACCTCAACGGCGATGTCGCTAAAACCGAGGCTGTCCTGAGGGCCGACACCGAGATCAAACACCAGATTGTCAAAAATTTCGGCGTTTCAGGTGCCTGGTGGTCCACTGGTATCGGTGACCGGGCCACGATGGATGAAATCCTGGCCCTGCTCTTCACCGACAAGGGCATCGCGCTGAACGCCTACCGCCATAATATCGGCGGCGGCCGGGAAGGCGGTCCGCTGGCTGATGACAAGTCCGGCCCTGATTCCTGGCGCGCGGTTCCCTGCCCGCTGAAGGCCGACGGCAGTATCGACATCGCTGCCGACGCCAATGCCTGGACGGTGCTGCAGAAGATCGATGCCTTAGGCACGGTGGACACCGTTATCCTGTTCATGAACAGCCCTCCGGAAAGCATGACGGTCAATGGCAAAACGTATAACGATTCCACGGGCAGCAACCTCCGTCCCGAGTGCTATGAAGCTTATGCGGCCTTCTGCGCTGACGTGGCCGAGGCGTATCTGAACGCCGGGATCCCGGTCAAATACATCAGCCCGGTCAACGAGCCCCAGTCCCAATGGGATGCCGGCTGGCAGGAGGGCTGCCACTACACGACGGACGAGATCCTGAAACTGACCCGGCTCGTCATCGCCGAGCTGAACCGGCGGAACCTGCCCGTCAAGATCAGCGTCAACGAGTCCGCCCAGTACGGCAACCGGGAGTATGTCCATGACTTCTATAAACCCTGCTCTCGGACGATACGATCTATCCTTATATCGACCATTTCGCGGCCCACGCATATTTCGCGACCGATAAGATCCGGGCCGCGCTGTACAACTGGACCCAGAAGGTCGCCGGTGACCTGGGGAAACAGGCGCTTCCGGTCTATCAGACCGAATTCGCCGCCTGGGCCCCGGACAACGAGGCTCTGACGGCGGAGAAACGGATTACCATGACAGGCCGGGCCCTGTATGAGGACCTGACCCTTCTGAATGTCGATTCCTGGGACTATTTTGCGGCCCTTTCCCGCGGCCCCGACTCGTTGGTCATGGTCAACGACAACGATGCCAGCAAATATTGGCCGATGAAGCATATGTGGGCCATCGGGAATTATTCGAAATTCATCAAGGGCTACACCCGTGTGGAGGTCGAGGAGACCGGCCTGCCCGAAGGGGTCATGGGGTCGGCCTACCTCGCCCCGGACGGCAAGAAACTGGTTTTCGTAGCGGTCAATGAGGACACGGCCAGCCAGACCGTGACCCTGGCAGGTGTGCCGGAGGGCGCCTGGAGCGAGGTGTATGAGACCTCGATGGAGCGTGACTGCAGCACATCGAGAGGCTTTATGAAGGCGGATAACGGGTATGCTCTGCCGGCCCAGTCAGTCACCACCTTTGTTTTCCAGCTGGCATAACCCGCGCATGAACGGAATCCATTATGAAAGACGGAAGGGGGAATGCGGTATCAGCAGCATAACCAGGCGGCTGTTGGCCCTGCTGACGGCGGCAGCCGTCCTGTGGGCGGCCGGCGGATGCCGGCAAGGGGAGAACCCGGCGGATGTGTCCCTGGAAACCTCCCTTTCGGGTGAATCCCGGCCGGAAGATAGCTCCACCGGGGACGCCTCTCCGGGAGGGGAAGCGTCGGGCGGAAGTGTCCCGGACGATTCCGCGGCGGGGAGCAGCCCGTCTGAAAGCCGGCTTCCGGACGGTTCCTCTCCTGGAGGGCCGTCTTCGGGAAACCCGTCCTCCGGGATCCCCTCGTCAGACGATCCGGCGTCGAGTACTCCTTCACCGGATAACCCCGCCTCGCAAATCACACTGGAAATCCTCAACAACGGTGTTGGGACCGGCGGCGCGGTCCTGCGGGCCAGGACAGGGGTCAAACACCAAACCGTGCGGAGCTTCGGCGTGTCGGGCGCCTGGTGGTCTACCGGTATCGGTGACCGCTCCACGATGGACGAGATCCTGGCCCTGCTCTTTACCGATCGCGGTATCGCGCTGAACACTTACCGCCAGAACATCGGCGGCGGCCGGGCCGAAGGCCCCCTGAATGACAGCGGCACCGGCCCGGATCCCTGGCGCGCGGTCCCCTGCCCGCTGAAGGCCGACGGGAGCATCGATATCACGGCGGACGCGAAGGGCTGGATGGTGCTGCAAAAGATCATGGCCTTGGGGACGGTGGAGGATGTCGTCCTGTTCATGAACAGCCCGCCGGCCGGGATGACCGTGAACGGCAGGACCTATAACCCCGCCTCAGGCAGCAACCTCCGTCCCGAATGCTATAACCAATACGCGGCCTATTGCGCCGACGTGACCAAAGGCGTATCTGGAGGCCGGCATCCCTGTCCGGTACATCAGCCCGATCAACGAGCCCCAGTGGCAGTGGAACGACGGCTGGCAGGAGGGCTGCCATTACGCACCGGAGGAGGCCCTGCGGCTGACCCGTCTGGTCGTCGCGGAGCTGAACAGGCGGAGGCTGCCGGTCAAAATCAGCGTCAACGAATCCGCTGAATACCGGGATAACCGCTATACCTATCAGTTTTACGAATCCCTGCTGTCGGACAGCACGATCTATCCCTATATCGACCATTTCGCGGTGCACGGCTATTCCGCGGACGCGCAGATCCGCTCTGATCTGTACGCCTGGACCCGTTCCGCTGCCGGCCGGCTGGGGAAAACGGCCCTGCCGGTGTATCAGTCGGAGTATGCCGCCTGGAAGGCAGATACGAATCTGTCGGCCGCGGAGAGGCTGACCATGACGGCGCGGGCCCTGCACGAGGATCTGACCCTGATGAACGTATCCTCCTGGGATTATTTCGCGGCGGTCGCCCGGGGCGCCGATGCCCTGATCGTGGTCAACGACAACCGGCCGGAGTATTACGCGCTCACCCGGCACTTCTGGGCGATCGGGAACTATTCGAAGTTTATCAAGGGCTATACCCGTGTGGAGGTGGAGGGGCCGGGCTGCCGGAAGGCGTCATGGGCTCGGCGTATCTCGCCCCCGACGGCAAAGAGCTGGTGTTTGTCGCCGTCAATGATACGGCCGCGGACAAAACCGTGGCGTTGGCGGGCCTCCCGGCGGGAAGCCGGGGCGAGGTGTACGAAACCTCCATGCAGCGCACCTGCGAGACTGCCAGAGGGATCATGCTGGCGGACAACGGGTATGTGCTGCCGGCAGAGTCGGTGACCACCTTTGTGTTTCAGTTGTAAATGATGGGAAAGCCTTGACATGGGAACAGGAGGTGTTGTTTGGGGTTGACGGACGATGACCGGCGAGTGCCGTGCATGGCGTATCCGTGGATGTATGGTGTGGATCTCACGATTTTGAAATGAGGTGTCAAGTAATGAAAAAAGGGTTGTCTCTGATCCTGACGGCAGTGTTTCTGACGGCTATGCTGATGGTGGGCGGGATGTCCGCCCTGGCTGCTGGGGAAGCCGATCCGGAGGATGCCAAATCGGTGCTGGATCTCTCTTACCTGACAAAAGACCAGGCCCTGGACGGTTCCGCCGGGGCCGCGGTATATCAGGACCAGGCCTTCGACAACAGTAAACTCAAGCTGTCCTGCGTCACCGTGGACGGGAAGGACTGGCTCAAATACGAGTATGGCGCCTGGTTCAACGGCTTGCTCGTGGATTTGAATACCGCGAAAGGGCAAGACCCCGCCAAAGGCGTTACCGATTGGACGGGCGCCACGATGGTCTGGTTTTATGTGGATGCCGAAAACGGGGCCACACTGGACCTGCAGCTGCGGGCCGTCAAAGGCGAGGACACCGGGTTCTTCTCCAGCAAGAACGCGGGCGTGAAATACTACTATCAGGACCAGCACGGCAATGTCCCCGTGACCCTGGCCGACGACAACAATGACTGGGGCCATATTTCCCTGGCCGAAGGCTATGAAGGCTGGGTCGGCGTGGAGCTGGCGAATTTTGCCTGCGGTTCCGGCCATTTGACCGATCAGAACCTCAGCAGCTATCTGGGCAACGTCACAGGCGTCGGCTTCTATGCGGAGAAGACGTTTTTGGTGCGCGATATCCGGGTGACCGGCGTGGCCAAGGGCCTGGAAGACCTGAACGAGCCGGTCGTCCCAGCGGACGTGTCGCCCGAGGACGCCAAGCCGGTGGCGGATTTCTCCTATCTGCCCGAAAACCGGGTGCTTACTCTCGCGGACGGCATCGGCGGTGTGTTGGGCGACAGTATGGTTACGTCGGGGGATTTGGCCGTATCCATGAGCATGGCGGACGGCAAAGCCTGGCTGAACTACGAGCGGAACAACACCAACTGGAACGGCGGCATTTATGTGGATCTGCTGAATGCTGCGGCCAAAGGGAAGGCCGTCACCGATTGGACCGGTGCGGAAATCTTCTGGTTCTATGCCCAGACAGAGGCGGACACCTATATCAACGTTGCGGCGGCGGTCGACAACGAGTATTCCGGGAGGTTCAGGGCTACTTCAACAGCGAGGGCGGCCGGGCTTAAGTACTACGTGGAGGAAGACGGCGCGTTTGTGGAGAAGGCCACGACCGAGGATACCTGGAAGCATATCTTCCTTCCCGCGGGATATGACGGCTGGGTCGGCTTCGACCTGTCCCAGATGGTCTGCCGTTCCGGGCATCTGACGGAGCAGGATTTCACGGCCCATCTGGGCGACGTTTACGGCATCGGGTTCTATATGGAAGGCGGGCCTCTCGCGGTGACCGATTTCCGCGCCGACGGCATTGCCCGGGGGCTCGAACAGGGCCAGGGCGGCGGTAACAGCAGCACCGGTTCCGGTACCGACGGCTCCGGCAGCGGTGGGACCGGCAGCACGGGTTCTGGCACCGGCTCCGGCGCTCCCCAAACGGGTGTCCCGTTCGCTGTGCTTCCGGCGATGCTGGTTCTGGCGGCGGGAGCCGGGATGGTGTTCCTTCGCAAATCCAAGGCGGGCGCCCGCTGAAGCGGGCCCACCCTGGTCGGTTCGTGAAAAAATGACCTAAATAAAACATATTTGGGGTGTTGTCAATGAAAAAAAAGCGTTTCGTTTTCGGCGCCGTCCTGTCGGCTTTGGTTATGATGGTGTCGGCACTGGCCCCCGCGTCCCTGGCCGCCGGCGATAAGCCGGAAACCGCGACGCCGGTGGTCGATTTCTCCTATCTGCCGGAGGGGCAGGAGCTCACCCTGGCCAATGATCTCGGCGGTGTTTTGGGTACGCAGATGGTCACGTCCAAGGACCTCGTGGTGTCCAAAGTGAAGGAGGGCGGCGAGGAATGGCTGCTCTATCACCGGAAAACCACCAACTGGAACGGCGGCATCTATCTGGATCTGATCCGCGCCAAGGCTAAAAAGAAGGCCGTGACCAATTGGACCGGCGCGACCACCATCTGGTTTTATGCCAAAGCCACGGGGATGTCTATCTCAACGTAGCCCTGGCGACGGACAACGAAGATTCCGGGCAGGTGCAGGGATATTTCGACAGCGAGATCGTCGGGGCAAAATACCTGCTGCAGGAAAACGGTGCGTTTGTGGAGAAGACCACCACCGAGGATACCTGGAAGCATATGCTCATCCCTTCGGGCTATGAGGGATGGGTGGGCTTTGACCTCTCCCAGATGAACTGCCGTTCCAACCATCTGAAAGACAAGACCATCGCCGGCCACTACAAGGATATTTTCGGTGTCGGCTTCTACATGGAAGGCGCCGATATCTATATCCGGGATATCCGTGTCTCGGGCGTGACGGCCAAAATCGGGGAGACGGATCCGACCACCACGGCACAGACTCCGGATCCCACCACCACGGCGCCTCCCGCAGTGACTACCACGGCAGGTAATTCGTCCGGCTCGTCCGACGGATCCTCCGACGCGTCCACCTCCGGCAATCCGTCCGGTACGACCGACGGCACAGCCGATGTGGACGGTACGACCGTACCCGCCTCCTCCCCCGACGTCTCCAACGGTCAGGGGGCGAAGAGGAACAGGGTGGCCTGCCGCTGGCTCTGATCGTCCTTCTCTGCGTCCTGGGCGCCGGAGCAGTTGCGGTCGGCGTGGTCTTCCCTGGTCAAATGGCTCAAGGGCAGGGCGCCGCAGGATGGCGGGCCTGACGATGGAGCCGATCAATAAGGGATGGTGGATATGAAGCGTATCCTGGCCCTGGTAACGGTGGTGTTCCTGATGACGGCTTCCCTTCCCCTGTCGGCCGGTGCCGATGCCGGCTTGAGCTTTGCGTCGATTTTCGGTGACGGCATGGTTCTGCAGCAGGGCCGTTCTGTACAGGTTTTCGGTTTCGGCCGGGACGGCGACACGGTGACGGTGACGCTCAAAAGGGCGATGAAGCCGTGGCGTCCCAGACAGCTGCCGTCAGCGGCGGCCGGTGGAACGCGGCGCTGCCCGCCCAGAGCGGTTCATTCGACGAATACAGCCTGGAAGCCAAGGCCGGCAGCGTGGTCCGGACGGTGGAAAACCTGGTGTTCGGCGAAGTCTGGATAGCGGGCGGCCAATCGAACATGGAATGGACCCTGGCCAAAGGCGGCCGAGGCGGCGGACTGGGCAAAAAGGAGCATACCGGCAAGGTGCGGTTTTCGTATCCGTCGATTCCGGCAGCGATACGCCCCAGGACGATGCGGCCGGATACTGGCTCACCGCCGTCAGCTGGGACGCCGCACAGCTCTGCTCGGCCATCGGGTACATGTTTGCGTACAATCTCAGCGATACGCTGGGATTCCGGTCGGGATTGTAAACACAGCTCAGGGCGGCAGCCGGTTCTGTACTTGGATCGGTCAGGACACGACGGCGGCCAACCCGGATTTTGCCGACTACGTCACGGCGCAGATCCAGCCCAGGGCCGACGATGGTACCTGGGACGCTCTGCACCGCTTCTACAATTCCGTATCCATCCCATGAGGGGTTATCAAGCGGCTGGAATCCTGTGGTATCAGGGGAGAAACCGATATCGAGCGCGGAAACGGGGGACGTGCTGCGGCGGGGGGATACCTTTGTTGGTAAGGGACTGGAGCACCGTTTTCGGAGACGGAGAGAACCTCCTGCCCTTCCTGTCGGTGCAGATCGCCTCCTTCAGTTATCGGAACGATTACCTTCAGGGGACCGGCTATACCGGCGGTCTCAACGGGACGGCCGTGCCCAACGGCAATTTCCTCATGAATCAGGGGGTCGAGGAGATTAACAGGGCCTATGGCAAAGCCCTTTCCGTTCCGATTTATGATGTGGAAGTGGATCTGAACGACATCCATCCCCCTCACAAGGAACCGGTTGCCGCCAAGTTGCTGGATGCCTCGCTCGGCCTGGTCTATGGTAAAAAAGGAGCTGTACAGCGGCCCCCGGCCCATATCGGCCACCTTCGACGGCAAAACCGTCGAGGTCGTGTTCGGCAATGTGGGGGAAGGGCTGAAGATAGCCGCAGGGGAGGAACTCCTGGGTTTCCGTTTGGACGGCACCGAGACGAAGGCCGCCATCGGCGGGGCCTACGCCGTTTCGATTCCGGCAGAGGGTCAGAGCGTGGCGGAGGTATCCTACGCCTTTTTCAACCGGAACCAGGACGCCAACCTGACGAACAGCGGTGGGTATTACCCGCTGGCGTTCAAGATGCCGGTCGGACAGGTGGAACGGCATCCCGACGCCGAGGCGTTGGTAAAAAGCCGACGCTCGTCCCGGCGATTCCCGGGCCGGGAGCAAACTTCGTCCGGGTCAGATCCTCCTGATGGGGGATGTGTCCTGGGGATCGGCGTGGAGGCACTTCTCATCGTTTACCTGCTGCGCAGGATGCGCAGGCGCCGGAGCTGAATCCGATATGTATAGGGAGCCGTCCGCACCCTCTCGGGGGGGCGGCTCCCCCTTGTGTATCCATCCAATTTTCGGGATTCGGTGATTCGCCTCCCTGCAAAAACCAGCCCCATCCCCGGCCCATTTTGACAAGAAAGGGGGTGTCAAAATGTGTTTTATGGCATGAGCGCATAGAAAATCATAGCTTATTGAATGGGTTTGGCCTGCGGGCCACTTCCTTTTTCCACGGCGGAAAAAGGAAGCAAAAACGCGCCACCGGGGGTCCCCGGACCCCCAGAAAATCGGTGGGTACGATATCTTCTGAACCGACGTCCATACAACAAGGGGGCCCGAGGCCTCCGGGGATCGGCAGGGCGCGGGGTTGAAAAAGACAGCAAATCCAAGCCCTGGGGCCGCTTACCGTCATTGTGGGGTTCCACAATGGCCCTAAGAATCTGAGTTAAGGGTTCAGGGGATTCTCTCTCCGACGCTTCTTTCCCCTTCCCCTATTTAAATAAACGGGGCAAATGCGGCAGCTTTTGCGGGGGCCGGGGCAGACTGCACACGGTTTTATCCGCGTTCTGCCCAGCCCTTTTGCGGAAAGAAAGGAGGTGCCCGCGCGGCATGTGCTTTATGGCATAAGCGCATAACAAAACGGTAAATTATAGGGCGTCAAAGCGCCGTATGCGCGGGCGGAAAGTGAGCCCTTCACTCCTCGGTACGGCTTGACAATTGAGCGCCAAAGGAGTATGATATAAAACACAAATTATACAAATCATACTTTTCATACGGAGGGATTCTCATGGACAAACCGATGGGCAAATACGCTTGGACGGCGAAAGTGGGAGAAAAAGGGCAGATTGTCATCCCGAAAGAGGCCCGGGAAGTGTTCGGCATCCGGCCCGGAGACACCCTTTTGGTGCTGGGCGATATCGAGCGGGGACTCGCGCTGGTGAAAATGACGCGTTCATGCAATTTCGCGCAGGCGATCTTCGACGCGCAGGACCCCAAGGAGGAGTCCAAATGAATGCCATCGAAATCGTGGGACTGACGAAGACGTTCGGCTCCCGGACGGCGGTGGACGCGTTGAACCTGTCGGTTTTGCGGGAGAGACTTTTGCCCTGCTCGGCCAGAATGGTGCTGGAAAACCACCACCCTCCGGATGCTGTCGGGGCTGTTGCCTCCGTCCGGCGGTGCGGCCCGGATCATGGGCCATGATGTGGGCGAGGAATCCCTGGCAGCCAAGCAGCTCCTCAACGTCTCTCCACAGGAAACCGCGGTCGCGCCGAAGCTGTCGGTCCGGGAAAACCTCGAGCTGATGGCCCGCCTCTATGGCAAGAACAGGCGGCAAGGGGCCAACAGGGCGGAGACGCTGCTGCAGGAATTCCGACTGACAGAACGCGCAAAGGACCGGGCAAAATCCCTTTCAGGCGGTATGCAGAGGCGGCTGAGCATTGCCATGGCGCTGGTTTCGGAGCCGCAGGTCCTCTTCCTGGATGAACCCACCGGACTGGATGTGCGGGCCAGGCGGGATTTGTGGACACAGATCGAAAGGCTGAAAGGGCGGATTACCGTCATCCTGACCACCCACTATCTGGAGGAGGCGGAAGCACTGGCCGATCGGATCGGGATCATGAGCCGTGGCCGGATGCAGGTGGTGGGGACGGTAGAGGAAATTAAACGGGAAACCGGCGCCGCCACGCTGGAGGATGCGTTTTAACCCTGACAGACGAGGAGGTGCCGGCATGAGGACGATGGCGTTTGCCGCCCGAAACGCACGGGAGATCGTACGGGATCCCCTGAGCGCCCTGTTCGGCATTGGATTTCCGGTCGTATTGATCCTACTGATCTCGATGATGAAGCGCAGCGTCCCGGAGATGCCGGCCGAGATGTTCGGCATTGCGGCCTTCACGCCGGGGATGGCCGTGTTCGGGCTCTCCTTCCTGTCCCTGTTCCTCGGCATGCTGATCGCGAATGACCGCTCCAGCGCCTTTCTCATGCGCTTGTTTGCCTGCCCCATGACGGGGGCGGACTACATCCTCGGCTATTCCTTGCCCATGTTGCCCCTGGCCCTTCTGCAGGGAGTAGTCTGCTATGTTACGGCGCTGTTCTTCGGGCTTCCTGTCAGCGTGAATCTGCTGCCCGGCCTTGCCGTGCTGCTGGTCCCGGCCATGCTGTTCATCGCGCTCGGGCTCCTGCTCGGCAGTCTCTTCACCGCGACGCAGGTGGGCGGGGCTGCCTCTATCCTGGTCAACCTCGCGGCGTGGCTGAGCGGTACTTGGTTCAGCCTGGATATGATCGGAGGTGTTTTCCGGACCCTCTGCAATCTCCTGCCCTTTGCCCATGCGGTGGAAGCGGTAAAGGCGGCCATGAACGGGGAGTATAGCGCCATGCCCCTCCATCTCGTGTGGGTGGCTGGTTACGCAGTGGTGTTTTACGGCCTAGCGGTCTGGATTTTCCGCCGCCGGATGCGTGGCGCCTGAGAGGACGCGGCTTCCTTGTTTCGTGAGGACAAAGCACAGAGAACAAGACGCTCTTGCGAGCCGTCGCGTGACTTTTTGCGAAAGGGGAGACGCAGCGGGATGAGCGCGCCAGTGATTTTTAAAAAGTCACCGCAAGCGATATATCGCTTGCGGTGACGTGTAAAGGCGGCACAAAAGATCGGGTAGAATAATTTGCCCATAAGACTTGAACTCCCATAAAATACTGTCGTTAGGTGTTTGAAAACAGTTTGCATGGAATGGTCAAAAACACATCATTTATGGGTTTAAATCCATTTTTTCATAATAACCAGATATGTTTGTTTTTGTTTGAACCAACCATTCTGATGTTGGAAAATGCGCTACACAGCGTTTTAATAGTTCTTTACCAATCCCCATGTTTTGGAATTCGGGCATTACCAGTAAATCATAAATAACTGACCTGAACATTTTATCACTCAATACCCGTACAGCTCCAACTAAAAGCTCTCGTTTTCCCACGCTGAAATTACAAGGGTTGAATTAATAAACGGTATATTATAATTTTTTATCATATCTGGAGTGTCTGAGGTTCCCGACCAACCTACCGCCACAAATAATTTATAAAGCTGTTCAGAAGGCAAATCTTTTTTCGTATCGTTATAAATAATATTCATACCGATTTCCTTTCATTGAAATATTTATTACTATATCACATAAATCGAAAGAAGTCGACTGTAAAGGTAAGACAAAAAAGATCGCCTGTCGTTTTTCGGAGAAAACTTGAACCATCGCACGAAGGCAACTTATATGAGGATAGCCTGTTCAAAAACAAACTATTATAAAATATTTTTCCCCCTAACTTATATTTTTTCGTTATTTGTGCATTGAAACAATGAATTGAAGTAATCCCGATATACCAATGATTCCGCATAGAAAAAAAGACCCGCTTTTCGATAAAAATATTCGAAAAGTAGGTCTCATTCAGGTTCTTATCAATTCAATTTTTTCTACACTGAAGCAAAATAAACATCTCTACCCTTCAGAGAAAGATAAACTTATTCTCGGTCTCCAGAATAAACTTATATTAGATACTTGTACGATCAGGTTTCTAATATGGATAAAGGAGGAAGAGATATAAACATGAGTATATACAACTGCGAGGATAAAAATCACCATAAAAATTGTTTTAACTGCTGCAACTGTGGGTGCTGCCAAAGGACCGCAGGGCGTACCTGGGCCGCAAGGCGAACAAGGGCCGCAGGGCGTACCTGGACCGAAAGGCGAACAAGGGCCACAGGGCGAACAAGGGCCGCAGGGCGTACCTGGACCGCAAGGCGAACAAGGACCACAGGGTGAACAAGGGCTGCAGGGCGTACCTGGACCGCAAGGCGAACAAGGACCACAGGGTGAACAAGGGCCGCAGAGCGTACCTGGACCACAGGGCGAACAAGGGCTGCAGGGCGTACCTGGACCGCAAGGCGAACAAGGGCCGCAGGGCGTACCTGGACCGCAAGGTGAACAAGGGCCGCAGGGCGTACCTGGACCACAGGGCGAACAAGGACCGCAGGGTGAACAAGGACCGCAGGGTGAACAAGGGCCGCAGGGCGTACCTGGACCGCAAGGCGAACAAGGACCACAGGGTGAACAAGGACCGCAGGGCACCTTTAATCCAGGAGATGTTTTGTTTTTTATAAACGGTAATGGTGGCCCAATACCCATTAGATTTGGAGAGGAGTTAAACTTTATATCCCCCAATTTAAACATTAATTTATTTGACAATCCAGCGACTGTCGAAATTGATGGTAAAACAACGGAAAACACATTTGGCGGTCTTTATTCCAATACTGATCAAACCTTTGTTTTTACCACTAGCGGCCAGATTGAACAGGTGCAACTCAATAATTTTATGCCTTCTTTTGATGTTGGGACAAATCCAAACGAACTGCAGATTTTTATTCCGGGTGAATACGAAATCAATTATATGATCCGCATAGCCCCGGTTGAGACACCAGACCAGACAATTTCTGCGGGAGTACGACAAAACGGCAGCTTTATCGACTCCACATTGCAGTACAGTACATTGTCCACAACCGATGTCACTGTCTTACAAGGAAGCGTCCTTGAATTCCTAAGTGGTACTGTTGATTTAGCATTTTGTCCACTGACACCGCAGCGTTGAATTTGACCCCGCTTACGAACGCTACGCTTACGGTAGAACGTGTTTCACCATTTCGATAAAAAGATCAGGTTGTGTAATCATTCTCTCCAATCGCAACGAAATAACACCATTCATGGGGCATCATGTAATTACAGAGCTAAGCAGGATATAGGATGAATGCGGATAAATTAGCATCACATTTGAATGCCAAAACAAAAATATATAGGAGAATAATTAAAGCACGAAAAAGAAGTCGACTGCTTTACAGCAATCGACTTCTTTCGACATTGGTGCGAGTGGAATTATAGGATTTGAGGAACCCCTGATAAATCAGCATGTTACAGACAACCGAATGAGTGCGTATTTCTAAATCATACCCCCGTGCCAGATTTTCCGGTTCAGACGTATTGTGCAGAAGCCTTGCCTTTTACTCGGGAAATAAAGCGCATACCCGCCTCATGGGAACGCCCGTCATTCAGCTTCCAGAATGATCCTCAGATCCTCTTCTTTTACCGAAATACAGGCAATTTCAGGCAAGTTTCCATATTGGTCAAAACTGACAAGCCATGTGTCATTGACCTTATGGGGATCACATATGATTCCATCCATTCCTTTATGGACGCCCTCTTTGGCATAACGGTCTTTTTCAACGATCAACTCTACTCTATCATATTCTTTCACTTTATGCGCCTCCATATGGTGTAACTAATCGAATTTTTCCATTCGGATAGACCATCCAGCCGGATATAAAGGAAACCATTTTATCGTTGTTTTTCTTTCCAATCTTATCCGTATGTTTATTCTTTGACCCTGTTCATTCAATTTTCCTAATACATACTGTCCCTGAATATACTTTTCTATAGCCTGCTTTTCAAAAACTCTTTGCAGCATTTCTGAATCTGCTTTGTCATAACCCCAGACCTCAAACAATTCTTTTTCCCTTTGTTATTTTTGGGATGAAAAACATATTCAGAGAATTTTCGGATATCACATTCAGATTGCGCCTCATTTAAAACACAGGATAACGGTAAAGGATTCACCGTACAATGGCAGTATGGATGCTGCGGCAACAGCGGCTTATTTTCATCTACAAACCAGCATTTGTCCAGTTTCAGACAGGTCTCGCAATGTGTCATTCCTTCGATATGTGGATCCACTCCACCCAGTCCGGAACTGCGGGAGGCTCCCTTCCCCACAACGCCGCAGTAAATATGTCTTTCAGAATCCCCATTTTATTACATCTCTCCAACTCTTAACCATAACGAATTGAGAACATATGTTCTCTTTTCATTATAAGCTTTCTTTCTTCACTTGTCAAGTCCATTAGCATACCATACAGCATGGAATCACATCTACAAACACCGCCTAATCCCCTAGATCATGCATTCGGCGGAGAAAAAGCCGGAAGCCGCATAGGCACACGGTTTCCGGTCGTATTGGGGTTGGGGCTATGAGGGTAGCCACTCATGGCCAAGCCGCATAACAAAAAGCAGCCGGCGATTCATGATGAATCGCCGGCTATCTATGTATCTGGGCGCATATTTTGATAGAAACTCTGGGTAGGGGGTTCACTCACACCTAAAGGGGGGTCATCCGTTTTTCTTTCTACAGACTGGGCAGCCTCTTCCCATAACACGATTCGAAATAGATGTTTTCCACTCATTTCTGCATCAGCTGCAGCCAGCGGTCGCGCAGCATCCCGCTGCCGACCGTGCTGCCCGGCAGGGCGCGCGTCTGCTTGGTTTCAAACAGCAATTGTCCGCTCTAGCCCGCGCTTTTCAGGCAATTGATCACGTGCTTAAAGTCAATGCAGCCTTCGCCCGGCAGCCAGTGCTTTTCATCCACACGGTCGTAATCGGAAATATGTGTAGTGACTGCCAGATGCCCGCACTTTTTCAGTCAGCGATTTTTGCCTGCAGGAAGACTGCATCCGGCGTTTCTGATTTCACAAAGACCCTAGCAAGGCCGTAGTGCAGGCGGACGCGCTGCGGCTGTTCCTTCAGTCTGCCAATTTTAGCGTAGCCGGACACGGGACGTCCGGAGGTTTCGTGCTGTACGGACTCGATTCTGATTTCGTTGTCTCCCTTGCGGAAGCAGCAGTAGAACCGGTACGGACGCACATGGCTGAAGGACATGCGGCCGCTGCGGGTAAAGTTGTCGCCGAGCTCGACACCATTGAAATATGCGGGCGTCGCCGCCGAGGCGCTCGAATTCGATGTATTCATACTTCTCTACGCCGCGGACCTGTGCCGTAAGTGTGACGGTTCTATCGGGCTCCAGATTGTCGGAGAATCTGGCCACGCGGCGCTCGTCGTCCTCGAAGCCGTTTCCGGCGGACTCGGTTTCCAGCCAGTCGTGGCGGCTGCGGAGAACGTTGTGATCCTTCTGCGGCATGCTGTACAACTCTGTTTCGTTCATACGGAAGCAGCGCAGGTAGACTGCTTCCTCCACAGGAAGGAGCTGCTCGGGATCGAGGCAGGCGGGGTCGCCGTTTCCCACGCCGATGATGCGGCCGTTTTCGATGCTCAGATCGACGTATTCCTCAGCGACGGGACAGAAAAGTCCGTTTTCATCCACGGCGGACAACTCATAGATGGCAACGTCCGCGCTGCTGTGGGCCGGAAGCGCGCAGGTGCAGGCGACGACCGCCGTTTCCGTGCTGGTGCGCAGCTCGCTTCGCAAAATCTGACCGTTGTATTCGGCCTCGGCGCACAGCACGCCCGGTTCGAAGGGAATACGGAGTACGGGCGCATCAAAGCGCTCCACTCTGCGGGTTTCCAGCTCGCGCCCGTTGAGGCTCAGTCTGATTTCACTGCAATTGGTGAATGCGCAGATTTCCACAATTTCTCCGGCCATGTGGTTCCAGTGAGGGTGAGCTTCAGTACCGGCTCGTCCGTCCACCACGCTTTATAATAGTAGAAGGGCGGTTTTCCATGCCGCACAGATCGATGGCACCGAAGGAGGAGCAGACGTTCGTCGTGACGAAGGGATTGGGCTCGCCGCGATAGTCGAAGCCCGTCCACATGAAGCTGCCCGCGAGGAAATCGCGCTTTTCAAAGTACTTTACCCAGCCCTTTGGGAGTCGAGCCCCAGGGCATGGTGATGAGGCCGGAGGAGTCCAGAAGACCGTTGCCCAGATCCGTCCTTGCGCCGCCCCGGCTGAGGACATAGCTGCTCTCCTCGGTTCCGATGATGGGCTGATGGGGGTGGTCGGCGTGATACCGGTCGAGCCACCTGCCGTCCTCGTGAAGAACGCCACGGATGTAGTTTACGCCGCGTACCTCCGCCGCGCCGTTTGCGCCTGCGAAGGTGGGGCCGTTGTTGCCGGAATAGGTTACGGGGCGCGTATCGTCAAGAGCCTTGGCGATGCGAGTCATTTTTTCATCAGGCGATGGCTCCATGGATCGTTCTGAACGGAGAATTCCTCGTTGCCCAGCGACCAGATGAATACGCAGGGATGGTTGCGGTCCCGTTCCATGACGCTGGTGAGCTGACGGACGGCCTCGGGCGAAGTGCCGAACAGGCGCGTTTCGTCCATCACCAGCATGCCCAGCTCATCGCAGGCTCGCAGCAGCGCCGGAGCGGGTGCATGATGGGAGCAGCGATAAGCGTTTACGCCCATCGCCTTGAGGCGGGCGATCTTGTAGCGCTGCAGGTTGTCGGTCAGTGCGACGCCGACGCCGCCGAAGTCCTGGTGGACGCATGCGCCGTGAATCTTCAGCGGTTTGCTGTTGAGCAGGAAGCCGCGGTCGGGATCGAAGCCGACGGTGCGCACGCCGAAGGATTCCGTATGGATTTCTTCGCCGATGCGGATGGACAGCGTATACAGGTTAGGAGCATCCACGTGCCAGAGGCGCGGGGACTCAATATGAAGCTCCACCTTTACAACGGCTTCGCCATAGGGGAGCGATGGCCGTGTGTACGGCTGAAGCTATGTCAGCGGTTTCAAAGACAACATCTCCGCAGAAGGGCTCGGGCGTATCGTTCACGACGGTGCATTCCACGGAAACCCTGCCGTCCAGAGCGGTTTTGATGATGGTCTTGCGCGGCTTTATGTATACTGGCTCGGCGACGTACAGAAATACGTTGCGGTAGACTCCGGAGCCCTCGTACCACCAGCCCTCGGCCTGAGAGGTGTCCACGCGCACAGCGATGGAATTATCCTCGCCGAAGACAAGGTGATCGGTAATTTCAAACAGGAAGGATGTGTAGCCGCTGTTGTGACGGTCCATATAGGTTCCATTGATCCAGAATACCGAATCGCGGAACACGCCCTCAAATTCGATGAATACGCGCTTTCCCTGCCAGCAGGGATCGGGCATGAAATGCTTGCGGTACCAGCCGACGCTGCTGACGTCGTCGATATCGGAGTGCCGCTCGGTCATAAAGCGGTGCCAGCGCGTATTGGGCCGTGCTCCGGCAAAGGTGTTGGCCTTCAGATCCTTTTCAAGCGCAATACTCCAATCGTGGGGCAGATCGATCTTCTGCCAGCTGCAGTGGTCGTAATATCGCGCGGGCGCACCGATGGCGTCGGAGTATTTATCGAAGCTGAAACCGTTGAAGCAGTCCAGATCCTTTTCAAGGGTGAATAGCCATCCGAAGTTTAAATTGATTTGTTGCATCAGAGCGGCCTCCTTTGATATTCTGCATATCTTTGACGGTGTGAATCGAAGCTGCTGCTGCGGGCGCTTCACAGTCGGTCGTCTGCCGGAAAAAGGATTCCGCGCTGCAAATTCCGAAGAACCGATAACATTATAGCAGGAGATGGTCCGCTTTGCAATCTGTCGATTATGAAATCATGAGGCCTTAAATGCGGCGGGTTGGATTGAAAGAAACAGAACAGATGAAAAGGAAAACTCTGGTCCTACATCAGAAACTAAACCGGTCCTATCATCATTTTTAGCGGGCGTAATGCGGCTTTTTACCCAGAATTATCGCCGATACCCACTTTTTTCGGCTTTTTCTGTCCGTAAACATAAAAAAAATCACTCATGCTTTGTATTAAAACATGAGTGATTAGGTGGTCGAGGTGACAGGATTCGAACCTGCGAAATCTCCTGGTCCCAAACCAGGCGCGATACCAAACTTCGCCACACCTCGATAGCCCCCCGGAGAGGCGGATGGAACGCTATTGATTATAATACGCGCCGCCAGCCCTGTCAAGCGAAGCAGAACTCCCGTCCGCATAATAACGGACGGGAGCTCTGCTGTTTATTTACGAGGGCTGTTTGACCAGATGCACCAAATGGGCGATGCCGGGGATACTTTCCCCCTGCTGGGAGGAGGTGGGGGACATGAGCGCGCCGGTCCCCACGAAGAGGACGCTGGAAAGCTCGCCCCGCTCCATCTTGCCGAGGATGTAGGAGCACAGCACGGCGGCGGAACAGCCGCAGCCGGATCCCCCGCGTGGACATCCTGCTTGTCACGGTCGTACATCAGCAGGCCGCAGTCGTTGTATTCGTCCCCGAGCTTGTAGCCCTTTTTCTCCAGCAGCTTCCGCAGAAGGTCGCTTCCCACCGAGGAGAGGTCTCCTGTGAGGATCAGGTCGTAATCGTCCGGTTTCGTCGCGGTATCCTGGAAATAATTATACAGCGTGTCGGCCGCGGCCGGGCCATGGCGCCGCCCCATATTGTTCATATCGGTCACGCCGAGATCGGTGACCCGCCCAATGCAGACCGATTCGATATGCGGGCCGTTCCCTCCCATGCCCACCACGGCAGAACCGGCGGCGGTGGCGGTCCACTGCGAGGTCGGCGGACGCTGTCCCCCATATTCCAGCGGGTAGCGGAACTGGCGTTCTGCCGTACAAAAATGGGACGAGGTGACGGCGCTGCACACATCGGCTGCGCCGCTGTCCACAAAAATAGCGGCCAGAGCCAGGGTCTGCGCCATAGTGGAGCAGGCGCCGAACTGCCCGAGCAGGGGGACGTTCGTCTCCCGGAGGCCGAAGGTGGAGGCGATATTCTGATTGAGCAGATCGCCTGCAAACAGGAAATTGACCTGGGACGGCGAAAAGCCCGCTTTGTTGAGCGCACGGGTAAACGCTTCTTTTTGAAAGGCGCTTTCCGCCTTCTCCCAGGTTTTTCTCACCCATAGTCGTGTCGTCGAACACGGCGTCGAAAAACACGTCCCAGAGGGCCTTCGCCTTCCTTTTTTCCCACGACGGCGGCGTATCCCAACACCGTCGGGCGGCTGGACAGCATGACGGTGTATTGTCCTTTGCGTTCCGGCATATGTCTCCCCTCCTAAAACAGCGATACGATTTGCAGGACCAGCCCATAGAGGACCGAGGCGGTGATCCCGTAAACCAGAACCGGACCGGCAATGGTGAACATTTTTGCCCCTAGCCCCAGTACGTATCCTTCCGACTTGAATTCGATAGCGGGGGAGGCGATAGCGTTGGCGAAGCCCGTAATGGGGACCAGGGTACCGGCGCCGGCATGCTTGGCGATATTGTCGTAGATGTTTAGGCCGGTAAGGACGATGCTCAGCGCAATCAGGGACATGGAGCCGAGCAGCCGCGCGTCCTTGTTCTCCAGCCCCGTGCGCATCATCAGATCCGCAACCGCCTGCCCGGCGGCGCAAAAAGCAGGCCGCCCACCAAAAACGCCCATATACAATCCTTTAATATAGGCGATTTGGGCGCGGTCTTTTGCTCATCTGCTGGTATTCCTGTCCTGTCACGTCCACAAAACCGATCCCCTTCAAAACTTGATGGGGTTATTGTGTCACTGGCCGCTTCATTTATACACGGCGCCAGATTGCGGTTTTGTCCGGATCCGCGGCGGTAAAAATTACCGTGGCACAAACATGCCTGCGTTTGTTAGGATATTCTTATGGATAAAAAACGAAAAGACAGGCGCAGCCTGTCTTTTCGTTCAGTTGAGGAAGAAACCCTATAGAAGAAAGGGGCCTTCATTCAAGGATTGGCCTGGTGGTCAGACGGAGACAGCGGCAGACGTGATGCGGGTTTGGATACGCCACAGGATGCTTTCGCCCAGAGCTTGGCCCAATTCATCCAAACGGATATCCACTGTAGAGCAGTGGGGGATGGAGGCGATGAACGCCCGGGTGTTGTCAAAACCCGTGACATCCAGATCCCGATAGATCTGGTATGGTGGGAAACAGAGCATGTACGCCGAATGTGCGATGGAATCGTTGGCGCAGACAAAGGCGGTGGGCAGCTCCTTGAGGCCACTGAGCTGGCGGCTGAAATCGGCGGTGGAATAGTACTCCGTCGTATATTTGAAATCCAATAGCAGCTCTGGCTTGCCGTTGTCCGCCATGGCCTGATGGTAGCCCTGCCACCGCTCATAAAAGCTCTGGCAGGAATCCCGGTCTCCGGCAAAAGCGATGCGGTTGTGCCCTTTATGGATCAGGGCCTCCCGTGAGAGTGTAGGTCGCGGCGGTGTTTTCTACCATGACCACGTCGCAAAGCTGATTGTTGGCGAATAGTCCGGGGGCGGTATCATAGGAGAGCAGCGGCAGGTTCAAAGCCGCGATATGTTTGTAATAGCTGCTGTCGAACACCCCGGCCATCACGATGCCGTCCGGGGATTTGGAAAGGAGGGTGGGGGGAGAAGTCAAAAAATTCCTCATATTCCGGTAAAATGACGACAAAGCGGGTGGTACAATGGAACTTGTCCAGATACCGCTCCATGCTTTTCATCACTTCGGCCCAGAAGGACCCGGTAAATGTATCCGCATGGCAAAGAAAAGCGATATCGTAATTGAGCTTGTTCTGATCCTCGGGAACGGCCTGTTGTTCGTGTGCTACAACGGGGTGGTGATAATTCAGCTCGGCAGCCTTGTCCAATACGCGTTTGCGGGTGGCCTCGGTGATGCCGGGCAAGCCGTTGAGCACCTTGGAAACCGTGTTGCGGGATAGATGTAATTCTTTTGCGATCAACGCCTGGGTGGGCTTGGTGACCGTACGGGCTCATAGCGTTTCCATCCTTTCGCCCTAACCTAAAAACCCTGGACGGCTTGCTTCTCGTTCCCCAGAACGAAGCGGAGCCCCGGCATAATTGGCAAAAACACTCCTCCATAAGGACTTACTACCCTCAGTTTACAGCGGAAGAAGCGAGAAGTCAACATAAAAAAAGTGACAAATTATGAATATGTCCAGTGACACCAACTGACGTGTCAAATATTATGGCAGATAATGTAAAAATGACACGATGATATAATGTAACTTTACATTTTTACACATTCAAAAAAATAATTAATCAAAATGAACAATAATTAATTATCAATTCGGGATTTTATCGCGTAAACGAGAAAAATAAATCAACAAAATGCAAAATAGAGCTTGACAAAAGCACGATGTGAGATATAATGAAACTACGGAAAGAGCCGTCAATTTGTTGTAAAAACACCGGATCGGGTCCTTTAAACAGGCGAAAATGCCTTTTGACCCTCCAAAATAGGTGTATTTATGGACAAAAAACGGGCAAAAACGGGCTAAAATGCCAACGTTTTTAGAATGTAACGTTACAATTATGACAAAATGAAAATTTTGATGTACTGTCCGCACAGGCCATGTGTGAAAGCAATTTTGTATGGGAGGCGTTACGATGATGCGCAGAGCTGTTGCGGCTTTGTCCGCTTGGCTGTTGATCATCCTGATGGTGGTGCCGGGGGGCGGCGGCAGAAGGGGAAGAGCCGGCCGGTTCCGAAAGCACGGCGGGGCAGCTACAGCAGACCCAAGCCGGAAATACGGAGGACTCGCTTCCCTACCGTACATATATAAAGAGATATACCGATTCCCCGGCCGGCACCGGCACGGCCGAGACGCCCGCCTCTCTATACATGGAAAACCGCGGGGCGGTGCTGACACCGAAGGAAGAGGCCGGGAACACGTATTTGGAATGGACCGGCGGCAAGGGCGAGGTCGACTGGACGTTGCAGGTGCCGGCCGACGGGCTGTATCGGATCGGGATTCGGTATCTTCCCCTGGAGGGCGGAAACGGCGACATCCAGCTGGGCGTCCTCCTGGATGGGGAATACCCCTATGAAGAGATGCGGGAAGTCCGCTTGAACCGCTGGTGGAAAAATGAAGGCGATGTGCGGGTGGATTCCCGGGGAGACGAGTTTTCCCCCGTCCAGGGGCAGGACTATCGCTGGGACACCAAATGGCTGATGGACTCGAACGGCGTCGAACCGGAGCCCCTGCTGGTCTATCTGACTGCCGGGGAACACCGCCTGACCTTGGTTTCGCTCAGCGAGCCGTTTGCGATCGAGAGTGTTGCGCTGGCACCTCCGGAGGAGATCCCCTCATATGAGGACTATATCGCCTCGTTCGACAGCGGCACCCCGGACTATTCGGGTGAACAGCGGAATATCCAGGGGGAAGATGCCGACCTGAAATCTTCCGTTTCGCTCATGGCCCTGTCCGATATGTCTACGGCAGACGCCACCCCGTCGGATACGGAACACGGTGTGCTGAATTACATTGGCGGCGCAAACTGGCAGCGGGCCGGCGATACGCTGTATTGGTCCGTAGATATACCGGAATCGGGTTTTTATACCATTTACTTTAAGTACCGCCAGTCCTATCTGCTCAACGGGGAATCCTACCGTTCCTTTGCGATCGACGGAACGGTGCCTTTCCAGGAAGCCGCTGAGATTTCCTTCCCCTACAGCACCGGATGGGAAGTCAAGGCGCTGGGGGATAAGGAAGGCAACCCCTATAAGGTGTATTTACAGAAAGGACCCGCGGTTTTCTCCCTGAGTGTCACGATGGGCCCGCAGTCGACGATTTACAATCAGCTCCAGGAGGTGGCGTACGACCTCGGGGAGATTTACCGCCGTATTTCCATGGTGGTGGGGGATAGCCCCGACCCCAACCGGGATTACAACCTGTTCGGGCAGATCCCGGATCTGGAGGAACGCCTGACGGCGAATATGAACGCGCTCAATGACCTCGCCGCCCGCCTGGAGGATATGGCGGGGATCCGCGGCGGCTCCGGCCCGACCACCCTGCGCAATATGGCGGGAACCATCCAGCGGATGCTCAATTATTCCTGGCAGGCACAGAAATATAAAAGCGATTATTATGGCCGGTACAGCGGCGTCAGCGCCTATCTGAACGAGATGAAGAGCATGCCGCTCGATCTCGATGAAACCATGCTGGTGGCTCCCGGGGCCAAAGTGGATCCGCATATGGCCGGCTTTTTTGAAGGGGTCACCTATTCGTTCAAACGCTTCATCTCCTCTTTCATGGCGGATTACAGTACCTTTTCCTCTGCCAAGGGCGGAGATGAATTGACGGTCTGGGTATATTGGGGCCGCGACCAATCCCGGTGCTCGATTTCATGATCCGGGATATGTTCACCACGGAATATGGTACCACCGTGCATGTGCAGGTGGTCAACGCCACGCTGGTGCAGGCTATGCTGTCGGGGAAAACGCCCGACGTGGTGCTGACCATGTCCCGAACCCAGCCGGTCAACATGGCGATGAGAGGGGTTCTCTACGATCTTTCCACCCTGCCGGGCTTTGAGGAGCTGGTGAACGACCCTGCCCAGTATATGCCGGGGCTACACTGCCTTATGAGTACAACGGCGGCTGCTATGCGCTGCCCGACACACAGCTGTATTATATGCTGTTCAGCCGTACCGACGTGCTCGCGGAGATGGGGCTGGAAGTTCCCAAAACATGGGACGAATTCCTCGCCGCGGTGACGATGGCGCAGCGGTATAACCTGCAGGTCGGTATCCCTTACGCCCGGATCTCGGATGTGGCGACTATGGAGGTGGGCATAGGAGCGCTGAACCTGTTTCCGACCTTCCTCAACCAATTCGGCGGCCAGATGTATAACGACACGCACACGGCCACCGCTTTGACGGAGCCGGAGGCCGTGCAGGCCTTCACCTACTGGACGGAGCTCTATACCAAGTACAGGCTGCCCATCGATTACGATTTCTCTACCCGGTTCCGTACCGGCGAGATGCCGATGGCCATCGCCACATATGACCAGTATGCCATGCTCAGCGTCGCGGCGCCTGAGATCACCGGACGCTGGGAGATGTCGGAGATCCCGGGCATGCTGAAGGAGGACGGTACGATCGACAACTCCTCCGCCGGGGGCGGAACGGGCTGCGTCATCCTCAAGGACAGCCAGAACGTGGAAAAGGCGTGGGAATTCCTGAAATGGTGGGTCAGCGCGGACGCACAGTACCGGTATGCATCTGACCTGGAGGCGGTGCTGGGCATTTCCGCCCGTCCCGCCACGGCCAATGTGACGGCTTTCAGCCGCCTCTCCTGGGCCGGAAACGGCTTGGAGACCATGCTGGGGCAGTGGTCCAAGGTCCGGGAGATCCCGGAGGTCCCCGGCGGTTACTTCACTTCCCGGGCTATCGACCAAGCCTATTGGAACACGGCTTACATGTATAAGAAGCCGCGGGATATGCTCATCAAATGGAGCAAGGAAGTCGACAACGAAATCACCCGCAAGCGCCAGGAGTACCATCTGGACGGCTGAGCGCGTCCTGTTACAACAGAAAGGTGTGACGTCCAATGCAAGCCGCTCTGCCTGCCAAGGCGGGTTCCAAGCCGCATAAAATCAAGCATCCCCTGGGATCCCGGGTGCCGCTCTACATCATGCTGGCGCCGTTTATGATCCTGTTTTTCCTGTTTACCATCCTGCCGATCCTCACCTCCCTGGTGCTGAGCTTTTCAACTACGATATGGTATCGGCGCCGTCCTTTGTCTGGATTGAGAATTTCAAGCGGATGTTCCTGGAGGACTCGGTGTTCCTGATCTCGGTGCGCAACACCCTGTATATATCCGTGATCGCCGGCCCCATTGGATTTGTGCTGGCATTCATTCTGGCCTGGATCATCAACGAGTTCAATCCCCATGTCCGGGGGCTGCTGGCCTTCCTTTTCTATTCGCCGGCCCTAGCGGGAAACGTGTATTTCCTGTGGTCCATCCTCTTCAGCGGCGACAGCTATGGATATGTCAACAGCATGCTGATGTCCATGGGCTTCATCAGCTATCCCATCCAGTGGCTCAAAGGAGCCTGCCTACGCCATGACGATTGTCATCATCGTCCAGCTTTGGATGGGTATGGGGGTTTCTTTTCCTGGCCAATATCGCCGGCCTTCAAAACGTCAATACCGAGCTGTATGAAGCGGGGGTCATCGACGGCATCACCAACCGGTGGCAGGAGATGTGGTATATCACCCCTGCCGTCGATGAAAAACATCCTGCTGTTCGGCTGTGTCATGCAGATCCAGTCGGTGTTTTCCATTAGCCAGGTAGCCACGACCTTGACCGGCTGGCCCAGTACGAACTATTCCACCGAAACGATCGTGACCCATCTGACCGACGTGGGTACCGTCCGCTTTGAAATGGGGTACGCCGCCGCTATCTCCGTGTTCCTGTTTGCCCTGATGGCGGTGACCCGGGTTCTGGTCGGCAAGCTGCTCGACATGGCCGGACGCTGAGGCGAAGGCGGTGAATTTCCATGGATAGGGGAAAGGGAGCATGAGAAGATACATCAAATCGCAGACACGGCGGTATACCCGTTCCCGGATGGGCAATATCCTGCTGTTTCTGCTTCTGCTGGCGGCGGGCCTCTTTACGATTCTGCCGATGGTTTATTCGGTTGCCACCTCCTTCAAGCCGCTTGAGGAACTCAGGCTGTTCCCGCCCACGCTGATTACGGTGAAGCGGCCGACACTGGCGAACTACGCGGCGCTGCCGACCCTGCTGACCAGTTTATCGGTGCCGCTGTCCCGATACATATTCAATAGTGTGTTCGTGGCAGTCGTGACGGTTGTGGTACACATTTTCATCGCGTCGATGGCCTCCTTCGTCCTGGCCAAGAGCGATCTCAAAGGCCGGAACATCCTTTACTGGATCGTGCAGTTCGCGCTGCTCTATAACGCGTATACGCTGGCCATCCCACAATATTTGATCTTTACCAAAATGGGGATCATCGACACCCTGCTCGTGTATATACTGCCGTATCTCCCTCGACGCTGGGGGTGTTCCTGATGAAGCAGTATATGGACGACAGCGTACCGGTGGCGCTGCTTGAAGCGGCCCGCATTGACGGAGCCGGGTATTTCTCCATTTATTTCCGTATCGTGATGCCTCTGATCAAGCCGGCATGGCTGACCCTGCTGCTGTTCGCGTTCCGTGATATGTGGTCCATGCAGCCGACCGGCACGATCTTCAGCGAAGAAATGAAAACGCTGCCCTATGTCCTCTCCCAGGTGGTCAGCGGAGGGCTCGCCCGTGCGGGAAGCGCCATGGCTGCCACCGTCCTGATGATGATACCACCCATCATCGTGTATCTCATCTCGCAGTCGAATGTGATGGAGACCATGAGCAGCGCCGGCATCAAGGACTGAGGCCGGATACGGAGGTGTGCACATGCGAACAAAACAGAAACATCAGCCATGGCGCTGGATGAGGCGTATATTGCTGGTGGCCCTGGTGGCGCTGCTTTTCTGCCTCCCGGCCGCGGCCGCGGAGCTCGACGGGAATCCTTATGCCACCTACAGCAACAACATCCGAGGCTTGTCGATGTATCAGCGTCCCACCTTTGAAGTGGACAGCGTGATCGATGGGCGGGCCCTGGGCATAGGAAAATGGAACGAACCGGCCGATGTGGCCGTCGACCCGGAAGGGAACGTCTACGTCCTGGACAGCAACAACGACCGGATCGTGGTGCTGAACCCGGATTTGACATTGTCCCGCGTTCTCGACAATTTTGTGTATGAAGGAGCTACCCTCAGCTTTAAGAAAGCCCTGGGTATGTTTGTCTCCGCCGATCACGAGCTGCTGATCGCGGACACGGAGAACCAACGTGTCATCGTCGCCACACTGGACCAGCAGGTTAAGGAAGTCCTCACCCTCCCGGACAGCGATGTCATTCCGGAGGGATTCCAATTCCGTCCCAAGGCGGTTATTAAAGATAAAAAGGGCTTTACATACGTACTTAGCGACGGCTCTTTTTACGGGGCGCTGGTTTTTCTCACAAGACAACACCTTTTTCGGATTTTTTCGGCTCGAACCCGACGGAACCCGACCTGCTGAGCAATGTCGTCCGCGTGGTCAAGAATTTCTTTATCGACGATACCAACGTGCGGGTCCAGAAACTTCCCTATCAGTTTACCAACCTCTGCATCGACAGCGAGGACATTCTCTACAGCCTGACGGCCGTAACGCAAAACAATATGGGCGAAATCCGGAAATTGAGCCCGGGCGGCGACAACGTCCTGCGCTACGTCCGTTACATTGACAGCGAAAGTGCGGACTACTTCAATTTCGGGGACGGAGCCGGCTATAAACTCATGACGGGAGAAGGCCGGTCGACGGTATTCTCCGATATATCCGTGGACAGCACCGGCCTTATTTTCGCGCTCGACCAGACATACGGCAAGGTGTTCATTTACGACCAGAACTGCAATTCCCTGTCGATATTCGGCACCGGCCTGGGGCAGGGGACCCAGGAGGGTTCCTTTGTTTTGCCGGTGGCGATGGTCAACCACGGCGACGATGTTTTGGTACTCGACAAAATAAAAATTCCCTGACGGTATTCAAAACCCACCCCCATCATGGCGCAGATCCGGGAGGCCACGGTCCTCGACCAGAAGGGCGAATATCAGCAGGCGCTGCCGCTCTGGGGAAGACATCCTGTCCAGGACCGGAACTTCCGGGTGGCGTACAATGGCGTCGCGAAAGCCCTGTATGAGCAGGGGGGGATATGCAGGGCTCCATGGAGTATGCCCGGATAGGGAGGCGACCGCGGCACCTACGCGCAGGCCTTCGCAGAGGGTGCGGTCGGATTTTATCGGCGCCAATTTTTGGTGGATCCTGCTGTTGTGTGCGGCCCTCATCGGCGGCGTGGTCTTTCTAGTCGTTTACGTCGAAAAAACAGGTCGTCCTGATCGGAAATACCAAAGGTCCGCACGGCTCTGCATACCTTTATCCATCCGATCGACACCTTCAATGCGGTCCGCTGGAAGGCAACGGCTCCGTCCTCATCGCCGCCCTGATCCTGATCCTGTATTACGGCCTGACGGTGTTCGGTATTCTCAACGGCGGCTTCATGTATTACGACGTTGCGCTGGAATGGTACAGCGCCCTGTATACCTTCCTGCCGACAGTCGGGATGCTGATCCTGTGGGTTATCATCAACTGGGCGGTATGCACGCTGCTCGAGGGAAGGGCAAGCTGCGGCATATTTTCGTTGTATCCTGTTACGCCCTGCTTCCCAAGCTGATCAGCACAGTTTTGATGCTGGTGTTCTCTATACGCTGCTTCCGGATGACAGTGGAATCATCGATGTCATTTTGACCGTTTCCGATATCTGGTTCTATCTCCTGATCTTCCTGGGGACTATGTCGGTTCATGAATTCACCTTCGCCCGCACCTTCGGCACCACGATCCTGACCCTTCTCGGCATGGCCCTTTCTGTGTTCATTCTTCTAATGATCTTGATTCTTTTCCAGGATTTCTATTCGTTCCTGGTTTCCGTGTTCAAAGAAATCGCCTTGCGGCTGAAAGGATGAGGTTGCCGATGCGTGCAAAAGGGTCGTGGCGCTGATTGCCTCGGTTTTGCTGGCTCTGCCGCTGGCAACCGCCTGTTCTTCCAAAGGAATACTCCCCGGGGTTCCTACGATTCCACCAATGATCTGAAATCCGCCAAAAGCGGGACCGTTGCCAGCAACAAACGGTTCACGCTGCTGTGGGACGAACAGACCAAGTCGGTTTTCTTCCAGGATAAACAAACGTCGAAGATCTGGGGAACCGTGCCGTATGAGTATTATTTTTCCGGTGCCTCAATGCGGATCTGCAGCTGTATTCCCCATTACCATCGAGTATATCGAGCCGGTCAACGACCAGGTCAAGACCCTTTGAAAGCTACTCCGGGGTGATGAAGGGCGGATCGTCGCCAAGGCGATCGAAAACGGCGTACAGGTCACCTACTGCTACGATCAGCAGCAGATTGCCGTGCCGGTCCAGTACCTCCTGCGGGAGGACAGCGTGGAAGTCCGGATCATGGTGGCCGATATCATTGAAGGCGATAACCGGATTTACCAGATCCATTTGGCGCCGTTCCTGGCGTCGGTGGCGAACGATACCGAGGGCGGCTACCTGTTTGTGCCGTCGGGAAGCGGCGCGCTCATGACGACGGATACCGCATCTCATGAACAGCGGACTTTCCGGGACGATGTGTACGGAAAAAGATCCGACGACGAACAACACCGAACAGCCCAAGATGATCGAGCCTATCCGGCTGCCGGTTTTTGGGGCGACGGACGGCGAGAACGCCCTGATGGGCATTATCGAAAAAGGCGCGGAATATGCTTGGATCCAGGCACAGGCCGGATATGAGAATATCGGCTACGCGGGGTTGGCAGCGGTTTCCGTGTGCGTGGGGCGGAAACGATTTATGTCCCTGCCCTCTATGGGACATACAGCCAGACTCCGTATTACGCTTCGAACGTCATCGATATGGATTACGTGTCTGTCGGCTACTATCCTCTTTCCGGAGACAAGGCAAACTATGTGGAATGGCCGAAGCCTACGCCGATTATTTGGTGAAATCGGGAGGGATGCCGGAGAAGGGCGAGACGCCTCAGCTGTTCCTGGAATTCCTCGGCGGGGCGCTTTGCCGGCAGAATTTCCTGGGGTTCCCCTACCAGAGCGTGCAGGCCAGCACCACCTTCACACAGGTGCGGGAGATTTTGCAGGATATCGGGGATTCCACCGGCGCCTCACCGGTCGTCAAATTGACCGGCTTTGGAAACGCGGGGCTGGATGCGGGTAAGATCGCGGGCGGCTATACCTTCCATAACCGCATGGGAGGAGAAAAGGGATACAAAACCCTGCTGGAGTATTGCAGCACCAACCAGCTTTCCCTGTTCGCGGATTTTGACCTCATCAATTTCCGCCAGTCCGGCAGCGGCTTCAGCACCAATTTCAATTCCCCGCAGAAGGTCAGCGGCGTTGTAGCCTATCAGTACATCTATTCGCCCATGTTCCAGGGCTATCGAGAGGAATTCGACTATACCTACCGCCTGCTCTCCCGTGGAAAGCTCGGAGAGGCGGTTCAAAAGCTGATTAAAAAATCCGCTTCCCTCGGCGTGACCGGCATCAGCCTTGAAAGCCTTGGAAAAACCGCGTATTCCGATTACAGCGAAGTGCAATACCAGATCCGGGGCCGGATGGGCGAAGAAGTAGCCCAGTGGCTGGCGGATATCCGGGAGGCCGGCCATCCGCTCCTGACCACCAGTCCGAATGATTACGCGGCGGTCAACTCCGACTTTATCGCGGGCTCCCCGGCCAATTCCGCCCGGTTTGACGCGGTGGATGAAGATGTGCCCTTTATCAGCTTGTTTTCCGCGGCAGGATACCGATCGCGCTCTCTCCGATCAATATGGCCGGGGATGTGACCAAGCGGTATCTCCAGGCGATCGAAACCGGCAGCGGTTTATACTTCAGTTTGACCGATACCTACGACAGACAGTTTATCCGGTCCACGCAGAACGCCCTTTTAGCCTCCGTCTATGAGGATAACCGGGACGATATCCTCTCCATGATCGAGGAGAGCGCCGCATTTTATCAGGCGGTGGATGGCTGCAAAATTGTCGGCCACATCCGGTTGGAAGAAGGGTTACCCGGACGGATTTCGATAACGGCGTATCGGTGGTAGTCAACCAGACCGATCATCCGGCAGCAACTCCTTTGGGGACGGTTGATGGCCACAGTTTTATCTATGTAGAATGATCCCCGCCGTCCGGGAATGGAGGAAATTCAATGAAAAACAAGACCAAATCTGTTTTGGCCGCCCGCCGCAACCGGTACGGATATGTGTTCATCGTTCCCTGGATTATCGGGTTCCTTCTGTTCTTTCTGTTACCGCTCGGGCAGTCTATTTACTATTCCTTCTGCAAAGTGTCGCCGAGTGATGCCGGCTTTTCATTCGACTTCATCAGGCTGGAAAATTACCGATATCTTTTCGAACAGGATACGACGTATAAACAGAACCTTTGGGAATCGGTCAAGTCGTTTCTTTACTCCCCTGCCCCTGACCGTGATCCTCAGCCTGGTGCTGGCGGTGATCCTCAACCAGAAGTTCCGCGGGCGGCTGCTCGCCAGGGCGGTCTTTTTCCTCCCTGTCATCATAGCCACCGGCGTGGTGCTGGAAATCTTCAATACCGACGTCATGGCGGAACAAGGCCGAGAAGGCATCAACAGCTACATTACGGGCGGGATTGATTTTGCTTTGATTCTGACCCGTATGGATCTGCCGCCGAACCTGGTGGAGCCGATGGTCACGTTCATCGAGGAGATTTTTGACCTCGTATGGGGGTGCGGCGTTCAGACCATCTTGTTCATCGCCGGACTCCAGTCGGTACCGGAACACCTCTATGAGGTGTCCAGGGTGGAAGGCTCCACCGGATGGGAGGACTTCTGGTTCATCACGCTGCCGATGCTGTCCAACATCCTGATTTTGGTGATCGTATATTCCATCATCGACTTCTTCACCAAGAGCGATAACCCGGTGATGGACCAAGTCTACTCCGCCATGATCGGCAATCAGAACTACGATCTGAGCTCGGCAATGCTTTGGGTGTATTTTGCAATCGTCGGCGCGGTCATCGCGATATTCATGTTCCTGCTGCGGCATTTCCTGCTGCGGCGCTGGGACCAGTAAAGGGGAAAGGGGAAGGCACCATGAACGCAATCAGTCGGCGCTTTGATTTGAAAGATCGGGAGAGGCAGCCCGGGACATGATCAAAAAACACAGGCCCGGGCGGTTCCTGTATTCGATCTTCCGGCTCCTGTTTCTCTTTTCGGTCAGCTATATCATCCTGTTCCCGCTTTTCTATATGATCAGTAATTCCTGAAGACCGCTGATCAAGTCATCAATCCCAGCGTGGTGTGGATCCCGACCAGCGTAACGCTTGAGAATTTCGAGACCGCGGCCAAAGCCATGAATTACGGGCATTCGTTTTTGGTAACGGTGGAAGTGGGCGTGGTCTGCGCCCTGCTGCAGGTGGCGGTGTGTTCCTTTGTTGCGTATGGGTTCGCACGGTTCAAATTCAAGGGCAATACCCTGCTGTTCGGCCTGGTGATGCTTACCATCATCGTACCGCCTCAATCTATTGTCATCCCGTCCTTTATCAACTACTCCGATATGGATTTCCTAGGGATCGTGCACCTGATATCCCTCCTCTCGGGCAAGGAGATACGGCTCAACCTGCTCAACACCCCGTTCGTCTTTTACCTTCCTTCTTTGTTCGGTGTAGGGATCCGCTCGGGCCTGTTCATTTTCATTTACCGCCAGTTTTTCAAGGGCTTGCCGAAGGAACTGGAGGAGGCGGCCTGGATCGATGGGGCCGGTCCCTTCCGCACCTATTTTTCAATCGTGATCCCGCTTTCCGGCGTGGCCGTGCTGACGGTGGTGATCTTCTCTATCGTCTGGCACTGGAACGATTATTATCTCTCCTCCATGTATATGTCTGAGAATTTCCCGCTGGCGGTCAGCTTGTCGCAGATCCGCGACGGACTGCAAATGACCGCGGGAGTGGGGACGGGAGGCAACCCGTGCTGGTCGGAATATCCTGATGGCGGGCTGCCTGATGTTCATTGCCCCTGTCCTGCTGATGTATCTCGTGCTGCAAAAATGGTTCATCCGTGGAATCGAAACGGTGGGGATCGTAGGGTGAGCCAATTCCATAACCCGCATATCCATCCGACACGCATTTTATAAGAAGGAGGAAACATCATGTCAAAGGTTACCCGAAAGACCCTGGTCCGATGGCTGTCGCTGTTCGCGGCTCTGGTGCTGTGTGTCGCCGGATTCGCCGGATGCGGCGGCCCCGCCAACCCGTCATCGGAACCGACGTCGGAAACCGAGGTTACGACGACGGGAGGTGAGACCGACCCGACTGATCCGGGAGAAAGCACCGATCCGGCCGATCCGACCGAGACGGAGAATCCCGGAGGATATTCTCCGTACGCCTGAACGCGGCGGCGGCGCGAAAACCACGACGACAGAACTGCCGCAGCCGACCGTGCCCCCGACGGAGCAGTATGACTTCCTGGCCAATTTCCTTCCGAACTCAGCGGCCAGACGATCAGCATGCTCACCTGGTTCGCCCCGGACGACGTGCTCCTGAAGCAGATCGAGGATTTCAAGGCCAAAACCGGGATCACGGTGAAAATCAACCAGACTACCTGGGGAACTACACCGCCAAAATCGCCAGCTTGGTCGGCAGCAACATGTCTCCTGACATCGCCTCCATCCAGCCGGACTGGTGGCCGTCCCTGATCATCAACAAGTATTTCCAGGAGATCACGGTCGGCGATTTCGATCTGGAAAACGATCCGGCTTACGACAGGTTCATCATGGACCGCTGCTCCTGGGGCGGCAAATATTACGGTGTAGCTGTCAAGAACAGCACGTGGTGCAGTGCCCTGCATCTGCTCTTTTACAACAAGGCCATCTTCCAGCGCAACAACGTGAAAACCCCCACCGACCTCTGGATCGAAGGCAATTGGAACTGGGACACCTATTTGGAGGCGGCCAAAGCCCTGACCAAAACCGTCGACGGCGTCAACTATTACGGGACGCAGGTTCTTCCGACCACCTATATGCTGTCGGCCGGGACGGATTTCGTCAAATTTGAAACAAGCGGCAACAATACCAAGATCGTCAACAATTTGAACGACCCCAAACTCGAGATGGCGTGGAAATTCTATATCCAGACCCGTTCCGTGGATAAGGTCGAGCCCATGAGCACGGCCGATAACGCCTTCTTCAACGGCACACTCGCCATGGTCGTCCAGGAGGATTATTATCTCCTGGAAGGAAGAGGCATGGAAAAGATGACCGACCCCTGGGGTGTGGTGCCCTTCCCCTCTCCAAAGGGGCAGGAAGAAGTACTGGCGTCCTCGGTGAAAATCTGGGGCATCCCGACCGGTTCGAAGCCCCAGAAAGCCCGCGCGGCTTCCTATTTCATCCGGTATTTCCTGGATCCGAACACCGAAGTGGGCGGTAAAAAATTCATCAGTGACGAGGCGGAGCAGGTATACCTGAGAGCCAGCGCGATGAATAAGAATGCGCTGCTGTCCCTGGGCGTGATCGGCTACAACACCGACAGCGACTTCTGGAGCCTCTTCTCCGATGTTGCGTACGGCGAGCTCGATCAGGTGAAGACCAACCTGCTGGCTAACGAAAACAAGGTCAATGGGATCATTGAGACCCTGGAAAGAGCGATGTCTTATTAAGGAAACGAAAAGGGAGGGTTCATCTTGAAAAAAGCGCTGTCCTGTATCCTGACCATCGCACTGCTCATCACCGTCATGGCGCCCTGTCTGTTCCTGCAGGCGCAGGAAACCGGCACGGGGCTCTATGACAAGGTCCTCGAGGAGGACGGGTTTATCTACGGCGTCAACCTGCCTTGGATCAGCCAAGGGGACGACGGCAGCACCTGGGCGGCCAACGCCATCACCGGCGCGGCCTCCTCCTTTGACGAAACCAAACTCAAAAAACCCTGTATGACATCCGGGCCATCGGCTTCACCGGTGTCCGCATTCATCTGTTCCGGGGCTGCAGGGCCTGACCCTGGACGAAAACGGCCTCGTCTCCGGCGTCAGCGAGGAACTGACGAAAAAACCTGGAAACCCTACTCAAACTCGCGAAGGAGTATGGCTTGAACCTGGCGTTTGTCCTGCTGCCGGGAACGGCCCAGACCTTTGAGCTCAAGGGCAAGGCGACTTACGACAAGGTGTCCCAGGTTATCGCGAACCCTGACACCTATATCGAAAACGTGGTCGCGCCGGTGTGCGAGATCTTGTCGTCTTATCCCGACGTCGTGCTGTCTGTGGATGTCCTCTCCAATCCGGAGGGGGAAATCTACGACACATCGAAAATCTATGGTACCTCCTGGAACGTGGTCCAGAACTTTATCAAGAAAAATGCCGCCGCGGTCAAGAAGGCCCTGCCGAACGTTCCGGTGATGGCCTCCTCCGCCGACCGCGACCAGACGGCGGTCAAGGCCGGGCTGTTCAACAACCTGGGCCTCGATGTGATCGGCGTCACCAATTACGATGACGGCGGTCGCGTCACCAAGGCGAAGGACCTGCACACCACCGAACCGGTCTGGGTGGTGGACATGGGCGTCGACGATGTGGAGATTACGGAGAAGAATCTGGCGACAAGCGTGAAGGCCCTGTATGAGAACGCCAAGACTTCCGGGTACCGCGCGGCCTTCTTCGCGCAGTACGGCGATCAGGAATTGGGCGCCATTTCACCCAATTCTTTGATCGGGGGGAACGGCAGCCTGCGGAAGTCGGCCCTCGATGCCCGCAGCTCGCTTCTGACGAACCGGTACGATCGAAACAATGTGGAGTACGATTCCGAGTATACTCCGGAAAAGCCGGCGTCCTATATCTCGATGCTCCGACCGATATCCGCTGGCTGCCCAACCGGGCGCCGTCAGCTATAAGCTGGAGCGGACCTCCGACGGCACCACCTGGAGCACCATCGTGGAAATGAGCGCTGAGGCCGCTGATCCCGGCATCACCGGCATCTGCTCTTACAGCGACAGCAGCGCCGAACTCAACAACTACTACACCTACCGCGTTACAGCGGTTACTGGATCCGGCAGGGAGGTCGTCTCCGATCCCTCCGTCACCGTCTTCGTCCCCAAGATCACCTGCGACGAGGACGAGAACCTGATGTTCGACCACAGCTTTGAAGAAAGCGGTGCGGCCGGTGGGTTCGACTGGGTGAACGACTGGTACTGCAATGAGTCAGAGCGGGACTTCTGGGAGTCTTTCCTTATCAAGGGTTCTCCGGAGGACGGGACCACGCATGACGGCAAATATGCGTTTGACTTTCTTCCTGACGGGAATTGGAACATGATGCTCACCTCCTTCAACAAGGCCGAAAACCAGCGCCCGATGCTGGAAGTGGGCGCACAGTACACCTTCACCATGTACTACAAAATCCCCTATCGTGAAGGGGATCCTTATCTACAAAACCCGTGGTTTGGCCTCATGCGAAGCGACGGCGAGGGAAATTGGTACCATCCGAAGACGAATGAGCTAAATGTATACATGACCTCGATGGTCCAGGATGGCGAGTGGCACGCCTATACCTACAACTTCACCGCCACGGCGGATGAGTACCTGTTCACCATCCGGAATGGAATAGGCACCCCCATCGCGATCGACGACATCTATCTCTTCAAAACCCCGGCACCTCCGGCTGCGCAGGCGGCGAGCGTCGACGCCGATACCTACAACGCCGCGCTCAGCCAGGAGAACGGCAATCTTTACGCCGACGGCGGCTTCGAGAGCGGTACGCTGACCGGCAAGAACGGCTACTGGACCGACGCGGGCTCCTTCTTTGACAACATCATCGTCAACAAGGCCGACGACGCCGACTCCGTGTACGAGGGCAACTATGGCCTCAAGTTCGCGAGCACCGGTGACTGGCAGGGCCGGGCGCAGTTCAAGCTACGCTGAAACCAAACACCACCTATCGCGCCTCCTTCATGTATAAGGTGGATCTGGACGGCGAACCCAATGCGCCAGTAATCGGCTTTGAGAAGACGAGCCATGCGGATCCCTATACCGCAGACTGGGCGACCGTACCCAACTACAAGGGTCAGGCCGAGTGGATCACCGACGAGGCGACCGGCGTCTTCTCGTCCAACCCTTGGGCCGACCTGGTGGCCGACGGCAAATGGCACGAATACGCCATTACCTTCAACACCAAGGACAACACCGATTTCGCCCTGCGGCTGATGAATTCAGGCGATACCTCGACCATCTGCCTTGACAACCTCGCCATTGTGGAAAGCGGCAACATGTATATCGACGGCGGGTTCGAGAGCGGCACGCTGACCAAAAGAACAATTATTGGTCCGACAATGGGTATTATGACGACCTCCTCGTCGGCAAGACCGACGATCCCGACGCGGTGTACGAAGGCGACTATGCCCTCAAGTTCACGAGCGCCGGCGACTGGCAAGGCCGCGCGCAGTTCCGCACCGGCCTGGAGCTCAACACCACCTACCACGCTTCCTTCATGTATAAGGTGGATTTGAACGGGGAACCCAACGCCCCGGTGATCGGATTCGAAAAGACGAGCTTTGCCGATCCGTACATCGCGGACTGGGCGACCATGCCCAACTACAAGGGTCAGGCCGAGTGGATCACCGACGAGGCGACCGGCGTATTCTCGTCCAATCCCTGGGCCGCGCTGATCAGCGACGGACAGTGGCACAAGTATTCCATCACCTTCTACACGGGGACAACGCCGATTTCGCCCTGCGGCTGATGAGCTCGGGCGACACCTCGACCATCTGTGTCGATAACCTTGTCGTAGAAAAAAGACCAACAGTGTCTACGTCGACGGCGGGTTTGAGAACGGAAACATCGACATCGGCACGAGGACGGATGCCCCTCTCTGCTTCGATACCAATGGTGGCAGCCCCTTCACTACTGAAAACTGCATCATCGGCAGCGAAGACGAACCAGAAGGTGTCTACGAAGGCCAGAACGCCTTCAAGTGGGTCGGCACCAACGCTTGGGATTCCCGTATGATGTGGTACGCGAATTTGGAAGAGGATACGGATTACGAATTCTCCTTCATGTACAAATCGACAGGGCGCGATAAGTCCCCGACCATCGCCATGGCGTATACGCCGGGATTCTGGGATGGCGGCTGGCTGACCATGCCCAACCATATGGGTCAGGCGGATTGGGACAATCCGGAGACAGCCGACCAGGTCTGGGCCAACCTGATCATGGACGGCGAGTGGCACGAATACAAGATCACCTTCAATACCGGCGCCCTGAGCGATAACTTCTGCATTTATCTGATGAACGACGCGTGGGGCGAGCATACCACCTATATCGACAACATCTATCTCTCCAAGAAGAGCGAGTCCCAGCTCTCCGATGACGAAGGCACCACCGCCGAAGTCACCGAGTGGGTCGCGCAGAAGCTCAACCTCTTCGGACGCCAAGAATCTGGTGGAAGCGGCTGACCGCGTTGTCAACTTCGAAGCCGGCGACGTTTATGATTCCATCGTCCTGGAAGTCCCGGTCAAGCCGGAGACCGACTACGTGTTCTCCGCGTTCGTCAAAGGCGCGTATCTCACCGACGGCGTCGCCCGAACGGCGTCTTCGGCGTCGCGAATCCGCGCAGCGGCCAGTATCTCATGACCGCGCCGGTCCTGGAAGGAGAGACGGTTGTCACCTTCCCTTCACCTCCTCCATGACCGCCGCCTGCTGGGATAACGATTGGCACCAGCGCGGCCTGGTCTTCAATTCCGGGGATCTGGAGACGGTCAAGCTGATGGTCAGCGGCCGGAACACCAAGCTGGACCTCAAGGACATCGTACTCTGCGAGCTCACGGACGCCGTGGCTCCCGCCGTGGCTGAGCCGCTGGCGGCCATCACGGGCGTCACCGACACCCCGGAAAACGAGCGGACCTGCAAGGACGCCGATAACCTGTTCAAAAACATCGATCTGAGCAAGGGCGACGGATTCGGCACCGTTGCCACCATGACGCAGGACGGCCTGCTGCTGAACGGCAGCCGGATCGGCGCGAGCTATGTTCTGTGGATGGATGTGCAGCCGAACACCAACTACACCTTCACCGTGGAGGTCAAGGGCGTGAAGGCCGGCGGCAACGCCATCGGCCCGATGGATTCCAACACGCTGCCCCAGACCTTCAAAGGAATGGGCCAATCTCTCCTATAAAGGCGAGTTTACCAGCTACTCGGTCGGTTCAACAGCGGCGAGCATCAGAAGATCGCGTTCTTCGCCTATGACGGCGGCGGCGAGATCCTGCTGCGGAACTTCCGGCTGTTCGAGACCGCCAAGGCCATCATCGAGAATCCCAAGACGGGTGTGGATACCCAGACGGCCGCCCTGGTGACCGTCGTGCTCATCGCATTCTGTGTACCCGCGATGGCCTTTACCCTGCGGCGCCGCAGGCAGCGTTCCCGGTAACCGAATCGTTCTGTAAACCGGCGCGGCCGCATTCCGCGGCCGCGCCGGCTTTCTAAAATCCAAGGAAAGTCTGGAAAGACGGATTCCAGACGGCGGGTATCGATGTCCAATCCGGGCCATACCGGTACGGGCACGGGATCCTGCAAAACACAGAAAGGCATGGTTTTACATATGAAGATACTTGGCCCCGCAGTCCCGAATATGCCGTGGCAGGACCGGCCCGCCGGCTGCACGGCGCCCGTTTGGCGCTATTCGCAGAACCCCATCATCCCCGCCGATGCCCTGCCGGATTCCAACAGCATATTCAACAGCGCCGTCGTGCCGTTTGACGGGGGCTTTGCCGGGATTTTTCGCTGCGACGATACCGCCCGGAATATGAATATCCATGTGGGATTCAGCCGGGACGGCGTGCATTGGGATATCGAAAAGAGGTCATCACGTTCCAAAACGACGATCCCGAGGTGCTCCGTTCCCATACCGGTACGATCCCCGTGTCTGCTGGATAGAGGACCGCTATGTCATCACCTGGTGCAACGGCTACCACGGCCCCACCATTGGTGTCGGCTGGACAGAGGATTTCAAGACCTTCCATCAGTTGGAAAACGCCTTTTTGCCCTATAACCGGAACGGCGTCATGTTTCCCCGCCGTATCGGGGGCCGATACGCGATGCTCAGCCGGCCCAGCGACAACGGGCACACCCCTTTGGGGACATCTTCTACAGTGAGAGCCCCGACCTGACCTTCTGGGGCCGGCACCGGCATGTGATGGGTACGGCGGGCGGCTGGCAGTCGACCAAAATCGGCGCTGGGCCCATCCCGATCGAGACCGACGAGGGATGGCTGCTGTTCTATCACGGCGTTTTGACGAGCTGCAATGGCTATGTCTACAGCTTCGGCGCCGCGCTGCTCGATCTGGAGCAGCCGTGGAAGGTGCTTGCCCGGACGGCGCCCTATCTCATGGCCCCTTCGACGGACTATGAACGGGTGGGCGACACCCCAACGTGGTTTTCCCCTGCGCGGCGCTCTGCGACGCGCCTACCGGCCGGATCGCCCTGTATTACGGCTGCGCCGATACTGTGACGGGCCTGGCTTTCTGCAACGCGGAGGAGGTCGCCGCTTTCATACGCGATCACGCGATGTAAGCCGGGCCTTGCCCGCCGGCTGTGAGAACGGCCCGATCATACCCCATTCTGGGAAGGAGGCATGACCATGTCCCTGACCGCCAGACCCTTCTGCCCGTGACCGGGCGATCGGTGGAACTGGAACTGACGCCCGATCCGCCTTTTCGGCTGGAAGAGGGCAAAGAGTATACGATACGCTGCACACCGCTGTCGGGGTTTCGCCGGTATAGCGCCGGCAGGGAGGTGGACACGTCGGATTTTGCCGGTTTTGACCGGGCGAGACCGGCCGTGGCTTCAAACGGCAGGCTTCGGCTGGACATGTGCTTCCCCCAGGAAGACGAATACTGGCTGCGGGTCAGCGACGGGGAGAGAGAAATCGGCTGTCCGCGCGTGTACGCGCTCGAGCCCGACCTTCACGCCTGCTATCCCTTGAAAGGCGATCTGCACAACCACACCTATCTTTCGGACGGGCGGGAATCACCGGCCTATGTGATCGCCATGCTCCGCAAGAAAGGGGCCGATTTCGCCTCTATTACCGATCACGGCTGGTACCAGCCGTCCCTCGAGGCGCTCGAATACTGGAAAGAGCTGGGTACCGACTTCCTGGTCCTGCCGGGCGAGGAAGTCCATGCGCCCGATTGCCGCGTGCATATTCTCAGTGTGGGCGGCCGGTTCAGCGTCAACAGTTGGGGGTACGACGGTGCAAGCGACTACCGGGAGAAGCTGGAGCAGGAGAAATCGAAGCTCCCCGCCAATCTCGATGAGGACGATCGTACCAGGATCGCCGCGAGCCAGGCCGTGTTCGACAAGGCGCGGGAAGCGGGAGCCCTGTCCCTGTTCTGCCACCCCTTCTGGGAAACCGCCGATGGGTTCGATATTCACGAGGATGTCACCCGCTATCTACTGGATCACCGGCGGTTCGACGCGCTGGAGGTAATCGGCGGCTACTGGCCGCACGAATACCGCGACAACCTGTTCCAGACCGCGTATTATTATCAATACTGTATGGGGGCCGGGAGCCTCCTGCCGCTTATGGGATGCTCCGACTGCCACAGCACCGACTCCGGGCTGTTTACCGGCCTCTTTTACTCCATTGTGTTTGCCGAGGACAACACCTTCGAGGCGATTGCGGGAGCGGTACGTGCGGGCCGCAGCGTGGCCGTGAAAGCGCTGCCGGGACAGATGCCCGAGGCGTTTGGCGATTTCCGGTATGTCCGGCTGTGCGCCTTCCTGTTCGGGCGCGTTTTCCGGGCCACGACCGGATTTGCGAGGAAGAAGGGAGTGGATGCGGCAGGCGGTATTCGGACGGCAGGAAAGCTTCGATCAGCTGAAGGAGCCCTCTCGCCGGATTCTAGACTATTACGACAACCTTAAGTGAGTATAATTATTGAACGATTATACTTTTAGTAAATACGCAAAGGGGGCATCCGAATGATTCGGGTGACAGTTTGGAACGAAAATCTGAGTGAGACGAAATATGAAGATGTGGCGGCGTTGTTCCCAAAGGGGATTCACGGATATCTGGCCGTACTCTTCGGCAAGGAAGCGGATTTGGACGTGCGGACCGCCACCATGGACCAGCCGGAAAACGGTCTGCCGGATGAGGTTCTGGAGAACACGGATGTCCTCATCTGGTGGGCGCACACCGGGCACCATCTGGTGTCGGACGGTGTCGCGTGGAAGGTGCAGCAGCGGGTTTTGCGCGGGATGGGCCTGATCGTCCTGCATTCCGCCCATTTGAGCAAGCCGTTCCAGCTCCTGATGGGGACATCCTGCACCCTCAAATGGAGGGACGGCGATTTCGAGAGGCTGTGGACGGTGCTTCCGAACCATCCGATCGCCCAGGGCGTCGGGGAGTTCATCGAGCTGGAAGAGGAGGAGATGTATGGGGAGCGCTTTGACGTCCCGGAACCGGATGAGCTGGTTTTCATCGGCTGGTTCTCGGGCGGGGAGGTGTTCCGTTCGGGCTGCTGCTGGAATCGCGGGCTTGGCCGGGTCTTCTATTTCCAACCCGGGCATGAGTCCAACACCGCCTATTTCCAGGCTCCGATCCAGCGGATTCTCCTGAACGCGGTGCGCTGGGCGGCCCCGTCGTCTATCGCGCCGTCCATCGAATGTCCACAAGCCCTGCCTTCCCCTGAGGAACTGCGGCGTCAGCGGGCAGAAAAAGCATAAACACGACGCCCGGGTTTTCATAGAGGGGAAACCCGGGCGTCCTATTTTGAAGGAGGATATCATGAGGAATCCTACCCCGAAGTCGAGGACAAGCCTGTCCTTGCGTTTCCTGGCGTGGACGACGGTACTTCTGATCTGCCTTTGTGGCCCCGGCTGCCGGAATGAGAAAGCGCCGCCTGCCGAATCGAGCGGCAGCGGTACGGAGTCCGCCCTGGCCTCGACCTTGCCGGAGCTTTCCGGACCGAAGACCACGGACACCGATGCGATGGGTTCGTCCGACACCACGACGGAAACCGGTACGGAAGATACGGCCTTGCCGCCGGGCGGCGGCCGCGGCACGACGCCGCCGCCGCGCCCGGGACGACGGTCACGTCGTCGGGATCCACTTCCACAACCGGCGCGGAACCCGTCGGTATGGTGCAGCCGTACACCCTGGAGGCGGAGGATGGCCTCGTATCGGGAGGAGTCCGCACGGCCTCGTCCCGTTCGGGGTTTTCCGGAACGGGCTACGTCACCAATTTCAAGGCATACGCGGACAATACGGCCAGTAAATGGTACGCTCTGGTGACGGTACCTGAGTCGGGGCATTATACCCTGACCGTCCGCTGTGCGGCCGACGCGGCGCGCACCCTCACCCTGAGGATCAACGGGCAGGACATCGGCGAAAGCCGTGTGAGGCCCGGCCAGGGCTTCTACGACATCCCCTACACGGCGGTCTGGCTGGAACAGGGGCTCAACCGGCTGTCCGTGACCCAGAGCGCGGGCGGGGTGGATCTCGACCGGATCGTCATAGACGGGGGGCGCCGCTGCCGGCCTCTCTGTATCAGAACATCACCTCCACCCCTGCAATCCGAACGCCAACGGCAAGACGCGGCGGATCATGCAGTACCTTGCGGATATTTACGGCAAGAAGACGCTGGCCGGGCAGTATACCAGCGGCGATTTTGTAAAGGCCATCGAGGGCCTCTATAATCTGACCGGCAAATATCCGGCCCCTGCGGGGGGTTCGATTTTCTGTATGATTCGCCTTCCCTCGGCCGGCCGGGAGGGACCGATACCCGGTATGCGATCCAGTGGAGCCGGGACGGCGGCCTGGTGACCTTCTGTTGGCATTGGATCGACCCGATTGGCGGCAACACCTATGCGAGCGACGCGCTATTTGATTTGTCCCGTGCCGTGACCAGCGTCGATATCGCCGGCCGGTCTTCCGATGAGGTGTGGCGGCTGGCCAACGCGGGCACGATCCCCATGGAAGCATGGTACCTGATCCGGGACATCGACGCGATTTCGGAACAGCTCAAGATCCTGCAGGACAACAACGTGACAGTGCTGTGGAGGCCCCTTAACGAAGCGTCCGGCGGTTGGTTCTGGTGGGGCTGCCGGGGCAAGGATGCTTACCAGTGGCTGTGGAACCTGATGTATGAACGGCAGACCCATTACCATAAGCTCAACAACCTCATCTGGGTCTGGAACGGGCAGGACCCCGACTGGTACGTGGGGGATGACCGCTGCGACATCATCGGCGAGGACGTTTACGCCGACGCCCGGAACTACGACGCGCAGGCCATGCGGTTCATGAACGGGGTGGCCGCGTCCCCGAACAAGATGGTGGCCCTGACCGAAAACGGGGTGATGACCGATCCGGACCGGATGGCGCGGGACGGGGTATATTGGTCCTCGTTCAACATTTGGGTATACGATTTTATCACAAACGGAAACGGAACGATCATCGATACCTATACGGAAAAACCGATGATCTACAAGGTGTATCAGAGCGAGCTGGTCGTCACCGGGACGAGCTGCCGATATCCCTGCGGTGAGATCCAAAAAGGCGGAAGGCGGAATCGGGCATGAAAAACGCTGTGACGGAGGGGGCCCTGTCGGTCATCGGAGCGGAGACGGGGCACCTGGAAGGCGGGCTCCGCATTTCACGGGAGCGGCCGGGCTATACGGGAGAAGGCTATGTCACGGGATTCCGGCAGCGGGAGGGGGACCGGTGGAGCGTCCGCGCCGGCATCCCGGAAACCGGCCACTATACCCTGTCCGTCCGCTGCGCCGCGGATTCCCGCCGGATCTGCAATCTGCTCGTCAATGGAAACGATGTGGGGATGTGCGAGGTGAAAGGGACGGTGCCTTTCACCTCGTTTCCTTCCCCGCTGTTTGGTTGGAAAAGGGACGGTGGAGTTTTCTCTGCTCGAAAGCTGGGGTTGGTTCGATCTGGACCAAATTCGGATCAGCCCGGGGGAACGGCTGCCGGACATCTATTACCGGGGAAAAGCCGGTATCCCCGTGAACCCTTATGCGGATGAAAAGACGTGCCGGATCCTGCAGTATCTCGTGGAGAATTATGGAAACGGATCCTGGCGGGCCAATACGCCGACCATGGCTCCAGCCGGGAGATCGAGGCGCTGTATGCCTTTACGGGGAAGCTGCCCGCCATCCGGGGTTCGACTTCATCCAGGACTGCCCGGTCTACAGCGGAAAGGGGCGGGATACGGACCTGGCGATCGCGTGGAGCCGCCGGGGCGGGCTGGTGACCTTTCCTGGCACTGGGCGCCGCCCCTCCATGGCGCGAATTTCTACACAAAATATACCGGCTGGGAACCTGGCGCGCGCGATGACCGATGAAAAGGCGGCCCTGCTGCCTTTGGAGGAACTGGCACAGCGGAAACGGCGGGTCTTCTCACCGAAGAGGCGTTCATGGTACGGGACATCGACGCAATAGCGTCGCTGCTGAAAAGGCTGCAGGATCACGGCGTAACCGTGCTCTGGCGCCCGCTGCACGAGGCCGCGGGCGGCTGGTTCTGGTGGGGAGCCGGGGGCCCGGGGCCTATCGCTGGCTCTGGCGGTTTTTGTTCGACCGGCTGACGCATTTTCATCGGCTGCGCAACCTGCTGTGGGTCTGGAATGGGGAGCATCCGGACTGGTATGTGGGGGACGACCTGTGCGATATCCTGGGCGAGGATGTGTATACGCAGCCTCACAACACCGATGCCCAGGCCAAACGCTTTGCGGATGCGACGGCTGTCTCGTCCGGCAAGCTGGTCGCCCTGACCGAAGCGGGCGTCATGCCCGATCCGGACCGCATGGCCCGCGATGGGGTGTATTGGTCCTGGTTCAATATCTGGTGCCGGGAATTCCTTGTGGACAAGGAGGGAGGCTGACGGGAAGGTATACCGATTTGCCGTCCATTGCCAAAACCTATTCATGCGACCGGATTGTGACCATGGACAGGCTGCCGGATTTTCTGCGCGGATGACCCGGCGGCGGTGGATGCCGCCGGGGTTCAAAGGGGAAAGATGGGATGAAAAGATCTCTTCCATTTCATTATGATGTGGATGTCTACTGCGAATGCCCGATTTTTTACAAATTGGCCGTGATGAAAAACCACCAGAATTATGACGACTGGCTCTTCAACCATGGAGGGGTATTTATGGATGGAGAGTTCAACACCTACCTCGGACGGTTCGGGCAGCGATACCGGATGGAGGATTTTTCGCCTTTGCTGGAATTCATTCCGGTGGATTACCGGGCGTTTCAGTCGGGGGAGGATCTCATCCGGGCCATGGTTCAGATCCTGTCGGAGGGGATTACGTGCTGCTGGAACAGGGCTATCCAAACAAGAATACGTTTATTCCGGATGAGCTTTGGCTGCACGAAACGGTGTTTTTACGCCATTGACACGGAAAAAGACCGCTTGCAGCCCGGATCTGCGAAATGGCCATTTTTCCGAACGAGAACAATCGTTTGAGGAGATCATCGATTGCCACGAGCTCATGCTGAAGTTTTATGAGGATCATGCGTGTTTTGCGGGTCAGGTCCGGGAACACGCCTTTCCGATGTGCCGCATCCGGCTGCGGCATGACACCAGGGAAGAAGCCAATATGTTGCGTTTTTTCACATGCTGGAACAGGATTTCGCCTCGGGCAAAACAACCACGGATTACTTTTGACCGGGATCAGGGACGGGAACGGCAGTATGTATACCGGGGAGCCTCGGAAATATTCCGCGGCTATCGGGAGTGGCTGGATACACGGGAAGAGCGCGATCCGGAGGCCCGTATGTGGATCCGGATGTCAGACGGTGTATTTAAATATATAGAACATGTGGCGATATTACGTAAAAAAGCGGAAATCTTGTCCCACGCAGGGATGCCGTTCGATCCCGAGCCGCTGAACGCATTGCAGGAAACGCTCGGGCTGTTGCGGGCGGTGGCCTTTAAATGGGAAAGGACCGGGGACGATGAGCTCATACCTCGTCTCGATACGCTGCTGGATCAGGCCTTTGTGCAGGACCGCTGTTTCATATGGGCCCTATTGAATCATATGCGGTATTTTTTGGGTTCGTCCAGTCCATTATCCACCAATCCATTTTGTTTTAATGACCGTTATACAATCCGGAATTAACGTTAATAAAGTGATGATATTTCACTATTTCAATGGAAAATATGATTGACAAAGTACCGTTGCCATGGTAAACTGCAACTGACATTGTAAATTCTAAGGTGGATTTTTTGAAATAGTGAAAGGAGAGGCTTTCTTGAAGATCCAATTTGTGCAGGAACCTGGGTACATCCATGATCTTTTTACATTTTTATGTTGGCCTATAAACGGCCGACGCGGGCAGTGAAGAGTATGCTGAAATTATGCAGGATACCTTTGCGCCTGCCCGGCGGAGCTCTACACCTTCTTTTATCCGCGCGAGGACGGAGAGACGTTCATGACGTCTCTGTACGCAGAGCTGGCCTCCCGGCCGGTCCGGGGCGTTGCCTCCCTTTTGGAAGACCTGCAGGATGAGGATGAGGTATTCCGCCGTTTTCTTCAGTTCTATTTCCCGCATTTTGAAGAGGCGGACAGCTCCGTCCATTCGATATCCCGTCATATTTATGAGTCGGCCTACGGAATCCGACACGCTCGGAAATTCCATCTGCTGTCCCTTCTGGTGAGCGTCGACCCGGCCGGCCACATCCGTCTGCTGGTGAAGGAATTGCAGGAAAAGGAACGCCTTTTAAAGAAATATACGGAAGAAAATTTCTCCGTGCTGCTGAACCTGCAGGCAGGGCTGGAGCCGGAATCTCTGTTCCGTCTGGTGAATCACGATATAATTTACAACTAACTTAGAACGGCGGCAGGAAGAAATTCTTGCCGCCGTTGCGTTAAGTTCAAATACACATGTGAGAAGTTCTCAAAATTAATTCAATTTTAAAAAATAAATTTTGAAATACCACTTTTCTGAGCATCGCTGAGATTTTCGAATTTTTTCATTAAATTTAATTTCCGTTTGATCAATGCTTTCAACACAAGGCTTCAACCATTCAATTTCTTCGAAAGAAAATCCATATCGTAACATCCATATCTCAGTTGAGTCTTCTGTTCCATATTTGATGTACTTTGCCAACCGCTCAGCACGATCGTCTTGATACGCAAGATAATACTGATGGAAAACCGCATAGAACAAATCACTCAGCTTAAACCCTATAAGTTTATCGAGAAAATCATATGTATCATAAACAATACGGTCGTAATCGACATCTTTACCCTTTGTTTCAGCAGGGAATAAGGGGAAAGTACGCAATTCTTTATCAGGAATATCACTATAACCTGCAATGTATCGAACTGTCAGACTGTCGGCACGATCTTGTTGATCTGTTCGTGACAATAATCGCCGTTGAGCAACATTGGAAACATAAGCATATCTCTCTTGACAAATCTTACTAAATGTTTTGCCGTGCACTTTCCATATCATTATTTTGATGGCGGAATCAA